>Ga0209099_1002099_pt1 | contig 18263 bp, 13 predicted proteins | sample AD_JPNHW2_MetaG_FD_184430 | JGI IMG/M metagenome (GOLD analysis project Ga0209099, IMG submission 184430) | Active sludge microbial communities of municipal wastewater-treating anaerobic digesters from Japan - AD_JPNHW2_MetaG (SPAdes) (version 2) | ecosystem: Engineered > Bioreactor > Anaerobic... | reverse complement strand
CACTACGTTCCGCTTCCCTTCGCGAGCAGGGGTTCTCTTAAAACAACAAACGTTCTTTTATTATTTTTTTTCAAAACTGGTGAAAACCAATTGCGAAAAATTGGTGAAATTAAATTTGCTAATTACAGAGCCCACTACCCCGATAGGGGTTGCATGTGGAATAGATACCAAAATTATTTTGGGTAAACGAATTGACGCCTTTATCACTAAAGGTAAAATCAAGAAAATGATGCTATAAAAAAGAGAGCTACGGGAGCTCTCTAGGGATATTAAATTAGTATTTAAAAAATTTGATTATTTACTTCCTAATATACCAATTATCTTTATATTTTTTGAAATCTTCAATGTCATTTGGAATATTATTTTCAGATATTCTTAAAAGGGTAGGTTTATCTGCCTTAGAAGGGTTAATATATACATTCCCTTTTTCATCAATTCTTATATAACTAACATGTAAATTGTTGTAACATTGAAATGCCTTTTTAATTTGGAAATAATCTAAATAATCTCTACCACAAGATTTTAGCACCAAATTATTATCAATTTCTAAACTATCTATTTCTAAATGATTTGTTTTTATTATATAAGGTGAACAAGTTGAAAAGAAAGCATTTACAAAGTATACGTTTGATCTATAACAAATTGACATGCCATATATTGGTGAAATGTCAGTATTATCTATTTTTGAAATCACTTTATCAATAGTATGTGAATTACAAGATAGAAAAAACAATGATATTAAAATGAAAATTAATTTATCTTTCATAATTATTATCTTTTTTTTGGTGATATTCCAGAAGATTCTGACCAAGTTCTTTTGTAGTATGAATGTTGCATTGCAAAGTTATATCCGTCTGAAATTGCATTTTGATCATCATGAGAATCCAATTGACTCGGATACTTATTTGTTTCTGAATTAAATAAACTATTATATTGCGCTCCTAAACTTAATATTAAATGATCAATGCGAAGAGAGGCTCCTGCTGCTCCCCATAAGAAATTACCAAAATTTAAATGATTATAAGCTGTATTTGTCTTTTCAGGAAGAAACAACATTGATGATGGTTTATCAAATGGGTAATAGCTTGCTCCAGGAAATTCATACGGTATTGAAGAAATTGAGAAATCCAAAGATTGTCCACCGGTACTTTTTTCTTTCATAAAAGTCATTGCAATTTTTCTATTTTCTTTTGATAGTGCTCCAACTTTTCCCAGAATATTTCCAATCTTTTTTTCTGAAACCCAAACTACTTTTGTTATTGTGCCATTATCAATTGCTTTTGAATCCTCAATAGGATCGGAAAATTTAAAATTTTTAACAGCTTTTCCGTCTTCTCCAACAATTCTACCAGTATGTTCTCCATCTTGTATAATTTTGTTCCCAGAATAAGTTCCATCTAAATTAAAAATGTAAATATCCTTCCCATCCGGATCCACCAAAATCACAGGATTATTGGCACAATAATTGTATGGACTCATCGAAGGATACTTATCACTCATTGGGTCAACAGAGAGCCAAATGCTTAAACCACTGTCGTAGTATCGAGCTCCAAAGTAGCCGTAACCAGTCTCCACATCTTTCTCTTTGCCGGAAAAGGTGTAAGGGGCGTTCCATGAGGTAGTGCGGTGGGTCATTTTGTGGAGGATTGATGGGGCAAAGATAAAATAAAATTTGCAAATGAGCAAATTAATTTGGTTCAGGGTACAAGGTACAAGGTTCAAGAGGGGCTACAGACTACAGACAACGGACTACAGACCACGGACTACAGACCACAGACTTTCAATTCGCTAAACACTAACCAATTAGCAAAACTTTTCACTCTTCACTATTAACTATTCACTCAAAAAACGAAGTTTTTTGCCGCGTTAGCTCGAAGGCCAGATACCCCGCAAGTTGAACAGCTTAGTGGTGCACGAGACGGGCAGAGCGACGAAGGAGCTCCTGCACGGCCGTTGCACCACTTGGCTGTGAAACGAGGAGTATGGGCCGGAGAGCGACGGCGAGCTTGCGAGCCGGAACGCCCTTATTAATAAGCTAATGTGATAATAAGCTAATGTGCTAATTGGACTAAAGACGAAGGACGAAGGACGAAGGACAAAGGAGGAAATAAAAAAGGCCACCTGTTGGGGTAGCCTTTACTTTGTATTTGTTATGCGTTATGCTTTTCCGCCGGTATTACCTAAAACAGGAATCATATCGGGAGCGGTATCTTTGATTACGCCATTCTTTTGTTCAAACTTTTGAATGTTTTCATTTAAAGCATGAAGTAATCGTTTCGCATTTTGAGGAGTCATAATGATTCTAGATCTTACGTTTCCTTTAGGAATACCAGGCATCAGTGATACAAAATCTACAACGAATTCTGCATGTGAATGGGTAATGATTGCCAAGTTTGAGTAAACTCCTTGAGCTACCTCTTCGCTTAAATGGATGTCAATTTTTTCTTCTTGCATAACGATTAAGATTTAGAAGCCATTAGAATTTCATATTCTTCTTTAGAACCAACCAGAATGTTTTGGTAGTCAGCCAAACCTGTACCGGCTGGGATAAGGTGCCCAACGATAACATTTTCTTTCATACCTAACAATGGGTCAGATTTTGCGTTAATAGCAGCATCTGTAAGTACTTTTGTAGTTTCTTGGAAAGAAGCAGCAGAAATAAAGCTACGTGTTTGTAGAGAAGCTCTGGTAATACCTTGAAGAATTGGTCGACCGGTTGCTGGTCTTGCATCTCTAACCTCAATTGTACGTAAGTCTTTTCTCTTCAATAAAGAGTTTTCATCACGTAATCTTTTAGCATTGATGATTTGACCTTTTAGGAATTCTGCAGAATCACCTGCATCAACAACTACTTTCTTTTCCCAGATTTGGTCGTTCTCTATTTGGAATTCAAGTTTATTAACGAGTTCTCCTTGTAAGAATTTAGTATCCCCTGGATCCCCAATTTCAACTTTTCTCATCATCTGGCGAACAATAACTTCGAAGTGTTTATCATTGATTTTTACCCCTTGTAGACGGTAAACCTCTTGAATTTCATTAACGATATACTCTTGAACTTTCATAGAACCCTTGATATTCAAGATATCTGAAGGAGTTAAAACACCTTCTGAAAGTGGAGTACCTGCTTTTACGAAGTCATTTTCCTGAGCTAAAATTTGTTTAGAAGTTGGGATTAAATAGGTTTTTTCTTCCCCTGTTTTTGAAGTAACTTTAACAGAACGGTTCCCTCTCTTCAATTTTTTGTCGAAAGAAACAACACCGTCGATTTCAGAAACGATAGCAGGATCAGATGGGTTACGAGCTTCAAACAACTCGGTTACACGTGGAAGACCACCGGTGATGTCACCGGATTTACCAAATGAACGAGGGATTTTAACCAAGATCTCACCTGAGTCAACATCTTGACCATTTTCAACGGAAAGACGAGCACCAACAGGGACATCGAAGCTTTTGATCACATCACCTTCTTCATCTAAAATCAAGATACTTGGGTTTTTAGTTTTCAAACGACTCTCAATAATCACTTTATCGTGAATATTGGTTTGTTCGTCGGTTTCAATTCTGTAGGTAACACCTTCCACGATATCCTGGAATTGAATCTTTCCTTTTATGTCAGAGATAATTAATGCATTATAAGGATCCCATTCAGCGATCATATCGCCTTTGGTAATATCATCAGAGTGTTTGAAATACAAGTTAGCACCGTAAGGGATATTGGAAGATGAAAGAGCAATACCGGTTTTTTTATCGATAATTTTCATTTCAGCGGAACGACCAACTACTTTGAAGTAAGGTTTACCGTTATCATCCACTTTTTCAAGGAAACGAAGTTCATCAATACTTAGAATACCGGAATATTTAGCAACGATCTTACTATGTGCGGCAACGTTACCGGCAACCCCCCCAACGTGGAATGTACGCAATGTCAACTGTGTACCCGGCTCACCAATGGACTGAGCAGCGATAACGCCGACAGCTTCACCAATTTGAACCATTTTACCATTTGCTAAGTTTCTACCGTAACATTTTTGGCAAACACCTTGTCTTGCTTCACAAGTAGGGACAGAACGAATTTCAACTTCTTCAATTGGAGTAGCAGAGATACGAGCACAATACTCTTCATTAAGTTCTTCACCTGCTTTTACGATCAATTCACCGGTTTGTGGATCATAAACATCATGTAATGTAACACGACCTAACAATCTATCAGCCAATGTTTCAACGATCTCTTCATTTTTCTTTAACGCTCCGATAGTCATACCTCTTAAAGTACCACAATCTTCTTCAGTAATGATAACATCATGAGATACGTCAACCAAACGACGAGTTAAATATCCTGCATCGGCAGTTTTCAAAGCGGTATCCGCCAAACCCTTACGAGCACCGTGAGTAGAGATAAAGTACTCTAACACTGACAAACCTTCTTTGAAGTTAGATAAGATTGGGTTTTCGATAATTTCACCACCACCGGCATTAGCTTTGGTTGGTTTAGCCATCAAACCCCGCATCCCTGACAACTGACGAACCTGTTCTGCAGATCCACGAGCACCGGAGTGACGCATCATGTGAACAGGGTTAAATCCTTGTCTATCTTTTGCAATTTGATCCAACAAAATATTACTTAATCTTGCATTGGTATGAGACCATACGTCAATTACCTGATTATAACGTTCGGTATTGGTAATCCAACCCATGTTATAGTTCATGGTAATCTCATCTATTTGAGCATTAGATTCTTCGATTAAAGGAGCTTTTTCAGGTGGGATGATTACATCACCCAAATTAAATGAAAGGCCACCTTCAAAAGCCATACGGAAACCTAATCCCATGATATCATCAAGGAATTGAGCTGTATATGCATTTCCAAATTTAACGAGGATAGAACCGATAATATCTCTTAAAGATTTTTTAGTTAATAGTTCATTAACATATTTATATCCTTTAGGAACAACCTGGTTAAATAAGATTCTACCAACAGTTGTTTCTAATCTTTGTAGGTTCCCATCACCATTGACATCAACTCTACATTGAATAATGGCATTAAGGTGTACTTTTTTCTCATTATAAGCAATGATCACTTCTTCAGGAGAGTAGAATATTCTTCCTTCACCAAAAATATGCATTTCAGGAGTGGATCTCAATTCTTTAGTGATATAGTAAAGACCCAAAACCATGTCTTGAGAAGGTACCGTAACAGGAGCCCCATTAGCAGGGTTAAGGATGTTATGAGAAGCCAACATTAACATTTGAGCTTCCAAAACGGCAGCATTTCCAAGTGGAACGTGAACCGCCATCTGGTCACCGTCAAAGTCAGCGTTGAATGCAGTACAACACAATGGGTGTAATCTGATCGCTTTTCCTTCCACTAATTTAGGTTGGAAAGCCTGGATCCCTAGTCTGTGCAATGTAGGAGCACGGTTTAACATAACAGGGTGACCCTTTAAAATATTTTCTAGGATTTCCCAAACTACAGGATCTTTTCTATCAACGATTTTCTTAGCTGATTTTACCGTTTTAACGATTCCTCTTTCAAGGATTTTTCTAATGATAAATGGTTTAAACAACTCAGCTGCCATATCTTTTGGTAAACCACATTCATTCAAATGTAGTTCAGGACCAACAACGATAACGGAACGACCTGAATAGTCAACACGTTTTCCTAATAAGTTTTGACGGAAACGACCTTGTTTACCTTTTAAGCTATCAGATAGAGATTTAAGGGCTCTATTAGATTCTGTTTTAACAGCATTTGCTTTTTTAGAGTTATCGAATAATGAATCCACAGCTTCTTGTAACATACGTTTTTCATTACGCATGATAACGTCAGGAGCTTTGATTTCGATTAATCTTTTTAAACGATTATTTCTAATGATCACACGACGATAAAGGTCATTTAAGTCAGAAGTAGCGAAACGTCCACCATCGAGAGGTACTAAAGGACGTAATTCAGGAGGAATAACAGGAACGATCTTAATGATCATCCATTCTGGTTTATTCACAGCTCTTTTTCTACTATCTCTAAAGGCTTCAAACACTTGTAATCTTTTCAAAGTATCTTGTTTTCTTTGTTGAGATGTTTCAGTATTTGCTTTATCCCGTAGTTCATAAGATTCTTTATCCAAATCGATTGTAGCCAAAAGATCTTGTAGCCCTTCAGCTCCCATTTTAGCAATAAATTTGTTTGGATCAGTATCTTCTAAAAGTTTATTTTCAGGTGGTAATTGTTCTATCAATTCAAAATATTCTTCTTCAGAAAGGAGAACACCTCTTTTAACTTTATCACTTTCTAAAACGCCCGGTTGGACGATGATAAATTTTTCATAATAAATGATAGTATCAATACTTTTGGAGGTCAAACCTAATAAAGCACCAATTTTATTAGGTAGTGATTTGAAAAACCAAATATGAGCAACTGGAACAACCAGTTGAATATGTCCCATTCTTTCTCTACGAACTTTTCTTTCAGTTACTTCGACACCACAACGGTCACAAACGATTCCTTTATAACGGATACGTTTATATTTACCGCAGTGACATTCCCAGTCTTTAACCGGTCCGAAGATCTTTTCACAGAAAAGACCTTCACGTTCCGGTTTATATGTTCTATAGTTAATGGTTTCAGGTTTCAAAACTTCACCATAAGATTGTTCTAGAATTGTTTCTGGAGAAGCAAGACTAATGGTTATGTTTGAAAACTCTTTTCTTGTATTATTATCTTTTCTGAAAGCCATGATCTAATTTTAATTTTAATGATTAATCAAATTTGACATCTAATGCAAGTCCGCGTAATTCGTTGACCAATACATTGAATGACTCAGGGAGTCTTGGAATAGGCATATTTTCACCTTTAACAATAGCTTCATAAGCTTTAGCTCTACCAATAACGTCATCTGATTTAACGGTAAGTATTTCTTGAAGGATATTGGCTGCACCGAATGCCTCAATAGCCCATACTTCCATTTCACCGAAACGTTGTCCCCCGAATTGTGCTTTACCACCCAGAGGTTGTTGTGTAATCAATGAATATGGTCCAATGGAACGAGCATGCATTTTATCATCAACCATGTGGTGTAGTTTAATCATATAGATATAACCGACGGTAACTTTTTGATGGAATTTTTCACCTGTACCACCGTCACATAATTGAGTACTACCATTAACGGGGAGACCAGCTTTGTCCATTAAATCATTAATTTCATCGACACTAGCACCATCAAAAATAGGGGTTGCAAAATGTAAACCAAGCTCTTTTCCAGCCCAACCTAAAACAGTCTCATAGATCTGTCCTAAGTTCATACGGGAAGGTACACCAAGTGGGTTTAATACGATATCAACAGGGCGACCATCTTCAAGGAAAGGCATATCCTCTTCACGAACAACGCGAGCCACAATACCTTTATTTCCGTGACGACCTGCCATTTTATCTCCGACTTTAAGTTTACGTTTTGAAGCCACATAAACTTTTGCCATTTGTACGATACCGTTTGGTAATTCACTACCTATAGTTGCATCAAATTTCTCACGAGTCATTTTTGCAATGATATCTCTTTCTTTAATCAAATAATTTCTAATGATTTCGGATACCAAAGCATTGATTTTGTTATCGTTAGTCCATCTAGAAACATTTACGGTTGAGTAATTGATACCGGCCAACATTTTTTGAGAGAATTTTGCACCTTTTTGTATCACAACATTTTTTGAATTGTCGGATACATTATGTGAAATTTTTCCTTCAAGAAGTTTGTAAAGTTTATTAACAATTGATTCTTTAAGTTCGGCTATTTTTTTATTATAAACAGCTTCGATTTCTGACACGATATCTTTTTCTTTAGATCTTGCTTTTCTATCCTTCATCAATCTAGATAAAGATTTAGCACCAATAACAACACCTTTCATGGAAGGAGGTGCTTTAAGAGAAGCATCTTTCACATCGCCGGCTTTGTCTCCAAAGATCGCTCTTAACAATTTTTCTTCAGGAGTTGGATAAGATTCCCCTTTTGGAGTGATTTTACCAATAAGGATATCTCCTTCATTGATTTCAGCACCAATTCTGATTAAGCCATCTTCACCAAGATCTTTAGTAGCTTCGCTGGAAACATTAGGGATATCATTAGTTAACTCTTCGATACCACGTTTTGTATCACGTACTTCCAAAGTAAACTCTTCGATATGGATAGAAGTAAAAATATCTTCTTTAACAACTCTTTCAGAGATCACGATAGCATCCTCAAAGTTATACCCTTTCCAAGGCATGAAGGCAACCATCATATTTCTTCCCAATGCTAATTCTCCATCTTTGGTAGCATAACCTTCAGTTAAAACGTCACCTTTTTTAACTTGTTGACCTTTAACTACGATAGGTTTTGTATTGATACATGAGTTTTGGTTAGTACGTTTGAACTTTTGTAATTCATAAGTTTTAACATTGGAATCAAAACTTACCAATTTTTCATTTTCAGAAAAGTCATAGTTGATTACAATTTTTGATCCATCAACATATTCAACAACACCATTTCCTTCAGATAGTACTAAAGCTCTAGAGTCAATAGCAACTTGTTTTTCCAAACCTGTGCCCACGATTGGTCTTTCAGGTAATAGAAGAGGAACGGCTTGTCTCATCATGTTAGATCCCATCAAAGCACGGTTCGCGTCATCGTTTTCCAAGAAAGGGATCAATGATGCAGCGATAGATGCGATTTGGTTAGGAGCAATATCCATCAAATCAACTTGTTCTTTATGAACGATAGGATAATCAGCAAGTTGACGAGCTTTCACTTTATCGGTCAACGTACCATTTTCATCCATTTCTGTTTTTGCTTGAGCAATAATTTTGTTTTCTTCTTCTTCCGCGCTAAGATAAATAGGTGTTTCGTCGAATTTAACAACACCATTTACAACTTTACGGTAAGGGGTTTCGATAAAACCAAGTTTATTAATTTTAGCGAACACGCAAAGAGAGGAGATCAATCCAATATTTGGACCTTCAGGAGTTTCGATTGTACACAATCTACCATAGTGAGTATAGTGTACGTCACGAACCTCGAAACCTGCACGTTCTCTAGAAAGACCACCGGGTCCAAGTGCTGAAATTCTTCTCTTGTGAGTAATTTCAGAAAGTGGATTGGTTTGATCCATGAATTGAGAGAGCTGATTTGTTCCGAAGAAGGAGTTAATAACGGAAGATAATGTTTTAGCGTTAATTAAGTCTGCAGGAGCAAATACTTCATTATCACGAACATTCATTTTTTCGCGGATTGTTCTAGCCATACGAGCCAGACCTACTGCAAATTGGTTAAAAAGTTGTTCGCCAACAGTTCTTACGCGTCTATTACTTAAGTGGTCAATATCATCAACTTCAGTTTTGGAGTTGATCAATTCAACCAAATATTTAATGATTGAAATAATATCCTCTTTAGTAAGGATACCAGTTTCGATCGGAATAGTTAGATTTAATTTTTTATTGATTCGGTATCTACCAACTTCGCCAAGATCGTATCTTTTATCAGAAAAGAACAATTTTTCGAGGGCTGATCTAGCGGCTTCTTCATCAGGAGCAGCTGTATTTCTAAGTTGAAGATATATATATTCAATAGCTTGTTTTTCTGAGTTTGCAGGGTCTTTTTGCAAAGTATTAAAGATTACAGAGTAATCAGTAGAGGATTCTTCGCGATGGAATAATACCGATTTAATATTTGCATCAATAATTTTATTGATATGCTGTTCTTCAAAAATAGTTTCGCGGTCGATAATCAACTCAGTACGTTCGATATTGAAAACCTCACCGGTTTCACCATCAACGAAATCTTCATTTCTCACTTTAACGACGCGAGCAGCAAATTTTCTACCTAAGTTTTTCTTAAGATTTGCTTTTGTAACTTTAACTTCTTCAGCGATATTAAAAATATCGAGGATATCTTTATCGGTTTCGTAACCGATAGCTCGAAGTAGTGTAGTTACGGGTAATTTCTTTTTTCTATCAATATACGCATACATAACGTTATTGATATCAGTTGTAAACTCCATCCAAGACCCTTTGAAAGGAATAATTCTAGCTGAATAGAGTTGAGAACCATTATTATGGAAAGATGAGCCGAAGAAAACTCCGGGAGATCTATGTAATTGAGAAACAACAACTCTTTCTGCACCGTTTACGATAAAAGTTCCCCTAGGGGTCATATACGGTATCATACCAAGATAAACATCCTGTATAACTGTTTCAAAATCTTCATGGTCTGAATCATTACAAGATAGTTTCATTTTTGCTTTAAGAGGTACACTAAATGTTAAGCCTCTTTCAAGACATTCATCCATAGAATATCTAGGACCATCGATATAATAGTCCAGGAACTCTAAAACAAAACTATTTCTTGCATCTGATATAGGAAAGTTTTCTGCGAAAACTCTATAAAGACCTTCTTGGTGTCTTCGTTCCGAGTCGGTATCTATTTGAAAGAAATCTTGGAACGATTTTAATTGTATATCCAAAAAGTCTGGATATTCCACTGGGCGGGTGGATGCAAAACTAAATCTTTGATTGAATGTAGCCAAGGTGATTGATTTTTAGGTTATTTTTTTTTGGAAAACACGAGAAAATGGGCAGGTTATGAGATCAGATTAAAGTAATCTGTATATACAACAATAAGTACAAGACTTCCACCCGTAGGTGGAAGTTTGTACTAATGAGGTTTCGGTAAGTAGAAATTATTTTACTTCTACTTCAGCACCAGCTTCTTCTAATGATTTTTTCAAACCTTCAGCTTCGTCTTTAGAAACGGCTTCTTTCAATGGTTTTGGAGCTGCGTCTACTAATTCTTTAGCTTCTTTTAATCCTAAGCTTGTTAATTCTTTTACCAATTTAACAACTGCTAATTTGTTAGGACCAGCTGCTTTTAAGATTACGTCGAATTCAGTTTTTTCTTCAACTTCTGCTGCTGCTGCTACTGGACCTGCTGCTACTGCTACTGCTGCTGCTGCTGGTTCAATACCATATTCGTCTTTTAAAATTTTAGCTAATTCATTAACTTCTTTAACGGTTAAATTAACTAATTGTTCTGCAAATGCTTTCAAATCTGCCATAATTCTATTTTTTTAAAATGTTATTTACTAATTATTTGATTTTTTGTTTGATTTTTGTTATCTTTCAGATAAAGTTTTAACAACACCTGCAATAGTAGATCCGCCTGATTGTAGAGCGGAGATAACGTTTCTTGCTGGAGATTGTAATAAACTGATAATACCGCCAATAAGTTCTTCTCTGGACTTAATGTTGCATAAGTTATCTAACTGATCATCACCAAAATAGGTTGCTTCTTCAATGAAAGCAGCTTTAATTAAAGGTTTTTTGTTTTTCACTCTGAACTCTTTAATTAATTTAGCAGGAGAATTTCCTGTGTTGCTTAACATAATTGAAGTTACGCCTGTTAATGCGGGATAGATTTCAGAATAATCAATAGAAGATTGTTCCATAGCTCTTTTCAAAAGGGTATTTTTTACCACTTTTAATTTGATGTCTCTTCTGAAACATTGTCTTCTTAATTGATTAACAGTTTCTACTGTAAATCCGGAAATATCGGTTACATAAACATGTTGATAATCAGCTAAATCTTTAACGATTTCATCTATGATAACACTTTTTTGTTCTTGTTTCATAATTTTCGTGATTTTTAAAGATTAAACTGTAACTGATTTCACATCAACTTGAACACCGGGGCTCATAGTACTAGACAAAAAGATACTTTTAATATAGGTACCTTTTGCAGCGGATGGTTTTAATTTTACAATTGTAGTAACCATTTCTTTAGCATTTTCAATGAGTTGGTCCGGAGCAAAGTTTACTTTACCGATACCAGAATGGATGATACCGTATTTATCAACTTTGAAATCGATTTTACCGGCTTTTACATCAGCAACTGCTTTTCCTACTTCCATAGTTACGGTTCCTGCTTTAGGGTTAGGCATTAAACCACGAGGACCTAATATTTTACCCAAAGCACCGATTTTTGGCATAACGCTTGGCATGGTGATTATTACGTCAACGTCAGTCCAACCTTTTTTGATCTTATCTACGTATTCGTCTAATCCTACATGATCAGCGCCTGCTGCTCTTGCTTCATCTTCCTTGTCAGGAGTACAAAGAACAAGTACTCTAACCACTTTTCCGGTTCCGTGTGGTAATGTTACTATACCTCTTACCATTTGATTTGCTTTTCTTGGATCAACGCCCAAACGAACGTCGATGTCAAAAGATGCATCAAATTTAGTATAGGTAACATCTTTAACAACTTGAACAGCTTCAGTCAAAGAATATACTTTGTTCTTATCAAATTTAGCAAAAGCTTCTTTGCGTTTTTTTGATATTTTTGCCATGTTGATTTGTTATTACTTAATAATTATTAGTTTTCAAAAGGATTAGTTCCACCATTAACAGTAAATCCCATACTTCTTGCTGTTCCTGCTACCATACTCATTGCTGATTCGATAGTAAAACAGTTTAAGTCGGTCATTTTGATCTCAGCAATAGAACGAACCTGATCCCAGGTTACATTCGCTACTTTATTTCTGTTAGGCTCTTTTGATCCTTTTGGAGTTTTTGTTGCATCCATCAACTGAATAGCAACAGGTGGTGTTTTAGTGATAAAATCGAATGATTTATCTTTATAAACAGTAATCACTACAGGAACAATTTTTCCTGCCATTTCTTGTGTACGTGCATTGAACTGTTTACAAAATTCCATAATGTTCACACCTTTAGAACCTAATGCTGGTCCTACGGGTGGAGATGGATTTGCGGCACCCCCTTTGATTTGCAACTTAATTAGCGCAGCTACTTCTTTTGCCATTTTTTTAATTTTAACTGTTTGTAACTAAACGTTTGTTGTTGATACTACATTTTTTCAACCTGTAAATACCCTAATTCCAATGGGGTTTTACGTCCGAAAATTTTCACCATAACTTTCAGCTTCTTCTTCTCAGCATTGATCTCTTCGATAATACCGGTAAAAGTGTTGAACGGACCATCCGTCACTTTGACTTCTTCTCCCACAATAAATGGGATATCAACTTCTGCATCAAGTTCGATCATTTGATCTACCTTTCCTAACATCCTCGTTACCTCCTCAGGTCTTAATGCGATGGGTGGGTCTGTCTTGCGTTTACATCCTACAAATCCTAAGACTCCAGGAATGTTTAGCAGACTGTGTGTCACCTCACCAGTCATATTGGCTTCAATAAGTACATAACCCGGAAATAAAGTCTTTTCTTTAAAAATCTTCTTTCCATTCCTGATTTGAAGTACTTTTTCAATAGGAATTAATACGCGCATCACCATATCCTTCAACTGAGCAGATCCATCCACTTCTGATTCAATTGCATGCTTCACTTTCTTCTCAGTTCCGGTTACAGCTCTGATGACATACCACTTTTTCTCGATTGTAGCCATAGTCAAAATTCTTGATAGTTGGAATACCAACGAAATAATTGATTAATTAAATAGTCGGGAACATTAAACTCATCCCCGCGTTAAAGATTGCATCCATCAAAAACACAATTAGTGCTATGAGTAGGGAAGCAATAGATACAATCACAACGCTACTTTGAAGTTCTTTTGCAGATGGCCAGCTCACTTTGTGAACCAACTCTTCATAAGTTTCCTTAAAATAATTAACTATTTTCATCTTTCAACTATTTATTTCTTTTTAATTTTTTAAAAATTAGTCATTTTTGGAAGTATAATATTCTAATATTTACACCCATTCTTTTATCTTCTTGATTTTTTTATCCTAAAAATCACACTTCAACTTATTCATTATCAAGAAAATACCCTACAAAACCATTGTCTTCGCTTGAATTCCCAACTTAAATTTTTTCAGGTCGGCAAATATACGAAAAAAATTGTACAAAATCAACTGTTGATAATTTTTTTTATTTTTATTTTTATTTGGGCATTCCGGGTCCATACAACCCCTTATACTTTCAACTTTAAGTACGAAATCACTTTCCCCTCTTTCAACCACATCTTTTCGTAAAAAGTATTAATCTCTGTTAAAATTGTTCCCGGAGCATCTTTATATACATCATAAATATCCTCTAATAGCTCCCACCCTTGCTGTGGTGCAGTTTCCTTTAAATAATCATATAACTCTCTGCTGTCTGTTTTGAGATGCAAAATCCCTTCAGTTCCAAAGATCTTCTTATATTTCCCTACAAAATTGGGTCCTACTAATCTTCTACGCTCTTTTCTTAACTGAGGGTCCGGAAATGTCACCCATATCTCTTGTACTTCACCCGGTTCAAAATAATACTCAATATCCTCAATTTTGATTCTTAAAAAGGCAGCATTTTTTATTCCTAATTCAATTCCATCCTTACAACCACGCCATAAACGAGCCCCTTTTCTATCAATTCCAATAAAATTTTGTGTAGGAAACGATTTGGCTAATCCAATAGTGTACTCCCCTTTTCCACAACCTAACTCTAAAATAATCGGATGATCATTCTTAAAATAATCAGCTCTCCACTTTCCTTTTAATGGAAACTGCTCTTCCCTTGCTTGAAATTCTGTATGTTGAAAAAGATTTTCAAAAGTTTCATTTTCTGCAAATCTCATTAACTTATTTTTTCCCATATTAAAATATACTTTATCCAACTAAATTTATTTGACACATCTCCCAATATTTTCCTTTGAGTTGTAACAACTCTTTGTGTGTACCTGTTTCAACAATACGTCCATTATCCAAAACTATAATCCTGCTTGCATTTTGAATCGTAGACAGCCGGTGCGCAATTACAAAAACAGTTCTGTCCTTCATCATGGCATCAATAGCTTCCTGAACCAAGTTTTCTGATTCAGAATCTAAAGCACTTGTTGCTTCATCAAAAATTAGAATTGGTGTTTTTCTTAAAAGTGCCCTTGCAATACTGATTCTTTGTCTTTGGCCACCTGACAGTGTTAATCCCCGATCTCCAATCGTTGTATCAAATTGTTGCGGTAAATTCATGATAAACTCATAAGCATTCGCGGATTTCGCAGCTTCTACCACTTCTTCAAGCTGACAGTTATCTAAGCCATACGTAATGTTGTTGGTAATTGAATCATTAAACAAAACAACATCCTGACTTACAATAGCGAATAGTGATCTCAGATCATCAATTATGTAATTTTCAATATTTATATGATCTAAATATATTTCACCTTTAGTTACATCATAAAACCTCGGTAGAAGGTCCACCATGGTACTCTTTCCTGATCCTGATGCTCCTACAATGGCAATCACCTCTCCTTTCTGTACTGTTAAATTGATGTCAGTTAATACTTCTTTATGAGTGTAGGTAAATGACACATTTTTATATTCTATCAGTTGATTGAAAGATTTAACAGGAATTGGATTTTCTTTTTCAAGAATCACTTCATCTGCTTCCAGAATTTCATTTATACGATCCAAAGCAGCTAATCCTCTTTTAAAATTGGAAAATGCAGTAGCAATATTTTTAGCAGGATTTATAATTTGAGTGATTAGTACAATATAAACGATAAATAATCCCGAATTTAAGTTTCCGGTTCCATGAAGTACCTGCATTCCACCAAAGACCAGGATAACCATAACGATTGAAACTCCCAGGAATTCGCTCAGAGGGGATGCTAAATCGACCCGTCTGTAAATTCTTTTTTGTAAATTGGTGAAATTAGAATTTAGTTTGGAAAAAATTGATTCAGAATGTTGATGTGCAGCAAATCCTTTAATAATTCTTAATCCGGAGATACTCTCTTCAACATGAGCAAAAATGATTCCTAATTTCACTTTGGCTTTTGTAGTTCTTTTTCTTAATTTTCGAGATAAAAATGAAATAACTAATCCGGCAATTGGTAATAAAACTAAAACGAAAGAGGTTAATTCAGGACTAATGATTGTAAGAACAGAAAAATAGATAACAACGGTCAAAGGATCTGTTAAGAAAGTTTGGATAGACTTCATAATAGTAAACTCTACTTCTTGCGTATCGTTCACAGCTCTTGAGATTACATCACCTCTTCTACCGGAAGTAAAATAGGAAATGGGTAGTATTAAAATTTTATAGTAGAGTTTATTTCTCAATTTTCTAAGTATATCGCTCTTAATAGGAGCCATTAGATAGAGTGAAACAGCTAGGAATAGATTCTTTAACAAAAAAAGAAGTATGATAACTATAGATAAAATAAAAATTGAACTACCAATGGAAGTGAGGTCAACAATAGGAGATAATATTTTAATAAAATATTGACTTACTAAACTCACATTTTGAATAGAACCTTGAAAAAGAAGTTTCACGAATGGTTCAATCAATAAGAAAGTAATGATTGCCACTGAGACAGATAGTAAGTTAAAGAAACTGACAGCTAATAATTTAGCTGAATAGGGTTTTAGTAATTGGAAAAAAATAGTTCTTTTTTTCATGTAAAGTATTAGAACTGCAAAAATAAAAAAAAAAGGGTTGCAAAAAGCAACCCTTTATATTTTAAAGAATAAGTATTATCTAGGTTGTACAACAACTTTCTTAGTTAATACAGCATCTTTAGTAGTTAATGTTACAAAGTAAACACCAGGAACAATGTTCTTTAAATTGTAAGAGAATTGTTTTTGGTTTTCAGTAATAGATACTTGAGTTTTATCAACCATAGAACCATTTATTGAAGAAACTGTTAATACAGCATCACCACTAATATTTTCAACTTCTATGAAAACCAATTGACCAGGTTGAGATGGGTTTGGATAAATTTTCATTTGAGGTTCTAGTTTAGCTGGTTTTTCACCCATTGGAACTTCAGGAGCAGGGGCTCCACCTGGGTTAACAGTAATAGTCATAGTATTGGTTGACCAAACTTTAGTATAATAAGGAGCTGTAAAGAAGTTGTTACCACCAAGTAATGGAGGAGTTAATGTAGTCCAAACACCAATTTCATTACCATGAGGAATAGTCATAGATGGGTCTGTATAATTAGTGATTAAAGCATATTCAATGGTATAAATACCAGCCTCAGTGAAATTCGAGATTGAAACTGTACCTTTACGATTTTGGAAATAAGCTAAGCTAAAGAAGTCAAATTGATCAGTACCAAGAACCGCTCCTGAGCCTGTAGCTAATGGGAAGTGGGCAGCAGGAGCTTGAGAAAGATCTGACGTATAATTGATTAAGCCAGATAAGCCGGTTCCAACAAGATCCATTTGATATCTTAAACTAGCAGAATTTGATACATAGTCTGTCAAGTTAGAAACAAGTGTAGGAGTTTGAGTAGAATCAGCTTGGTAATAAACAGAATAAGTAAGAGCTAGTCTAGTTCCGGTTGGTGTTCCACATGCATTATCAACCTTGAAATAGAACTCAACAGGATGGTTTGCAGTAATGGTTGTATAATTATCTTCTGTTGAGTTTTTATAGATTCTTAAACGAGGTTCGCCTGAGATCTTAATATAATTAGTAGTATCAGTATAGGTACATAAACCGGTGGTAGATACAAATGTATAAACAATGTAAATAGTATCAGGTGTAGCACTACTATATGTATATACATTTGAACTAACTAAAGAACCAAAAGGAAGATCTGTTGTTGCATGATATGCTTGAGCAGTCCAAGTTCCAGTATGAGTTGAAGAAGCAGTGACAGTATCTAAAGTATTTAAACATACTTGAGGTACTTCGTCAGTTGTGATGATTGGGATAGCATAGTTACTAATAGTTGTATCAGCAGTAGCTTGACATCCTAGAGCATCAGTAACAGTAACGGTATAAGTACCGGCACCAACATTAGTAAGATCTTCTGTAATGGCATTATTAGACCATAAGAAAGCTAAAGGAGGAGTTCCACCACCAGCTGTTAAGTTAACATCAGTTGTGGTACCTGAACAAATGGTACTAGTTGCAGAAACAGAAGCTGTAATAGCTGTTGGTTGAGTAATTGTGATAGAATCAATCTTACTACATAGATTATGGTCAGTTATTGTAACATAGTATTTACCTGCCATTAAACCACTAATAGTATCAGTGTTAGCACCGTTTGACCAATGATAAGTATAATCAGGTGTTCCACCATTTGCAGTGATATAACCTTTTCCATTTGTTCCACCATTACAAGAAACATTATTTGAAACAGTTGAAACGGAAGTTAATAAGGTTGGTTCGGTTAATGTTCTACTTGCTGTAGCTATACAACCATGTGCATCGGTTACGGTTACTACATATCCTAAAGCATTATATGGAACACCTACAAGGTCTTGACTTGTTGATCCATT
>Ga0209099_1002095_pt1 | contig 18293 bp, 19 predicted proteins | sample AD_JPNHW2_MetaG_FD_184430 | JGI IMG/M metagenome (GOLD analysis project Ga0209099, IMG submission 184430) | Active sludge microbial communities of municipal wastewater-treating anaerobic digesters from Japan - AD_JPNHW2_MetaG (SPAdes) (version 2) | ecosystem: Engineered > Bioreactor > Anaerobic... | reverse complement strand
CAATCCATAAAAAAGCAATAACATAGAGCAGATTTTTAATCGGTTTAATATATTTTTCTTTTTCCATGTATAAAGTATAAATATTATTTATTCAACTGTGTCAATTAAATTATCGCAGCACATGCCGCATCAGGCAAAGCTTTATAAAGAGCAGGAGATTGCAACTCCTTGTCGTGGGGATTCACATGCCCTCACACAGATAAATCCCCATTATTATCCCGAAACAAAAAAAATTGTAGAAAATATTTAAGTCCGGCATTAACTTAGTCGTACAATCTCTGAAATGGAGTACTCCATGAAAATAATCAAAAAGCTGCTTTACTTATTTTTATTTATATCACTTTTACAGGGGGCACTCAGTGCTGCAAATTTCAAAATAGTAGTTCTCCCCTTTGACAAGCTGAATAAGGAAAAAAACGCCGAACTTGAGACTCTCACTGTAGGTATAAGTGAAACTCTTTCCGGTGCCCTCTCGACAGTTGATAATTTTGTAGTGATAGATTCAAACAGGGTAAAAAGACACCTCCTCGAAAGTGCCGAGTTCAAGCAGGCCATCGGTGTTGAAACCGGTGATATTGAAAATCTGCGCGAGCTGACAAAAGATAAACTTAATGCTGATTTTATAGTATACGGTACTTTTAATAAAATAGGAAAAAACATACAGCTCTCCGCAAAATTTATGAACATAAGCTCCGGTGAAGTAATCAAGGGATCGAATGTCCATGGGAAATATCCCGATGAGATATTCATCCTCCAGGAAAAACTGGCAAAAGATCTCACCGATAAAATATCCGGCAGATCATCTTCATCGCAAAAAAACAGCATTGAAGAATACTCCAACTCAACCGGTAACTACACTGCATATCAGTACTACATAAAAGGCAGAATGGAGCAGATACAGTATGATGTAAAAAATTATCCACTTGCAATAGAAAACTATAACAAAGCGCTTAAATACGATCCGAATTATGCGCTGGCATGGGCCGGGCTCGCGGAGGTAAATGCTTTGTGGGGATACCAGATACAATATGCGAAAGGAAATTCGGCACCTTACCTGAAAATTGCCATTGAGCAGGGAATTAAAGCTGTTGAATTCGGGCCGGCGCTTTACCAGACACACAGAGCGTTAAGCATGGCATATCTGAACAATTCTGATTTTGATAATTCCCAGAAATCAATAGATGAAGCTTACAAGCTGAATAAGCAGGACGCCGAGATTATGCAGATTAAAGCACAGCTGAGAAACTATGGATATAAAGAAATGGGTACTGACGGCACTGAATCAAATAAATATATCATGGAGTCTCTTGCTTTAAATCCTGAACTGATAATTGCCAAATGGTCGCTTGCTCACTCGTACTCCACAATCAATAAAAATGACCTCGCCCTGAAGGAGTACCTTGAAATTCTGAACATAAATCCGAAACACGCGCCCGCCCTTCACGGCATTGCACTGATATACTACGGCATGCAGGACTACAATAATGCGGAGTATTATGCAGTTAAAGTTGTAGCGGCAGACCCGAAAACAGCCCAGCATCACTATACTCTGGGCCTCTCATATTACCAGCTGAAAAAGTGGGACCTGGCCATAGCCTCATTCGAAAATGCCGTCAAACTTGATCCAAAGTATGAAGATGCAATTTACAGTATAGCCAACAGCTACTGGTTTCAGAACAAATGGGATAAGGCATATAAGTATTACAACAAAGTACTTGAGATCAATCCGAACAACAAAGAAGCTGCTAAATGGAGAGATGACTCATACAGCAAGATGCAGAAATAGTCAGAGAATTACTTCAGCTCCCCATACTCTTTCTTGAGGGAGCTGAACTTTTCAGCATAGATATCATAAATTTCCGAGGTTGTTAAAAACTTCTTTTTACCGTCAAATATTCTGAACTGCCGGCTGGACTTTTTCTTTTTCAATAGAAGGTATACTCCCTCAAGGATACCCGCTGATTTACATGCGTATTCAATAATTTTTTTATATGTATAAATATCGTGACCGAAACCGGACAGGCCTTTTTTTTCAATAAATTCAGCCTCTACCGGAAATTCACCTGTAGCAATTTTAACCTCTCTGAAAAAATCCTGAAGGAAAGTAAATGTCGGCCTCATTCCGTTTGAGATCTCCTCGGAAACCTGGAAAAACTTCTCCAGCCTGTCGAGTTCAGAATCATCCCCCCCTTTCCCATCAATAAACTGATCATTAAGCTGGCTTACATTGCTGAGTTTATTGATGAAAGAAGTATCCTCTTCGTAATACCTTTTCATGACTTCGGAATAGATGTCCATCAGGCGGAAATAATTCTGATATGTTTTATTTCTCTGTATAAAATTTTTCCATACACTGGCCAGCCACTTGAGCACATCCTGTGTAAGAATAAGATCATTTTTAGTTCTTAAATTATAAATCAGATTAGAGAAGAAAAAAAGTATATAATTGCTCCCTGCAGCTTTAAAATAATACTCACACTGCCCGAGCCTGCCCGGATCGCTAATTATTTCATCAATACTTGCCAGGGATGCATCAAGCCTTGCAACGGGACAGGGTTCGTACCTTAAACATTGCAGCAGAACATCCCCTATCTCTCTTAAAGCCAGATCAACTTTCAGATTTTCGTCTTGCATTAATTATATCCCCGCCTTATGGACTGTTAAGTGTATTAGTACAGTCTGAATTTGTAATTTATAAAACATTCTTATAAATATGCAACATTTTTATTGTTTTGACGGTTATCATGCGACATAATATTACACTTATCCGCTTAACCCTCCGCTTTAAAAGCGTTGATTAAAAAATTAAATCATTCATAATTGATTAATTTACCGCATTAATAAAATAATTATTGATATATTCGCACAGTTTTTCAAAATTGTAAAACCTTTCTGCTGAAAACGGATAGATCACGTATTTCAGCAGCAAATTCCAAAGGAAGGAGGAAATAATGAATCATTACGAACTTACAGTTATCGTAAGAAATCGTGAAACAGAATCTCACAAAGAAAAGGTAAAGGAGATTCTTCAGAAACACGGTGCAATAATTACAAAAGAGGACCATTGGGGAATTAAAAAACTCGCCTATGAAATCTCAAAGGAAAGAGAAGGCTTTTACATGTTTATGCTTGTAGATGCCGCTTCCGAAGCCGTAGATAAAATACAGAAGGAATTCGGCCTTAACGCAGACATACTCAGATATCTTTTTGTAAGACCAGCAGAAGAAAAAACTGCATAACCGGAGAAAAACTCATGGCAAGCGACCTTAACAGAGTAATACTGATTGGCAGACTTACACGCGATCCGGAGATCCGCTATACACCTGCGGGTACCGCAGTAGCAAGTTTTTCACTGGCAAATAGCAGAACTTACGCTGTTACAGGTGAAAAGAAAGAGCAGGTGTCTTACTTTGACTGTATTGCATGGTCAAAGCTCGGCGAGATTATTACCGAGTACTGCAAAAAAGGACACAGAATTGCCGTTGAAGGCAGATTACAGCAGTCACGCTGGGATGATCAGGACGGTAAAAAACGTTCAAAGGTTGAACTCGTTATAGAGAACTTTCAGTTTCTCACAGGAAAGGGCCAGGGAGATGAATACCCTGCAGAACCACGCAGCAAAACTTCAGAACCGAATAATGATTTCGGTAGAAGCAGCGAAAGTGGTAATTTTGAGGAAAACCCCTTTTCAGACGACGACATACCCTTTTAATTAAATCTATGATTACAGGAGATAGTAATGTCAGAAGAAATAAAAAATATTGATACAGAAACCGCTGCACCGGCTGTAGAAGCAGCTGAAACACCCGCAGAAGCAGCGCCTGCACCGGCAGCAACAACAGCACCAGCTTATGGTAGAAGACCTTATGGTAGCCAGGAAGAGGGTGGAGACAGGCCGTACCAGCGCAATATGCGTTTTAAAAGAAAAGTATGCAGATTCTGCCACGATAAAAATGCAGTGATCGATTATAAAGATCTTAAAATGGTAGAACAGTTTATTACTGATAGAGGTAAAATTCTGCCAAGACGTGTTACAGGAACTTGTGCTAAACACCAGAGAGGCGTTGCACAGGCAATTAAAAGAGCAAGAATTATCGCTCTTATCCCGTTTGTTGAAAAATAATTTTGGGTGCTGTTTTTTTTATCGCAGGTGTAATCCTGACTATCAGTTCAGCATTTATTTTTTATAAATGGGGATGGATAAGTTTAGCCGTATTTGCACCTGCCGCCTTGATTCCTGTTGTAATAGGCGGTTATGAAGGGGGGCTTTCACTTTATACTCTGCCCCTGATAGCCGGAACAGCAGGAGGATACTGTTTCAGAAAGTCGTTGGGACTCGATTTTTTTATCACTGTTTCGGCAATTATATTCGCCCTGGTCTTTACATCTGATTTTTATATTTTAAAAGCAGTCCGGGGCTATGACTTTATAGAAACAGGAAAAGTTGAAATAGTTCAGTTACTTGAACAATCCAGGGGAGAGATGGAAAAAGTTTTCGATCAGTACAAAACTCCCGAGGAGAACAGAAAAAAACTGAGAGCGGATTTTGACACTTCTCTGCGGATGATCCAGGACAGCAAATGGATCCAGTTTGCCAGAGACATGATCCCGTTTACAGCTTTTCTCTATTCGCTGTTTGTAACAGGATTCAGCTTTCTGCTGATGAAAAAGATTTTTTTGAAAAAGCAGGGTGCAGCCGTTAAAGCTCTTGAGCTTTTCAGGCTGAATGATTACCTGATTTTTTCATTGATTGCCGGATGGGGCATTTTCATCATGCTCGACAAGACTCAATTCCCGGTAATAACAGTTACAGCATTGAATGTTGCCCTTGCAGGATCAATGCTTTATATTATTCAGGCTTTAGGTATTATTAAGTTTTTTATCTTAAAAAAAGGGATGCCTGTTGTTCTGCTCCCTCTTATGATAATGACAATACTGATACTCGGGCCTTCAGTTATCGTATTCGCAATGATTGCATTAATCGGAATCGGCACACTGGATCTCTGGGGAGATTTCAGAAAACTGAGCCCCGAAATAGAACGAAATATTAAGGAGTAAACAATGAAAGTTATACTTCAGAAAGACATACCAAGCCTTGGCGATGCCGGGGACATAAAAGAAGTAGCAGAGGGATTTGCGAGAAATTATCTCCTTCCCAAAAAACTGGTTATAGTTGCCAACGAATCAAGTAAAAAAGCAATCGATCACCAGATGAAACTTATCAAAATTAAAAAAGACAAGAGAAAGAAAACAAGCGAACAGCTTGCTGCAAGCATGTCTGATGTTGAAGTTACAATATCAGCAAAAGTTGGAGAAGAAGGTAAACTCTTCGGTTCAATTACATCAATGGATATAGCAAAACAGCTGAAAGATAAAGGTTTCGATATTGATAAAAGAAAAATTCTTCTTGATACTCCGATTAAATCCGAGGGTGAATTTAAAATATCTATCAAACTTGAAGAAGGCTTAAGCGCTACAGTGAAAGTTATTGTAGTCAAGGAGTAGAACCATGACCATGGACAGGCTTCCCCCGCAGGATGTTGAAACTGAAACTGCTTGTATAGCCTCAGCCCTGCTTAACAGGGAAGCCCTGCTCAGAGTCACAGAAATCCTCCAACCGGAGGATTTTTACCTTGAAAAACACCGTATCATTTTTGAAGCAATATCAGAGCTTGAAAAGAAATCTCTTCCCATAGACCTTACAACACTGCGTCAGATACTAATAGACAGAAGCCACCTTGACCGCATCGGAGGGAATGCTGCCCTTGCCGAAATCTATCAGTCATCTTCAACTTCCGGTAACGCGGAAATATATGCAAAAAGAATAAAAGAGATGAGCCTCAGGCGCAAGCTTATAGATGTTGCAGAACTCTCAATAGAAAAATGCTTTAACAGAGGCATAACCACTGAAGAGGTAATGGATGAAGTTGAGAGGGATATATTCAAGGTAACTGAGCAGCGCATAACATCAGATTACAAAAATATTGATATCATCATAAACAACACAATGAACGATATCGAAACATGGTACCGGACTAAACAAATGGTTACCGGTATCGAAAGCGGATTTACAGAACTCGATGAACAGCTTACCGGTTTTCACGGTGCCGAACTTATAATTGTAGCCGCAAGGCCTGGTATGGGTAAAACAGCATTCGCTCTTAATATTCTCAACCATGTAGCTGTAAGACGTAAAACTCCAGTACTCTTCTTTTCACTTGAGATGCCGGCAAACCAGCTGGGACTCAGGATGCTCTGCATCGAAGCAATGGTGGACTCGCAGAGAGTCCGGACAGGCCATATTGACCAGGAAGAGCTGAAAAAAATATTCAACATGTCCGGCAAATTGGCTAAATCACCCATATATATCGATGACTCCCCCTCAGCTACAATTATGGAGATAAGAGCAAAAGCAAGACGGCTTGCACAGAAAGTACCGCTTGGAATGATTATTGTGGATTACCTCCAGCTTATATCGAGTTTATCAAAAGTGGACAGGCACCTGCAGATCGCCGAAATTTCGAGGCTCCTTAAACAGCTTGCACGGGAACTTAACATCCCGGTAATTGCGCTTTCACAGCTCTCAAGGGCCGTGGAATCAAGATCGGATCAGGTCCCTACTCTTTCAGACCTTCGTGAATCCGGTGCGATTGAACAGGACGCTGACGTTGTAATGTTCATTTACCGTGAAGAAAAAGTCAAAAAGGAAAGCGAGAAAAAAGGTATAGCGACAATAATCGTCGCCAAGCAGAGAAACGGCCCTATCGGTGATGTAGACCTGCGATTCTGGGGAAAATACACCAAATTCGGCAACCTCGATGTATCTCATTCATATGAGGAGGCAAGTCCTACCCATGAATCGAACTGAGAAGAGTTCACTTTTCGAAACTTTTTTTGAGTCACTGGGTGCTCACCTTATTTTCTTTAAAGAAACAGTGCTCTGGACATTCAGGCCCCCTTTTGACAGGCAGAATATTTTGAGCCAGATGCTCGAGGTAGGCTACAAATCTCTCCCTGTCACTTCAATAACTCTTTTCTTTACAGGAATGGTTATGGCCCTCCAGATAGGGAAAGCTATGGATGCCCTGATGTCCGGTTCATCCGTATTCATCGGTACCGCTGTTACGATATCGATGTTCAGGGAATTATGCCCGGTACTGACAGCGCTTCTCCTTGCCGGAAGAGTCGGTTCATCTATCGCGGCAGAGATCGGCACGATGAAGGTTACCGAGCAGATAGACGCGCTGCGGACATTATCAGCGGAACCTGTCCAGTATCTCGCAGTACCAAGATTTATCGCATGCCTGATAATGACACCAGCGCTTACGGTTATAACTGACATCGTAGGTGTACTTGGCGGAGCAATGATCGCATTTTTTTCGCTGAATATAACCCCTGACAGTTATATTTCAAATATACTACAGAACATACAGCTGACCGATTTTGTTTCGGGAATTGCAAAATCAGTTTTCTTCGGAGCGGAAATTGCGGTTATTTCATGCTACAGCGGATTCAGTACTACAGGCGGCGCGGAGGGTGTTGGGAAGTCAACAATCCAGGCAGTAGTCAGCTCCTCTATGGTTATACTTATCTCGGATTATTTTTTAACATATCTTATACAGATTATAGAGTAGATTTACTGTTAAACAAACAGCCCCCGTACCCCGGGGTGCGGGGCAAGTACGGCGGAGATTGGAATACACCCGATTTTAAACAATTAAGAATAAGGTTCAGGAATAATGAGTTCAAAAAAAATTAACAGCGAATTTCAGAAAAATATAAAATCACTTAAACTGAAAAAAGAAATTCTGCACGCATTTGAGTCAGTGGACAGATCTCTTTTTTTTGATTCTTTTTTTAACGATAAAATAAGCGGATTTGAACCGATACCTGTAGGTTTCGGAGAGTTCAGCGATGATGTTGTTCTTCTTTCTAAAATGCTCACTACCCTCTCTCCTCATAAAAAATGGAACGTGCTTGAAATTGGTACGGGTTCAGGATACTCAACAGCCCTGCTTTCAACAATGGTGAGTAAAGTTATGACAATAGATTATAATGAAAAACTTGCGGCTGAAGCAAAAAACAGGCTTATATCAAATGGCTATTTTAACATAAAGTTTCTTGCAGGCGACTGCTCCGAACTTGACGATACATCTGGAGCGTTTGACGCTGTTATAGTTCACGCGGGATGCATGCATAGTCCATATGCCGCGCTTAATCTTCTCAAGAAAAATGGTGTGGCGGTTTTCCCGATGGGTACAGCGATGCTGCAGCAGATTACATATTACAAGAATATGAATCTCGCGCCTGAAGATAACCCGTTTAAAAGATATAAATTTCTTGATACATGTTCAGTCCAGTCTATTAAAGGTGTGTATGGATTTTCAAACGCTGAAATGGATATTATCCTTCAGCCCGGAAAAGAATGATTCCTAAAGGATCTGAGTCACCCGCAGCGCTGTACAGAGATTGTCAATGTGCAGCCGCTTTGAATTTTTTCATGAAGTAGAGGTAACTAATGATTATAGAACAGATACTTGTTACAGGGATGGCTGTCTTCTGCTACCTGATAGTTGATGAATCAACAAAGAATGCGGTGCTGATCGATCCCGCGGGAGATTTCAATTCAATTTTCAAGCAGGTGGACAAACATAATGCACAAATTAAATATGTAATCAATACTCACGGGCATTATGATCACACATCAGGCAACTCGCATGTTACAGTTAAAACAGGCGCAATTCTGCTGATTCACCAGGACGATCTCCGGCACCTTAGAGATGTAAAACGTGAAGAGTGTGCTTTATTCTCTGATGAAAAAAACAGAGCAGGGAAGAAAACTCTCCTCCTTAAAGATAACGACAGGATTATAATCGGCAATACACAGCTCTGGGTACTCCACACTCCGGGCCACTCTGCCGGAGGTATTTCCATATATGCAGATGGTAATATTTTCACCGGTGATACGCTTTTTACAGAAGGTGTAGGGAGAACGGATCTTCCTGACAGTTCAAATGCCGCTCTTATAAATTCTATCAAGAATAAAATTCTGAGCCTTCCCGATGATACAAAAATATGGCCCGGGCATCATTACGGAAGAAAACCGGTATCAACCGTTGCAGAACAGAAAAAAAATTTCGGGATCAGATAACAGGGACTATATGAATTTAAACGACACTCCTCCACTCTACCGACTTAAAGAGATTGCACGAATTTTAAGAGCAGAAAACGGATGCCCATGGGACAGGGAGCAGACCTTTGCTTCTCTTAAGCCATACCTGGTAGAAGAGACCTATGAAGTCTATGACGCAATTGAAAGCGGTGACCTCAATGATCTGAAGGAGGAACTTGGAGATCTCCTTTACCAGATATACGCTCACTCCGAGATAGCCGCAGAAACCTCAAACTTCACAATTGACGATGTCGCAAATGGTATTTCAGATAAGCTCATCAGAAGGCATCCTCATGTTTTTGGAGAAGAAAATATTGCCGACTCCAGGGATGTCAAAATACGATGGGAGGAGATCAAGAAAGAGGAAAAGAAAGAAAGAAAATCCATTCTTGACGGAGTTCCAAGGCATTTACCCGCGCTGGTTATGGCTTACAGGATTCAGGATAAAGTTTCACACGTCGGATTTGACTGGGAAAAAATTGATGACGCTGTCGCGAAGCTCGATGAAGAGATCGGTGAATTCAAGGAAGCGGTACAGCTCGAAGATAAAGATAAAATAATTGATGAAGCAGGGGATATTCTCTTCAGTCTTGTGAATGTTCTCAGATTTAAAAAAGTTGATGCTGAAGATGCTCTTAGAAAAACTATCGATAAGTTTACCGGAAGATTTAAGTATATCGAAATGAAGGTAAATGAAGCAGGAAAGAGTATTGATAAAATGTCTCTTGCGGAACTTGATGTCCTGTGGGAAGAATCGAAAAAAAACCTCCGCTGAACTGTACATAATTCAGTAACTCCGTTATAAACAAATTGTAAAAACTAAAGCTGATTGTCCGCTTTTGAGAAGAGATTACAACACCATAAAAAATATTAAAACTCTGCAATCGCGTTCTCAAAAAATCAATTTTAAGCTAAAAATTACCCTCATGTATGATTTTTATATAAAAAAACTGCATTATATAAATCAAAAAAATCCGTTTATTGACAAAAATTTTGTTTATGCTGCAATATAGAGCTTTTATGAATAAATACTGTATAACATTTTACAGGAGGTATACCATGAAGTTGATTATTAAATTCGTTCTACTGGCGGTTCTTTTTACTACTGCCGGGTGTATTTCGTGGGATGAGGGCTGGAAAACAAAGGCTAAATCTTCCGGCCAGGGAAATGTAAAAGAATTACTGGCATCAGCATATGCATTAGAGAACACAGCGGATTCAGGCGATAAGATCAGGAATATTATTACCGCTTTTGAAAAAGTAACAGCCGTTGAACCTGCAAATTTTGATGCTCTCAGTAAACTCAGCGAGTACTTATTCATGTATAGCTACATTTATACAAATGATAAAAAAGAGAGGGGAGAGTATTATCTTAAAGCGATTAAATACGCTGAACAGGCTATGTATACAAACCCCGAATTCAAAGTACTTGCTGATCAGGGTAAACCTGTATGGGAAGCGGTAAAAGTGCTGACCGTCAAAGAAATGGCACCAATGTACTGGTGGTATATGTCTGCAGGGCAATACTGGACTGACCAGAATTCTCTAAAGCGACTGCTGAATTTTTACTGGACTCCAAGGGCTAAAACCGTTCTTGAAAGAATGACTGCAGTTAAGCCTGACTGGAATTACGGCAGAATCTATATGTCATGGGCATGTTTCTATGCTATAGTTCCCGGATTTATGGGGGGAGATGTAAAAAAATCTGCAGAAAATTTTGATAAAGCAATTAAGCTCGGACCGGATGTTCTTTCACATTTTGTTAACAGGGCTCTATATCTCCACGTAAAAAATGGGGACAAGGAGGCTTTTAAAAAAGATCTGAACTTCGTCATCTCCAGCGATCTGAGGAAAATCAATTATCCATATCCGTGGGGAGCCGGTTACCGGATGAAGGCAAAGGAACTGCTTGGCAGGATAGATAAACTGTTTTAAAATAATTGAATCCGCTCTGAACTTTCAGGGCGGATTATTACGTTAATTCCTATATTCATAATCTGTGAAAAACCAAATCCATTACTTCAAATTACTCTTCAGCCATTCATTCAATTCATTAATCTCTGCTTCCGCAAAAACTCCTCCACCGTAACGGCAGAAATAAATTTTTTCTTTGAACCTATTATACTTAGCCTGTTCACTTCCTGAAAGTTTCACAGGATCGATTTGATTAATTCCTCTGTCCGCATTAAAAAGAAACATTTCACTATTTTTATCCTTAACCGATGACTGAAGGTTCTTTAAAATTTCATCCTTTTTATTACCGGTTGGAGTAACAGATTCATCAGGAAGATCCGGCCTCAACTCCGCCCTGATCATCTTTAATTTTTTCCTTTCCCACATAACAAGCGCTATAATGACAGCTGCCAGACCGGAAAGGATCAATGCCGCGATTAAATAATTAAACTTATTCCCGATTAAATTACCGGATGAAAACTTAACTTCTCCTTTTTCACCGGAGATCTCTCCTTTTTCAATTTCAAAAGAAACAGGCAGGCTTTCCGCTTTTTCGTATACCCTTTTATATGGATTGAAATATTCGATAAAAATCCGTCCAGGAGCGATATTCCCGTCTTTCTGAGGAATCATTGTTATCATAAAATTTTTCTCGCCGGTTAAATCGTTGCCTTTGACAGCGAGGATCTGTTCTTTTCCTTCGACTACCGTCTTAATTCCCTCTTCATTTTCAACCTGCGGATTTGAAAGAGTAAGTAAATTTCCTCTGCCGCTGATTTTAACAGGAATTTTAATCTCTTCGAATAGTTTAAACTTTCCTGACGGCACCTGCGTTTCAATTTTAAATTCACCGACATCTCCCGCAAAGCGATCAGGTTTCCCGTTAAGAGGAATTGGCATTACATTTATTTTTTTATAAGGAAAAATAATCTTTTTTCTTCCGCTCATGGAAAAGAACCCCTGCGTCATATCAACCGACACAACAACTGAACCTCCCCCTACCTCATGAACACCTTTATCGACAGGTACAAGGCAGAACGATCCGGCATAAGTTTTACCCGCTTCATCAGATTTTTCGTCAAGGGCTTTCATCACAAATCCTTTAACATGAGGCTGTTCACTGAATCCCTCGATGTCAGGTGACCCATCCTGATTATCATATATAACATAATGCATCAGAAAAGGTTCACCGTAATAAACAGTTTCGGCAGACAACACTACATCTCCATGAAGCAGGCCTCCGCTGCTGTGATTTGAAGAAGATTCACTTACACTCAGTGTAACTTCACGCGAAGAGACTCTCTGTCCGTCAGTTTCAAGAATAAACGGAGGAATCTTATACTCTCCCTTTTTCTCTCCATAAATGGAAAAATTGAGAACTGTACCAGACCATGTCTTACCGTTTACAAACTGGAAATTTCTTGATGAACCGGAAAATGTTATCTGCAGGCCATTAATAGCTGGAAATTTAACGGGCTTTACATCAGACGATTTACCTGTAATCTTAATTCTTAATGATGCAGATTCTCCGACTGCAATCTTTGATGGAGATAATTCTGTATCGATTTCAACGGCATAAAGCCCGGTGAATAGAAAAACAAAAAGGAATGACAGAATAATTCTACCAGTATTTTTCGAGATATTTCTTTCCATCACCCTTACCTTTCTGTTTTCTCACAGGTTTATTCTTCATTGATTCAAGGAGATTCCTCGCCTGAATGTCACTCATTTTCTTTTCGTTATTCTTTGATTCATTATCTTTTTTATCTTTACTGTTCCCCTGGTCACCGGACCCGTTTTTATCATCATTCCCGTTCTGATCTTTGTTCTTCTGCTCTTTGAGAAGGTATTCAAGATTCTTTTTTGCTTTTTCATAATTCGGATCTATCTCAAGTGCTTTAATAAAACTATCCGCCGCCTCTTTATATTTTTTCTGTTTAAGGTATGAGTTACCAGTGTTAAACAGAGCTTTTTTCTGCAAGTCCGGATTCCCGGATGCTATTGAACTTTTAAATTTATCCGCCGCTATATCATAACTTCCGAGCTGATAATGTGCATCACCTTTATTAAAATCGAGCATCATTTTCTGCTTTTCATCAGGAGCATGTTTTTCCGCTTCTTTGTAATACTCAAGAGCTTTTTTTGAATCATTCTTCTCATAGGACTTGTTTCCGTTTTCGACTGCATCTTTGAAAGGGTCAATCCATGCGGTAAATATCAAAGCTGTAATGATTATTATAAAAATTTTCCTCATACTATCTTTCTCTCCTTAGTGATAGTATTTTTTCGTTCCTGAATAAACATTTCAAGCGCGAGAAGGATAATAAGAACCAGCAGAAAAATGTATGTCCTGTCAATCTTCTCCTTTACCATTCTTGAACCGTAATATGTATTTTCTTTGCCTTCAATTAGATTTAAGATTCTGCCGAGTCCCGAAAAATTATCTGTTATATCAATATAAAATCCGCCGGTTTTATCAGCCAGCTGTTTAAGTAAATCTTCATTCTTACTTGTTTTCACAAGAGAACCGCTGCTGTCTCTGTAAAAACTTCCTGTATCACCACTCCCCTCTGCCGGGATGAGATCTCCATTTCGCCCTATACCGGCAGTATAGACTGATACTCCCATCTCCTTAAATTTTTCAGCTTCAGCGTCAACTCCACCTTCGTGATCTTCACCATCCGTGATTACAATAAGCATTCGCGAAGTGAGCCTCTTTTTCTTATAAACTTTCCCGGCCTCCGCCAGCATTTTCCCCATGTCTGTCCCCTGGACATTCATAGAGTCCGGGCTCACCGAGTCCAGGAACATCAGGAACGCGCCTGTATCAGTAGTAAGCGGACACTGAAGAAAAGCATCTCCTGCAAAAATTATCAATCCAATCCTGTCACCATTAAGCGATCCGGCGATCAGCCTCACGGCACTCTTTGCTTTTTCAAGTCTTGACGGGTCTGCATCTTTTGCCAGCATACTCCGGCTTACATCAAGTGCGACAAGAACGTCTGTTCCTTCGTTTGTAGTCTCCCGCATTTTCTCGCCCCAGCCCGGACCGAGAAGGACAAAACATGAAACAATAACAGCAAGAAAAATCAGTATTTCCTTTATCAGAATCCTGGAGTAAAGCCCTGCAACAATTCTTTTTGCCTCACCACTGTCACTTAATGCTGATTTGACAGCGATTCTCCGCCAGATGGAATAAAATATATGGAATGCAATCACTGCCGAACCGGCAATAAAAATATAGACTATGTAGTTATGATTTGAAAATGCAATCATGGCAGTTTCCTGTAGAAAAGAGATCTGAGAAGAACTTCAATAAAGAACAGAGAGATTCCTGTAATAAGTATCCACCCTGATCTATCGTCAAATTCCTGGTAGACTTTCAGATCGCTTTCAGATTTTTCCATTTTATCAATCTGTTCCATACTCGCACTGAATACACCTGTAGAATCCGCCCTGAAGTAGGCACCGCCAGTCATCTCCGCTGTTTTTTTAAGAGACTCCTCATTGAATTGATTTATCATATACTGCTTGGGGAACATCGGGCCGGCAGGATTCGAGATAGGAATCCTTCCATCCCGTCCAATACCGACGGTGTAAATTTTAATATTCATCTCTGAACATGTTTTCGCTGCAGTTTCAGGATCGATCTCACCGCGGTTATTCATCCCGTCTGTAATGAGAAGTATCATCTTCCCTTTAGCCTTGTTGTCCATCATCCTCGAAGCTGACAGTGCAAGCGCGTCGCCGATTGCAGTTCCGTCCTCATCAACGCTGTCGAAATCGAGCTCAGCTAAAATTTCCCTGATTATTTCATGATCTAATGTAAGCGGAGACTGAAGATACGCATCAGCGGCAAATACAACAAGTCCTATGCGGTCATTCTGCCGCTTTCCGACAAAATCAGAAACAACTTTTTTCGCTACCTCAAGCCTGTTCTCCGGCTGAAAATCCTCGCCCATCATTGATCCGGAAAGATCCAGCGCGATTATAATATCAAGCCCCTGATTTTTAATGCTTGTATAAGTAATATTTTTACCCGGTGCGGCAAGTGCAATTATCAGAAGAAAAATGGATGCGATTCTTGCATAACCGATGTAAGGATAAGTTATGGTTTTTAAACTCACTCTTATCTTATGAATTTCAGACGATGATACTGTTATTGCAGATCTCCGCCTGCCGGTTCCCCTGAAAATATAAAAATATAAATACACCAGTAACGGAATCAGGAGCAGAAGAAAATAAGGGTATTTAAATCCGAAGTGATCCATTCTCACTCCTGTTCATTCCTGAAATTCTTTTTGCCGCAGAGATTGTCGCATCGAGATTCTCAAGCAGGAGTTCTGTGGAGGGAGTAAACTCCGCGAACTTGGAAAAATCCCAAAGCCTCATATTGCTTATAATCTCAGGCCCGCAGATTGCATACAGATCCTGCGGCATATATTTTTTTATTTTAGACGCAATCTCATCCGTGGTCATCTCTGCCGCATCAAACAGAAGCATTGATGAAAGGTATCTTCTGAAAATAATTGAAATATCAAACACATACTCATTGATTTTCCCTGCCTCAATCAGTTCTTTGAGTTTCAGCGATTCAACCTCATTAAGAAAAATCTCAATCGGCGGGGGAGGAGGAGTCTCTACTGTAACAATTTTTTTTCTCTTTTTAAAATATAAGTATAACGCAACGGCAGCGACAGATATAATCAGCAATGCTGCAATGATCCAGTAAATCCGGGTATAATTTCCGGATAAAGAAACAGGAGGTTCTATCTCTTCAAGAGTACCCTCTTTGTTCAGTTCTTCGATTGTTACTGTAGGAATTTTATATCCAATAACAATCCCGTCACTGCCTGAAATTTTTATTTCAGGAAGTACAAATGTCCCCGGTCTGTAGTAGTTTAGCAGAATTTTAATATTAACCTGCGTGCTTCCGTCAACTTCTGCGTTATCGCGTGAAGCGCTGTTTATTATATATACAGGTACAAATTCTTCAGAAGTTTTTTCAACGGAATTCTTTCCCGGGTTCGTCTTCTCATTCTTTTTTTCGGGATATACTATTTTTTTTTCAGGGAGTGCAATCTTCAAAGTGTCCGGGTCAATACCTTTTATCGAGAGAATATATGTGAACTGCTGACCGACAGTTCCCTTCTCCGGAGTTACTGATGCATTTAACGAAGCTTCTGCTGCATAAGAAATATTCCCTCCAGCAATAAAAAGTAAAAGTATAATTTTTATAAGTAAATAATATCGTTTCATAATAATGCAGCATCACCCTGCTTTTATTCTTTTAGAGAAAAACTTCAGTATAGGAACCTCGATATTTTGATCTGTTCTCAGTCTGATTGAATCAAACTCTCCGGTGTCAGGAAGCTTCATTTTCGCCGGAATCGATTCAGAAAGAAATGTTTTCCCCGACTCAAGATCTAGATATTCGGTGAGCCCGAAAAAATTCATTTCGAATTCTACCGGATCGTAAACATGTACAGGTATGACATCATGCTTCTTCGACATAAGGCGCATGCGCAGAAGATAATCACCTTTAGTATCTATAAAATCTGAAATTACAAAAACAACACTTCGTTTTTTCATAACACGCTGCATAAAATCAGCCGCTGAGGAGATATCCGTTCCCCTGCTCTCCGGACTGCACTTTATCACTTCATCAAGAACTTTCAGAACATACTTTCTCCCTTTACCGGGCCGTATAAATTTTTCAACTTTATCCGAGAAAAGTATTACAGAAACCCTGTCGTTATTCATATTCGCAAGATAAAGCATCATGGCAAGAAACTCAAGTATCACCTCTTTCTTTTTTCGTGAGACACCAAAATCCGTTGAACCCGAGAGATCCACCATAAACACAACAGAGAGTTCCCTCTCCTCAATATACTCCCTTATAAAAAGATGATTCATCCTGGCCGAAACATTCCAGTCGATACGCCTGACCTCATCACCGGGGATATACTCCCTCACCGAATCAAACGAAAGACCGTATCCCCGGAATGCGGACCTGTACTCACCGGCAAACATTGTATTAATTTTTTTACCGGTCTCCAGCCGTATCTTTTTAAGAAGAGCAATTTCTTTTGAGTCCAATCAGGGGACCTCCACCGAATCAAAAACAAGTTTGACAATATCATCAGCGCTCCTGCCGTCAGCTTCAGCTTCATACGAAAGTATGATCCTGTGCCTCAATACATCTGCACCGATTTCTTTAATATCATCCGGTGTGACAAAACCGCGCCCGCGTATAAACGCCATACACCTGGCAGCCTTCATGAGCGAAATTGAAGCTCTTGGACTCGCACCGAAATCAATGAATTTTTTAATATCATTACGTGACGGCTTCCGGGTTTCCGACACTACTGACACAATGTATTTTAAAAGTTTATCATTTATGTAAATGCTTTCAACAAGTTCATGTTTCGCTTTTATCTCTGCAGGAGTAACTATTTTCTGTATATTATCCGCGCTGATATTCTTAAACCTGCGGAGTATTTCAATCTCCTCTTCCTGTGACGGGTATTCGACGAGCACCTTCATGAAAAAGCGGTCGAGCTGCGCTTCAGGCAGAGGGTAAGTCCCTTCCTGTTCAATCGGATTTTCTGTAGCAAGAACCATAAACGGATCGGGCAGCGGGAAAGTTGTGCTTCCTATAGTTACATGTTTCTCCTCCATCGCCTGGAGCAAAGCGGACTGAACTTTTGCCGGGGCCCTGTTAATCTCATCAGCTAAAAGAATATTCGTAAAGAGGGGGCCCTTTCTTGTAAAAAAATCAAGATCCTTAGGATTGTAAATCTGCGTACCGGTAAGGTCTGCGGGGAGAAGGTCAGGAGTAAACTGTATCCTCATAAATCCGGTATCAACAGCCTTCGCGAATGCCCTCACTGCAAGAGTCTTGGCGAGTCCTGGAAGCCCTTCAAGAAGTATATGGCCTCCAGCCATAAAGGATATAATAATTCTCTCAATGAGTTTCTCCTGCCCGACTATTGCCGATGATATCTCTTTTTTGATATCATTAACAAAACCATTCTCAGTTTTTACTCTCTGAGTAAGCTTTTCAATTTCTGTAAAGTCCATATAAAACTCCAGTGTAAATATTAGGATTTCCCCATCCGCCCTTCGGGCACCTTCCCCTTGTTGAGACGGGGAAGGAATACAATAA
>Ga0209099_1002091_pt1 | contig 18311 bp, 15 predicted proteins | sample AD_JPNHW2_MetaG_FD_184430 | JGI IMG/M metagenome (GOLD analysis project Ga0209099, IMG submission 184430) | Active sludge microbial communities of municipal wastewater-treating anaerobic digesters from Japan - AD_JPNHW2_MetaG (SPAdes) (version 2) | ecosystem: Engineered > Bioreactor > Anaerobic... | reverse complement strand
ATCCAATATTTCAGCAAAGGTGTTGTTGGCCAGGGTAGTTGATGTTAGAATGATTACATTCGCTCTTTCCAACGAATTCCCGATATCTTTATACGGCCGGAGCCTTGTATCATCCTGCTTCAGATCGAAGACCCCGACAGGAATTCCTGCTTCATCAAATTTGCGGTCAAGAGGCCTGAAGCAGCCAACCATCACCACAGTACCCTGTGATCTGAAGTTGATTGAACCGAAAATATCCCTTTCAGACAATGATTCCTGCTCTTTGCTAAGCAGTGCATTGTAGCAGGAAATAAGCAACATCCGGTGCGAGATATTTGAGAAATTGATCCTGTCAATTGATAGAATACCTGTCTCTAACCGGTTTTGCAGTGCAGCGCACACTCCGATATGGCCACTGCCTAACTGTATGGCAATATACATAATGCCGGCTACCACCTTTTTTACCAGACTGAAATCAGGGGTATTTTTCTCATAAACAACTTTGAGCGGATCACGCATGGTTGTGATACTCATAAACATTATCCATTGAGTGCCTTCCAGAGGTAATCTTTAAGATTAGTGAGGCCAAGACGGGTGTGCGAGGAAATAAACACGGCAGGTACACGAGGCAGCTCTTTCTTAATGAGTTCGACCATTTCGTTATCCAGCAGGTCGCTTTTTGTAATTGCCAGCACACGCTGTTTATCAAGCAATTCAGGGTTATATTGCTTCAACTCGTTAAGCAGGATTTTGTATTCTTTCCTGATGTCTTTACTATCAGCCGGGATCATGAAAAGCAGAACCGAGTTACGCTCGATATGCCTGAGAAATCTCAGTCCGAGGCCTCGCCCCTCACTGGCGCCTTCGATGATACCGGGAATATCAGCCATAACAAACGACAGGCCTTCGCGGTACGAAACAATTCCCAGGTTAGGCCTCAGCGTGGTAAAGGGATAGTCGGCAATCTCGGGCTTTGCTGCTGACAGAACCGACAGCAATGTCGATTTCCCCGCATTCGGGAAACCAACGAGCCCGACATCGGCAAGTATTTTCAGTTCAAAGATTTTCCAGCCTTCAATACCGGTTTCGCCGGGCTGTGCATATTTTGGCGCCTGGTTAGTGGCAGATTTGAAATGATCGTTGCCAAGTCCTCCCCGGCCACCCTTCATTACTATCTTCTCTTCTCCGTCGAAGGTGATTTCACTTTCCTGTTCACCGGTTTCAGCATCTTTAACAATTGTACCCAATGGAACTTCAATCACAACATCGTCCCCTTCAGCTCCTTTTCTCAGGGCGCCTGAACCACCGGTGCCATTTCCGGCAATAAGATGTTTGGTGTATTTGAGGTGAAGCAATGTCCACAACTGGGCATTCCCCCTGATGATGATATGTCCGCCCCTGCCCCCGTCACCCCCGTCGGGACCGCCACGCGGATTCAACTTAGTCCTGAGGAAATGTGCCGAACCAGCCCCTCCGTTGCCCGATTTGAGAAATATCTTCACATAATCAACAAAATTGGATGAGGCCATGGTTTCTTTACAGGTTAGTTTAAGGTGTGATTTTACCGGGAATATTATACAATTCAGGTGGCGCAGGCCTTTACCGCTTTTTCTTCATTACTGCATCTACGGCTGCCGATAGTCTTGCAATGACCTCTTCTCTTGAACCGGTGGCATCCACTTCAAGGAGCTTATTCTGTTTCCTGTAAAGCTCCATTGTCGGTTTGGTTTTAAATTCATATTCTTCGAGACGATGAACGATAAGTTCAGCGGACTGATCATATGGGCGGCCTTTCTCACCTTTCCCGCGATTATCGAGGCGACGGATCAGATCCAGCATAGGCACCCTGAGCTCAACGGCACATGAAACACGCATGTTCATTCGCCTCAGCAATCCGTCGAGAATATAAGCCTGGAGAACAGTCCTGGGAAATCCCTTGAATATGAACCCGTTAACATCGTCATGATGCTTCATCTCCTGCTCAATGAGCGGTATTACTATTTCGTCGGGGACAAGGTCACCCTGTGCCATTTTCTCCTTCACTTTTATCCCTATCTCTGTTTTATTACTCACTTCTTTTCGGAGTAAAGCGCCGGTGGAGATATAATAAAGGTTGAATTTCTGGGCCAGCAATTTCCCCTGTGTGCCTTTTCCCGAACCAGGATGTCCTGAAAGCACCAGGTTAAACCATTCCTTCTGAAGCGTGAGCTCAATCTGGGAAGTGAGCCGCTCGAATATTTCAGGAATAGGGCCAACACCATCGATGGCATAGTAGAGATTGCGCTCTTTATAGTATTCTTTTACCGGAAGAGTCTTGTTCTCGTACTCAATCAGCCTCCGCTTGATTACGTCTTCGGTGTCGTCGGACCTGCCTGAGACTTTCCCTCTCTCAATAAGGCGGGTAATGAGTTCATCGTTAGGAACTTCGAGGCTCAGCATGCAGGATAACGAGGTGTTGAGTTTCAGCAAAAGCCCGTCGAGAATATAGGCCTGCACAAAAGTGCGCGGGAAACCATCGAATAGAATACCGTTGCTATCGGTGCTCGAGACGATCTTTTTTTCGATAAGTTCCACCATGATCTCATCCGAAACCAGTTCGCCCCGCTGAATGATATCTTTCACACGGTTACCTAATTCAGACCCTTCAGCGATTTCCTGCCGCAGCAGGTCGCCGGTGGAGATATATGCCAGGTTATATTTCTCAATGATGAGTTGTGACTGGGTTCCTTTGCCTGCACCCGGAGGACCGAAAAGCGCAATGTTAAGCATATGATATTGAGAGTTTTATTAATAATTATCCTTTAAAATGAATGATCTGCTGAAACAATTTAACTTGCTGAATTCTAGTCCGAAATCCTGTAAATTTCAGCAGAGTTTCTGCCGAGCCCGTCATAGTCGAGGCCATAGCCAACAACAAAATCGTTGGGAATCCTGAAACAGACATAATCGATCGGGTAGCTCTTTTTATAGGCATCAGGCTTGAGTAAACAGGCGGCGACCTTAACATCCAACACATTCATAGCCTGTATTTTATCGATAAGTTTCACGATCGTAAGGCCTGAGTCAACAATATCCTCAACCAGTATAATATGCCTGCCTTCAAGCGGGATATCAAGCCCTATCACTTCTTCAATCGTTCCCGTACTGTTTACCCCTTTATATGACGACACCTTAATGAAGGCAATCTCGCAATCAATAGTTATACGTTTCAGAAGGTCTGAAGCAAAAATGAAAGAACCATTTAAAACCACAACAAAAAGAGGCTTTTTCCCCTGGTAATCAAGGTTCAGCGTAGCGGCCAGTTTCTTCACTCCTGCCTGAATTTTCCTTTCAGACATGTATTTTACAAACGTTTTGTCATGCAATTTCCAGGGTTCTGTCATGGTTCAATTCCTTTTCAGCAAAGATAGAACATCCTGTAAAATCGCAATCTATCTGCTTTCATTAATGTTCTTTAAACTTGAGGATATGCGTGCTGAAGCATTTTACCATAACACTTTTTTCTATGACTATTTGCGGTTAACGATGACAGTATTATCTTCGCTTATTAAAAACCCGAAGCCATGAATGCAATTGTGAGTATAATTATGGGAAGCACCAGCGATCTGCCGGTAATGGAAGGCGCTGCCAATGTTTTGAATGAACTGAAGATCCCGTTTGAAATGAATGCTTTGTCGGCACACCGCACCCCCGAAAAAGTTGAAGAATTTGCCACCAGGGCAGCAGCGCGCGGAATCAAGGTGATCATAGCTGCAGCGGGCATGGCAGCCCATCTCCCGGGGGTGATTGCTGCATTCACACCTGTACCTGTGATTGGCGTTCCTATCCGTTCATCTTTCGACGGCCTCGACTCACTGCTTGCCATCGTACAGATGCCTCCGGGCATACCCGTTGCCGCAGTGGCTGTAAACGGGGCGCAAAATGCCGCGATACTGGCATCGCAGATTGTTGCCACAGGGGATGCCGAACTCGCGGAGAGAGTTGTCAGGTACAAGGAAAATCTCAAGAAGAAAATCATTGAAGCCAATGAGCGGCTCAAAGATGTGAAATTTGAGTACAAAGTTAATTAGGCCGGTGCTAAAGCTTCCTGATGATTGTAAGGCCATCGCGAACCGTTAACAACAGGCATTCAACATCTTTGCGGTTCAACAGGTAATCATTAAATTCTGCCATGCTGCAGGCCTCATGGTCTGAGAAGGAATTATTATCCACCACTTTGCCGTACCATAATGTATTGTCGGCTATGATAAAGCCGCCAGAAGCCACTTTACCGAAGATCATTTCGAAATACCGTATATAATCATCCTTGTTGGCATCGATAAACACGAGGTCGAAAGGACCCTGAATGGACGGAACTATCCCGAATGCATCGCCAATATGCAGCATCACTTTATCCTGAATCCCGGCAAGTTTAAAGTATTTCAGGGCGATTTCTTCAAGTTCAGGGTTGCATTCGATGGTGTGTAAAATTCCGCCTGCAGGAATTCCGCCTGCAAGGCAAATCGCCGAATAACCGGTGAAAGTTCCAATCTCAAGTACCTTCCATGGCTTTATCATGCAACTTATTGTCCGGAGCAGCGTTCCCTGCACATGCCCCGATAACATCTGCGGTGCAACGGTTTTCAGGTGCGTTTCACGAGCCAGTTGCTTAAGAATTTCAGGTTCCTCTGAGGTATGTTGTTCAGCATAGCGCTCAACATCAGGGTGTACCAGGAATTCCGGCACAGTGGCTGAAGGTTGATCCGGTGTATTATTTTTTTCCATTCGTGAAAATAAGTGAACTTAAAGCAGAAGGATTAAAAATCTCGTTGGCAACATGCAGCACATCCGATGGAGTAATCGCCTCTACACGGGTGATCACCTCTTCTACACTGTCAACCTTATTGAAAAGTAACATGCTTTTACCGGCAGATAACATTTCATTCTGGTGCGCTTCAACCGAAATCGCTATCTGCCCTTTTAGTTGCTCCTTGCGGATTTTCAGCCTGCCGCTGCTCATCTCTTCATCCCGGATTTTTCGCAATTCCTTCATAACAAGACTAATAGCCTTATCAACCATACGTGTATCGGTGCCCAGGTAGATGGTAAAAATGCCGGTATCGGAAAGCGGTTGATAGTTTGATTCGAGATTATAAGCTATGCCATGCTTTTCACGAAGTTCGAGGTTGAGCACCGAATTCATGGCAGGGCCACCGAGCATGTTGGTGATTAATGCCAGTGCGTATCGCTCTTTATCATGATAACTGTATGCCCTGTTTCCAAGGATTATGTGAGACTGGTGTTTGGAAAACTTTCGGGTCACATCCAGTTTCTTAAAGTCAGGTGGTGAGAGCCTTTCCGGTTGCCCTTCACAGGCAGGTTGAACACCAAAATATTTACCCGTCAGTTTAACCAGTTTTGAGAAACCGATGTCTCCAACCGAACTTATAACCAATTGATTTGTAAAATACTGGCGCCGGGTAAAACCCAAAACCTGCTCCCTGCTGAACTTTCTCAGGTGCGAAGGTGTACCCAGGATGTTTTTACCCAGCGGATGATCGCCGAAAATGAGCGTGTCGAACTCATCGTGAATCCACTCCATAGGGCTGTCTTTGTATGAATTGATCTCATCGATCACTACATCGCGCTCTTTACGCATCTCATCTTCCGGGAATGTGGAGCTGAACAGAATATCGGAGAACAACTCAAGCGTGCGGCCGTAATACTCTGAAAGAAATGAAGCGTAAACGGTTGTTTCTTCCTTTGTAGTAAAGGCGTTCAGATCGGCTCCCACGTTCTCAATTCTGTCGAGCACCTGACGGGCTGTCCGGTGGCTGGTGCCCTTGAAGATGAGGTGTTCGATAAAATGAGCCATACCCTGTTCTTCCGGCTTTTCGTCGCGGGAACCGGCATTCACCGCCACACCCAGGTGTGCAACAGGGCTTCCGGTTTGGCGGTGAACCAGCCGGATACCGTTTGGGAATTGATAAGTCTGGTAAGGAGAAGGCATTTTAGAAAGTCAAAGGTCAGAGGTCAAAGGTTAGAGGTCAAAAATGAGGTTTGAAGTTAGAGGTTAGAACCGGCACTTGGAACTTGGCACTTGGCACCCTTATCAGAGGTCAACAATAGAGGTTTGAAGTTAGAGGTTTGAGGTTAGAGGTTAGAACCGGCACTTGGAACTTGGCACTTGGCACTTGGCACCATTATCAGAGGTCAAAAATAGAGGTTTGAAGTTAGAGGTTAGAACCGGCACTTGGAACTTAGAACTTGGAACTTGGAACCTGGCACCTGGCACTCGGCACCAAGATTAGAGGTCAAAGTGCAGTCCCGATAGCTATCGGGATCAAAGGTCAGATTACATCGGGCTGGGTTTAATTTGTATTTGTCAACCAATTCACTATTAACCAATTTCTGACCACTGCTAATTACTTCAGTTTCAGTTCACCGGGGTATTTGTCGTCAAAAAATACCCAGAAAAGCGGCATATAACCTCGCAATTCGCCGTCGTCGCCATAGCGGGCTATGAGCGGACAAACGCCGGCAACTTCTTTGGTAATGTGCAGACTTTTTTCGTCCATCTTCCATTCTTCGAGAAAACGCAGCCTGGTGATATCGCGGGTATTCAACTCCTGCGTCAACACAGTATCATACAGCGAATGAGGAGGTTCGGCTCGCTCAAGCGTGATTGTGTCCGACCGTTTCATTATACTTTTTAGTTGTTCAGGTGAGAGCAGTTCATTGGTAAAAAAGTCGTATGCCTTCACCTTTCCGTCAAGTGCTGACTGCATAATATTCTTAACAAGCTTTTCGCGATCCTGCCCTTCTATATTCTGAACCCACCAGTCATTATCAGGATCGGGTGATTTGATCGGAACATCGTATTGTATTCGTTTGGTAACCAAAGACTTATTGTCTCTTTGCTTGTTGCAGCCTATTACTATTGCCGCCAACAAAATGGCCGGAAGCAACAATCTGAACATCATTTTCATTGGATTAGAATTTGATTTTTGAAATAGTGCGCTATGTTATGAATCCGCAACAGCAGGTACACAAAATGAAACAGATGCAGCGGACTCAAAAAATTACTTCCTCATTTTCAGGGCTTAACTTCAGCACAGCACCTTTATTGTGTTTGCCATCTATTTTAATGGTCAGGGGTTTGGGAAACTGAACGTGCCTGATTATATCATCTTCGAATAATGAAGGCAGACTGTTAAGCGTTTCAAGATCAATGAAACCGTCGTTCATGAACGGATTTATCGTAAAGTATCCAACCCTGAAGGAAGTAAGATTCTGAAAAAAATGTGTGCCCTGGCTTGGATCAATCCGGTAATTCTCCAGTCCTGATTCAATGATGAGCCTTGCCGCCGAAATCTGCGGCCACTTCACCGGGATACCAAGCCATGGATCGGTACTGCCCCAGCGGCCCGGACCGATGAGTATGTAATTACTTTGCGTGGAAAGGAATTTGTCGTTGATAAGTCCTATACGGTAAGCAATATCAGGATTGCGGGCCGGGTCGAAGACATCGGGTTTTATGTAAACAATATCCGAAATGCCGGCAATCAGGCCATTGCCAAGGGCTGCATTTGAAAAGATGAGCGTGTCCTCCGGCTTCACTTCTTCAAGGTTCACATCATTCGACTCCTTGCTTTCCACTATCGGCCTGATTTGCAGCAGGGTAAATGCTTTCGGGGTTCCTTTGGGGCGGTGCAGGTCAACAGCAAATTCAATCTCGATTGGTTTCCCCAGTTCACGGTGGCCCATTTCAAGACAGGTTTGCAGTATTTCGGCAAGGGGGAAGGAATTGTGATTCAGTATATTGGCAAATGTCACTACCCGTCGGCCATCATAATATGTTCCTTCACGAAGAACATGGCTCTCGAAATCGAGCGTTGACACCAAATCCCTGAAAGCCAAATCAGGCGAGGCTTCTTCAACTTTTAACCGTTTCAGATTCATGCCGTCGTCGAGCGAAGGCCAGAAACTGTCAGGCTTTAAATCGAGAGCGTAGAAATATTTCTGCGTTTCTCGCAAAGCCATTTCGGTGTTCGAAAGTTGCAGTATTTTTTTAGGATACTTCGGTGAGAATCTCAGCGATGTGCCTCCGTCAACGATATACTTCCCCAACCCGATGGCAATCGAAGCAATGCCGTCCTCGCTTTTCTCAGGAGCAATAGGATAATAGTTGATTGAACGCGCCACTCCCGAAAATGTGGGAAAGAAGGAATCATCAAAGTGTGATCCCACGACTTGCTGCAGCACGATAGCCATCTTCTCTTCGTCGATCAGATTTCGTGTGGCTGCCATATATGCCTTACTATTGTGAAAGAACACTGAGGCATATACACTTTTGATTGCATTGCTGAGCTGCTCCAGCATCATACGTTCATCGCCGGGCACGCGTGGAACCATGTAGGTGGAATAAATCCCGGCAAAAGGCTGGTAATGTGAGTCTTCGAGCAGACTCGAAGAACGAACAGCGATAGGCCGGCTGCTCACACTGATGAATTTTGCCAGGTCGTCGTGCAGCCTGAAAGGCAGTCGTGCATTGATGAACTGGTTTAATATCTCTTCGTCGGGCATATCTGACAACCCTATCTGGAAAAGGTCGTTATCCTCCATAAATTCGTCAAACACATCAGTGCAGAGCACAACCGTGTGCGGAATCGATATATTGACTCCGGGGAACTTATCGAAGAGGCGGTTTCGTTTAATGATAGTGTCGAGAAATGCCAGGCCGCGGGCTTTCCCACCAATTGAACCATCACCTATACGGGTAAATGTAACGTACTCGTCAAAACTGTCGCGGTTAAATTCGGCGATGATTCCCCTGGCTTTATTCAGACGATAACCGGCAATGGCCTCGAAAAGGAACCTGCGTATCTCGTCAAGATCAGTAAAATCACCGGGACGCACATCCTTAAAAAACTCAGCCAAAGGAAATAATGCCCTGGCAAACAACCATTTGGAAAGGTGGTTGCGGTAAATATGGTAAAGGAGTGAATCATCAGGCACTTCGAAAATGCGCTGCTGGAGCGCCTTGAGGTCAGTGGCCCGCATGATCTCTTCCCTGGTTTCGGGATTCACAAAAACAAAATCACCGAATGCAAAAAACTCCATCATAAAGTGCCGGAGCTCCAGCGACAGGGTTTTTGAGTTCTTGTTGATGAAGCCCACATTCATTTCATGCGCCACGGATGCAAACTTCTCATCGGACGATTGCAGCAGGAATGGCACAAACTCATCCTCAGCACGAACATGCTTCAGAAGTTTGAATCCTGCTTCAGGATCTTCTTTACCCCGACGGCGGTAACTGATGTCGGAGATGATGCCCAGCAGGCTATGTTTGTATTTTTCATATAGTCCGATTGCCTGCTCATAATTAGTTGCCAGCAAAATCTTTGGCCGCCCGCGGTTTCGCAGCATCTGCTGGTGCTCGTTCAACCCTTCGGTAGTGAACGATCGCGACTGGTTGAATACGATTTTATAGATATTCGGCAGATAACTTGAATAAAACCTCACCGAGTCCTCAACCAGCAGCACCACCTGAACGCCAACCTCGCGGGTGTCGTGTTCGGCATTCATCTTATCCTCAATCAGTTTAATGATGGCCAGCAGAAGATCGCTGTTGCCCAGCCAGCTGAAAATATAGTCGATCGCGCTCAGATCTTCGTGCGAAACCTTGAGAGAAACTTCGCGTGAAAAAGGCGTCAATACAACAATAGGAATCTCAGGGTATTGGCTTTTAATCTTTTTTGCCAGGTCAAAGGTGTCGAGCTCTTCGAGGTTCAGCATGCAGATGACCAGGTCAATATTTTCACTTTTCAGTGTTGTAAATGCCTCTTCCTCTGAAGGTACCTGTATAAACTGTGGCGGGTACCGAAGGTTAAGCGAGACATATTCATTGAAAATCTGCTCATCAATACGGCCGTCGCCTTCAAGGATAAACGCATCGTAATTGCTTGCTATAAGCAATACGTGGTAAATGCGCTTTTTCATCAGGTTGATGAAAGGCGTATCATCAAAATAGTATTTCTGCGAAAGCTGGGCTATCTGAGATGGTTTCATGGTAATTCAGCCGGTTGAGGCAAAGGTATGCAAATATGGGCTTTTGCAAAAGCACATTTAAGTTGGCAAATAGATAACTTTGCAGCCCTGAAAATGCTTTGATATGTACTACAATTTTGATGAAGAAATTGACCGGCTGAATACCAGCAGCATCAAATACGATGGCCTTCAGCAATTCTTTGGCTCGGATGACCTGCTACCGATGTGGGTGGCCGATATGGATTTCCGCACGCCTCATTTTATTATCAATGCTTTGAAAAACAGGCTCGAACATGAAGTCCTGGGTTATAGTTTTCGTTCTGATAGTTTCCAGGAAGCAGTTGCCGGCTGGCTGAAACGCAGGCATGGCTGGGAAATAAAGAAAGAATGGATTGTTTTCACCCCCGGTGTTGTGCCTGGTGTGAATCTCGCGGTTCTGGCGCACACTTCGTCCGGCGATAACATAATAACGCAGCCACCTGTATATTTCCCGTTCTTCAATGCCGTGACCGATCATGTCCGTAAGCTGGTTTACAACAAGTTAAGTCTGATCAACGGCAGATTGTCTGTTGATTTCGATAACCTCGAAAATGAATGCCGCAAGGGGGCGAAAATGATCATTATTTCCAGTCCGCATAACCCCGGTGGAAATGTGTGGACCCGGGATGAATTATCGAAGATCGCCGCTATCTGCCTCAGATACAATGTTCTGATCGTTTCCGACGAAATTCATTGCGACCTGGTTTACAAACCAAATAAGCATACTCCGATGGCCAGCCTGTCGGATGAAATTGCCTCGAACACAATCACGTTCATTGCTCCAAGCAAAACTTTCAATGTGTCGGGGCTCTCTTCCTCGCTGGCCATCATACCAGATGAAAACCTGCGCAAACAATTCGTTTCAACACTCGATCATTTGCACATAGGGCTGGGAAACATCTTCGGCAATGTCGCCATGGAAGCAGCATTCACCTATGGCGACGAATATGATGACGCGCTGATGGAGTACCTTGCTGGTAATGTGGCGCTGGTTGAATCGTTTCTCGAAACTAACCTGCCGCAAATCAAACCGGTAAGGCCGGAAGCAACATTCCTGGTTTGGCTCGACTGCCGCGAAATGGGTATGACAGATAAGGAACTGAACGATTTTTTCCTTAAAAAAGCCCGCCTGGCGTTAAACCAGGGAATACAGTTCGGCCCGGGAGGCGAAGGCTTTATGCGCCTGAACATCGGCTGCACGAAAGCCACTCTCCTGAAAGGTTTAAACCGGCTGAAACAAGCATTTTCAACTTTATAAATACCATGATCCGTCATATTGTGATGTTTAAACTCAGAGCGTTCGATAACGAAACGCTTAAACAGGAAGCGCTCAAAGAGTTAAAAAAACGCCTTGAGGCACTTCCGCAAAAGATCAGCGTAATACGCCACTGCGAAACCGGTATTGATATCAGGAAACTGCCGTCATCCTATGATCTTATCCTGACCATGGATTTCGACAATATGGCAGACCTGAATTACTATTCCGATCACCCTGATCACCAGGATTTTATCAGGTTCAACAAGGATTTCTCCGTAGCAAAAGCGAGTGTTGATTACGAAATCTGATACCGAAAAAATTGTTTAAGTTCAAAAAATTAACCTGAAATGATGATTGACTTAAGAAGCGACACCGTTACCCGTCCTACTCCCGGAATGCTGGATGCCATGATGCATGCGAAGGTTGGTGATGATGTATTTGGCGAAGACCCGGCCATCAACGACCTTGAAAATTACGCTGCCGGCCTTTTCAATAAAGAAGCAGCGCTTTTTTGTACCTCGGGAACACAGGCTAACCAAATCGCTGTGAAAGCACACACGCAGCCCGGCGACGAAGTAATCCTCGACCGACTGGCTCACATTTATTATTACGAAGGCGGCGGTGTAGCTTTTCACTCAGGCTGTTCGGTGTGCCTGCTCGAAGGTGACCGGGGACGTATAACCACCAGGCAGGTATCAGAACACATCAATCCTGCCGATGACCCGCACCGCCCGCTCAGCAGGCTTGTTTGCATCGAAAATACCATGAATAAAGGCGGTGGTGCGATATACGATTTCGATGAACTGATAGCCATTCAGCATGTGTGCAGAGAAAATGGCCTGAAATACCACCTCGACGGCGCCCGCCTGTTCAATGCCATCGTGGAGACAGGCCGGAAACCTGCCGAATTCGGCAACCTGTTCGATTCAATTTCAATATGCCTTTCAAAAGGACTGGGTGCTCCGGTAGGCTCACTGCTTCTCGGCGACAAAGATTTCATCCTTAAAGCCAGGAGGATACGCAAAGTATTCGGAGGTGGAATGCGGCAGGCCGGGTTTCTGGCGGCCGCCGGTAAATACGCCCTCCTGAACCATGTTGATCGTCTAAGGGAAGATCACCGCAGGGCGCGCCAGATTGGCGACATGCTAAAAAAACTGCCCTTTGTGACCGACATTGTCCCCATCGACACCAATATGATCTTCTTTCACCTGGACGACTCCGTGCCTTCGGATACTTTCCTGGCAAAACTTCGTGAGAAGGATATTCATGCCCTGGCGCTCTCACCACAGGTAGTAAGGTTTGTCACACACCTTGATATAACTGATACAATGCTCGAAACGCTCGACAAAGAATTGAAAACCTTATAACTGAGCTCGTTCCATAAAAAATGCCGGTTGAAAAGTATTTTTCAACCGGCATTTTAATAATAATCTCCCCCTTTATTTCACGATTACTTTTATTGTAGTGCTGGTTCCATCCAGCCTCTTCACCTGTAAAGCATACATTCCGGAGTTAAATCCGCTAAGATCAAGAGTGATTCGCTTTTCACCAGCTTCCGGCGAAAGACTTACCATCATCTTGCCTACCTGGTCGAGCAAAGTGATTTTTGTAAATCCGGCGGTGGTTGATTCAATGTTCAGAACCGATGAAACCGGATTTGGATAGACCTTAAGCGAGCTCCTGTTGCTTTCAGGAACATTTACCGTCGAAAGGAAATTGGCCACATATTGCGCCGGTTCATAAACTTCAAATGAATAGACGGAATTCAGCGATACTACATTACCGTTGAGTGTCCAGTTGGCAAACCTGTATCCGGTGTTTTCATGTGCCGTTAAAGTAGCCATCGATCCGTAAGTATATGAGCCTTCCCCGGTTATGTACCCGGCATTTTCAGGCGAAACCACAGCACTTACCGCGAACACCTGAATAAAGTTTGCCGTGAGCGTAATATTATCATTTACGGTGAAAGTATAGCTCTGATTGTACGAAACAACCTGTCCGTTAACCGACCAGTTGCTGAAATCCCATCCTTCATTGGGTGTTGCGGTTACCGTTACCTGTGATCCTGCAGCCGCCGAACCACCACCTGTCACAACTCCACCATCGGCAGGGTTGGCAACCACCAATATGCTATAAACCTGTATCTGTTGAATAAACTGTGCTTCCAGGTCACGGTTTTCAAGTGCGTTGAAGGAATAGGCCGCGTTGCCTGAAACCATTGTCCCGTTTTCATACCATCCGGTGAAGTCCCAGCCGGTATTTGCCGAAGCTACAACCGTCACATTCGCATTGTATGAATAAGTACCTCCGCCTGAAACACTTCCACCGGCTGCAGGGCTGGCACTTACAGTAATATTGTACTGCAGAACGGCAAAGTTTGCCGTAAGGTTTACACTACTGTTAGCTGTAAATGTATAGGTTGCATTGGTGGAGACCACATTCCCGTTCTCGGTCCAGTTGATGAATCCGTACCCTGTGTTGGCAGTTGCTGTGGCTGTCACCTGATCGCCAATAGTATAGGTGCCGTCACCTGTTGTTGTTCCGCCTGAAGGTGGACTTGCTATAGTGGAAACCGTAACCTGGTTCATGCTGAAATTGGCAACCAGGTCGCGGTTGGCCGATGCAGTAAAACTATAAGAAGGTTCAGATGAAACAGGGTTTCCATTTTCGGTCCAGTTGAGGAAATTCCAGTTTGTGTTGGGTGTAGCCACCACAGTCACTGTCTGGCCAATCAGGTAATTGCCTGCGCCGCTTGTGCTGCCGCCTGACACAGGATTGGAAACTGTAGTGATTGTATAACTCTGGCTTCCTCCGTTCTGTATACTCACATCGTCAATGTACCAGTAATCATATTGATAAAGGTCACCGGTGACAACGAAAGCAATATAGGTAGCGGGCGAATTGAGGTTGGAAGTTACAACTGTATTTACCTGATATGGCCCTACCATGGTATTTGAAGTAGTCGCCAGCGACCAGGCTTCATCTGTCCAGGTAGTTCCGTTGGAGCTCGACTGAATTCTGAGTGTGGCACCGGGCGCCCAATCATCGAGCAGGTAGCGGAAACTCAGGTTTAGCTGGGTGATCCCGGTTGTATTGAACGCAGGTGTGATTAGTCGGGTTGTACCGGGATTGATATCCTGGAAAGTAGATTTCATCTCGCAGGCACTACCCCCGGCATTATTGGTTGCCGATGCTGACCAACTGTTAACGGTTCCTGTGCCTGAATACTGGGTACTCCAGCAGGCAGGAAATATTTCGCCGGCGAATGATTCGCTGTAAGGCAGTGATGATCCGCCGCATAAAGTGGTTGCATTGGCTGTGATTCCGTTGGAATAGGTGTACGTGCCGTCAACCGACCATAATTTATAATAATAGGTTGTTGCCGGATTCAGGGCGGTGTGGCTGTATGAAGTCCCGCTACCCGTATAAATTACGGTACCTCCGCCGCTTATCGTATTGCCTGCCGAATAGGATGTGCCATTCTGAGGTAAACCAAATGTTGGTGTGGTGTTATAAACCAGCATCACATTATTATTGGAGCTATTTTTAACCCACGACATATCAATTTGCGATGTACTCACCGGAGTTGCAGTGAACTGCGAGGGATTCTGAACTGTGCTTATCCCTACCGTGAATGAAATAGTTGAACCGGCGGTTGTTACATTGTATATGTTCAACCCGCCTGCCGAGCCATCCTGAAGAAAAGGTGCAGGGTTTGTACCATCGTTGATGGCTGTGCGGCCCGAGCCCGCTGAAAAATATGCCGAAGACGGCAATCCGTTGGTTGTGGTAGTTCCATTTGGCCTGTAGATATACACTTCATCAGGGGGGCCGTCAGCATTGCCTGTTAATGCCGGATCAATCCTGTAAACTATCAATCCTGAACCCGGAAGGCCGCCTTCGAATGTACCGGTTGCCTTCCTGTATTCCACCACATAATACTCGGATGTGGAATTTGGTGAGGCAATTTTATAACAATTGTTGGTTGATGATGTCAGGGGCTGCAAGGTGTATGTGCCTGAGGCTGTGATTTCAGGAATGTTGGCAATCCACGACTGTTCAGTGTATTTCCATTTCATATAGGCAGTCATATGCCCATCGCCATATTCCATCAGGTCCCAGCTTGCTACGGGTGATATATTCAACCCGCCATCATCATAGTGATACAAGTCGGGTGCGCCGAGTGCATGGAATGTTTCGTGACACAGTGTGTATACATCCACCTGGGTTTCGGGCTGGAAAGTGTAATCCCAAACCTGTTTGCCGTTTATGTTTACATTGTACGTGTACAACACCCAGCGGTGAGCCCACAATAAACTTGCCCATGCGCCATGATCACCCCTAACAACGAAACACACATTGTCAACATATCCGTCATTGTCCGCATCAATATTCAGGCCTGCGGGCACCGGCGAATTGGCATTGATCCAGTTGATGGCATCGCGGAGCAATCCGTGCTCCCTCAGCCTGCGTTCATTATCGTTACTGTATCCATTTGGATTAGTGGTAGCGTTATAGGGTTCAAAATAGTTGCGATTGTGCGAATCAGTATATGACAGGTTTGTTGTCATCGCACAGGCGGGATAATGTGTAGAACTGATAGTCAACTGGTTATAGGAAACTTCAGTGTAGTATGACTTCAGTGAAACGCCAGTCGGCAGATTGAAAAGGTCGTCGTATGTCTGACGGGTGGTAGCGAACTCGGAATCATCGGCAAATTTTATATAGATCACGATATTATTCATGGTGCCGGTATGGGGCGCCATCACTGAAGTGTTGTTATCGGTCAGATACTGGCTGCGAAGTCTTTCATACTCACTTCGCGACACCTTTGCCCATTTCCGCAGTCCCGCAGTTTCAGGATCAACCTGGTTCACCTTGAATGCCGACGGCACCACAACATCTCCCTGGCGGATGCCATAATAATAGTATCCATCGGCTGCCTGTATGATTGTAAAACCATTGGCATCGTGCAGCCAGTTAAAGTATTCGTCACCCGAAACATAGCAGTGGATAGTCGTGCCATCAGGTTGCTTAACCTCGTAAGGCTGGTTTCTGACCACCGAAGCATTTGAAAATGTAACAGCAACGAACAAAAAAGTTAGTAAGAGAAGTAATTGTTTTTTCATGTTAGTTTTGGTAGAGTGGATTTTGAGTTAATGAAATCTTTAAAAGCAGTCTCTCCGGCGATAGAATCCGGCGATAGAAATTAATTGCTTTAGCATAGTAAAAGTGACACTGTATTTATAAGTTTTTTCTTCATAAAATCACTGTTCAATTTGGTTTTCGGAGTAATCCGTTTTTTCTCTCTTCTGTTAATCAGAGCAATTATATTTTCACGGTTGTTTTTTATTTGTTAACAAATTAACAGTTATTGCACGAAACTCTCCGTATTTCACGGAAAAAACAAAAATAAAAGGCTTACCCTGACTTTCGGCTGGATAAAAATCCCTTACATTTGCTTCTAACAAATCCATCAAAACCCTACTGTTATGACAATAGGAATTCTCAAAGAAATTACTGACGAAAACCGGGTAGCCATGCTGCCTGAGAGTGTTTCAACACTTGTAAAAATGAATGTTGCTGTACTGGTTGAATCGGGTGCAGGAGCAGCTGCCTTTGCCTCGGACGCTGATTATGAGAAAGCGGGTGCACAGGTAGCTAAGAAAGCCGAGGTGATTGCACAATCGGATGTAGTCATTAAAATTCAGCCGCCAACTTCTGAAGAAACCGCCTTGCTGAAAGACGGTCAGGTGCTGCTTGCAGTACTCAACCCTTATTTCAACACTACTCAGGTGAAGGAACTGGCCGCCAAAAACGTGACCGCCTTCAGCATGGATGTTGTACCCCGCACCACAAGGGCGCAAGCGATGGATATCCTTTCATCGATGGCAACGGTTGCCGGCTACAAAGCGGTATTAACAGCAGCCAACACTCTGCCCAAGTTCTTCCCCATGTTCATGACTGCTGCCGGCACTATCAAACCAGCCAACCTGCTTATTCTGGGCGCCGGTGTTGCAGGGCTGCAGGCTATTGCTACTTCACGCAAACTAGGCGCCGTTGTGTATGTTTTTGATGTACGCGCTGCTGTAAAAGAAGAAGTGATGGGCCTTGGCGGCAAATTTGTTGAAGTTGAAGGTGCTACCGATGACAAATCGGCTGGCGGCTACGCTGTTGAGCAAACTGAGGAATTCAAGATCAGGCAGGCAAAAGCCATTCACGACCAGGCAGTTAAATCAGATGTTGTGATTTGCACTGCCCAGATTCCAGGAAAAAAAGCACCTGTCCTGCTCAAGAAAGAAACCGTGGAAGCTATGACACCCGGATCGGTGGTTATTGACCTTGCAGCATCTACCGGAGGCAACTGCGAACTGACCAAAAACAATGAAACTGTTGTTCACAATGGCGTTAAAATCATCGGTAATTCACAACTGCCGACCGAAATGCCGACAGATGCCAGCCGCATGTTCGGCAAAAACCTCATCAATTTCCTGAAACTCATCATAACCAAGGATGGGGCACTCAACCTGAACTGGGAAGATGATATTGTTAAAGGAACAGCCGTAACACATGGCAAGGAAATCGTTCACGAAAGAGTCAAAACAGTAATCAACTCATAACCAATTAATTTTATGGAAGACATTTTAAAATTCTTCATGGAATACAAGGACATGATTTTTATCATAGTCCTCTCTATATTCCTCGGGATTGAAGTGATTTCGCATGTACCCGCGGTACTGCATACTCCCCTGATGTCGGGCAGCAATGCCATTCACGGAGTTGTTATTATTGGTGCCATCATTGTGATGGGGCATGCCGAAAGTACTTTATCACTCATTCTCGGCTTCATTGCCGTGATACTCGGTACACTCAATGTTGTAGGTGGTTTCGTGGTGACCGACCGAATGCTCGAAATGTTTAAAAAGAAAAAATAACAGGGAGGACAAACCATGGAAACTATTTCAAAAATTATTGAATACTCCAGCGAAATCTCCATACTTGAGAT
>Ga0209099_1002089_pt1 | contig 18312 bp, 15 predicted proteins | sample AD_JPNHW2_MetaG_FD_184430 | JGI IMG/M metagenome (GOLD analysis project Ga0209099, IMG submission 184430) | Active sludge microbial communities of municipal wastewater-treating anaerobic digesters from Japan - AD_JPNHW2_MetaG (SPAdes) (version 2) | ecosystem: Engineered > Bioreactor > Anaerobic... | reverse complement strand
TGCCGGATGGTTAACCGGTACGGCTTCTTTCGGGGGCGCTCAGCTCTCCCTTATTCCTGAAGTGGAAATGACCAAAGAAAGGAAAGATTTCTTCTTCGAATTGGTAAAAGAACGTTATATGTCCTCTCCAACCAAGAGCTTAATCATAGCTGTTTCTGAAGGGGTAAGATGGTGGAACGAAGAGAAACAAATGTTGGACATGGTTTATGCCAGCTCTGATCTGGATGAATATGGACACCCTCGTTTTGGTGGAGTGAGCGGCGTTATCGCTTCTGAAATCAATAAAAAACTGGGAGTTGAAGCACGTGGACAAATCTCCGGCTACATCCCTAGAGCAGGTAGATGTTACGAATATGACCGTCGCTTGACTTCTACCCTAGCTGATAAAGTGGTGGATCTTCTTTTGAGAGAGGACTATGGTAAAATGCCGGTGATGAGAGATGTCGTTCCTTATTGCGAATTGGAAGAGTTCCATACCGATGCTATTGAGATGGACAATATCGGAAACTTCCCATTGCCTAAGCTTTATTACAATGAAAACGACTTTACTTTTACAGAACAATACAACGATTTCTTAAAAAATATCATTGGAGACCCTTATCGTATGGAGTTCTCTACTCAGTTCCCAATTGTAATACCTCAAGAATAAACAAAAAAAGTTATTATGGGTAATTTTATCATTCAAGGGGGGCATTCACTTTCCGGGGAGATCACTCCTCAGGGAGCTAAGAATGAAGCCCTTCAGGTTGTTTGTGCCACTTTGTTGACCGACCAGCCCGTTGTCATTCATAATGTACCGCAAATCGTTGATGTGCTAAAACTGATGGAGATTCTGTCAGCTATCGGAGTGGAGATATCACAACCGGAACCGGGAACCTATCGGTTTCATGCCAAAGAGATCAATCTCGACTTTCTGAAATCCAAAGAGTTCATGAAACTCTCCGGATCAATAAGAGCTTCAATCATGATCATTGGCCCATTGTTAGGACGATTTGGTGTTGCTTATGCCTCAACTCCGGGAGGTGATAAAATTGGAAGACGCCCCTTAACCACTCACTTCGAAGGGTTTTTTAATTTAGGCGCAAAACTCCACGACTATTCCGATACCATTTATCAACTTACTGCTGACCCATTGGTGGGTTCCTATATGTTGCTCAATGAAGCCTCTGTTACAGGAACTGCCAATATCGTGATGGCTGCTGTTTTAGCTAAAGGAAAAACTACCATCTTTAATGCCGCGTGTGAACCCTACTTGCTCCAACTTTGCAAGATGTTGAACAGGATGGGAGCAAAAATTCATGGGATTGGCTCTAATTTGCTCTCCATTGAAGGGGTTGAAGCTCTTAACGGATGCGAACACACCATTCTCCCTGACATGATCGAGATCGGTAGTTTTATTGGTATGGCGGCCATTAACCGTTCCGCTATCACCATCAAAAATTGCGCTTGCGAACATTTGGGAATTATCCCTTACACTTTCTCAAAGTTGGGGATTCAAATTGAACAAAGAGGGGATGATATTTTTGTCCCTCAACAAGATACTTATGAGATACATCGTCAGATGGATGGCTCCATTTTAACCATTAGTGATGCCCCATGGCCCGGTTTTACCCCCGACTTGATCAGTATCGCATTGGTCACTGCCATTCAAGGGGATGGTAGTGTGTTGATTCATCAGAAGATGTTTGAAAGCCGGTTATTCTTTGTTGATAGTTTGCAAAGTATGGGCGCACAGATCATTTTGTGTGATCCACACCGCGCTACAGTAATTGGGATGAATCATAAAAGAAATCTACGAGCCACCAAGATGGCTTCACCGGATATCCGTGCGGGTGTAGCTTTGTTGATTGCCGCTATGTCAGCCCACGGAACCAGTGTGATCCAGAATGTGGAACAGATCGACAGAGGCTACCAGAATATTGTGGCCAGACTCAATGGCCTGGGAGCGAAGATTGTAAGGGAAGAGTAGTAGGGCATTCCGGCTCGCAGGCTCGCCGTCGGTCTCCGGCCCATACTCCTCGTTTCACAGCCAAGTGGTGCATCGGCCGTGCAGGAGCTCCTTCGTCGCTCTGCCCGTCTCGTGCACCACTAAGCTGTTCAACTTGCGGGGTATCTGGCCTCCGCCCTAATGCATTTTTGTTTCATGGCGTCGTCGTTTCGATACGAAGCTATTTATTTCTACGATTCATTTATTAATTGTTAAGGCGCTTCTACTCAACGACCTTGGTTCAGTGATAAATGTCTAAATCTAAGGTCGCTTCGTAGAAACCGGAAATTTATACTGAATGAACAATTTACTAAACCTTAAGGTTTCGTATCGAAGCACCGATCCCAATCACTATTAGAAATTTCCCAATGGCAAGTTGATAACTACAATTGTTTATTCGATAATTGCCAAAGGTTATATGATAACAGCCATTGCTTATTTTATAATTGCCAAAGACTATTTGATAACAGCCATTCCATATTTGATAATTGCCAATGCTTATTTGATAACTGCCATTGCTTATTTTATAATTGCCAAAGACTATTTGATAACAGCCATTGCATATTTGATAATTGCCAATGCTTATTTAATAACTGCCAAACGCTATTTGATAATTGCCATAGTCTATTTGATAATTGCCGAAGGTTATTTGATAATTGCCAAAGGCTAGTTGATAAATGCCAAAGGTTATTTGAGAATTGCCAAAGTCTATTTGATAATAGCCGGAGCTTATATGATGATGACTGGACACTATTTGAAAAAGGCGGTTGTCTATTTGAAATTAGCGAGTAGTAAATACCTCGAAGAGGTTACATGTGCGTAACCGTATGCAAGCTTGCGCCGACTACGGATGAATGATGCCCTCACGACAATCTACTACCCCGATAGGGGTTGCAGTAAAAATGAATAATGATGAAAGAATAATGAATTATGAAGACCTTGGTCCTTGGTCTTTCATCATTTGTCCTTTTACTCGATTTCTGATAAATCGAAAATAGCATCCCCTTTAATCATTTCAGCTACATTTATAGTTGGAACAATAAAAATTGAAAATGGTGTTCCTTCAATTTTTGAAAACAGGATGCCTCGAGTTGTCCCAACTGTTATCATAGCTAAGTGAGCTAAAAACTCTTTCGGAATAATAACTTTTGATTCATTTTTATTAGCAAAACAAATCCAGGATTCTTCATTGATTTTAAAATGACAACTTACTTGAATTTTAATAAAAACTTTTTTCATTTGAAAAAACTCAAGAGTCAGAAATACTCCAATTTGAGAATTTTTTTGATCAATTTTAAATTGAATTTCAGTAGTTAAACCAGTTTCTTTTTTGGATGCATAATTCTCCTCAAAAATGGCAAACTGCTCTGTTTTTATAGTTTTTAGAGCAAACCCTATTTTTGTGTTTTCGTTTTTCATTTTATGCTAGTGGTTGAATTGTTTCTGAAAAAAAACATGAACATACGCTTTTGATTGTATCAATCTCATGATAATCATTCTGAATCATCACAAATTGTTTTTCTACATTTACAATTTGTTTTTCTACATTCAAAATAAATTCACCTTTTCCCTTTTCTTTGTTTTCATAATAGCTTGCTAAAACCGGAATATCTAAGATATTTTGTAATTTAATCTGAGTTTCAATAGTTAGGTTTTCTTTTCCGCTTACTATTTTGGTAATTTGTTGTGGAGATACTCCCATTTTTTGTGCTAAATCTTTTTGAGACCAACCCAATTCATCTAATTTCATGAGTACTTTAATGGCAATTTGTTGAGATTCACGCAACATAGCACGGTTCTTAATGCGTTGTTTAATCTCTTTGAGGGTATTATTATCCTCATCTGAAACGAGTTGAAGAAATTTTTCTTTATTTGTCATTATTGTTCTTTTAAAAATTCATAAAGTGAATCCGCATCAAATACACCATTATTTTTTAGGTATTCCCGACATATATCTATTTTTTGCATCTCATTTTGGGTATGTATTCTATCTTTGTTTAAGTGATGAAATTTTATGGTTCCACCAGTAATAACAAAACAATTTTTATCAATTCGAATGGCATATAACCTTAAATAGTTTTTTCTCCCTTTTTGTTTTGAAAGTATTCCAATTTGATATTCTTGATTGTCCAATGGTTTAAAGAATTCTTCCAAATTGCGATCAGGATCAAGTGAAATTTCGTGCAATGTATCATCAATTTCGTTGGCATTTTCAATAAGTTGATTTATCAATGTAGGTATAGTAGTTTTTTGAGGTATATCTGATTTATTTTGCATCACAAAATTGTATAGGTATGAAGTATCGTTCCATAATATCAGTAATCTTCGTAATTCATTATATGTTTCATCCTCATAATGAAATGCAAATAAATGGTAGGCAAAAATACAAATAATTTTCATTAAATCAACCTATAAGTTTATTTTTATTTTATTTTTTCAATTTTCTAGTTTAAACATATCGGAATTTATTCCAATTAAAATTTTATTGCGATATAATTCCCTTTCTTCAATTGTAAGTTTAGTTTTATTTAAAAAAGAATTTCTTATTTCATTTTCTGCTATTGTCTTTCTTTGTGGTCTTCTTGATGGAATTGGTTCTGTTTTTTCATAAATTATAAGATAACAATCTCTTTTAAGTTGTTCACTAATTATTTCCCACCAAATTTTATCCGTATCTCCAATTGAAGAGCCAAAAATACATATCAGATGTGAATTTTGAATTAAACTTCTACAAGATTCGTCTACTAAATGTTTTTGAACTTTATTGCATTCTGGTTTTACAAGATCAATTATAACATTTGGGTTCTTTTGAAATTCTTTATTTGAGATTTGAGAAATATCGTTAACTCCCATTACCATTCTTTCATTTATATAACCATGAATATGCTCTATTTTCTTTAAAATTACAGAGGAATTTCCATTTTTACCTAAATTGATTTCGATATCTTTATAATTAATTAGGGACTCAAAAGTTTTTGTATAGTTATAAGAAATTACATTTAGATTCCAAATGGAATTACTCCAATTTAATTTATATTTTTTTATAATTTCTTTATCAGCCGGGAGTAAAGAATCTTCAGGATAAATTAAATAATTTTGCAATTTATTTTTATCAAATATTCCAACATCAAATTTTCCTTCTTCATTCTCTAAATATTCTCCTAATCGATCAGATAAATCTTCAAAAATGTTCGTAAATTCATTTGAAGAATTCAATTTGTTGGTATAATTACCAAGCTCTTTTTCCAAATCCGACCAATTTTTTAAATTTTTATCAATATCATTCTTTAGATTTTGTATGCTTGAGTTTGAAGATTGTATTGTCTTATAAAATTTGTAAAAATCAGAATATCTAGTGTTCAATCCTAAATTTATATCAAACCCATTTCCAATTAAAAAAAGTATATTCATAGTGATTATTTTTTTATTTTATAGTTTTATTGGCAAAAATAAAATATTTATTATTTAAAAAATCAATATATTGAAAATTTGTGTAGTCGATTTGTGTTAAGTTTGTGTTGCTTTTTAAAAAGTAAAGTAAAGAATATTAATTATTTATAAAAATTTATTTTGCCATTTTTCAATTAAGTATTTCGTTTATCAAATCTGCAATAACATAGTCAAAAATTAAAGAAAATTGATTGGTAGGGAAATCAACTTCCTGCACCACCATTTACTTTACACTCTCCTCTACAATCCGAATCTCTTCTTCCGTTAATCCATACAACTCGTAAACCAATTGGTCGATTTCTGAAATTGAATGTTTATCTGTTATTCCGATTTTGTAATTTTCAATTATTGATTCTACAAGCATTGAGATTTTATTTTCAATTGTAAGATTCTTTTTAATAGGAATTTGATGTAATTCATAACCACTTATTGTTGGATTTTTAAATTCATCATTGAACCACCAATTGATTAATTTGGAATTAATTATTCCAACAATAAATTTAAAATTAAAATTATTATCAAATTTTTCAGTGGAAATATTTGTAGTATCTAAACAGAAATATTGTTCATTATCGTATGTAGCTAAAAGTTGACCACTACTATTTACTCTTTGAGTAATTATTTTTTCCATAGTTAAAAATATTTCTTTAGAATGAGGTAAACATCCTTTTTTTTCTTTCATTAGATCCGGACGATACCATATATATTCGTTATCATAATCAATTCTATATGCTTTAATATTACGCCCTCTTATGACTTTATAATAATCGGTTCCACTTTTTTCATTAAATAAAAACCTATTATCATCACTAGTTTTAATACCTCTTGAAAAATGAACAATATCTCCAAGTTTTATTGCATCCGTTTTAATTTTTGAAAAAATATTATACTTATCACTATTCCATGTTAAATTGATTTTTAATTCCTCATCTTTTAATATTGTCTCAACGGGAATTTTTACTCTTGGGAGAAAATTTTCATCAAGTAATTGTATTTGATTATTCGATTTATTATCTGTCTGAATAATCACAGTTTTAACGTAAGCATCTTTGAAAACACCAAACTTCAGTTCAACTATTTTTGTTAAATTAATTTGCTCAATTAGTAATTTCCTGAGAGGGAAAAAACTTGTTGTTGAAATCCAAGTATGGGGAATTATGAGACAGATATATCCATTGTTACTTTTAATTTTTGAACTTAAACCAACAAAAAAAGCATATAAATCTGTTTTGTTCTTATATAATTCAAATTTATTGAAAAATTCTCGTGATATTTCTGGCAGATTTGCAAAATTTACATACGGAGGATTCCCAATCACCACATCAAAGCCTACAAAATCTCCATCATCATTGAGCACTTCCGGAAATTCAAACCGCCACTCAAAGGAATTTTGAAAGATTTTACTGTCTTTTATATCATTAATCTTTTTTGTTAATGAATTAACCTGGGATTCCATTTTTTCCTTTTCCTTTCTCCCTTTAAGCTCTAAATCTTTCTCTTTTTTACTAAACGGAATATCCGGTTCAAAAAGGAAATTACCGGTAAACCTATTATAAATATCATGTAGAAGCTTGTCCCGTTTTGTTATTAGTGGGTCATTGAAACGAATTTCAGAACTAAAATCTTGTTTTATTTTCAAGATTAATCGCTCCAATTCTCTTTTTTCTTCTTTACTTTTAGCATTGCGATAAGATGAAACTGCCAATTTATAGCTATCTATGTTCCATTTACTACTTTGTAACAGTTTTTTAATTTTTGTATCTAAAGTATATCTACTTACTAGTGAGTTTCCGCACTTAATGTTAATATCTATGTTAGGTAGCGTTTCTAGTTCTGTTTCGTTTTTATAATAGGCATTCTTTAGCAATTCAATCCATAACCTTAAACGACAGATCTTGACCGAATTGGGGTTGATGTCCACTCCAAACAGACAGTTTTCAATAATCACCTGTTTTTCATGAAAAAGGGTTTCTTGTATACGATGACTCTCTTTGTTGGTTGGATTATATTCAAAAAAGTCACCTTCCTCATCCGTAATCATGAGTTCATCATTAATCACTTCAAAATGGTACTCTTTTAATCGTTTTCCTTCCCGGTCAACCAATATTTTCAAATCGTGTTTAATGGCAATGATTTCGTTTAAAGCTGAAACTAAAAAGTGACCGGACCCAACTGCAGGATCACAAATTTTTAAAGTATTTATAATTTGATTGGCTTCGGTTAAATTGTCAATTTTATTGTATAATGAAGGAATGTCTTCACAATTCCAACCTTTTGTGTCATTAAATTTCTGGATCACAGCTTTTCTAATCGTTTCACGACACATATACATGGTTATAAACCCTGGTGTGAAGAAAGATCCATCTTTATAACCATTAATTTTTTCAAAAATTAACCCTAAAACGGAAGCATTGATCAATGTCTTATTTTCTTCCTGAATCTCCTGTTTCCCTTCACTGGCAAAGTCATACGCATTTAAAAACTCAAATAAATAATTCAGTGGATTGATCTCCCCTGATCTTTTTTTACCTGTCAGATCTTTTAAAACAGTTTGAGAATAGATTGGGATTGCTCTTTCATCTCTCAGATTGCTTATCACAATGGTGGATTGTTCCATCTCTGTGGGTTCAAAAAGAGAACTATTGAGATAAGGAACATTCATGAAATCATTTTTAACATCTTCAATCCGTTCATTTTGTTTGACAGCTAGTACTTTAAAAAACAAACTGTTTAGCTCATCATAATCGTTGATTTTTTCATAATTCAGGAATTGGTAGTTTTTATCCCGTTTATGATATGACACCAATTGTCCTTCCAATAATTTCAGAAACAATATTCTGTTGATCCACGTTATACTTAATTCAAGAGCTACATTAAAAAGACGTTCTTGATGTGTTTCTCCTAATGAAGTTTTGTTCTCAAGACGAGAAATCTTGTCTAAACTTTCAATTTCAATAATTGCATTTTCAATTAAAGATCCACTATTTCTTTCATCTACTTTATTCCTTTGAATGATTTTTTTACCACCCTCTTTCGTTTCTGTTAATCCAATGATATGAAGTAACTCACTATAAAACCTTTTATCGAGGCTATTACTGTCGTTTATAAATGGGAGTTTTAACAAATGTTCAGGAGAAAGTAATTTGAATAGAACAATTAATTTATTATCATCATTTTTATCTTTATTCCTGAGTGGTTTTTCATAATCTCTAATGTCAATATAAGTAAAATCGATTTCGTTCTTTATTGCTGCAATAAAAGGTTCAGCAATCTCTTTATAAAAAACATCTGTTGGTTTATTGCTTGATTCAAAATCAAGAAACTTTTTCACCAATTTTTTGTTTTGATGGAAAAATCTTTCAAAAATTGTTTCATCAAATATAAACCACTCATATACGTTAGTAACAATCAGATGTTTTATATTAATATTCTTTTCAGTGATTCTTTCATGAAAGTAATAAAGAAGTAATTCATGGAATGCCTTTCTATTAATATCATTTAAAGTGATCATTTCTGAGACTTTACTAGGTCTTTTTGCCTCAATTATAACCCCAACATCTGACTTATTATCTTTGCCATGATGAATAACTAAGTCAATCGTGTTTTTTGTATTTATTTCATGATTGTCAATATAATAAGTATCCCTCAGAAAATCTCTAACATGAGTTTTTTGGTTTTCTTCTCTTTCAATTTCATCAATTTTGCCAATCAATTTAATAAGATTACCCTTAAATGTTTCAATTTGGGATCTATTAGGTTTAATTTTCAGAAAAGCTTTATTCAGTGCTTTTTTTGGAGATCTGTCTTTTTCCATGAAGAAAAATTTATTTATTCATTCTGTATTCAAAAAATTATTCGTTAGCACAAAAAACAAAATGTTATCATTTTATACTTACAAAAATCAACAAGTGTCTTCATTGCGACTTTGATGCAAAGATATATTTTTTTCTGCAATTACATTAGAATTTGGTTTTTAAAAAATATAATGTTCCTCTGGAGATGTAAATAACAACGGACAACGGACGACAGACTGCAGACTAATGAAAAATAGAAAGCAATCGCACTTCGAACGTTTAACGTCGAACTTCTCTCGTCTCTAGTCACCTGTCTCTAGTCTGCATTAGGCCGGGAGCGAGAAAGCCCGCAAAGGTAGAAGACGTAGGGATGCAGGGAGTAAAAGAGCGAGCCTGTGAGCTCCTTTTACGACCATGCAGTCACACGGCTTATACCTGCGGACTTGAAGCGGGAGGCCGACGGCAGCAGGGTGGGATCGTGGGCAGGTGATGCCGGAATGCCCAAAAGATAAAAAATAAAAACTAACGATCTTTTAAATAGATCTTGTTATCTTCCAGATTGTACTCCATGTATCTGCCTACTGCTGATGAATAAACAGAAAATTTCTCTACTCCGTATAAAGGAGCATAAAGCATAAATGTACAGATATCAGTAGCTGTGATTAAAGGTGTGGTTTTTATATGGCTATGAGTCATTTCTATTACTGTACTTCCATCGTATGATGTCATTCCGGGAATGATTCGAGAATGGAACTTATGCCAATTTTCAATTTCTCCTTTTTTGTTGGTAATAAAAAGATAATCATTGCCAAATGGAATAACATCGTTTTGAGATGTTCCCATAATCATATACATTTTATACCCTTCTTCTGTAGGGATTAATATGAAATTGGGGCTGAATCCTTCGGGAATTGTTATTCCATATTTTTTGTCAGAGAGAGCATTAATTATAATTTCTCTAATTTTGATCAATTCTTTTTCACGTTTTGATAAACCTCTTTTTTCAGTTTTTACAATTTTGGGATTGTTGAATTCGTCTGAGAAAATATATTCTGCTATACAGTTATCAGTTTTCTTTTCCAATATTATTACCTTCATTTCATCTTCATCTTGATATACAAAAAAACCACCATACTCTTTTTTTAGTGTTCTATTTTCCATGGCTAAGTCTGTTGATACCCAGGCTGCTTTTTCATATTGGAATAGTAGATTTCCTTCAGCTAAAATAGAGTCAAGTTGTATTTGTAAAACAGCTTCAGTTGTGTCAATGGTTTGGGCGCTAATCACTCCAGCACTCAAACAAATAAAAAGAAATAATATTACTTTTTTCATAATGAGGGTTTTAGTTGTTTTTTTATTAAAATAATGGACAAAGTACTTACCAATTATTATTTTAAAAATGTGTTTTTCATCGATGCAAAAATAAAAAAATTTTCAATCAAAAATTAAAAATTTTTCTAGTCTTAGTCCTTTGTCTTTCGTCATTTGTCCTTTGTCCTTCGTCCTTCATTACCATCCCGTAACCAATAGATTTCGGGCAGCTTTTTCTGTGCAATGTAAATATTTGGAATAAGCAGCTGCAGCTCGTTGTCTTATTTGTGGAACTGTTTCACCTTTCACATAGCCTGTCAATGCATCGTGAATGGTGTAAGCTTCAGGACACATCAGCCCTGTTGTCCATATTAACGGATTAACTTGAGCCTCTTTGAGATGTTGTGAAAAATAATACTTGCTGTAACAGGCTAAAATGATCAAATCTCTTGTTATGCCATCACTATTTGAAAATTTTTCAGTTATTTCAAAATCCATCAGTCCATCATGCCCGATATAGGCAATTAATGATGAAAATCCGGCAAGCCCAATCACTTTATTCTCGATATGTAGGGTGTCTTTTAGGTTACCTGAACTACTGTTTAAAAAATCGAGAGTGCAATTTTTAATAAATTCCCCATCATAAGCATCTGCAATAAGATAATATTTTTGAGAAACATGCTGGAAAACAATCCGCTCCAATCGGATCGAATCTAATTTATATGTTTTCAACCATTTCCATTCACTGCTTTTTTTGAAATAGGTTCGGATTCCATAACCACATCCCCAGTATAGATTAGCGTTTGGATTTTGCCCATTTCCAATTTTCTCCGGAACCGGCACAATCCCCTGAAACCTATTGTCACACAGTGCTACAAAAATATGGATCGTTTTGAATGTCGTATCCACATTATATTCCACTTTTTTATCATTTTTCAAAGGATCAATAGACTTTGTTTCATCTGTTTCATGTAACGGACTATGACCACATCCAAATCCCAAAACTAATATTAATAAAGCAATCAGAAAAGTTTGTTTTTTCATTTCAAAAAGGTTTATATTTAATAACTTACAAATTAGAAAAAAATTGTGTAAGATCCTCCTTCCTCCTTCGTCCTTCGTCCTTTGTCCTTCCTCCTTCCTCCTTCGTCCTTCGTCCTTCGTCCTTTGTCCTTCGTCCTAATAGAACACAGATGACACCGATGTAACAGAATGCATGTCGATAGTCAATAGTCGATTCATTATTCACTATTCACTATTCATTAAAAAGGTAGTTTCCTTTCGCATCCACTTGATAGGAAATCTCTTTTTTATCCTTTTGAAATTGAGAATACCCTGTTTTTAATTGTTCCCAAAAAGAAATTATTTCGGTATTTTGTGAATATGTTTTTTTATAATTAGCAAAAGTTGATTCTTCCATTTTAAAAGGAAAAATGTATACAGGAATTTTATTCTGTCCATTGTTTTTAGCAAATACAGCATACACATAGATCTCCTCAATTTTATCGTTAGTCATGGGTAAACAACCGATGGTGACACATTCTCCATGAATAAAGATGCTGCCACCAGGATGTTTCTGATCACTCTTAATTTTATCTGATCCATTAGGATAATTGATTCCCAGTGAAAGATGATAATTGCTGTAGGGATTAAACATGTTAATATGATAAAATCCTTCAGGTATCTGTAAATCACCCTCTTTCCGTTTGGGACCCAGAACACCTGAAAGACGACAAATTGCATATGTTTCTATAAGCTGATAGCTCTTGTCTTCCCTCTTTTTAACATACAACTGAAGTTCTTTTTCTGCTTTATAAGCAATCAATACCAGTTCAAAATTGGAATTCTTCAACCCTTTCTCAGCTAATTTTTTATCAATAATAGCTTGTTTTTTGACTATAGCAGTTTTTACTTTTCCAATTTTTTTTTGTTGTTCCAGAAATGAATCAGAATTTAGAGAAAGTAAAAGAAAAGAAGAAAACAACAGCCCGATAATTTGTTTAATTTTCATTTTTATTAATTTTCATTAGTTATAACATACAATTCAAAAAAAAATTGTGTAAGATCCTCCTTCGTCCTTCGTCCTAATAGAACACAGATGACACAGATAAAACAATTGAATGTCGATAGTCGATGGTCGATAGTTGATGGAGTTGAAAATATGATATTTAGGGTTAAGGGTTATTCAACCTTTCAACTTTCAACAGCGTAGCGATTCAACCTTTCAACAGCGTAACGATTTTGATTTACAAAACCACATTTTTTTATTTATTCATTTTTTTATTTAAATTTGCAAATTGAAAAAGAGAGTCACTCTTTTCTAAATCTTTTATTTTTAGAGTATTAAATTCTTTTTACCCATGAAAAAATATCTATTTATTGCGCTATTCAGTGCTTTTAGTTTGAGTGTGTTTTCACAATGGTTAATGACCAATCCTTCACCAACAAATCTGAATCTACAGAATATTTGTTTGGTAAATAATCAAACAGGCTACGCAGTGGGCTATGGCTTTTCAATTTTTAAAACGGTAAATGGTGGTACAAACTGGTCCAATTGTTTCCAAAATATTCAAATTTCAAACAATGGAAATTTATATGATGTGGACTTTTTAAATGAAAATACAGGATTAGCAGTAGGTGAATATGGTGTTATTTTAAAAACGGTAGATGGTGGTTTAAATTGGACGCTGAGTCAACAAAATGAAAACTTTTCATTTAGTGGCGTTAGTTTCATTAGTTCACAAATTGCATTTGCAGTCGGTTCAGATGAACAATTTTTATATGGAGGTGTTATTCTCAGAACTACAGATGGTGGAGCAAATTGGACATCAACCTTGACCGATCAGAATTTGAATGCTGTAGATTTCCCTTCTGCTACTGTTGGATATGCTGTAGGAAGAGGTGGAACCATTTTAAAAACGATTGATGGAGGTTCAAATTGGACACAGTTAACATCCGGTTTTAATGGCTATTTATTTGATTTAGTTTTTGTTTCAGAAACTACAGGATACGTGGTCGGAGAATCAGGAGTTATCCTTAAAACTATTGATGGTGGTTCATCCTGGCAATCCGTGACTCCCAATTCAGGTATAACATTATATGGAATTGATGTAAATCCATCCGGTGGACTTACTGCTATTGGAGAAACAGGAGTCAAACTTTATTCTTCTGATAATGGTGCCAACTGGACTGTTCAGGGAGGAGTTGGAAGTCTCCCATTTTTAGCCGGAATTTCTTCAACAACTGACAAAACTATCGCGGTTGGACAAAATGGAGCCATAATGAAAACTGAAAATTATATTGCATGGCAAAATTTACAGATAGGTCCATTATTTGATATTTATGCAGCTTGTTCCCCTTCTCCCGGAAAACTTTTTGCAGTAGCTGCTACCACTCTGGCTGCAGGTAAAATCCTCGAATCTTCCGATACCGGAAAAACATGGGTAAGTAGAGAAATAGGTTCAATGTATGCTTTAGATCTTGATTTTCTAAACAATACTACCGGTTACGCAGTTGGAATGCAAGGGGCTATTTATAAAACTGTCAATGGTGGACTTCTTTGGGAAACTCAATCTTCCAATACCATAAGATGGCTCTATGGTGTTGATTTCGTGAACGAAAATGTGGGTGTGGCTGTTGGTGAATGGGGCGAAGTAGTAAAAACAACCAATGGTGGGGCAACCTGGACTGTTTGTAACTCCACTACTTTAGCAGATTTAAGAGATGTATACTGTAAAACCGATCAAATTTGGTTTGCAGTTGGTGAAGCAGGTAGAATTATTAAAACAACCGATGCCGGAACAACCTGGGCAGATGTTATCAGCAATACGGAACTCCTATTGGTTGCTATCCATTTTGTGAATGAAAATATTGGGTTTATGTTAAACTCTTATGGAGGAATTATCAAAACAACAGATGGTGGAAACACCTGGACCAGTGTATTTGCCGCTGAAAATGTTTTTGGTGATTATTTTTCAGATCTTTATTTTGAAAATGAACTAATTGGATATAAAATCGGACAAGCCGGAACTGTTAAAAAAACTACTGACGGTGGCCTTACCTGGGGAACACAATCATTTCCAACCGTCCAAAATTTAAATGGGATCATACCTGTTGATAATAAAGTTGTGGTAGTGGGTAATGGAGGAACAGTTGCCGTTACTTCAAATGGAGGTGGTGTTGTTGTTGGTATTGACGATCCTAATAGATACACTCATTTGGATCTAAATGGGATTAATCTTTATCCAAATCCTGCACAAAATGATTTTAAACTCCAATATTTTCTTTCTGAAAATGCCCGGGTGATTATCTCTTTATATGATTCTAAGGGTAGTTTTATTTCAGAACTTCAGAATAATGAACAGGAAGCCGGTGAGCATGTAGGACTTTTCCCATTAAATCATCTTTCCAATGGGATCTATTTCTGTAAAATTGAAGCTAAAACAGGAAAAAGCATAATTAGTTCTATCCAAAAAGTTGTTGTGATACAATAACTAAAACTTTTATAATTCCATTAGCTTATTAGCACATTTCCACATTAGCTTATTATCACATTAGCTTATTAGCTTATTATTTAGGGCATTAAGGCTCGCAGGCTCGCCGTCGGTCTCCGGATCATTTTCAGAATGCTCAATGTGCTCGAATGCTCGTGTGCTCGATAGCTCTATTCATTATTCATTTATAATTAGCACAATACTGACATACTTTTCACTATTCACTATTAGTTATTCACTATTTTTTCATCCACTAAGCTGTTCAACTTGCGGGGTATCTGGCCTTCGCCCTAATGCGAACAAAACCTGCGGTTTTGTAGCGAATAGTGAAAAGTTTTTTCATGGCTTCGTGTTTTAACCCCTTGAAAAATTTAGACTTGGATTTCACTTGTTAAACATCAAAATATATCATAATTTTTTTTTAATGGTAAAGTTATTTCACTTAATGAAATAACGATACTGTTAAAATTTCATAGAATCTAAAAAACTTACTAATTTTGTTTTTATTAATTTAAAAATTTTAATTATGAGATGCAATTCATTAACTTTTAGAATTATTACAGCAGATGAGGGATATACTGAATTTATGGTATCATCCAAAATTGGAAATGAAACAGATTTTGAAATTACTGTATTAGACAGTCAAAGTCTGCTTAACCCACAAGGAAAAATAAATTTATCTAAAAACCGACCTTTAAATTTTGGAATTACTTGGATTATAGAGAAATCTTGTCATGATAAAATGAAATTAAAAATTTCATGGAAAATAAATAACATTTATATGGATCAAGAACTGATAATAACACACAAAAGTTTTAATATTTGTATAGTTTAAAAAATGTTACATTTTGTTTTGGATCCCTTGTTTTAACGCCCTTAAATTTACTAAATATTAAATATTTTTACTAATTTTATCAATAATAAATCTTAAAAATTTGAAATTAAAATAAAAAGTATTCAAATTATATTTATAAAAGTTATAAAAACACAAAACTAAATAAAATTGTTAAAAACAAAAATTAAGAAATCCTACTCTTCAATTGAATATTTAAACTATTTTTTTATAATTATATTAATTTCAATAATTTCATGTAAAAGTGGGTCAAGTGGAAAATCAGAAACTTCTGAATCAAAAGAAATTTCAGACAGTATTGAAAATTATAAAGATAAAATTAAAAAATTTAATATTCAATTTGAAAAAAAATATGAATTTTACTTTGGAACCCTTGATGAAAAAACAAAAATCCTTTAAAACTTAGAGTTTAAATTATGGAATAATTTCTGTAAAATCAATCAGTTGGTATATGTCTATCTCACCATAACCATCAGTTCCTTGGGTATAAACTATCGGGTTTTGATTATTTTTATTTCGATAAACATAATAATAAGTATAATCATTAAAAATAGTATGTGATCCATGATCCTGTTGGGAATAAATACGGAGAATGTAGTTAGAAGTTAATGTTAAATATTGGTTAGAACTACCATATATAACACTCAAACATCCATAAGTATATGTTATACCAACTACGGGAAATGAAATTTCTTCGTTGCTTAAAGTAAAATCTTCGGAAAAATACTCGTCATCCTGAGTATCATATGAGATAACATTTCCATAAACAGTCAAACAACCATTAGAAAGATTTACAGTTAGATTTCCACAACTATATCCAATATAATTTGTTAAATTCACACTATTTGATGAAATGGTATAAGTGCCACTACTCATTATCGATGTAGAAACACATAATGAATATTTTCCTTCTGTTGACGAAGTAGGATGAAATGAAATAAAAAACAATGCTTTTTCATTGTGTTCTTTCATCAACCATACCCCTTGTAATGAACTATTAATTGATTCTGTTTCTGTTCCATCATTTTCATTTGGTTGAACTGGTTTTTTCTCACAAGACAAACAAACAATGGTTAATAATAATAACATGATTTTTTTCATATCTAAAAATATTGGGGGTTAGTCTGATTGCAAAAAAACAAATGACCTTTTTTATTAACAGAGATATTTGATTATATGATTTCTATTATAAGGATAGGGTTGCATTTATTTTATTGGTTTGCAAATATAAATATATTTTTGACATAGTTTTATGTAAAATTAAGTTTCAATTTTTTTATGCATTTATTGATTTTTTTAGTTTTTTTATTTTTGAAAGTTTTTGATCAACCTTTTTTTCTTTCCAAACGAATGCTTCAGGTATGTAAGCTCTTTGAGTTATTTCTTTGGGTGATTTTACATACGGAGCCTCTTGATAAGCAACAGTAAAATCACCTTCAAAAAAAATTGTAAAAAAATTAAACCCGTCATCTTTCCCATTTATTTTTTTTATTGAATATCCTCTGCCAAAACCTTTCATCTTTGGTTCAAATTTTATTTTCCCTACAAAACTTGAATCTGGTTCAAGTAAATTAGATCCTGTATAGGAGACAGAATCATAATGTAGTTTTAATTTATATTCCTGAATAATTGAACTTCCTGAATCATTTTTAAAGTATGTTTGGAAGGTCTTTTTATGCAATTTTTTATAAATAATCATAAATATTAAAATATGATACAATTTTTCAGAAAGTAAAACCACAATTGAAATTACAACCGGAAGAACTACACCTGAAAAAATGAATTTGGATAATTCTGATTTACACATATACTTTTAAATTTTAAATGGTTTTTTATCTTTAATTTTAACACTTTTAATAATCTGTCTCTTGCTCCATAATTTTACTTTTTTATTTTGAGGTTTTCTGAATTCATAAATTTTGAATTGAATTTATTCAATGTACAAAATTTTGAAATCTTATAATTCCAAGTTATATTTTCAATTAATAAGCTTTCTCAATATTTAATCTAAATAATATGAAAATGAATTATTTACAATAAAATTAATAAGAAATGATGTGTCAAAAAGTGAAAAAATGTTAAAAATTTAAATTTTTAACATTTTTCAAATTTTATAAGTATCTTTGTGTCTCAAAATAATGCACTTAAAATGAAATCTAAATATCAATTATAAATTTTAGTAATCAATTAAGTGTCCCCCTTTATTAGGACAGGTTTTTTAGTTTGTTAATATAATTTCTTTTCAACTGAGAGACAGAGTTTCTGCCTCCCGTATGTGAAAAGCGTATTATTTTTTTGGTGCTCAAATTTACAACTTTTTCTCATACTTCAAAATTTTTATGCAATTTTAGTGTAAACACTATCAGGCGTTTGATTATCTAGGGATTGGTGTTTTCTTTCTGTGTTATAAAATCTAAAATATTC
>Ga0209099_1002086_pt1 | contig 18331 bp, 15 predicted proteins | sample AD_JPNHW2_MetaG_FD_184430 | JGI IMG/M metagenome (GOLD analysis project Ga0209099, IMG submission 184430) | Active sludge microbial communities of municipal wastewater-treating anaerobic digesters from Japan - AD_JPNHW2_MetaG (SPAdes) (version 2) | ecosystem: Engineered > Bioreactor > Anaerobic... | reverse complement strand
TCGATGTTAAACGTTCGACGTTAAAAGTTCGACGTTAAAAGTTATCATAAAATATACTAATTAAACATCGAACGTCGAACATCGAACGTTAAACATCGAACTTTTCAAACTCCCCTTTGATCTGCTCCATCGTTTCTCTCACTGAAATAATCTCAGTAGCTTTATATCCATTCATTCCTGAAAAGGCAAATCCTCTGGAAAAATCACCATTCGCAGCATTAAAGAGTGCTTCTGCAACACAGAACTGCACTTTCTTATAATCACATTTTTTTAAGCATCTCCAACCGCATTTAATCGGTTTTTGGTTTCCAGCCTGGATCTCTTTGACAAAATCATTGCTTATTACCCTGCCCGGCAAACCAACTGGAGAATCAATTATTGTAATATTACTCTCATTACTATTGATAAACTCTTTTTTAAATGCCTCTGAAACATCACATTCTGTAGTAGTGATAAATCTAGAGCCCATCTGTACTCCTTTTGCACCGGTTTTTAATATTTCAAAAATATCTCCACCACTATAAACGCCACCCCCTGCAATTACAGGAATCTCTCTTTGATATTTTGTTTCGAACTCTTTAATTACAGGTAATGTTTCGTCAATGATTTTGATTAAAGTATCGAGATTGTTCTCAGGATGAATGACCTCAGATTTATGATAACCCAAATGACCACCTGCTAAAGGACCTTCAATAACAACGGCATCAGGAATTCGTCCTAATTTATCTGACCAATGTTGGAAAATTATTCTAGCTGCTCTGGCAGATGAAACAATAGGTACAAATTTGGTAGTTGTATCTTTAAACTGTTCGAAAATGGAACCGATCGGCAAACCAGCACCTACAAATACTATGTCCACCTTTTCAGCTAAAGCAACATTTAAAAGGTTGTCAAAATCTGTAATGGCCATCATGATATTGACACCAATAATCCCTTTTGTATTTGCTTTTGCTTTTCTGATCTCTTTTGTTAAAGCAATAATATTGGATTCCTGAAAATGTTTTCTATAATTGGGTTCTTTCATTCCAATCCCAACTGCTGAGATTACTCCAATTCCGCCTTGATTTGCAACTGCTGATGCTAATCCGGAAAGTGATACTCCAATACCCATGCCCCCTTGAATTATAGGAAGTGTGGCAATTAAACCGCCAATGTTAAGTTGATTCATCATTTGTCTTTTTTTGAAAGTGCAAAACTAAACCAATCCTTTCAGAAGGGGTAATCAAAGGGCTTAACAAGATAAAATAGGGGTATAACAACATTTCAGGGATGAAAGTGGTGAATTCAGGTGCTGAAATGGGAGCGTTAAATTAATTTTTTAAATTCAGTCACATATTTTTGAGAAACATAAGCGACTAAATCTGCTTTTTTAAATAATAATTTATATCCATCAGAGCTATTTTGGATCTCTTTAATCTGTTTTACATTTACGATGTAAGATCTTTGAGTCCGAATGATATTGGGATAATCAGCTAATAATGTTTCTGCTTTGACAAGAGAAGATCGTATGAGTTGATTTTTAATATCCCCTTCAGATTCAAAGAAAACTTCAATATAATTATCAGCGGCTTTAATTAAAACGATGCTCTCGGGATTAACAATCAGATTATCATTTTTATATTCAGATTCGAAATGAACAAATTGAATATCTTGTTTTTTTTCCTTCATTAAAGATTGATTCAAGGCTTTTTCCTGACGTAATTGCGCTCTTAAAGACCTGAAATGATTGGTAATAATTAAAACAGTAAGGGGTATAAGACCTAACAAACTGATTTGAGTCACAATATCATAAGTTATCGAAGATAATCCGAATAATTTTATAAAAAGAAATAAATTTGCTAAAGATAGGGATACTAAAATCCAGATATTCCAAAAAAGATCCCTAATAAAGCTTTTGTTTTTATGATAAAAAAGCTTAGGAAACAAACTGGGCAAGATAATAATATTGAAAACCAAGACTAAAAAAGTTATTACAGTAGTACCTCCCACAAAATAAACAATTTCATTTCTGGTATATGGGACTAAATTTATAGGTTGAAATAAAGCTAAAAAACCTAACACGCCTAATCCGATAAAGAATACCAATTTCACATTCTGGCGTAGATCTTCGTTATAAGGATTCGGTTTTTTAAAAAACTGGGACATATAATTGCTATTCAAATTATTGGCAAAGGTACTTAAAATAATGGAGCATCAATTTTCTTTAACTCTTTATAAGAACCTTTCATTTTGAACTATTCAATAAAGTTTATTCCGTCGTTTTCACCAACTCAGCAATATCTCCCATGATCTTCTTTGCCAAATTATCAGCTACACCCATTGTAAAAGCCTCAGCATAGATTCTGATGATTGGCTCAGTATTTGATGCCCGTAAATGTACCCAGTTGTCGGGGAAATCAATTTTTACGCCATCAATATTGTTTACCTGATGTTGATTGTATTTTTCAGCAATCCCTTTCAAGATAGACGGAATATCCATATCTGGACTCAACTCGATCTTGTTTTTGGAGATATAATATTCTGGATAAGTACTTCTAATTTCCGAGCAAGACCTTTTAGTTTTAGCCATATACGTGAGGAAAAGGGCTATCCCAACTAAAGCATCTCTACCATAATGTAGTTCAGGTAAAATGATTCCTCCGTTTCCTTCACCCCCGATTACCGCATTGATCTCCTTCATCTTTTCAACCACATTCACTTCCCCTACAGCTGCAGCCTGATAGGTAACCTCATATTTTTCAGAAATATCTCTTAAAGCTCTGGAAGAGGATAAGTTAGAAACAGTGTTTCCTTTTCTATTTTGTAGTACATAATCAGCCACAGCCACTAAAGTGTATTCTTCTCCGAACATTTCTCCATTTTCCATCACCATTGCCAAACGGTCCACATCAGGATCAACCACAAAACCAATGTGATAATCTCCTTTTCTCATCACTTCGGAAATTTCAGTTAAATTTTCAGGAAGTGGTTCAGGATTGTGTGGAAAAATACCATTAGGTTCTCCGTAAAGAACATGTACATTTTTCACGCCTAGTTTATCTAGCAATTTTGGGAGTGCAATTCCACCGGTAGAGTTCACTGTATCGATCACTACTGAAAAATGAGCACTTCTGATCGCTTTCGCATCCACTAGGTCAAGTTTTAAAATAGCATCAATATGATCATCAATTGCTTTATTATAAGACGAATATGAGCCTAGCTCTTTCACTGAATTATATTCAAAATCCTCTTTTTCTGCCAGTTGAAGTAGTTCTTTTCCTTCTTCTCCTGAAATAAATTCCCCTTTCTCATTTAAAAGCTTAAGAGCATTCCATTGCATTGGATTGTGACTAGCGGTTAATATAATTCCACCATCAGCTTTTTGTTGAATCACCGCCATTTCTACTGTTGGAGTAGTTGAGAGTCCCAAATCAATCACGTTAACGCCCATACTTTGTAAAGTTGCGCATACCAATTGATTCACCATCTCTCCGGAAATGCGGGCATCACGACCGACAATGAAGGTTAAAGGATTTGTATTTTTTTGTTTGGCTAAACTTACAAAAGCAGATGTAAATTTTACAATATCTATAGGTGTCAAATTTTCTCCGACATTTCCCCCTATTGTTCCTCTGATTCCTGAAATAGATTTAATGAGTGCCATCTGTTATTTTCTTTTCTTATTAAAAAATTCTATTAATATTTCACTACATTCTTGTTCCATAATTCCACTTTTCACTAACGTTTTAGGATGAAGAATGTTGTGTTTGACTAAAGTAAAACCTTTTTTAGGATCTGCTGCGCCGTAGACCAAAGATCCCAATTGTGCCCAGGCAATAGCTCCGGCACACATCACACAAGGTTCCAGTGTGACATATAAAGTACAGTCATTTAGATATTTTGCGCCAATATGATTGGTTGCTGCCGTGATTGCCTGCATCTCTGCATGAGCCGTAACATCTTGAAGTGTTTGAGTCAAATTATGGCCTCTTCCTATGACCATTTGATTCAAAACAACAACAGCTCCTACCGGAATTTCATCCTTCTCCATTGCTTTTTCCGCTTCCCGGTAAGCCATTTTCATGAAATACTCCTCACTAAAATTCATACGGCAAAATTATGTAAACTTAAGATGCTCAAAAGTTAAAAATTTCTAATTTTAATTTAAAATTACTGAAATACAGAATATTACTCTTCAAAAAAAGAATTATAATCTGCAGGATAAATATGATCTTCTACTGCTTTATCAATGGGAAAAAGAAAGAAGGTTGATTCTGCCTCGGCACACACTTCTCCCTTTTCGTTTAACAATTCCGATTTGACAAATCCTAAGTTTCTTTTCACCTCAACCAAAGTCCCTCTGAGCGTGATTTTGGTTTGTGGATTTATCACCTCTTTTTTATATTTTACAGATAATCTGGATGTTACACCGGCTGTCTTAGCTTTAATATAGATAGTCCATGCTGATATTTCATCCAACAGAAGGGCTTGAATACCCCCATGAATAATCCCGGGATACCCTTCAAAATTAACTTCGGGAACCCAATCTGCAACAATATGTTCCCCTTCTTCAAAAAATTGAAGCTTTAATCCAATTGGATTATGGGGTGAACAAGCGATACAATTGTAATCGGTGACAGCAAAAACATTTTTGATCTTTTTCCTAATTCTATTATCTATCATTCAAACAAGCATTTATGTTTTTTAACTTTCAATTTTGGTTTTTGGTTTGTGACTGCAAAAGTACCTAAAATCCTCGAATTATTTGGAGAAAAAGTGTTGTTCATTTCAAAATGATTTGTTATTTTTGTCGCATGGAAATACTAAGAACATTTGATCTATTAGATCGCTATGAGGCGAACTTTCAGAAAGCTGACGCCTTTGCCGTTAAGGTGAACAAAACATGGAAGTACTATTCCACAAAAGATTACATCGATTTTGCCTATCATTTTGCTTTTGGATTGCTCGAGTTAGGGATTCAAAAAGGGGATAAAATAGCGACTATTTCCCATAATCGTCCCGAATGGAACTTTATTGATATGGGAATGTCGATGATCGGAGTGATTCATGTTCCTCTTTATACCTCATTGAATCTTACAGAATATACAGAAGTGATCCATCATTGTGATGCCAAAATGATCATTATTTCTGATAAACAACTTCACGGTAAAATTGCGACCATTGTAGATCAATTGCCTTTAGTTGAAAAAATCTACACTTTCGATGAAATTGACGGAGTAGCGAATTGGTTAGAAATCATAGAATTAGGAAAAAACAATCGCTCAAAATGGGAACATAAAATGGAAGAGATTAAAAAATCAATTTCCCCTAAAGATTGTGTTTCCTTGATCTATACTTCCGGAACTACCGGAACTCCAAAAGGGGTGATGTTGTCTCATGAAAACTTAGTTCAAAACTTTTTAGCTGCGGCAAAAGTGTTTCAACTCACTGCTGATCAGAGATATTTGAGTATTCTCCCTCTATGTCATGTTGGGGGAAGATTGGGCAACTATCAGACCCAATATTCAGGCACATCTATCTATTATGCTGAGAATATGGGCACTATTGCTGCCGATATGAAAGAGATCAAACCTCATGGTTTTGATGCTGTACCGAGAATTCTGGAAAAGATATATGATACCATCATCAGCAAAGGGAAAAAGTTAACCGGAATAAAGAAAAAACTATTCTTTTGGGCGGTTGATTTAGGATTAGAATACCAAATTGAGGAAGAGAGCAGCTGGTGGTACAAACAAAAACTCAAATTAACAGATCGACTGATATTCTCAAAATGGAGAGAAGCGATTGGGGGACTAGCCGAATCTGTAGGTTGTGGAGGGGCAGCTTTGCCGGCTCATATCGAGAAGATCTTTTGGGCTGCAGGGATCAAGATCCTGAATATGTACGGATTAACTGAAACCTCACCTATCATAACCATCAACAGAAGAACCGCCCCATACCTTAAATTGGGTTCAGTTGGGTGTGTAATCGATGGTGTAGAACTAAAAATTGCAGAAGATGGAGAGATCTTATGTAAAGGGCATGATGTTATGATCGGATATTACAAAAATGAAGAACTTACAAAACAGGCATTTACAGAAGATAGATGGTTCAAAACCGGTGATATCGGACATCTTGTAGATGGCAAGTTCTTGATGGTAACAGATCGCAAGAAAGAGATTTTCAAGTTATCGAATGGTAAATATGTAGCACCACAATCGTTAGAAATCAAATACAAAAACTCCATTTTCATCGAGAATCTGATGGTTGTTGGGGAACATAAAAAGTATGCAGGAGCGGTGATCTCCCCCAATTTCACTAATTTGATAGACTGGATGAGAAGCAACCATATCCCATTTGAAAGTCAAGATCATTTATTGCAGATTAAGGAGGTTAATGATCTCTATCGTGCTGAGATACAACGTTTAAACAAAAGTGTATCGGATTTTGAAAAGATCATCAAATTCAAACTGGTAGCGGATCAATGGTCACCCAACACCGGTGAATTATCGGCCACCCTAAAACTAAAGCGCAATTACATCTCCAAGAAGTACCAGGAAGAGATTGAGGAGATCTTTAGTTAATGGGGTTTTGGGTTTTGGGTATTAGTTTTCAGTTATCAGGTATCAGGTATCAGTTTTTTATTTTTAACTTGTTAGTTCTTACTTGATACTTTTTACTTTTTACTTTTTACTTCAAAAAACTATTCACTATTCACTATTAGTTATTCACTCTTATGGGCATTCCGGCTCGCAGGCTCGCCGTCGGTCTCCGGCCTGTACTCCTCGTTTCGCTGCAAGGGTATGAACGGCCGGGCAGTAGCAGTTCGGAATGCTCGATTGCTCAGAATGCTCGATGTGCTCATTATTAATTTGTTGCTTTAAAAATACAACCAAACTAGCCCGCTCCGGAGGAGCGTTAAATTGGTAGAAAACGATTACCCGACTAGACACACCCGCTCCGGAGGAGCGTTATATTGGTAAAAAAATACCCCTACCCTTCCAACTAAGCTCGTCTGTAGTCTGTGGTCCGTTGTCCGTAGTCTTTTTTTACCTCGAAGAGGTTACATGTGAGTAACCGTATGCAAGCTTGCGCAGCTTACGGATGAATGAAACCCCACCCGACCTCTGCTACCCCGATAGGGGTTGCAGATTTCCCTTTACTTTTTGTCTTGAAACAAAAAGTAACAAAAAATTCAAGGCCACAAAAATCCCTCCCGCTCAGTCTGACCGATTAACGAACGCTACCCTCACTTCAAAAACCGCGCTTATCTTACTCCAATTTTTTCTTTCGTGGTGCGGTTTTTCGAATCATCTCCCCACAAGCGTTCGTAAATCGCTTTAGACTTTCACGCTATTCCGCCTCGTTTGTGGCCTTTGCCATCGCACTTGCGCCGAAACTAAGTTACATGTTCGACGTTGAACGTGCGACATGCAAGAAAATCGCTCCGGAGGAGCGTTATATTGGTAGCAAACGTATAACCGACAAGACTTTGTCGCTACGGAGTAGCGTTATATTTGTAAAAAACTGAAAACCCCACTACCCTTCCAACAAAGCTCGTCTGCAGACTGCCGTTCGCGGACTTTTTCATGAGGTCGGCGTTTCGATACGAAGCTATTTAATCCTTCGATTCATGTATTTATCATGAAGGCGCTTCTACTCAACGACCTTAACATAGAGATGAAAATACTAAATGTTTCCCAATATTGCTCTATCCTAAGGTCGCTGAGTAGAAACCGCATTATTTACAAAACTTTAAAATGAAGTGAAAGTAGGTTTCGTATCGAAGCGCCGAAGCCATGAAAAAGACCGCGTAAGGACGAAGCCGGAAAGCGCGCAAAGTTGGAAAGCGATGGGATGCGGGAGTAAAAGAGCGACCTTGGGAGCTCCTTTTACGACCAGGCAGCCCACGCTTTGTAACTGCGTACTTGTAGGCGTAGGCCGACCCTTTGGCAAGCGACGGGTTTCGTATTCAGTTTGTGGGGAATTTGAATGAGCGTAGACAAAGGGGAACGCCCTACTCCAGCATCTTCTTGGCCTGGAGAAGTGCTTTGATGAAGGCGTCGATCTCCTCTTTGGTGTTGTATAGGGCGAAGGAGGCTCTTACCGTTCCGGGAATCTGGTATTTCTGCATGATCGGTTGTGCACAATGGTGTCCGGTGCGTACCGCAATCCCTTGATGATCCAAAATCACACCAACATCATAAGGATGAATTTTTCCTAGATTGAAGGAGATCACAGCCACTTTTTGAGGACTCAATCCATAAAATTGAATCTCCGGGATCTCATTGAGTTGCGACATCGCATAGTCAAGCAACTCGTGCTCATATTGCGCAATTTGCTCAATACCAATATGGTTGATATATTCAATGGCTTTCATCAAACCCAAAACATCTCCAACACTGGGTGTGCCCGCTTCAAACTTGAATGGAAGTTCATTGTAGGTCGTTTTCTCAAAAGTAACCTGACTGATCATCTCTCCACCCCCTTGATAAGGTGGCATTTTGTTCAACCATTCCTCTTTGCCGTACATCACACCAATTCCCATGGGAGCATACATTTTATGTCCGGAAAAGCAATAGAAATCACAATCTAAAGCCTGTACATCCACTTTTTCATGAGAGATTGCCTGAGCTCCATCTATCATCACCGGAACTCCTTTGGAATGAGCTACTTCAATGATCTTCTTAATGGGATTTATGGTCCCTAAAACATTAGAGATATGGGTAATCGCGACAATTTTCGTTTTTGAAGTGATCATCTGCTCCAACAGTTCCACTTGCAAAACACCATTAAAATCGAATGGGATCACTTTCAACTTAGCCCCTTTTTCTTCACAGATCATTTGCCAAGGCACAATGTTCGCGTGGTGCTCCATCTCAGAAATCAACACCTCATCGCCGGATTGTAGAAAAGCTTTTCCGAAAGAGGAAGCTATCAGATTTATTGATTCTGTAGTACCTCTGGTAAAGATCACTTCGTGGTGATGTTGGGCATTGATAAAAGTTTGTACTGTTCGTCTTGCCGCTTCAAACTGATCAGTCGCCAACTGACTTAACGAATGAACCCCCCGATGAATATTGCTATTGATCGTTTCATAATAGTTAGTGATCGCATCGATCACTATTTGAGGCTTTTGAGTGGTGGCAGCATTATCAAAATAGATCAAAGGGCGGTTATGGACTTTTTGATCTAGGATTTTAAAATCGGATCTATTGTTCATCTTCGTTAGTATCGGTTTCATTTAGAGTCTCTTTTTCATCATTCAGATTCCATGTCATAAATTTATAATGAATTCCATAGAAAACGATGAATAAAAGAGTGAAAAATAGGGAGAAAAAATCGGGTTTGAAATGATTAAAAATGAGCAAGGAGGGTAAAAACAATAATAAAACCTGAGCGGCTGTATATAAATGAAACCCTAACTTCTTCATATACAACATAAATATGGCTCCCATCAATGAAGTCAAAGATAAAAGGATAAGAATCAGATATTTCCATGAAGCAGCTTCGCCCATGATTCTAAATGTTTCTTGCATTTGTTCATTTTGAAATGGACCGGACATTTGCATAGAGGCCATGTACTTGCCCATGAAAATCCACATGGCATTAGATAAAATACTAAATCCGGTACCAATAAAAGTCAATATACATAACACCGTGAGAAATGTTGGGCGTCTTTTTTGGGGTTCAAAAGGATTTTTTACATCGTAATATTGGTAATTATTTTCTTCCATAATCTTATTTTTTTTGCAAAAGTATTAAATGTTATTCAATTTTCAATTCATAATTTTTTTAATCACTAAAATTTGTTCCGTTTTCGGATCAACCTTACATTTATCGTTTGTTCTATGACCAATCACCCATAAGATTTGGTCGGGATGATTGAGTTCGCAAAGTAAACTGATTTGCTGCTTTTGAAAGAGGTTCAATTTCAAATCTTTAAAAAAATCGCTTAGTTTTCGTTTTCCCTTCATTCCAAAAGGATAGAAAGAATCCCCCTCTTTCCAGTTTCTAATGAGGAGCGGAAAGTGAACTTTAGAAAGATCAAAGTAGGCTATTTGCGGGTCTTTGACAAATGTTAAATCCTTAGAATTGTGAACTATCTGAGCTTCGAAACCATATAGATTAAACTCTTTAGGTTCGTTAATGGTGATTAAATCGTTGTTTTGCAATCCATTTTTAGGATAAACAAAAAGAAAAGACCTGTCTTTAATCAGCATATAATGCTCAGAATAAAACTGTTTGCCACTCTCCCCTTTTAACTGTTTCACGATTTGCTCCACCGTAGAAAAATTAAATTCAAATGGGGAAAGGAGTTCAAAAAGGATGATTTCCGGATTTGTTTCCAGAAGGAGTTCCTCAATTTTAATTTTTGTCTCCAACTCATTTTGAACCAACAATTTATCTTTTAACTGCTGAATCTGATTTTCATAGAAAGAATACTGTTTGTTGAACAAAGCCATATTCTTATTCATCGTAGCTATCAGACTTGGATTGATCTCTTCCAGAACAGGAATTACGCGATTTCTTATTTTATTTCTATGGTATTGATCAGAACTATTGGAACTGTCAAACCTATAGATTAAATCATTAGTTTTCACATATTGGAGGATTTGTTCCGAAGAGAAGGGCAAAAGGGGTCTTAGAAAAGGTTGATTTAACTCAGGTATTCCATTTAATCCTTTGTATCCTGTTCCTCTGATCAAATGGAGGAATAAAGTTTCGGTATTATCATTGGCATGGTGAGCAGTACAGATAAAATCGTATTGGTCTGCCATTTCACGAAACCAATCGTATCTAAGATCTCTGGCCACCATTTCAATAGAGTTTCCGGAATCTTTTTGAACAGCAAAAGTATCGAACTCTTTGATAAAAATGGATGGTTTATGTTCCGATGTGGAATGAAAACCGGGAATTAACTCATTTTGAACAAAGTTCATGTCCTGATTGGACTCCTCTCCTCTTAAATGAAAATTACAATGGGCTATATCAAAATGAAGTTGATGGGTGTAAAAAAGATGAGTCATCACTACAGAATCGATACCCCCACTAACGGCCAACAAAAATTTCGCCTTTTTGTAGTTAGGGACCAATGATTCCAAATGGGTGATGAACTGTACTTTCATCTGATTTTATGATTTCATTAGGTTTTCGATCTCTTCAATTTCCACCGGCATATCAGCGAGTAAGTTGATGGGGTTGTCAGCCACAACAACATCGGTTTCAATTCTCACACCAATCCCCTCTTCAGCAATATAGATACCCGGTTCGCAACTTAGGACCATTCCGGGTTGGAAGGTCCAATCTCTTTGGCCCACGTCATGTACATCCAAGCCCATGAAGTGGCTGGTGTTGTGCATGTAATATTTTTTGAATAACGGAGATGCCGGATTTTGATTTTTAAGATCTTCTTCGGTGTATAGACCTAATTTGATCAACTCTTCATCCATTCTTTTAAAAACGTAGTCATTAATTTTGTGGATGGTCATGCCTGGTTTAAACAAGGGAATAGTCTCTTTGAAGATGGAAAGGACCGCATTATATACTTGTTTTTGTCGAGGTGAAAATTTCCCGTTAACCGGAACCGTTCTGGTTGCGTCACCGGCATAATTTCCGTACTCTGCGCCAAAGTCCATGAGTAGCAAATCGCCATCTTGTATGATTTTATCATTTTTGATGTAATGAAGGATACAAGTATCTGAGCCGGCAGCAATGATTGGGGCAAAAGAGTGACCATTGGCACCGTTTTTGGTCATTTCATAAATCAGTTCCGCTTCAATTTCATATTCATATTTACCAGGTTTTACAGCTTTCAGAGCTCTTAAAAAAGCTTTATTGGTAATTTCACATGCTTTTTTCATTGTTTTCAATTCTTCAGCATGTTTCACTGCTCTAAGGGGGTAAAGGATAGGGGCTACTCTTCTGTATTGGTGAAGAGGATACTCTTTTTTCAATTTTTCTGCAAAGCGAATCTCTTGAGTTGGATGGGACACTTTCATCCTTGGATTTTCAGGAAGATGAAGGTATATGGTAAAAGAATTAACCATGATGTCCTGAAGGATTGCTTCAAATTGTTCAGAAAATAGGATAGTTTTTATTCCGGAGATTTCGGTTGCTTGCTCCTTTGAAAGTCGATGTCCATACCAAATGACCATTTCAGGGGAAGGGTTTTTTATAAAAAGGATCTCTCTGTAATCGGGATTAGGATGCCAGGGGGCCAGAACCAAATAGGTTTCCTCCTGATCAATACCGGTTAAATAGAGCATTTCCGCATTTTGTTTGAAAGGGAATGTGGTGTCTCCTGATCTGGGATATTCATCATGAGAAGTTAGGATTAAAGCACTGTTTATCTCTAGTTCTGACACTACGGCAGCACGATTGTTACTATAGAAACTGTTGTTTAAAGTTTGATATTTCATAAGGCTCAATTTGAAGTGCAAATATACTATTTTTGAAGCGATTTAAGGTTTTTTAATGAAAATCATAACTCAATATAATATTTTTAGCTTACTTTTGTAATCCTTAAGGAAAAGTGCAGTTAATGGCAAAACAAAAAAAAAATATAATTCCGCTGTATAAATATTTTGCAGTACATGGATTTAATCATTCTATGGATGAAATTGCTGCAGGGGTTCAATTGACAAGGAAGACTTTACATAACAGGTACATTTCACGTCAATATATTCATGATCTGGTAGTTAATTATTGGAAATCTCTTTTTATAACGCAATTTGAAGAGAAAATGCAGTTTTCCAATCATGCTTTGGAGTCCCTTTTAATTTTGATTTATGAGTTAGAGTTGGCTATTGTGAATGAGTTTCCAATTTATGAAAAAGAGAGTTCTTTTTATCAATCTCCAAAAAGTATTGAAAACCATTTTTTAGTTCCCATCATAACGCAAATAATTAAAAATGGACAACAAACGGGGGAAGTCTCTATTGACATTGAACCGAAGAAGTATGCGTGTTATTTCTTATATATTATTGTTAATATGCTTCTTTTAAGTGTTACACAGGAAATCAAAGAAGAAAATCTGAAAACCAAAAAAGAACGAATTTCAAAATTAAATAGTTCTATTCAAATTGAGATCATTGAATTTGTCATAGCTCCCATTCTAACTTTAAAAGGGAAAACCAAGTTTAAAGAGATCGATTTAAATCTCCTTTTTATTGTCCACTAACGTTTTCAAACTATTTTCATTTGAAAAAAATGATGTACTTTTGCAAACTTTAAAAAAAAGAAAAAGGATGAAAAAGATAAAGAAGAATACAATCTATTTAATTGTAGCGGGAATCCTCGTTTTAGCTTCCATTTTTGTTATTTTACAAAAGAATAATATATTTCGGTCTCAAGATGAAATAGGCCCTGTCGGTGCAGCATTTGCCATAAAAGACACCAATAATGTTGTTAAAATATTTATGGCAGATATGAGAGGAAATAAAGTACTTTTATCCAGAACGGATAAAGGTTGGTTGGTTGATGATACCATTCCTGCATTAAAATCAAACGTTGACAATTTACTTTCCACAATACTAAATCTTCATGTTCGACAAACTGTTGCCAAAACAGCACAGGACAATATTAATAAAATGTTAAGTAGTCAGGCTGTAAAAGTTGAGATCTATCAATTGGCTCCCAAATTCAAGATTTTTGGGATCCCTTTTTTCACTAAAGAAAGATTGACCAAAACTTACTACATGGGACAAGCAACGATGGATAATATGGCCAATTATGCCTTATTAGAAGGAATGAATGAGCCTTATGTAGTTAGTATTCCGGGTTTTAGAGGATTTGTAACTCCACAATTTTCACCTTATGCAACCGACTGGTATAGTCATACCTTATTTCAAACCAAACTTACGCGCATTCAATCTGTTCAATTTATTGATGTTCAGAATCCGGCAGAGTCGTTTCTTATCAAAAAAGAGGGTGCACGATTCTTTTCCATGTATGATTATCAAAATGTCCAAATTGCCCATTATGATACAACAAAAGTGATTGACATGCTTTCAGAATTCAGAGAAAGAAATTATTTATCAATTTCAACTGCTTTAACAAATAATGAAAAAGATTCTGTTTTTAAAAATAATTTATTTAAAATTATCATATTAACAGATGCTGATGGCAAAAAATCTGAACTACGTTTTTATCGATTGTTACATTTAGTACAAGAGATGCAAAATGATGAAAAAATTGGAGATCCAATAATGGCTATTAATAAGGATCATTGCTATGGAATTTTTAATGAAGACTATTCCAAATTATACAAGCTACAATATTTTTATTTTGAAAGACAACTACAACCTTTGTCTTATTTCATTAAAAAATAAATGATAAATTCTGATGATTCTATATACATGCAGCGGGCTATTCAGCTAGCAGCCCTAGGAATAGGAAATGTTCAACCTAATCCTATGGTTGGTGCTGTTATTGTACATCACAATAAAATCATTGGGGAAGGCTGGCATAAAAAATATGGAGAGCCACATGCTGAAGTAAATGCGATTAAAAGTGTTAAAGATTTGTCATTATTGTCTGAATCAACGATGTATGTTAATTTAGAACCTTGTTCTCATTACGGCAAAACACCTCCTTGTTCTGAATTGATATGTAAACATGGTATTTCTAGAGTAGTTATCGCCAATAAAGATCCAAATGAAAAAGTGAATGGCAAAGGAATTCAGCAATTGAAAGAGAACGGAACTGATGTAACAACAGGAGTTTTAGCTCATGAAGGGATGATCCTTAATAAACGATTTTTCACGTATCATTTACTCAAAAGGCCCTATATTATTCTGAAATGGGCTGAAACGGAAAATGGATATATGGATATTAAAAGGGATCTGTCTCCTCAATATTATTGGATTACCAATCAAGAGCTTACCATTTTTTCCCATAAACTAAGAAATGAAGAACAGGCGATTTTGATCGGATATAATACTTATTTGAATGATCAACCCAAGTTAACAAATCGATTATACGGGACACACCAACCTTATGCATTTGTTACCAGCAATGATATTTTTAAAACACCTCCTACCCGATTCACCGTAATTCCGGATCGTATTCCAGAACTTTTACATGAATTGTACATAAGAAAAATTCAATCTGTTGTAATTGAAGGTGGAAAGAGTACTCTATTAAGTTTTTTGAATTCCGGAATCTGGGATGAGGCTATTGTTTTCCAGGGAAATCAATCATGGGCTGACGGACTTCCATCACCAGATATGAATCACTTTGAATCTTCCCTCATTTCAGATAAACAGGTTTGTGGCAATAGATATAAGCATTATTTGAACAGTAAGCCATTTCTGGAAAAATACGTTTCAGTATTATAATAAAAAATGTTTGAGGATACATATAAAACAATTGCATCTGTTTCTGAAGGAATATATAGAGATAAAGGAAGTAAGTTTATTGCTATAGCAATTCCTGTAATTTCTGAGACTCAGATCAAAGATGAGATTGCCTCAATCAAAAAACAATATTTTGATGCACGTCATCATTGTTATGCCTATATTCTAGGACCATTCAAAGATTCCTATCGATATAATGATGATGGAGAACCTTCCAGTACGGCTGGACGGCCAATTTATGGACAACTTCTGTCGAAAGATTTGACCAATGTATTAGTTGTTGTTGTGCGATATTTTGGAGGCGTAAAATTAGGGGTATCAGGACTAATAAATGCTTACAAAGAGGCCACAAAAGCGGCATTAGAAAATGCTGAAATCACAGAAAGGATCGTTACAGAATCGCACATTGTATCAGTTGATTATGAATCTGTAAATAAAGTGATGCAAATATTAAAAGCTGATTATATTCAGATTACCAATCAATTTTATGAAAATCAATATTGTATTGAATTCTCTGTTAGACTAAGAGAAGCAGACCGTGTTATCACTGAATTAAAAAAGATCACAAGTGTGATCGTTCAATGCAAAAAATAATCCTCTATTACTTTAAATAACAGAGGATTATAAATTAATAAGATTAGATTTAACTATTTCTTATAATAAAGTAATTCAAAGAAAATACCTGTATCAAAAGAAACCCATACGGTTTTGATATCATCTACATCAAATTTCTTGTCAAAGCAAACCACTTGATCATGATATCCACTATTTCCATCAATAGTGTAAGAACAATCAAATTCACCACTTTCTGCTTTTGTAGTATAATTATAGAATAAAGTATTATCTTTTAATAAAATATATACTTTATAATTACTCCAATCATAATCACCGGTAGCTTCATTTAAGATTCTAAGTGTCATTTGAGAAGCTTCAAGTGATTCACTCCATTTATAAGTTTTAGGATATAATCCTAAAATCAGGTTAATGGTTTTGCTAGGATTTGAAATTGTTTCAATGTAAACAGGATCATCAGATGTCATTTGAGCATTTACATTTTGCACTGACATTAATGCAAAAAACAAGCAGATTAATACGAAAAACTTTTTCATAATACTATCATTTTAGGTTAATAATTTTTTTCGATGAAATATAAAAAATTAAAGAATACAATGAAAAAAAAATGTTGATTTTTATATTCCTTATTTTCAGCATTTTACAGACTTTTTAGAATACGATTCAAATAAATTGAATCAAAAAAAGAAGGAAAGTGACAATCTTATGAAAAAGCAACGCTTATTTCCATCTCACAAAGGCTTCAATTGCTTCATATTCGGCCATTCCAACTTGGTTGTATAAAATTGCGGTGGAGCGGTTTCTTTCTTCAGATCTTTGCCAGAATTCTCTTTGATCTGCTCCGGGGAACAATGCTTTATCTTTTTGAGATTGGTGTTTAAAAATTGCTTTTCTTTTTTTCATCAATTCATCGGGACTGATAGGGACAGCCATATCAATATCGCCCATATCCCATTCTTGCCATGCACCTCTATACAACCAAATTCTACATTCCGACATCCAAGGTTCATCTTTTAGGAGCTCAACAGCTCTAAAAATGGCATCTAAGCATACTCTATGTGTTCCATGAGGATCAGAAAGGTCACCTGCTGCATAGATTTGATTTGGTTTAACTTCGTTTAACAGGTCAACAATAAGTTGAATGTCAATATCTGATAATTTATTTTTAACAATTTTACCGGTATCATAGAAAGGCATTTCCAAAAAATGAACATTTTCTTCCGGAATATTGATAAAGCGACAAGCTGCTTTTGCTTCCCCTTTTCTGATCATCGCTTTAATATCCTGAACGATTGCTGTATCAACATCACCAGGCCTTTTTTCAATGATTGATTTTTTTGTTTCCTGATATAATCTCATTGAATTCTCCCCTTCTACATCGAAACGAGCATCAAATTCGGTCACAAAATCCATATATCTAAAGACATCATCATCATGAACTGCAATAGAACCTGTAGTTTGATAGGCAACATGAACAAAATGCCCTTGATCTACTAATCTAGCTAAAGTACCCCCCATAGAAATCACATCATCATCGGGATGTGGACTGAATACCAAAACTCTTTTGGGATATGGTAAAGCTCTTTCGGGACGAGAAGTATCATCAGCATTTGGTTTACCACCTGGCCATCCGGTAATAGTTCTTTGTAAATCATTAAACACTAAAATATTAATTTTATTGGAAGGACCTCTTTCAGCAATAAGATCACCCATTCCATTGGAGCCATAATCTCTATCAGTTAATTTTAATATTGGTTTTTGTACTTTTTGACATAACCATACAACTGCTCTACGAAGTAATCTGGAGTCATTCCAATCACAAATATCAGTTAACCAGGGTGTTTTAACTCTTGTTAGTTCTGAAGATGAGGTATTATCTAAGATAAATAATGCGTTATGATGTTTTTGAAGGAAAGAAGCTGGTACAACAGATGTCAATTCTCTTTCAATAGCTTTTTGAATGATTCCTGCTTTACCTTCGCCAAGAGCCATTAAAATCACTCGTTTTGCTTTCAAAATAGTAGCAATACCCATTGTTATTGCTCTGGTTGGAACATGTTCTTCTCCATAAAAATCGGATGCTGCATCAGCAATGGTCACATAATCAAGTGAAATCAATCTTGTGGGTGAATTGATTTCTGAACCTGGTTCATTAAAGCCGATATGACCCGTTCTCCCAATTCCCAATATTTGGATATCCAAACCTCCGGCTTTTTCAATTTCTAAATCATACGTTGAACAATAATCGCTAATTTGATTTCTTGGAATGGTTCCGTCGGGGATATGAATATTCTCAGGTTTGATATCAATATGATCAAAGAGATGGGCATGCATAAAAAGCACATAACTTTGTAAAGCTGTTGGAACCATTGGATAATATTCATCCAAATTAAAAGTGATTACATTTTCAAAACTTAATC
>Ga0209099_1002083_pt1 | contig 18344 bp, 18 predicted proteins | sample AD_JPNHW2_MetaG_FD_184430 | JGI IMG/M metagenome (GOLD analysis project Ga0209099, IMG submission 184430) | Active sludge microbial communities of municipal wastewater-treating anaerobic digesters from Japan - AD_JPNHW2_MetaG (SPAdes) (version 2) | ecosystem: Engineered > Bioreactor > Anaerobic... | reverse complement strand
CTTCCCGCCGGCAGGCGGTCACGGATGCCGAAATGATTGATACAGGTGGTGCACAGGTAGAATGAAGTACCCTTCTCAGACAACTCCCTGATATGATCCAGTACCGGCGAGTCATCCATTGCCATTTTCACACCGGCGTTGTAAAAGACCACCGCTGCGGGTGCAGGTTCCAGCAGCACAAGGGTCCTGAAGAAGGAGACCATCAGTTTCGTGCCAAGCTCATCGTCACCGCTGCCCATCCTGTCCGATGTAACGGCCACAACTGTTTTCCTGCCGCCGGCAGCAACCGGTGCCTTTTCCGGGGTACAGTATTCGGTTTCGTTGGCGTCGGGCTCACTTTCGCCTCTCCTGACAGTAATAACTGAGAGGCTTCCCTCCTCCCGGACTGTAAAATCCATCCTGTTGTCAGTGAGATATCTCTTCACATTGCTGAGGGAGGCAGGGTTGTCAATCAGTATCTCCACATCCTCGCCGGAAGCCGCCTCAACAAGTCCCTGCCTTGTTTTTATCAGAGGGGCCGGACAGGTGAGACCCCTGGTATCTACAGTTTTCATACGCTCCGGAAATTGGTTCAAATATAATCAGAAATGGCTACCTTTGAGTTTCACCTGTATGGTGCGTTGAAACCTGCGTAAACAGGAGCTCACAGAATTCTTAAATGTAAAGTTTCGGGTAAATTCCACCGGACAGGGACTCTAAAACCTATAAACGAATGAAAAGAACTGCTTTGTTAATTGGTTTGTTTCTCATTACCGGAGTGTTGCTTTCAGGCCAGCGCACATCCAGGGATCTCGAAGGTGCATGGTCAGGGATACTTAAAACACCCTCCGTCGAAATCGAGGTGGTATTCCGTTTCACGATAACGGGTACCGACTCCATCAAGGCATTACTGGACTCCCCGGATCAGGGCGCTTTTGACATCCCATGCGGGGAAGTCACATTTCAGGAAGACACAGTCTTTATTGACATTCCTGTCGTCCAGGGAAGTTACCGGGGTGGATTCAGCAGCGACTCATTGATTACGGGAACCTTCACCCAGATGGGACATAAAAATGCCCTGTCGGTTAAGAAAGGGGCTAAACCGGTCGTGCACAACCGCCCGCAGGAGCCGGTGCCTCCATACCCCTACCGCGAGGAAGAAGTCACCTTCATGAATACCGTTGAGAACTTCAGCCTGGCGGGCACACTCACCCTTCCGCAGGGCGAGGGGCCGTTCCCGGCCGTGGTCCTTATCTCCGGCTCCGGCCAGCAGGACCGCGATGAGGCCATTTTCATGCATAAGCCTTTCAAGGTGCTGGCTGATCACCTGACCCGTAACGGCATTGCGGTGCTGCGTTATGATGACCGCGGTATGGGAAAATCAAAGGGCAACGCAATCAAAGCCACCTCACTGTCTTTCGCCGATGATGCAGAGGCAGCGGTGACTTACCTGATGGAGCGCCCGGAGATAAATGCCCGTAAGATCGGCCTTGCAGGCCACAGTGAGGGCGGACTGATTGCCCCGATAGCAGCATCGCACAACAGAAACATAGCCTTCATTGTCTCCCTGGCCGGTCCGGGTGTGACTGGATATGACGTCATACTCAGGCAGACTGAGGATATCATGAGAGCCTCCGGAGCTGCGCAAGCCGAAATTGCAGAGACACTGGCTACCAACGGTCAGCTCTTCCATATGCTTATTGACGAGTCCGACCAGCGCAAGTTTTCGAAGGATGCTATGGAATGGTACGGGAAGGAACTGGACAAAAAAGGTCTCACACAGGAGGAGCGCCAGCAGAAAATGGCCGCATTCGCCCAGGGACTGGTCTCAGCCAATAATCCATGGATGCGGTATTTCCTGGCCACTGACCCGGCTCAGTTCTGGTCACAGGTAAAATGCCCGGTCCTTGCCCTCAATGGCGAGAAGGACCTGCAGGTGAGCCAGGAGATAAATCTGCCGGCAATCAGGGCTGCAGTGCGAAGCGGCGGTAACCGCAAGGTAAAAACCGTTATGCTCCCCGGCCTGAATCACCTGTTCCAGCATTCGGAAACAGGCTCTCCCGATGAGTATATCAAAATAGAGGAGACTTTTTCACCTGGGGCGATGGAGCTCATTAGTTCCTGGATAAGAAAAACCATGAAGATTAAATAAGGTCTGAAGGTCTGAAGGTCTGAAGGTCTCAGGTCATATATCATGTAATCTTGCGCTCAAAGAGTCAACACCACATGACTCTCAGACCCTCAGACCCTCAGACCCTCAGACCCTCAGACTCTCAGACTCTCAGACTCTCAGACCTTCAGACTATTCCCACTGCCTAATCTCTGAATCACCTTGCGCCCTGCCGCCTTCATCCCCCCTGAGGCATCGTTGATGACCAGCTGCACTGCACCGGCAACCTCGTTTACCATCTCGGGGTAGAGCGAACAGAATGATGCAAGTATCTCCATGCCGTATGCCTTCGGTGCCACCGGCACGTTCTGCCCGCGCATGGCCGTCATGCAGTAATCGATCAGTTTCGCGTGGTGCGATTGGGGGATATCTGCTATTTCACTCTTCGTCAGGACCCTCATGAACGACCTCTGCACGCTCTCATTGGGTGCCGAGGGAAGTGCGTCAATAATCAGCGGGAGGAATGGCGTCATCATCTTCGGGTCAACATCAACCACCTTCGAGAGAGCCCACGAAGCCATAAACCCAACCCTCTTTTCAGTGCTTGAACAGAGGGTAACCAGTTGCGACAGCAGGTTTGTGTCTGATACCGCCGACTGGGCCACCATGGTTATCTCCTCAACGCTTGAGACCCTGGCGATCATTTTCGCAAGCTCCTCGCCGGCCTCGGCAGTAATCCTGGCCGTATCCTCTTCTGTCTCACGGTTTACCTCACACCTGTGACCGGCCGCATACTGAGAGGCAACAGGTATATCCGCAGCCGTCATGTCAAGGTCGGTGAGCTTCTCCGGCTGCATCCACCTGTACTGATCATGCTCCCGGAGAGCCGGCTTTGACGCCAGGGTATCGCAAATGAAGGGAATCAGCCTGATCTGTTTGTTGCCATAATCATGCTCCACATAATCCAGTTTTCCGCAGATAACGATGTCCATCCCCAGCTCCTCGTCAATCTCTCTGAGGATACACTCTTCATGATCCTCTCCTGCCCGGGTCTTTCCCCCCGGAAATTCCCATTTTCCCGCATTGCCCATCCCGGGACCGCGCCGCACCGCCAGCACCAGTCCCTCCTCGTTCCGTATGACGGCACAGGTAACGTCAATCATGGCTGCTGCTTCGTAATGGTTTCATAATCAGGAATATGATCGAGAAGATTAAAGCTTCGTCCTGCGGTATCAATCTTCCCCGCGAAGTGTGTTATGCCGTTGGTAACCACCAGGTACCTGACACAGTAGCTGAAGTTGTAGTTTATTACCTGGTTAAAGACCTCCTGGGAGATTTTCACCTGAGGCGCCTTGCACTCGACAATCAGCACCGGCTCCCCGTCCCTGTCGTGCACCAGGATGTCAGCCCGCCGCAACATCCCGTGGAGTCTGAATGAGGTCTCAACCTTTATAAGTCCGGGCGGATAGCCCAGGAAACCGGTCAGGTAGTTGACGAAGTGCTGTCTGACCCACTCCTCGGGAGTGAGTGCCACGTACTTTTTTCGAAGCGGGTCATAGACAAGCCTGTTGCCCGGACCCTCTTTAATCCGCAGTGAACAGGGAGGCAGTTTCAGCGGTTTCAACTTTTATTGTATTTTTGGTAACCCTTAGGCAGGGCAAATATAAACAAACAGCATCTGAGAACATGAGGACCAAGGAAGATATAGTAAACAACTGGCTGCCCCGCTACACGGGAAAAGAACTCGGCTCATTCGGCGAGTTCATTCTGCTGACGAATTTTACACATTATGTGGAAACCTTTGCCAGGTGGAACGATGTTCAGGTGGAGGGAAAGGACAAGAACTGGCCCAATGCAACTGCCGGTGGAGTCACTATCATCAACTTCGGCATGGGGAGCCCCAACGCTGCCACGGTGATGGACCTCCTCAGTGCCATCCAGCCGAAGGCTGTGCTCTTCCTTGGCAAGTGCGGAGGGCTGAAGAAGAAGAACAAGCTGGGTGACCTTATTCTTCCTATAGCTGCAATAAGAAGCGACGGTACCTCTAACGATTATCTTCCGCTGGAGATCCCTGCACTGCCTGCGTTCAAGCTGCAGAGCGCCGTCTCCGCCGCCATAGTGCGGAACAACCTCGAATACTGGACCGGCACCGTATACACCACCAACCGGAGGGTTTGGGAATATGATGACCGCTTCAAGAAATACCTTGTCAAGACCAGGGCCATGGCCATTGACATGGAGACAGCCACAGTCTTTACCGTCGGCTTCGCCAATGAGATTCCCACCGGGGCGCTCCTCCTCGTCTCAGACCAGCCGATGATCTCCAGCGGCATCAAGACCGGCGAGAGCGACCAGAAGGTCACCAGCCAGTTTTCAGACACACATCTTCGCATTGGCATAGAAGCACTTTCGGAGATAAAGGATAACGGCATCTCGGTCAAACACCTGCGCTTCTGATGGCTGCCGATTACAAGGAAATAATAAGGGATCTGCGCAACAAGATCTATAAGCCCGTTTACTTTCTTGCCGGGAAGGAGCCATATTATATTGATCTTATTACTGATTTCATCGAGGAAAAGGTGCTTGACGAGTCGGAGAAGGCGTTCAATCAGACTGTCCTCTACGGCCTCGATGTGTCGGTGACGCAGGTGATTGAGACCTGCCGCCGCTTCCCGATGATGGCGAACCAGCAGGTGGTTATCGTCCGCGAAGCACAGAAACTCAAGAAGATCGATGAACTTCTGGTTTATGTCGAGAACCCTCTCAATTCCACCATTCTCGTCATTGCGTACAAGTATGAAGACCTTGACAAGAGGAAATCTCTTTACAAATCGCTTTCCAAAAAGGGATGGTACATTGAGTCAGACAAAGTGCCTGAGTACCAGATTCCAGGGTGGATTGACAGGTACCTGACCGACAGGGGGATCATGACAGGCGCTGATGCATCGAGGCTTTTGTCAGAGTTTCTGGGTAACGATCTCGGTAAAATTGCCAATGAGCTTGACAAGCTGATAATTTCGCTTCCCAAAGAGAATCCGCGCATCACCACTGACCTGATAGAGCGGAGCATCGGCATCAGCAAGGACTACACACCCAATGAACTGTGGCGGGCAATTGTCTATCGTGATCCGCTGAAGGCGGCCAGGGTGGTGAACTACTATGCAGGCCATTCGAAGAAGGAGATCATTCCGCTGATCTTCCCGGTGCTCTTCTCGAGCTTCAGTCGCGTCCTTATCTACCACAGCCTGAAGGACAAGAGTGACGGCAACGTTGTTGCGATGCTGAAGACTTATCCCGGATATGTGAGGGATTTCAAGGCTGCAGCAGCTCTGTACAGTGTGGGGGCCTGTATGAACATCATCTCGCTGGTACGTTCATATGATCTGAAGGCCAAGGGGTTCGGCGAGGCCGGCAGCGACGCCGGCGACCTGCTGCGCGAGCTGGTTTTCAAGATAATGCACTGATTTGCGTGCCTGTCCTGCGGTTTGCCGGTGTCACCGTAATTCTGCGGCTGTCGGTCCCTGGCAGTGATGCCGGCAGGGTCAGTTCATCTCAGGTGATTCCGGGAATTCCGCCCAGATCCGGTATTTGTTGTTTAATGACCTCAGCACGTCACGCCATACGTTGCCGCGGCTTTTCATGATAACCTCCGGAGGGACCTTTGCAATCACCCATGAGTTCTCCTTCAGCTCACGCTTCAACTGCCCCTTCTCCCAGCCGGAGTAACCCAGGAAGAAGCGCACCTGGTCGCGCCCAACGGTTCCGGTGGCAATCAGGTTGCGCAGGGCATCGATCTCTCCACCCCACCAGATTCCCGGTATCACCGGCACGCTTCCAGGCACCTTCGTGCCGAGGGAGTGAAGGTAATGCAGCGTGTCAGGAGAAACGGGACCGCCCACCGAAAGGTGCTCGTCCCATCCGTCAAATCCCTCCACGGCGCTGCTCACCATCAGGTCTGTCACCCTGTTCAGGATAAACCCGACGGTGCCCTCAGGGGTGTGCTCGGTAAGGAACACGATGGTCCGGTTAAAGAAACGGTCGGTCAGGAAGGGTTCCGAAATCAGTACCCTGCCCTTTCCCGGGATTTTGTCTTCGGGATTTATGCTGAAAATGTCAGGATATTGAGGCATAAGTCAGCAAAATTGACCATACAAAATAACATCTTTTAGCGGCATATTCAAGAAAAATCGCGGAAAATAGTAAATTGCACGATCCAACGCTAAAAAGCATTCATGTCTCTGAAACAGTACAAAACACCGACGATGCTGCAGTCGCTTCTGCCAATCGCCGTGCTGATTGTTTTCCTTACCCTCAATGTAAAATTCTTTCGTGATGACACCCTCTCGGGTGCGAACCAGATGGCGCTTATTCTTGCTGCTGCAGTTGCCGGTATTATTGCAGTAAATCTCGGATACAGGTGGCTGTTTATCCGAGAACGCGTCATCAAGGGAATAGGCACTGCCATGCCAGCAATCCTGATCCTCTTTCTGATCGGCTCCCTGGCCGGGACATGGATGGTCAGCGGAGTGGTGCCGATGCTAATCTATTACGGTCTTGAGATCCTTCACCCCAAGATCTTCCTTTTTGCGTCGGTGATCATCTGCGCAGTTGTATCTGTCTCCACCGGAAGTTCATGGTCAACTGTTGCGACAATAGGAGTCGCCCTGCTTGGCATAGGCAAAGCGCTGGGTTTCAGTGAGGCAATGATTGCCGGTGCAATCATCTCAGGTGCATATTTTGGTGACAAGATGTCACCCCTGTCTGATACCACCAACCTTGCACCGGCAGTTGCAGGCACAGATCTGTTCACGCACGTACGGTATATGGTGATAACCACAACGCCGTCACTGATTATAACTATGGTTATTTTCCTGATAATCGGATTCACCATTGATCTCCAGGGAGGCGCCACCAATGCCGATGCCGTGCAGGCCGCAATAAAGGCGAAGTTCAACGTGACGCCTGTCCTGCTGCTGGTGCCGGCCATGCTTATCTATATTATCGTTAAAAAGGTACCGCCACTTCCCTCACTGCTTGCAGGAACCCTTCTTGCTGCTGTATTTGCAATCATCTTTCAGCCTCACATCCTCGAGGAGGTAGCAGCCACGGGCGGATCGTTCGTGAAGCAGGCGTATATAGCCATTATGAAGACTATGTTCGGGTCAGTAGCTGTAACAACCGGTGATCCGTCGGTTGATGAACTGATGAAGACACGTGGTATGGCCGGCATGCTTAATACCGTCTGGCTCATCATCTGTGCAATGGTCTTCGGAGGAATCATGGAGGCCTGCGGTATGCTGAAGACCATCACCGGAAAACTGATGAAGTTTGTTCACAATGCCGGCACACTCGTTGGTTCAACCGTGGCGACATGCCTCTTCTTCAATGTGACGGCATCTGACCAGTACCTCTCAATAGTAATCCCGGGCAGGATGTATGCGAAGAAATTCCGCGACATGGGTTTCAAGCCTGAACTTCTGAGTCGTTCACTGGAGGACTCCGGGACGGTAACGTCAGTGCTGATACCATGGAACACCTGCGGCGCCACCCAGTCAGGCGTGCTGGGCGTTTCCACCTGGGCGTACGCACCCTACTGCTTCTTCAATATCATCAGCCCGTTCATGAGCGTTTTCATTGCTGCCATTGGATATAAGATCAGGAAGTATACCCCTGAAGAGCATGCGAAAGTGCTTGAGGAGGCTGATGCCGCCGACAGGGAGCTATACAGGGAGGAGGAGGTCTGACAGGCACACCATAACCGAACAAAGTGATGGCAGGGGTGTTTTAATTGAAGGTCTGAGGGTCGGAGGGTCGGAGGGTCGGAAGGTCTGAGGGTCTGAGGGTCTGAGGGTCGGAAGGTCTGAGGGTCGGAAGGTCGGAGGGTCTGAGGGTCTGAGGGTCGGAGGGTCTGAGGGTCGGAAGGTCTGAGGGTCGGAAGGTCGGAAGGTCTGAGGGTCTGAGGGTCGGAGGGTCGGAGGGTCGGAGGGTCGGAAGGTCTGAGGGTCGGAGGGTCGGAGGGTCGGAGGGTCGGAAGGTCTGAGGGTCGGAAGGTCGGAGGGTCGGAGGGTCGGAGGGTTGGAGGGTCGGAGGGTTTGTGATTTAGTTGTAAATTTGCATTGCGGAGAGAAAAATTATGCTGTTAAAGCTTTTGATAATATCAGCCATATTGGTCGGCCTCTCGATGGCAGGCCTGGCCATATCAATACTGCTCAAGCCGAAGGGGCAGTTTCCTGACACCCATGTGGGTCACAACAAGGAGATGCGTAAGCGTGGCATAACCTGTGCAAAGAGCACCGACACCGGCTGCAATCCCATCGACAGCGAAGGGTGCTGTGGCTGCGCAGTCAACAGTGACTAGTGGTAATTGCTGCAGGCAATATAGTCTGTCACTTTTATGGACATTTCGTACAGTTGTTTTGCCCGTAGGGCACTCAGAATTAAAGCATTGTATATTCCCGGCCCCTCTTATTCCGTAAGGATCATTTTCCTGATCCCTTCAGAAACCCAGCTCTTCATTGCGCCAGTTTCGTCAGAGTAAATAAGGTATCCCTCAAGAAAATCATACTTCTCAATGAAGGCAATGGCCGCATCCTTCCCTCCCACCATGCAGGCTGTTGCCCAGGCATCTGCCACGGCACCCGTGGGGGCAATGATAGTGGCGCTGAGCAGGGTGTGTCTTACCGGGTAACCCGTTCTCGGATCTATGGTATGGGAGTATTTTACCCCGTTCTCCACGTAAAATTTCCTGTAGTTGCCTGACGTTGCCAGCGCCCTGTCATCAAGCCTGATCGTGGCCTGGATGTCTGCACCCGGGGTGAAATTCCCGTCGGCCGGGGCATCGATCCCCACCTTCCAGCCCATCCCGTTCTTGTCTCCTGCTGTCCGGACTTCACCTCCCACCTCCACCAGGCACTGTTTTATTCCCATGCGAACGATTAGGTCAGCTGCAAGGTCAACGGTATAACCCTGTGCTATGGCATTCACGTCAATAAACATGCCGGGGTCTGTCTTGATGATGCGGTCACCTTCCAGACGAACCTTATTCATCCCAACCAGTGACATAAGCGAATCAAGCATGGACGGATTAAACCGCTTCATGGCGTCAGGGCCGAAGCCCCATGACTTCACCAACGGACCAATGGTAATATCAAACAGACCGCCGCTCTCAGCAGAAATCACTTCAGAAGCCCGGAATACCTCCCGGAAAAGAGTGTCTGTCAGGTCACTACGGTTAAAATTTATCGCAGAGATAACCGAGGAATCATTATAGATTGACAGTGAATTGTCAATTCCGGTGAAGAGATTCTCAATATCCTGCCGCAACGCCATTACATCGAGACCGGGAATTTTCTCCACAACGATGTGATAAGTGGTTCCCTGGGTGAAACCGTTTAACTCGGCATACTCAGGCTGCGGTGAGCAGGATGCCATCATCAGTGCAATGGCGGAACAGAACAGAGTTATACGCATAATGTCTTAAACTCGAGCCAGGGATTGACATTTCCAATTCGCAGTTCGCAATTCTGCAAATCGCAAATCGTAAATCGCAAATCGCAAATCCAACTAGCCTCCAAAATCATCAAACGCAATATTCTCCTCCGGTACACCCAGATTGTCAAGCATGTTCAGCACGGCGGCATTCATCACGGGAGGACCGCAGAGATAATACTCAATCTCTTCGGGAAGCTTGTGCCTGCTCAGGTAATTGTCAAGCAGTACCTTATGTATGAATCCCTTGTATCCTGTCCAGTTATCCTCCGGCAACGGCTCGGAGAGGGCAATATTGAATGTAAAGTTGGGGAACTTCTTTTCCAGCTCACGGAACTCATCCTCATAGAAGATTTCTCTCTTCGAGCGGGCACCGTACCAGTATGATATCTTGCGTCCCGACTTCTCTGTCTTGAGCATGTGGAATATATGCGATCTCAGGGGAGCCATGCCGGCACCGCCGCCAACATACACCATCTCGTTATCAGTATGCTTGATGTGGAACTCGCCGTAAGGCCCGCTGATTGAAACCTTATCACCCGGCTTGCGTGAGAATATAAAGGTGGAGCATATCCCCGGAGGGACGTTCATGAACTGCTTCCTGGCATTGTCAAAGGGTGGTGTGGCAATACGGATATTCAGTATGATGAGGTTCTTTTCCGCCGGGAAGTTAGCCATTGAATAAGCCCTGTATGTCTCTTCTGTGTTCTTATGCTTCAGATCCCACATTTTGAACTTGTCCCAGTCGGCTCTGTACTCCTCGTCCACATCTATATCCCTGCCGAACTCCACATCGTACTTCGGAACATCTATCTGGATGTAATCACCTGAGCGGAAGTTCAGGTCTTCGCCTTCAGGCAGCTTCACCACGAACTCCTTGATGAATGTGGCGACGTTCCTGTTGGAGACCACCTCGCATTCCCATTTTTTTACTCCAAGAACAGCCTCAGGTACCTTGATTGTCATGCTCTCGCGCACCTTGACCTGACACCCCAGGCGCCAGTTGTCATGCTGTTCACGACGGGTGAAGAAGCCGGTTTCGGTGGGTAGTATAGAGCCCCCGCCCTCGGTGATCTGGCACCGGCACATTCCGCATGTGCCACCTCCGCCGCAGGCAGATGGGAGGAAGATTCCATTGTTGGACATGGTCGACAACAGACTCGACCCCGGTGAGACAACCATCTCCCTGTCATTGATCTTCAGAGTGACATCGCCCTGGGGGGTGAGCTTCTGCCTGGCATATAACAGCACCACCACCAGCAGTATCATCACCAGTACAAATACCGCAATGCTTATGAGAACGGTGCCTGCAATTGATAATCCTAATATCATTTCCTTACGATTTCTTTATAGTGTGATACCCAGGAAGCTCATAAATGCTATCCCCATCAGTCCCGTTAATATGAAGGTGATCCCCAGTCCGCGCAGCGGGGCAGGCACATTTGAATAGCGCATCTTCTCCCTTATCGCGGCCAGTGCCACTATAGCCAGCAGCCAGCCGATCCCTGAGCCAAGACCGAACACAGTAGCCTCGGCAATGTTCTCATACTCCCTCTCCTGCATGAAGAGCGAAGCGCCAAGGATAGCACAGTTTACAGCTATCAGCGGGAGGAATATGCCAAGGGAATTGTAAAGTGCAGGGCTCGATTTCTCAATTACCATCTCCACAAGCTGCACTATCGACGCAATCACTGCTATGAACATGATGAACGAGAGGAAACTGAGATCGAGAGTCGCAAAGCTCTCATCAAGCCATACCAGCGCCCCCTTCTTAAGCACATACTGTTCCAGCAGGAAGTTCACCGGCACGGTTATGAGCAGCACAAAGGTGACGGCAATACCCAACCCCATGGATGTCTTAACTGTCTTCGAAACTGCCAGGTATGAACACATACCCAGGAAGTATGCGAAGATCATGTTGTCGATGAAGATCGACTTTACAAATATGTTAACAAGGTTTTCCATGATCCTGCTGTTACTTGTTTTCGATCAATGACTTGTTGCGTGCGCGCTGGAACCAGATGATCAGGCCCACGGTTATAAGCGCCATAGGCGGAAGAATCATCATCCCGTTATCCTCGTAACCGAACTTGTATACGCCCAGCTTCTCCATCACCGGGTAGCCAAAAATGCTGCCGCTGCCAAGGAATTCACGGAAGAACGAAACAATGATCAGTATCAGGCCGTAACCGGCTCCGTTGCCGATGCCGTCAAGGAATGAAGGCCATGGTTTGTTCGCCATGGCGAAAGCCTCCAGGCGGCCCATTATTATGCAGTTCGTAATGATCAGCCCCACAAAGACCGAAAGCTGTTTGCTCACGTCAAAGGCAAAGGCCTTCAGGAACTGGTCAACTATGATTACCAGGGTGGCTATTACCACCAGCTGGACTATGATCCTGATACGGCCAGGTATTGATTTGCGCATCAGCGCTATAATCAGGTTTGACAACGCCACCACAACCGTGACCGATATGGCCATGACAATGGCAGGTTTCATCTTCACCGTCACCGCCAGAGCCGAGCAGATCCCCAGCACCTGGACCGTTATGGGGTTGTCAATCCCCAGCGGGTTTGTCAACAGTTTCCTGTTCTTTGCCGACAACAGCGGCTCCTTTTCAACTTTTTCCATATCTACTTCCTGTTTTGGCTGAGGTATTTCTCATATTTTTCAAGTCCGTCGTGCACCATTGCTTCCAGCCCTTTGCTGGTGATTGTCCCTCCCGAGATGGCATCCACCTCGTGCAGGTTACCCGGCCTGGCGCCGCCTTTCACCACCCTGACCGAGACAAAGTTGCCGTTCTCATAGATGCTCTTGTCGTGAAACTGGCTCTCAAAGGGGGTGGTGTTTATCTCCGCTCCCAGTCCCGGAGTTTCACCCTTGTGGTCGAAAGTGGCGCCGGCGATTGTGGAGAGATCCTTCTTCAGTGACACATAACCCCATATCGGACCCCAGAGTCCCTTTCCCTCGAGGGGAATGATATGCAGGGTATCACCGTTGTCTGCCACCGCAATGAAGACCGGCAGGTACTGCTCTGCCAGCGGTTTCTTCTGCTCGGCGCGAAGGGTTACAGTGAAAGCATCCACACCTTCGAACTTTTTTCCTTCGGTATTGATGACGAAGCTCTCCTTTATATGCCTGTCATAGAGCTGCACAGCATCTGACTTGTCAGACACCACATTGATGGAGGAGAGAATATTCATCTTTTTTTCCACTTCCACGTTCTTCTCCTGTCTTGGTTGGAGCAGCAGCGCCATGAGAGACAGGAGTATGGCGACGGAAACAACCATCACAACCGAGAATATAATTATATACTTATTGCTGAAGTCTTTCATATTCTGTGTAGTTAAGCTGTCTTTACTCTTTTTATCCTTCTCCTGATGTTTGCTTGCACCACATAATGGTCAATCAGCGGAGCCATCACGTTCATAAGCAGTATTGCCAGCATCGTTCCCTCAGGATATGCCGGGTTGAAAACCCTTATAATCACCACCAGGATGCCCGTCAGCGCCCCATAGATATACTTGCCGGTACCTGTCTGTGCCGCTGTTACCGGATCGGTTGCCATAAAGACCGCACCAAAGGCGAAGCCACCCATTATCAGGTGGTAGTATGCAGGTATCTGCGTATACTCATTTCCACCCGTGGCATTGAGCAGCAGTCCCATCCCGAGTGCCCCGAGGGTCATGCTCAGCATGATCCGCCAGCTGCCAACACCGGTCAGCAGAAGAATGAATGCGCCAATCAGTATCGCAACGGTCGAAGTCTCACCTACCGATCCCGGGATGGTACCGATAAACATCTCCATCGCCGAAGGCATCTGTGAAAAACCGTCAAGCTTGGCCAGCGCCAGGGGTGTGGCTCCCGAAAAGCCGTCAAGACCTCCCCCCTTCGTCAATCCCTCAATCCATACCGCATCACCGGTCATCCAGCCGGGATAGCTGAAGAAGAGGAAGGCTCTTGCCGTCAGCGCGGGGTTAAGGATGTTCATCCCGGTCCCTCCGAAGATCTCCTTGCCTATTATCACGGCAAATGCAACCGAGACGGCCAGCATCCAGAGAGGAACATCAACCGGCATTATCAGAGGGATCAGCATCCCGGTGACGAGGTAGCCCTCATTGATCTCATGACCCCTTATCTGTGCGGCAATAAATTCTATCCCCAGCCCCACAACGTAGCTGACGATGATCAGCGGCAGGATCTTCAGGAATCCGAACCAGAACATGTTCATCAGGGTCCAGTCATTGATGCCGAACGCCCTTGTGTGCTGCAGGCCTATGTTGTAGCTGCCGAACAGCAGGGCAGGCATCAGTGCAATGATCACAACGGTCATCGTCCGCTTCATGTCCATATGATCCCGTATATGCGATCCGCGCGTTGTAACCTTATCAGGAACAAAAAGGAAGGTAGCAAAGCCGTCATAGACGGAATGCAGCTTCTCAAAGCGGCCTCCCTTTTCAAAGAGAGGCTCTATCTTTTTCATCTTATCTAGCAGGAAACTCATAGCAAGCTCTTTCCTTAATTAATTCATCTCTTTAATCATCAGGTTGATCCCGCTGCGGATGATCTCCTGTATCTCGGTTTTTGAAGGATCGATGTATTCGCACAGGGCGAAGTCCTCCTCAGCCACTTCGTAAATGCCCAGGTTCTCCATAAGTTCTATCTCGCCGGCAAGAATGGCTTTGAGAAGATGGACGGGATATATGTCCATGGGAAGGACATTCTCATAATGCCCCGTTACAACAAATGCCCTGTGGCCGCCGTGAAGGTTGGTGTCAAGGTTATACTCTCTCTGCGGGAGGAGCTTCGAAATAAATGTTCTCCAGTAACTGAACTTCTTCAGTCCCGGAGCGGCCCAGCCCAGGAGCTCATGATAGTCACCCTCGGGAATCACGGTGACCATGTTGTCATAGAAACCAAATGACCCTTCCGGTGAGATTTTTTTCCCGGTAAGCACGTTGCCGCTGATGACCCTGAGGTTGCCTTCAACAAGGTTACCTTTGAGGATTCCGGCTACGGAGGCCCCGGGCTTTATGCGGTGATACTTGCGGTGCTGCGCCCCCTGACCGGCAAGCGCAATTATCCTCTCACGGTCATGGAATCCTGTGGTGAAAAGCCTTCCAATAGCAATGACATCCTGCAGGTCAAGCGTCCAGACAACCTCCCCCTTGGAAACGGGGGCAATATGATGTATCTGCACACCCACATTGCCTGCCGGATGCGGACCGGAGAAACGGTGGAATTCCACGTTCTTAAGGTTTTTCATCTCTGCCACCCTTGTTCCTTCGGCATCCTGCGAAAGATGCACCTTACCGTCAGTGAGACGTGAGAGGGCATCTATACCGGTCTGCAGGTACCCGCCATGAGTATTGGCCATCACAAAGTCGAGATCAGGAGCAAGCGGGGCGGTGTCAAAGGTCGAGATGAAAATGTCCCTCGGAACAATCCCGGGCCTGGCCACGATATGATATGGGCGCTGCCTCAGAACAGGCCACATCCCGGAGCTCAGAAGCTTCTCTTTAACCTGTTCCCGGGTAAGGCTGAGAGGGGCGGCACTGCCGAAATCTACCTTTTCCGATCCCTCCTGCCCGATAACCACCTCGGTAAGCAGTCGTTTCTCACCGCGAATGATCTCCCGGACCACACCGCTTACCGGTGACACATACTTTATCTCAGGAAATGCCTTGTCATGAAACAGCACACTGCCGCACATGACTTTGTCTCCCTCCTGTACCTCGAGACGGGCAACAAGACCCGGGAAATCGGCAAACCTGACCCCGAAACGGGTCACGGCCACCTCGGGGAGAAGAATCTTCTCCGCCTTTCCGGCAAGCCTGATGTTTAATCCTTTACGTAATCTGATCAGAGTTGACATATTTGAATTGAATCTTAATTCCTTTAGAGATGGCAATTATACTACATTGTTAATATTTTCACAGAAAAGTTGATTTTTATCACATAACTCTTTTTGCAGACGGTTGTTCAGAGTGCGGCAGGATATTTGTAATTTAGTCCTAAAATAGTGATAATGGTAAAATCTATCCCGCGGATAAAATTATTAAGTTTATCGATATTCTTTCTATCATGTCCTCTCTTTTCTTTTTCATCTCCGGAATTTTCATCGGTCGAATCTGCTGATGAGAATGTAAAAAGTGTCTGCTTTGAAAAAGAGGGCTGGAAGCTCGCATACCCTTTCCTGCAGCCGGTATCAGGCGATGAGATGACTCTCAGCTTCGATCTCATCGACGGCAACGCCGGAACCCTTTGGTATAACATAACACATTGTGACCGTGACTGGAACAAGAGTGACCTCTTTACAAGTGACTACCTTGAGGGATATGATGAGAACCAGGTGACTGACTTCCTCCCTTCGTTCAACACGAAAGTGAACTACGTCCACTACCGTCTCACCCTCCCGAACAGCGATGTCCGTTTCCTGGTATCAGGCAACTATGTCATCACAGTCTGGGAAGCAAGCGAACCAGACAAGCCGCTGCTTGTCAGGCGTTTTTATATCAGTGAGGGGAGCACCTCAGCTGCCGTGGTCTTCCGCAGGCCGATGAAACCCGGCACAACCGACACGCACCAGCAGGCTGAGATCACCGTCACCACGGGTGGCCTCCCCGTCACTGACCCGTACCGGCAGGTGACCCTGACCGTGATGCAAAACGGCCGGGCTGACAGAATGCATGCCGGCCTCACCCCTGATTTCGTAGGAAACGGAAGGCTGGAATACAACACCCTCTCAGACAAGACTTTATTCCCTGGCGGTAATGAGTTCAGGTACTTTGACATTAAAACGGTCAGGCAGACCAGGCAGAATGTCAGGGCCATTGACTTTGTAAATGGAGTGTACAATGCGTTTCTCATACCTTCTGACAACAGGGAATTCAAGCCGTATTTCTTCAATGAGGACTTCAACGGCAAATCGGTTGTTGCAATCGAGGAGAGCAATGATCCCGACCGGGAGGCTGATTACCTGTGGGTCTGGTTCACGCTGCCGGCATACCAGGAACAGCGGGGAGGGTCAGTCTACGTGACGGGTGATTTCTGCTCATGGCAGTACACATCTGATAACCGGATGTCGTGGAACACCGCCAAAGGATGCTACGAGGCTTCGCTGCTGCTGAAACAGGGATGGTACAATTATGAGTTTGCGTTTTTGCCTGACGGGGCATCATCGCCTGAGGGATTCCATTTCGAAGGCAGCCACTGGGAGACGGAGAATGATTACCTGGTGCTCACCTATTTCCGCGATCCGGCCACGAGGTATGACCGGTTAACGGGCATCACACTGGCCAACACTCGGTAAGGAGTTGCGATTTGCGAATTGCGATGTGCGATTTCAAATCGAAAATCTCCTAACTATGTTTATCTATACCATATAGCATATAAAAAGTATGCTCCATGGTCTTCACTATCTCCGCCATATACTCATGCACCGCCTTGACTGACCCGGGGAGGGTGTAGATGAGGGTGTTGCCCATGGCACCCGCAACGCCGCGGCTAAGCAAAGCCCTTGGATTCTTCGTACCGTACTTCACCCTGATCTGTTCCATGATACCCGGTATCTCCTTCGTTAGCAGCGGCTTCACCACCTCCGGGGTGATATCCCGCGGACCGATGCCCGTACCACCGGTGGTTATTATAAGGTCTGCTGCCGGCGCCTCGAGCAGGGTGGCACGCAGGGCCACAGCCTCATCGGGAAGGACACTTTTCCTGATCTCGCACTGCCAGTCCGCAGCGGCCATGGCATACTTCACATACTTAACCACGGCCGGACCGCTCAGATCGGCATAGCTGCCACTGTGAGCCCTGTCGCTCAGGGTGATCACATGAACCCGGAATTTTTCAGGCAATGTCATGTTTCTCTTTGTTTATCAGTTTGATATCGGAAATAACCATCGTCTTGTCAACCGCTTTGCACATATCATATACTGTCAGCAGGGCCACGCTCACCGCTGTCAGCGCTTCCATCTCCACGCCGGTCCGGCCGGTGCAGCGTACTGTCGCACCGGCTGCCATTCCCTTCGCATCAGGCTCAATCTTCACCCTGACCTGGTCAAGGGTGATATTATGGCACAGTGGTATCAGTGTACTGCACTGTTTGGCCGCCTGTATGCCTGCTATCTCAGCCACGGTAATGACATCACCCTTTTTCATCATGTTATCTGCCACCAGCTTCAGGGTTTCCGGCTGCATATCTATCCTGCCTGACGCGGTTGCTGTCCGTTGCTGTTCCGGTTTTTCCCCGGTGTAGACCATATGTGCTCTTCCGCTTTCATCGGTGTGTGTCAGCTTTGCCATTATATCATCCTCCTATGTTGTAAAAGCCATTTACATGATTTGTCGTTCCCTTTTCAGGTTTCGAATCCAGGGCCTGGTGCAGGGCTTCCTCAGGGCCCAGTTCGCGGATGCTGAATCCCCTGTCGCTGAAGAGGCATGGACGCAACATTCCTTCGGGTGTGAGACGAAGCCTGTTGCACTTCGCGCAGTGTCCGCCGCTGCCCCCGTGAACCACAGAGAAGGTACCCGTCGCCAGGTCCATCTGCCTGATGAACCGGACCTCAAGCCCCTCTCTCATACAATACTCTGCAACCTCGCGGGCATCCGACTCGTCGGGCGTACTCTTTATGACGCAATTGATCTTGACAGGACGCAATCCGGCCTTCTGTGCAGCTTCAATTCCTTTTAAAACAGAGTAAAGGTCACCGCCGCGGGTGACATATCCGTATTTGACGGGGTCCAGAGTGTCAAGGCTGACATTGA
>Ga0209099_1002079_pt1 | contig 18372 bp, 13 predicted proteins | sample AD_JPNHW2_MetaG_FD_184430 | JGI IMG/M metagenome (GOLD analysis project Ga0209099, IMG submission 184430) | Active sludge microbial communities of municipal wastewater-treating anaerobic digesters from Japan - AD_JPNHW2_MetaG (SPAdes) (version 2) | ecosystem: Engineered > Bioreactor > Anaerobic... | reverse complement strand
CAGGGAGATACTAATCACAATTCCTGCTCCAATACCGTGACTGTTCAAAAAGATACTACTATTGAAAAAACACCTTGCACGGTTACCGCCGCCGCCAGCCCTAGCTATTTGGGAAGAAATGATACTCAAGTATATATTTCCGCTACTAATGCTAATGGCACCGGTTCTTGTTCTGGCACAGGTTATTTTACTCAAACATCCTCTTCAGCAAATTATTCTATAAATTGCTCTGGCGATGTTAATCATACCGCTTGCGCTAGTAACGTAGTGACTGTCCAAAAAGATACCAGCGTAGGTACTCCTGCCCCTACCGTCACAATTACCGCCAATCCCTCTACTATTACTAATGGTCAAGCCTCTACTTTAAATTGGTATTCCAATAATGCTAATTACTGTATGGCCTCTGGAGCTTGGAGCGGAAGCAAAAATACTTCGGGTTCAGAAACTGTTTACCCTACCAATACCTCTACTTATACTATCGTCTGCTACGGTAGTAATGGATTACAAGCCACCTCTCAAGCCACTATTATAGTAAATGGAACTGTTGCCCAAGTTCCTGTAGTAACTTTAAACGCTACTTCGCCCATTACCGCCGGTAGTGCTACTAATTTAAGCTGGTATACTTCCAATAATCCTACGGTGTGTACTGCCACTAGCACTAATAATCTTTGGACTGGTTCCAAGAATGTTTCTTCTGGCAATGAAAGCATCACCCTTTACAACTCTGGCACTTACACTTTTACCATTACTTGCGCTAATAACTCCGGTGATAGCAGCGATAGCGCTACTGTTGTTGTCAATAACTATCAACAAAATGTGACTGTTGACTTAACGGCTTCTCCTACTTCTGTGAGTGCCGGCCAAGCTTCTACTTTAAATTGGTATTCCAATAATGCTAATTACTGTATGGCCTCTGGAGCTTGGAGCGGAAGCAAAAATACTTCGGGTTCAGAAACTGTTTACCCTACCAATAACAATAACAATTACTCTATTACCTGTTATGGCAATAACAACCAGGCTAACGATAGCGTTAATGTTTATGTTAATGCCCAGTTGCCAACAGTTACTTTAACCGCTAATCCTTCATCGATTACTAGCGGACAAAATTCTACTTTAACTTGGTATGTTTCTAATGCTAATTACTGTACAGCTTCCGGCGACTGGAGCGGCAATAAAAATACTTACAATGGTTCTGAAACTGTTTCTCCCACCAAAACTACTAATTATTACTATTTAGTTTGCACTAATAATTATGGCAGTAACTCTGCTACTGCTATTGTTACCGTGGGTGGAAATTATTACTACAACTCTAACGTAACTTTCTCTAAAACAGGACGCAACTTGTCCAACGGAGATAGGGTTTATTCTGACAATATTTCTACCGCCGGTGGTGAAATTATAGAATTTGTTATCACTGTGGGCATAAATGATTATACTGGCGCCAATAATGTCGTCGTGACAGACTCTTTACCTGCTTATCTAGTTTATCAACCAGGCACTACTAAAGTAAACGGCGTATCTGTTGCCGATGGCTTAACTGGCTCTGGCTTGTATTTGGGCAACCTTAGCCAAGGCACTACTAAAACTATTACTTTCCAAGCGTTAGCACAAAAAGCTAACTATGGCACAACGGTTACTAACACTGCTCAGTTTAGAGCCGATAATGCTTCGGCTTTAAGCGACGGCGCCAATGTGGCCTATAACAAGGGAACTGTGTTGGGCGCCGAAACTGTAGATACTGGACCCACTCAGGCAGCCTTAATATCTTTAACCATCGCATTAGTTTCCACTGGCTTAGTGGCTTATGCCTATAGCAAAAACTCCAAATTCCAAACTTTATTTGAAGGCGCTAAAGCAAAAGCTATCAATTCCAAAATTGCCCATTGGCAGCTCTAACAACCAACTAATTAAAAAACCACCTTTGTCTAAGGTGGTTTTTTAATTCTAATCGCTAACTAAGGTTTTTAAATTTTCGTTAAGGGTAAACAAACTGTCTTTGTCGGGGGCGATAGCGATGTAACCTAATTGATTTATAACAACAGCATCGGGCTGAACAAGAATGATGCCATATTTTTTCTTTTTATCAAAAAGCAGTGGCTTCACTAGACTAAATAATTTTGCATAGGTATTGATATTTTTCTTAATGGGCAGTGATTCCCGAGAAGTAAGACAAACCTTATCTAAAAAGTTAGGACCGTATAAATATTTGCCCAGTTCATAGACATGCGTACCACCCGTGCGCCGCATATTAGATTCAACGGCATAAATCTGTTTATTCTTGCCCATAACAGTATCGATGTCATAAATGCCTCGATAACCCAATTCTTTGAGGGCCTCGCCAAAACGGGCACCGTCTTCTATTAAATCGTGAATGGCCAGTTTGTTAGAATCTAAAAGCTCCTTGCCCAAATAAATACCATCAAAGCCCCCTTTTGCATTTATCCACTGAGCACAGATATAAGAAAATTGAACTTTGCCATTGATCTTGAACTCAATGCTGGGAGTGCCATCAAAAAAACTCCTGTCCCTGTCTATCGCCTCTTCCACTATAAAATTTTCCTCATACCAAATTCGCTCTTGATGGCGACTCAGTAGATATTCTTTAAAGGCTTTTTCGTCTTGGGGCAAGTCTTTGTAATTATAAAAAACTATGCCTACTCCGGAGGCACCGCGGTTGTATTTAAAAATAAAATTCTTTTTTTTGTAATAAAACCAGCGCGCTGCAGTAATAGCCTCTTCAACATCATCGACAATAAAACCTTGCGGAATCTTAATAGGACTATTATAATCCAGAGCTTTATCCCAGATAGTCCTAAAGCCAATTTTACAATTATGATGGTGGTGAATAAAGCGGTTTTCCCTGTAAACAGTTTCGGGAGTATCAAATTGCAAATTCTTTTGGCGAAGAAGGGACAATAAATCAAAAAATTCCTCCGTGGGATAGTAAGGCACTAAATGAATACCAGGATTGTCTTTAATAATTTGGACTATTTTTTTTAGCAGCCCTGATTCTTCTATAATGTCAGCGCTCAGCCTTTCTGTAGGGCGTTTGGGCGCCAAAACCACTAAATTTTTATAGCCAATCCTTTGGCGCAGGTCGTCTATATATTCTTGAGACGGTTTGGTAGAAACTACCACCGCCTTATTATCGCCTAGACAAACCAGAGCCCTTTCGGCTTCTATAAGGTCGTAATTAATATGGGTTTTTCTCTCGTCATCTGGCAAATTGTAATATGCCTTATAATAAACTTCCGCTATATTGCTGATAAAAAGGTTCTCCAATTTGTGGTTCCCGCCAGGCTTGCTATCCCCCCTCGTCTTTGTAGTTTTTGTCATTAGAATAATTTATCCGAAAAGTAGTATAACGTATTTCTATTCTCTGTCAACACTGTGAAACATGTTTCACACCAGTGTTTCACGTGAAACATATATTAAAAACGCCGGCATTATTGCCGATGTTTAAATATAATGGGGTGGCTGACCAGATTCGAACTGGCAACCTCCGCTTCCACAGAGCGGAGCTCTAACCAATTGAGCTACAGCCACCATAAAAAGCATTCTTTACCCTTCCAAGCGAATAATATGAACAGGGCAAACTGATTCAGCGTCTTTAAGCGCTTGCTTGTCTTTAGCAGTTACGGTCACCTCCAATTCATAATTACCGGTTTTGGAATTTTTTTTACCGCCCTTAAGCTCTGCCAGGCCATTTTCATCGTTAGTGAAATACTTTTCACAAGCTGTCGCGCAAGCTAAGCAGCCCATGCATTGATCTTTGCGATGAATAATTTTCATAATAAGGCATTTATCTTTTATCAACGCCATTAACTAAAGGCTAAGTATCTTAGCAAAAAATGATTCAGGAAACAAGAATTATACTACGGCTGCAGAATATCATTCATATTTCCGTTAATGGATAAAATAACAGAATCCACTCCCGGCAAGTCCATCAGCGTTTCGGTTAATTGCGCTCTGATGGCAGCCACTCGACAAGAACCGCCAATACCGGCTTGCAGCTGATTGTCAAAATCCACTTTCAATTCTCCGTCGTTTAGACTCACGTTATTAATTTTTACATTAACAGGCAAGGAAGTGCTGTAGTGGTCAGTGATTTCTTGCTGGGTGGGACCGAAAAATAGCTGCTCTAAAACCAGACGTACAGTACGGTCAAAGTCGTCATTTAAAATTAGTTTTCGCGTTACCGGAAAAACCTTATTGCAACTAATGTTAGGGTCTAATTGGTTATTGTTAAAGTAGATATTAACGGATTCCTCTATGCCCTCTACATTGGAGACATTTGCACCCGCCGGATTGTTGGTAGTACTAGTGAAGGGCTTGGAAAAAACAAGGGGAACGGTGGCTTTGTTAATTTCACTGCCATCTTTGGCCGAGTATTCAAAAACTTCTAATAATAAATTGGCCTTATCGTTAATATTAGAAACGCTGTCTCCAAGCGAAATAGCCGAGTTTATATCACCGTACTGCCCCATTGCGCCATTTTTGGTCATAAATGATTTTTCGAAATATGTTTGACCATTAGTAGCGTCTTTTAAGCGGATAGAGAAAGTATTCTCAAAGGTGCGCGCGATTCCTTTCACTATAAAATAGTTGCTTACCTTGCTATTCTTAACGGGAGCATAAACTATAATGTTGGGTTGCTCTAGGATTTGAATGCTCTCCGGCAAAAGAATGTCACTTTCCTGACTGGTACCGACAGCTTTAATCGTGAAGCCTTTATAGATATCTTTAAAACTGATTGTTCTATTGTCCTTATCTAAAAATTGAGTGGCCTCAACAGTAGCTAAAGAATAGACATGGTTATTAGCATCAGTTATGGTAATAACTCTGGCTGAAGCGGCGACATCAGTGACTACGCCGGTAAGAATATCTTTGGTTACGGGAACAGCTTGGGGATGGCTTTTTTTGTAAATGTTAACCCCGAGAATGCTCCCAAACAGAACAACTGCAAAAATTAAAGTGATAATAATTTCTCTGGTATATTTTTTAATCATGGCAAATAAAAAATTTCTTATGAGTATATGATAGCATAAAGCACCTCCAAAATCATGATTAAATAAATTTTGGCATCTCTTTATTTTAAACTTCATTTATGGTAGGCTAGGAGCAGGCGAAATGTCTAATTTCTAATGTCTAATGATTAATGCCTAAACAGGAGCCAATAAAATCTAATCAAATCCTTTGGCTGCTGTTTAGAAATTGGAAATTGGACATTAGAAATTAGTATATATCCCGTCCCCATAGCTCTCCGCCGGCTGGCGGAGGATAGAGCAACAGCCTTCTAAGCTGTTTTCACGATATTTTTGTCCCCATAGCTCTCCGCCGGCTGGCGGAGGATAGAGCAACAGCCTTCTAAGCTGTTTTCACGATATTTTTGTCCCCATAGCTCAACGGATAGAGCAACAGCCTTCTAAGCTGTGGATGAGGGTTCGATTCCTTCTGGGGACACAACGTACAAAACGTTAATTCGCTTTGCGAATTGTACGTTTTTACGTTGTAGGAACGCCACGAAAGTCGCGTTACCACGACCACGTGGTTTACGTGATAAAATTGCAAATTGATGTCTAAACGGGGGTACGGAACAAATCTTTTTGACTGCTGTTTAGACACTAGACCTTAGACCTTAGACTTTTAGTACGTTTTTCCGGGGTGTGGTGCAATGGTTAACATGCGTGCTTTGGGAGCACGAGACTCCGGGTTCGAGTCCCGGCACCCCGACCAATATGGGCCTATAGTCTAGTGGCATGACGTGGCATTCGCATTGCCAAGGCGGGAGTTCGATTCTCCCTAGGTCCACATCAATTAAAATATTATGGCTACCCCTAAGGGTAGCTTTTGTGATATCATAGAATTGGCTATGGAAGATAATACCAAATTAATCCTTAGGGAAACCACTGTTGCAGATGATTATAATGCGGCTATTAGCGGCGATTTTTTTACACCCCTAAGTCAGACTTGGTCATACGGCTTATGGCAAAGGATTTCACACCGCAACCTGAAAAATTTTATTATTCAGGATGACTCCGAAATTTTAGGCGGGTTTCAATTGTTGCAATACCCCCTCCCCTTTAAGCTGAGCTACTTATACATACCCCATGGGCCAGTCTTAAAAAAAGAGCTGTCTCAAGCACAAGAAAATAATCTTTTAGGCCTATTACAAAAACTCACTCGAGAGAGTCATGCTATTTTTCTTAGGATTGATTGCTGGCCCAAAAAATTAAAAACATTACCCAATAAAATTTGGCGAGAAGCTCCTGACTATACCTATCATGGAGCCTTCTTTCAACCACGTTTTGAATGGATGCTTGATTTGCGCCAAAAAAAAGAAACGCTTTTGGCTAAAATGCACCCTCACTGCCGTTATAATATAAAACTTGCCGAGAAAAAAGGCGTGCAAATTAAAAAAATCGTCGGCACCGACTTAGTCAATTATTTCCCCATTTTTTACGCTTTAATGGTAGAAACTTCAAGGCGAGACGGTTTCGGTCTCCATCCCAAAGATTATTATAAGAGCCTTTTTGAGACGGGCCAAAATAATATAGAGCTTTTCTTTGCCCAATATGACGAGCAATATTTAGCCGTTGATTTGATTTATTATGAAGGTAATGTGGCCAATTGGGTATTCGGTGGGTCAAGCAATAGCTATAGAAATCTAAAGTCCACATTTCTTTTACAATGGCAATCTATTCTGAGCGCGCAAGAAAAGGGTTATAAATATTATACTTTCGGCGGAGCCTTTAATCCTGAATATCCGACCCTTTATACCAGCTATAAAGGCATTACAGATTATAAGAGAAATTATGGCGGTCTTTATCTAAACTACAATGCTGCTTATATTTTTTCTCCGAGACCAGTATTAAATTATTTCTATAATCTTAGGCGTCTATTAAAAAATCATTTTTAATAAAATTATGTCTATCTTAAAAAAAATAAAAAAATTAATTGCTACCCCCTACCATTATTTTATTCCAGTGATAGGAAGTCTGGTATACGGCAAGCCCTCCAATAAAATGATTATTATTGGCATTACCGGTACCAAGGGTAAAACCTCAGCCGCTAATTATATTTGGTCTGTGTTAACAGCAGCCGGGCATAAAACTGGATTAATTGGCACGGCTAATATTCGCATAGGAGAAGAAGAATCTATGAATCCGTACCATATGACTATGCCAGGGAGAACCATTATTCAGAGCTTGCTCAAGAAGATGCTAGACAATGGTTGCGAGTATGCTGTTGTAGAAACCACTTCGGAAGGAATAAAACAATGGCGGCATAAGGCTATCAATTACGATACGGCTATCTTTACTAATCTCTCCCCGGAACATTTAGATGCTCATGGAAGCTATGAGAATTATAAAAAAGCTAAAGGACAATTATTTGAAATGTTGGCAAGGCTTCCCCGAAAAACTCTAAAGGGCAAAAAAATACCTAAAACTATTATTGCCAATATAGACGATAAAGAAGCTGACTATTATTTGCATTTTAAGGCAGACCAAAAAATTACTTTTGGCATCAATACCAAAGCAGATATTCAGGCCAAACAAATAAAGTTAGCCCCATTCTCCAGTGAATTTATGGTAGACGGTTTAAATTACAAATTAAACCTTCCCGGAGATTTTAATATTTACAACGCGCTCGCAGCCATGGCTGTCGCCAAAAATTTTTCTTTACCCCAATCGGCTACTATAAAAGGTTTAGCAGACTTACGCACTATTCCTGGTCGTATGGAAAAAATTGACGCTGGTCAAAATTTCATAGCCTTAGTGGACTATGCCCATGAAGAAAAAAGCATGATCGCCGCGCTCACTGCAGTTAAAGGGATGACGGATGGTAAAGTAATTGTCCTCTTAGGGGCTGAAGGCGGGGGGCGAGACAAGGCAAAAAGACCTGCCATGGGTAAAGTAGCAGGAGAATTAGCTGACTATGTTGTCATCAGCAATGTTGACCCTTATGAAGATGACCCCAAGCTCATAATTGAGGATATCGCTGTTGCGACTGAAGCATCAGGCAAAAAAGAAGGAATAGATTTATTTAGGATAGAAGATAGACGCGCTGGCATTGCCAAAGCACTGGGCCTAGCAAATAAAGATGACGTAGTTTTAATTACAGGCAAGGGAGCCGAACAATTTATAACCATAAGCGGAACGCGCTCGCCTTGGGATGATAGGCAAGTAGTTACAGAAGAAATAAAAAAATTATTACGCTAAAAACAAAAACCACCTTCACCAGGTGGTTTTTTAATGTGTTATCTTTTTGCCTAGTTATAGATACCCTCGACGCGCAAATAGAAGAATCGGAAATACGTGTATGGCAAATATAATCGTACTCCTTTCCTTAATTTACATTGTTTTTATATTCATCTTGTCGGTGGGCCTAGATTGAAGTGATAAAATAATGGGAAAAATAATCATAACGTTTTTACTTTTTACTAAATGGCTGTATCAACAAAAAATAAAATTAGTTGCCGTCTGAATAAAAATAGATGTAGCGCACAATAATTTTACAATAATTAGCTGCGGACTATTTTGAAAATTGGCGCCCTCTTATGTAAATTCTCTACCCCGCCCCCTCCTTCTGACATTAAAACAATTTCGATAGCTTTTAGGCATGCTCTTAGCTTCTTATCTTAGACCGTATTTATCCGTTTTTCTGGCGGACTTTCAGCAAATTAAAAAAATAGCATACCTGTTAATAAGGTCGGTATTATAAACAGGTTCCGTCAATACATAAAATTACCTATAAAGAGATTGGACTACTACCGGCTTATTAGATAACTACAAAATTCCCCATCTTGCCTATCAACTCAAAACCATCTCCGGTTCGCAACAACAGGTGCATTATTAAATACAATGTTTTATATTATGTCAATAAGTATAAGTCTAACTGGCAATTATGCTTAGACTGGCTATAGGCAAAAGAGAATGTCGCAAAATAATGTGAAACATGTTTCACACTGTGTAACATGTTTCACACTCCCTTAATGTTTCACGTGAAACATTAAGTATGCTAAAAACACCAAAAAAGTGTTTCACGTGAAACAATTCACACCGTGTAACATGTTTCACACCTAAAAAGTGTTTCACGTGAAACATTACAATGTTTATTTAGTAATAATTGTTTCACGTGAAACATTAATATAATTAAAATAGGTTAATAAGCAAAGTATGTCTTTATAAAATACTAAAAAACTAAAAAGTTATCCACAGCGTTTATAACCTGTGTATAATTATGTATATAATGGTTTAAATTTTTTGTTGTTGACTTTTCTGTGCTAATAATTCAAAATAAAAAATAAGAATCAAGTTAATTTTATTTCCAAATAAAATATGGCCAGAAATAAAACATCTATTGGATGCGCTTTGGAAACGCAGGCCTGCCTTTACTTGACAAAAAATGGTTATGATATTATAGATAGGAATTTTAGAATGCCTTTTGGAGAGATAGATATAATCGCCAAAGACAGACAAGCTCAGGAATTGGTTTTTGTTGAGGTAAAGGGCATGACTATTAATTCCGATTTAGATAAGAACAACAGGGCAAAACCGGAAGACCATTTCACTGCAACCAAAATACAAAGATTAAAGAAAATCATAATGGCATATCTGAATAATAAAAATCACGCAGGAATAAGGTATTATGACACTCCTTGGAGAGTTGATCTGATAGCTATTGAATCAAGCCCTGCCGGGACCATTTTAAATCTTAATCATTATAAAAATCTTTACATTCCCTTCGGCTAGATAATTGACATTTGGGAAGGATTTGGTATAATGTTTTCGTAAGTTAAAACCGTTACGGAGAGTTTTTATTTCCATCACGGGTCGCCTAAAGCGACTCGTTTTGTTTAAAGGACTCTCATAAAAATATAAATTTTAATAAATGCTCTCATTCCTAACCGATTATTAAAAAAACAATTATGGAATTAAAAGATATATACTCTTATTTTTTAACTTAACTATTAAAAACTAATTATGGATTTAAAAAATATAAACTCTTATTTTTTAGCAAATTAATAATCTTATGGACTTAAAAAATATAAACTCTTATTTTTTAACTTAACTATTAACATCTATGGATTTAAAAAATATAAAAACTTATTTTTTAACTAATTAATAATCTTATGGATTTAAAAAATATAAACGTGGCAATTGATCAAATTGCCGCTGAAAAAAATTTAGATAAGGAAGTCGTCATTCAAGCAGTCAAAGACTCTCTGGCCTCTGCCTATAAAAAAGAATATCGTCAGAAAGGAGAGACAATCCGTTGCGAATTTGATACGGTCTCAGGTGAAATGCAATTTTGGCAAATTAAAAATGTGGTAGAACCGTCAATGCTCAAGAGCGCAGAAGAAATTGCCAAAGAGGAAAGCGGAGAGGTGATTGCAGACGCTGATGATTTGAAAATTAGATTTAATCCTGATCGCCATATTCTCTTAGAGGAAGCCAAACAATATGAACCGAATGTAAAAGTAGGAGAAACCATTGCCTTTAGCCTGCCACCAGCAGAAGAAGGATTCAGCAGAATCGCCGCCCAAACAGCCAAACAAGTTATTCTGCAAAAATTGCATGAGGCCGAAAAAGAATCAGTGCTCAGTAACTTTAAAGGATTAGAAGAAACACTCATTAGCGGCGTTATTCAAAGAATAGAGGGAAGTAATATTTATATCGATTTGGGCAAGGCAACTGGTATTTTGTTTGCCAAAGAGGCTATTCCTCATGAAAAATTAAGAGTAGGGCAACGCAAAAAATTTATGATCATGGCTATAGAGGATAGAATACAAGGGCCATCGGTTCTTTTAACTAGATTGGGCAATAAATTTATCAGCCTGCTCTTTGAAAGCGAGGTTCCCGAAATAAAAGAAAATCTAGTCACTATCAAATCCCTAGCGCGCGAACCCGGCGAAAGAACTAAGCTAGCAGTAACGGCCAATGAAGGGGGCATTGACCCCATTGGGGCTTGCGTAGGCCAAAAGGGGACGAGAATAGCTACTATAATAGAAGAACTGGGCGGAGAAAAGATTGATATTATCGAATACTCTGAAGAACCCGGAAAATATGTGGCCCAAGCTTTAAGCCCTGCCGAAGTAAAGGAATTTGAAATTTTGCCAAACGAAAGAGAAGTAAGGGTTTATGTGCCCCAAGATCAAATTTCTTTGGCTATTGGACGCGGAGGCCAAAACGTTCGCTTAGCAGCTAAATTAACCGGCTGGAGAATTGATGTTAGGTCTCTCGCCACTCCCGACCAAACTATTACTGGCGGTCAGTCAGAAGAATCCTCAGACATGGATAGCGAGGAAGACACAGAAGCTGCCGATAAAGAAGGTGAGGTCGTCTCTGAAGCTGATATACAGGAATAATGTTAAATTGGTTAGGGTTATTTGCTAATAAATCAAAACAACAAATTATACTATGAACTTTAACATAAAAGAATTAGCTAAATCGCAGATAGAAGTTAGTTTTGTTTTAACTCCGGAAGACCTAAAGCCATACTTGGAACAAGCCCTTAAAGATATAGCCAAGGATTCCTCTATAGCAGGCTATCGACCAGGTAAGGCTCCTGCAAGTTTAATTAAAGATAAGGTTGATCCGGTAACTCTTTTAGAAGAGGGCGCCGAAAAGGCTATTAGAGATATTTGGCCCAAGACGGCTGAAGAGCAACAGATTGACGGGGTCGGCTCTCCTAAGGTGGAGATTACTAAAATCGCTCCTGACAACAATCTAGAATTTAAAGTAACTGTAGACATTATGCCGAAAATAACGCTTCCCGATTTAAAAGAAATCGTGGCGCCTTTAGGCAAAGAGAAAACTATTAGCAAAGTAGAAAAAATAGAAATAGAAGACAGCTTACAATGGCTCTCCGATTCTCGAGCGATTACTACTAAGGTTGAGCGTGGAGCTGAAAATGGCGACCTTGTAAATATTAGCTTCAAAACTTTCAATGAGGGCAAAGAATTGGAAGACAGTCAATCAGATAATTACCCTTTGATTTTAGGAAAAGGTCATTTTCTTGATGGATTTGAAAAGGCCATTATAGGCTTGAAGGCAGGCGAGGAAAAAAGTTTTTCTGTCATAGCTCCCGCTGATTATTGGGAAGAAAATCTTAGAGGTAAAACTTTAGATTTCCAAGTAAAAGTAAATGAAGTTATGGAAAGAAAATTGCCGGAGCTTAATGATGAGTTTGCCAAAACTCTGGGGCAATTTGAAAGCTTAGAAGATTTAAAGAAAAGCATTGAGGAGGGCATAAAGGGAGAGAAGGACAGGGCCGAGAGCGAAAGAATTAGAAATTTAATCCTAAAGAACATTGCCGATAAAGTAACCATTGATTTGCCAGATTCTTTGGTAAACGGAGAGCTGCAAGCAATGTTGCACGATTTAAAACACCAATGCGAAGACCATGGTCTTTCTTTTGAAGATTATTTAAAGCAGGTGAAAAAAACAGAAGAAGAAATAACTAAGGATTTGAAAGAAAATGCCAGTATTAAGGCTAAGGCTGATTTAATTCTGAGGGCTATAGCCAAAGAACAAAAAATTACTGCCAATGAAGATGAAGTTAGCGTGGCCGTCACCGAGGTCTTGCGGTCTATGGGGGAAGAAACCAGCGAGTTAAACAGCGATGATATCAAACTGTATGCCAAGGAGGTGGTAATTAGAAGAAAAACTTGGGAATATTTAGAAAGTTTTTTACCACAAGAGGGTGTTAAAGTGACAGAGGCCGAAACTACTCAAAGCCAAAAAGATGCTGTATAATATAGGCATATGAAACAAACTAATCCTCAAATGGAATATTTGGTTCCCACTGTCATAGAAAAATCGGCTTATGGAGAGCGAGCTTATGACATCTACTCTCGACTCTTAGAAGATAGAATAGTGTTTTTGGGCGGCGCTATAAACGATGCAGTAGCCAATACCGTAATAGCGCAAATGCTTTTCTTGGACCATAAGGACCCTAATAAAGAAATGGTAATGTATATTAATAGCCCCGGCGGGGAAGTAAATGCCGCTTTGGCTATTTATGACACTATGCAATTTGTAAAATCCCCAGTCAGCACTATTTGCGTTGGGTTAGCTGCTTCGGCAGCAGCGGTAATTTTGAGTGCTGGAGCCAAAGGAAAAAGATTCGCTTTGCCTAACAGCGAAATTATGATTCACCAGGTAGCCATGGAAGGGGTCGGCGGCCAAGCCTCAGAGATAGAGATTACTGCGAAAGAAATTATCAAAATAAAGGCGCGTCTAAATGACGTCCTCTCTAAACATACAGGACAAAATATAAAAAAGATAGAAAAGGACACTGATAGAGATTATTTTATGTCAGCTGATGAGGCCAAACAATACGGTTTAATAGATCAAATTATAAAAACCAAAAAGTGGTCTTAAAGGCCACTTTTTCTTTTATTATTTAAACTTATAATATGAGTATAGAAAATCCCACGAGCTACGGAACCGATGAGAAGGAAGAAAAAGGTAGTACCATTGTCGCCAAAAGCGGTTTTAAACCGAAGCCCGAAGATCATTCTCATGATGGTGTAGACGATAAATATTTAGGAGAATATGAAAAAACGGCTTTCAAGGAGATGAAAAAGGATATGTACCAAAGAATGACTGAGGCTACTTCCGCAGATGAAATAGAAAAATTAAATAACAGTTTAATAAAAACCCAAGAGGCTGTGGCTGAAGATGTTCGTCACGCGAAGAAACTCTCATGGAAGGAAAGAAAACAATATAATATCTATAAAACCAAGGATGCGGAAAAAGCAGCGTTTATAAAAAATGGCGTACCCAATACAGTAATAGAAGAGGCTGCTCAAGAAAATTTGGATAAAGCTACTGCAGAGCTGGATAAAGTTGGGTCTAGAATTGCAGATTTACAGACTGAGAAAAATAAACAAGCTTTAAATCAAGATTCTGATGGCATTGGTAAAAGTGCTGAACAATTAAAACCATTAGAGCAGCAACAGGCTGACCTGGAGAAAAGCCAATGGAAAGCGGATTGGGGAATTGACGAAAAAAATAAAATAAAGGAAGACATTGCCAACACGGAAAAATCTAGAACCTTAGCTGATGCTGAATTTTTAAAGCAGGGTGCCGAATATGATAAAGAAACAGGGGAGAGATTGGAGTTTACTAATGAGCAAATTGAAGCGGCTAGATTAGAAATGAGTAGAAATTTAGAAGAGCAAATGAAGGCGAAAAAATCGGGATCATTATCACCCGAAGAAATTGCCAAGATAGGAAAAGAAAGGAAACTTTTAGAAGCTGAATTGATTAAACATGGCGCCAAATATGAAATTGGAGAAAATGGAGAAAAGCAATTAATTCTTACTCAAGATCAAATTAGCCAGGCGAATAATGAAATGAAAAAAGCTTTAGAAGGAATTGCTAAAGAAAGCCCTGATAAAAAAGTTGAAGGGAACCAATCAAAAGTAGAAACAGCTAAAAACAAGGTTGAGGATATTACAAATACTGCATCTAAAAAAGAAACTAAAAGGGAAGAATCTGATAATAAAGCAGTTGAATCTAAAGCTGGAAAAGCCACTAAATGGGAACTACCGGGATGGGTAAAAACGCTTGCAAATGGAATTGCAGGAGTATTTCTTATACTTTTCGCTTCTCTCTTTGGTTTTATGGAAAAACAACTGGGAAAGAAAAAAGGGAAATAGAATCAAAAAACCTTCTCTAACGGAAGGTTTTTTGATTTATAACTAGGAGCGGCGGATGGGACTCGGACCCACGACCTCCTCCTTGGCAAGGAGGCGTTCTACCACTGAACTACCACCGCTAATAGCTTTTTTAATATACACTAAAAGGCTTAAAAGGACAAGTCCTTTAAATACAAATGTTTAAGTGGCTATGCCTTTGCGAGAGAAAATATTTTCTAAAATAAAAATATAATTTCTGCCTCTAAGGGTTATCAAGCCTTAGAATTACAACACAGTTATAGTTACCGTCAACTTGACTTGAGCCTAAAATGCTTTAATATTTTAGAGTAAGGTTATTAATCTTGAACCGCGCAATTATGAATGACGATATACTTAAAGGGTTAAAGCACAAATTAATAGAGGAGAAAGAGACCTTAGAATCAGACCTAGCTAAATTTGCCGAGAGAAATAAAAAGGCAGGCGATTTTGAAACTAAATTCCCCAACTATGGAAGGAGCGAAGAGGATAATGAATCTGAAATTATTACCTACACTACTTTGAAAAATATAGAAGAGGCTATTGAAACGAGGCTGCAAGAAATTAAAGAAGCCCTATTAAGAATATCCAAAAAGACCTATGGGGTCTGCCTTCAATGCAAAAAAGAAATAGAAATAGAAAAACTCAATACCAATCCAACTACTTTAGTTTGCCGAGAATGCCAATTAAAAAATAAAAAATGAATGCAATCATCAACTCAGCTGCTTTGACGGGTCTGGAGGCTCAAGAAGTAAGGGTTGAGGTTGATGTTAATAATGGGTTGCATAATTTTTCTATTATCGGACTGCCTGATGCTGCTATCAAAGAGGCAAAAGATAGGATAGCGACAGCCATCAAAAATTCTGGGGCTAAGTCGCCGATGAATTGCAACCAAAGAATTGTTATTAATTTGGCCCCAGCTGATCTGAAAAAAGAAGGTTCGGGATACGATGTGGCCATGGCAATCGGCTATTTGTTAAGTTCAAAACAGATAGCTTTTTTTAGTTCTGCCAAAATATTGTTTCTTGGAGAACTGGCTCTAGACGGCAAACTAAGGTCGGTAAAGGGAGTTATCACTTACGCTCTCTTGGCCGAGCGGTTACACTACGATTATATTGTTGTTCCTAAAGATAGCGGCAATGAAGCTGCCACTGTTTGCGAGGCGACCAAAGTAATAGCCCCAGAGAATCTAAAGGAATTAATTAACTGGCTAGAAGGAAATTCTGAAATAAAACCGCTGGCGCCAATAGAACCAGCGTCATTACTAAATAATAAAATTGTTTACAGCCCTGATTTTGCCGATATTAAAGGACAGAATAAAGCCAAAAGGGGACTAGAAATAGCGGCGGCGGGAGGACATAATTTGCTTCTCATCGGCCCCCCAGGGACAGGAAAAACTTTATTGGCTAAGGCGTTTAGAAGTATCCTTCCCCCCTTGAGTGTCTCCGAAGCTTTAGAAATAACCAATATTTACAGCGTAGCCGGACTTCTGCCTAAAGACATACCGCTTATCGTAGAAAGACCTTTCCGCTCACCGCACCATACGAGCTCGGATATTGCCATGGTGGGAGGAGGAGCCAATGCCCTACCAGGAGAAATAAGTTTGAGCCATAGGGGAGTGCTCTTTTTAGACGAATTGCCAGAATTTAATCGTAATGTATTAGAAACATTAAGACAGCCATTAGAGGAGGGGCACATTACCATTAGCAGGGCCGCTAGGCGTTTGGACTATCCCAGCAACTTTATTCTCATTGCCTCTATGAATCCTTGCCCTTGCGGTTGGTATAAAGACCCGCAACATGAATGCCGCTGTTCTATGAACGATATTTTAAGATATCGCAAGAAAATTTCTGGTCCGCTACTGGACAGAATCGATATGCGCATAGAGGCTCCTCGTTTAGATTATGCCAAAATAAATAATGACAACACTGTAGTAGAGGAGTCTTCCTCGGCCATCAGACAGAGAGTAATCCAGGCAAGACAAAAACAAAATGAACGGTTCAAAAATACCAAAATTCGTACTAATAGTGAAATGGATAGTAAAGATATAAAAAATTATTGTTGCCTAGATGCGGAAACGCAAAAATTTATGGAACGCATTGTTGACCAGTACGGACTTTCGGGAAGAAGCTATCACCGTCTCTTAAAATTAAGCCGAACCATAGCCGACTTAGAAGAGAGCAAGGATATAAAACTGCCTCATTTAGCCGAGGCAGTTCAATTTAGAGATAGTGAACTGTTAAATAATTAGCTTTATTTAGCAAACGGATTAGTCATACCCCTAACTTCAAAATGAAGATGGCAGCCAGTGGGACCAGTAACATTGCCGGTATTGCCAATAGCTCCGATGACTTGCCCTTGCGTAACTGATTGACCATCTTTAACGCTTACCACGCTTAAATGGGCGTAAAGAGTAAGGGCTCCATTAGGGTGCTGGATTTTGATGTAATTACCATAACCGCTATTCCAAGCGTTATTGCCAATAGCTAAGGTAACTATGCCGTCAGCAGCAGCATAAACCGGAGTGCCGCAACGATTGGCAAAGTCGACTGCATTGTAAGGATGGAGTTCACCCCAATTCCAGCCTGTGGTAGGGGGGATAAAATAACTATTTTTAGAGCTGACTATATCAGTGTTTTTAATTTCAGAACCCTGGCTGGAGGATAAAACTGCAGTAACCGAAACTAATTTTCCGTCAGGAATAATTAAAGTATCTCCCTTGATTAAAGTGTCTCCCGACAAACCATTGAAATCTTTAATTTTGTTAGCATCTACTTTATAAGTTGAGGCAATCTTCCCAAGAGTATCACCACTTTTGACTTGATACTGAATGCCCGAGACGGGCAGGATAATCAATTCTTGTCCGGGTTTAATAAGATTGCCGTTTTTAAGATTATTGGCCCAAACGAGAGTGTTGAGGCTAATACCAAATTCTGAGGCAATTTTCCCTGGGGTATCGCCATCTTTTACTACGTAGGTCATTACTTCGCGACGATTCAGTTGAGAACCATTGTTACCGGTTAGAGAAGCATTATTATCCAAGAACCCCCCATCATAAACAATAAAATTGCTATTCGCAGGACTAGCGCTATTGGCTGCCATTTCCGCCAGTTCGCTGTCAGAGGCCATGGCCGATTGAGAAAAATAGTAGAGGGCAGAATGGCTAATATCTTCTATATATTGAGGATAGGCTTTAGTAGCATTACGGCTAGTGTTTGCCTCTGTGTCATTAAACTGGTATGATTTGGTAATCACCGATTTATAAATAATTTCTCCAGGAATTAGCAAGACCATCAAAAAAAGAACTAAAACTAATTGTTCTTTTAAGCGGCGGTCACCTTTGGCAATAAGCCCCCCAAAAAGGCTTTTTACGAAAGCGTTACCTTGCTTTATAATAAGGGAGGCTCTAACAGAAATATTTTTAAGAATCTCTTTCATTGATTTGGTTGGCTCTAGACAAAACACGCTAGGGGAACCGAGCCATTAAAAAAAGCCTTTAAAGGCTAGTAACTCAATTTTATCACGCTAATGTTTAAAAATGCAAGCCAAGGCCAAAATGTTAGGCCCAATAAATTAATGGGGCAGAACTTTCTTACTAATACAGCCCTTTTGGAAAGAATGACCTCAACCTTAGCTATTAAGGAGGGGGATAAAATAATTGAAGTAGGTTCGGGCACGGGTAATTT
>Ga0209099_1002078_pt1 | contig 18373 bp, 13 predicted proteins | sample AD_JPNHW2_MetaG_FD_184430 | JGI IMG/M metagenome (GOLD analysis project Ga0209099, IMG submission 184430) | Active sludge microbial communities of municipal wastewater-treating anaerobic digesters from Japan - AD_JPNHW2_MetaG (SPAdes) (version 2) | ecosystem: Engineered > Bioreactor > Anaerobic... | reverse complement strand
GTAAAATATTGAAAAATAGAGTTAAAACAATATATTTTTTCATCTATTTATATATTAGTGGGCAAATATAGTAAAAAAAAGAATAACATCATAAAGCAACCTTTTTAAATTTTGGTGTTTATTGTTTAGAAAACCAAATTTTAAAAATATGAAAAAGTTATTATTTATCTTAATCCTCTTCAGCCAGATGGGCTTGTTGTTGGCTCAAAACCCAACATTAACAGTTTCAGGTCAAGTGTTAAATGCTACCAATTTAACTCCCATTTCGAATCATCCCGTAGACATTTACATTACATTTGACTCTTTGTACAATATTCAGATCCCGGCAACTGTAATAACAGCCAATGATGGATCATATACCTATTCTACCCCTTTTATTGGGCAAAATGCAATGGTGTATTTATCAACCACTAATTTTTATGGTATTCCAAGCACCGCCTTTTATACGATAACGAATAGTCCAGTCAATCAGGTAGTTAATGTAACCCATACATTTTATATCTCCAACGATACCATTCCAACCAATTGTGATGCATATTTTTATTTTGCTCAACAAAATCCGGATTCATTAACCGTTCAGTTTACAGATCAATCTTATACTAATGGCAATGTTGTGAATTATAGTTGGACTTTTGGGGATGGAACAGCTTCAAATTTACAAAATCCAATGCATACTTTTCCTGTTTCAGGATATTATCATATTTGTCTAACCATTTATGATTCTATATGTCAAAGCACATTTTGTGACTATATCTTTATTGGAAATCCTGGGGATACCGTAATTACAAATGATTGTTATTCTGTATTTACCTATAACCAAGATCCTTCTGATCCTTTTAATTTCTATTTTCAAGATTTATCAACCGGGAATCCAAACTCATGGCAATGGGCATTCGGAGATGGTGCCACTTCAACTTTGCAAAACCCTACCCATACTTACACATCAAACGGAATCTATTTGGTTACTTTAACAATATCCAATTCTTTGACAGGATGTTCCAGTACTTTTGTGAATTATCTTTCCATTGATTCAACATGGACGACCAATTGTCAGGCTGCATTCAGCTGGCAACCTGGTAATGTTCCATTTAATATTGGTTTCTATGATTTCTCAATGGGCAATAATATTCAAACCTGGAATTGGACATTTGGTGATGGTACTTCATCTACTCAACAACATCCTTTTCATTCTTACGGAAGTGCGGGATTATATCAAGTATGCTTGACTATCACTGCTGATAACAACTGCTCAAGTACCTGGTGTGAGTTTGTTCAAGTGGATTCATTCAACTTCTGTAGCAACTATTTTACTTATCAAACATCAGGTAATGATGTTCTATTCAGTGGTTTCCATACCGGAGCACCAGCAGTATATTATGAATGGTATTTTGGAGATGGAACATCAGCAACCGGACAACAAGTAACACACAATTATGCAGCTCCCGGAACTTATTATGTTACCCTTGTATCTTCTGATACTGTAGGTTGTACCGCTATTTCTGATCAAATCATCGTAGTAAATGGTGGTGGATTTAACCAAATCTATGGTCAGGTATTTGGAGGTAATTTTCCTGTTCTTCAAGGTTATGTACTCCTATTCTCTGATGATACCAATCCTGCTCAAACATCCTATTTTGATGTAACTGTAATTGATTCAATGGGAGTATATGTTTTCTCTCAAGTTCCAAATGGAGATTATTATATTTTAGCCGTTCCTTTTAATGTAAATGGATATCTACCAACTTATTATGGAAATGAAATAGATTGGGCTAATGCCACATTGATCACATTACCACAAGCCAATAATCCTTACAATATTAATTTAGTGCCTTCATCAGGTTCTCAAGGTAATGGCCCTTGCACTATAAATGGTATTGTTAACGGAACACCTGCAATGAGAAATGTGATCAATAATATGAAAATATTGTTGTTTGATGAAAATCAAAACCCAATCACTTATTCAGGTATTGAAGGTAACACATTCTCTTTTAGTAGCTTAGGATATCAAACATTCTATATTAATCCTCAACTTCCTGGTTATGAATCTGAAATGACACAAATTGTGTTAAGTGAAGAGAATCCAAACGTTGTAGTTACTCTAACTATTGAAGGAACTGAAGTAGTTCTTGATGTAAAAGAAAATGAAACTCAATTATCCATTCACGGAATCTATCCAAATCCTGCTGAACATAACATTAATGTATCTTTGTACTCCAATGATGCTCAAAATGGAACACTTAAAATATTTGATGCCACCGGAAAATTGGTTTCTGAAAATACTCAAACCTTAAGTCAAGGGGAAAATATTTTGAGTATGGATGTTACTAATTTATCGAATGGTGTTTACCTTATTCAAATGACAACTGCCAAGGGACAAATATCATCTCATAAATTTTTGAAAAAATAGAGTTTATGAATACGTCAATGAGGGGTTATGATTCATAGCCCCTTATTGTCGTTTAAAAAAATACTAACAAAGGCAACTTTTTTACTCAAAATCTTGTTTATTAAATACTAAAACAAAATCTTTTGAAGATTATCTCTAAAAATAAAGTCAAAAAAGTGGATGAGATGTTTTTTAAGAACCTTAAGAAAGGGGATTCAAAAACACTTCAATCATTTTATGATATTTATGCCTCCTCCATTTATACGACTATCCTTAGATATGTAAACCATATTCCTGACGCAGAAGATTTACTACAAGAGTCATTGTTAAAAATTATTGATTCGTTAGATAAGTTTTCTTACACCAATGAAAGTGCCTTTTATTCCTGGATGAAGAAAATTGCAGTCAATTTGACATTAAATTATTTAAGAGATCAATCTAAGTTTCAATTTGTTGACGAATATCCTTTAGAACTTATACCGGATTTGAATGATGATGAACAACTCAATAATTTAGAATTAAATCCAAACGAACTCTTAAGGATGATCTCAGAATTGCCTGCAGGGTATAAAGCAGTACTAAACTTATATGTTTTTGAACAATATTCACATAAAGAGATTGCAACAACATTAGGAATTTCTGAAAGTACTTCCAAAACACAATTGATGAAAGCGAGAAAGCTGTTGAAGACAAAATTTGAAAATAAATATTCTTTTAATATACAACAATATGAAAGAGTTTAATAAAATGGAAAAATCGATCTACGAAATTATGGAAGGGTTTGAATTGACCCCTTCTGTAGGTCAAAAAGATATTTTTCTAAAAAATGTCTTAGAAAAGAAAGCTGCCCAAAAACGGAAAAAACTGGGTTTCATTTTTATTGCAGGTTTCTCATGCTTAGTCGCTTTAAGCTCCATTTTTTTCATGAATCATGAAAAGAGTGCAACAATAAAATCCAATATTGCTTCACAAGTCACTTCAAATGCAGCAAATCCTTCATCCATTTCTAGAAATGAAACGACTGAAGTGAATCCGGTTCAGAATACTATTTCTGATAAACAATCTATTGAAAAAGAATCAATTAAAAATTCATCAGAAAAACAATCTATCCCTAATTCTGTCGTTTCAAAACAGATTATTCAACAAAATGAGATTCCAACAAATCAAAATATTTCAAGTAGTTGGAATCAACCTGTTGTAAATTCCACTATCCAATCAGATAAAAGCATTATAATTGAACAAAACCCGATCAATACGGATACTGTAGAGAATATTATTGTCGTTTCAAAAGAGGAAAATGATCCGTATATCCCTGTAATTAGTTTAAATAAAAATCAATCCGAAATAGTAGCACAAACTCAAGACCATTTGGATACTAATAAATCTGAAGCACCAATAAATGAGCCTAATAAAACAAAAAAAATATCTGCATTTAACATGGTTTTTATTCAGGAATTGGAGACATCTGTTGGAATTTATTACAGACCTGAAGTTATATTTAATATCATTGAAAATGATAAATATATTCACAATTTTGGGATTGAGTTCAAATTCCATCCATTCAATCCAAGATATGAAATAAGAACAGGTTTTGGCTTGTCTGTAAGCAAAGGATATTATGAGTATCAAGTGGATTATAATCAATATCTGGGATCCTATAATTCATTAGATTCCGTTTCCTTTACCGTTGCAGATAACGGATTTAATTTAATCCCTGAGTATCATTTCTCCAATGCAGATGTATATAATGATTATTTAAGCACCTATTACACAAAAATTTACAGGCAGCATATCTACCTTCAGATACCATTAGAGATGGGGTACGATTTTGTGAAAACTAAGAAGAATGCGATCGGATTTAGAGTTGGACCAACCTTATCCATTTTGATGAATCAAAAGCCGATCAATTTACAGTATAACGCCGGGAAAGACAAAGTGGTACAAATCAATAGGATCACTCCCGATCGGATTTCAGCGAACTGGCAATTGATGGGGGGCTTAAATTTTGCCCATTCTCTAGGTCATTTCATTTTTGAGATTGAACCACGGATAACTTATTATTTCAATTCAGTTTACGAAAAAAATGATTTATCCTCGTCGCCATATAGTGTAAACCTAAGATTAGCAATCGGATATAAATAAAAAAAGCGGGGTATCCCGCTTTTTTTATTTATTATTTTACATCAATTTGAAAGACAATCGCCGGAATGACTTTCCCCTCTTTGTTGAAATCTTTAGGAAGAGTAATCCATTTTTGTGTCTCTTTTGTTTCTATTTGAACGGGAACGGAACTTCCAATGATCTCAATTTTTGAAATCTGATCCTTAAATGGTGCAGGTATTTCTATTGTTTTTGGAATCGTTTCCCCTTCATTGATGAGGTAGAAAATGTAAACTGTTTTCTCATCTTTCGATTGAGTAAAGCAGTATTTACCAGATTCATAAGGAGCTATCGGTTTTGTATTGTAAATGGCGTTTCCATTGATATTCATCCATTGACCAATCTCTTCCAGTCTTTTATAAACTTCAGGAACTAAATCTCCTGATTTGTCAGGGCCAATACCCATTAAAAAGTTACCCCCTTTAGCCACAATTCTAACTAAAGTATGGATGCTCCAGGTATAAGATTTATAAGTTTCATTAGGAATAGCATACCAACTGTCTCCTAGAGTAATGCAACTTTCCCAAGGATAATCAGGCTTTGTTACTGGGATTGACTGTTCAGGAGTTCTGTAATTTTCATACTCCCCATGAATGGTCCTATCAACCACTAATAATCCGGGTTGATGACTTCTGGCCATTTTAGCAATCTTTGGGATATTGACATCTTGTATCCAACCATATTTGCCTATCCAAGGTTTGGTCTCCTCAGTTAATGAACCTTCGGGGCGTACCCAACCACCATCCAGCCAAAGAATATCAATTTTACCATATTCGGACATGATCTCCTCAATCTGGTTATAGGTGTAATTTTGATAATTTGCCCATTTCTCGGGGTATTTTTTCGGATCATAATTCACATTTCTGTCCTTAACAGGGAAATAACTCCACCAATAATCATTACAATGCCAGTCAGGTTTGCTGAAATAGGCACCGATAGCCATATCCTCTTTTCTGAAAGCATTAAACACCTCTTTTACTACATTGCTGCGAGGATTAGATGAGAAAAGAGAAGCTTTGTCGGTTATTTTATAGTCCGTATATTTGGAATCATACATGCAAAAACCATCATGATGTTTGGTTGTAAAAACAACATATTTCATACCTGCATTTTTACATGCTTTGGCCCATTTTTCCGGGTTAAATTGAGTTGGATTAAAAACGGTTCTGATTTTTTCGTATTCTTCAACATATTTTGAATAGTTATCGGCGTATGGGCCTCTTCGTTTGCACCAATCTTCATCTTCAGGACAAAGACTCCAGCTTTCAACCACACTCCATTGGCTATAAGCTCCCCAATGGATAATCACTCCGAATTTCCAGTCTTGCCACTTTTCTAAGTTTAGTTTTACCAATGTGTCAGTAGGCCATTCATAAGGGAACTCCTCTTTTTCGGGTTCCATAAAACGGATGCGACGTTTGTAAATCTCTTTATCTTTGGTATTTACAACCAAATAGAATCTTCCATAAGGGTAACCGGTTAAATCATAGGTAAAGAAACCTTCTTTTAACATGGGATAGGTGTGCTCTTCCAGAACTATATTTCCGGGATCACTGATTAAACGAACGGTAATATCCTCTTTTGTATTTCCAAAGTATGAAAAAGTGGTTTTATCAGAAGTACGGGCAGGATATAACGCCATAGATTTAAATGTTGAGTCAGCAGGATCTGGATTTGCTCCAATTTTGAAATTATAAACCCATCCGGAACCACAATCAGGATCAAAAGATTTAATAAGTTGATTTTCATTATTATACAATCTTGCTTCTCCTCTTCCTCCTTTGGTATTGAACCAAAATTCCAATCCATCACCCATAGTATCAGTAAATTGTAACGTATAAGAACCTGAAGACAATTTTAAAGAGTCAATGTAAGTTTTTTGAGGCAACATAGAGCCTAATTTTCTTTCATATAACACTTTGCCATTTTGATCTATCAGTTTCCATGCATTATGTTGGGGTTCATTATTGGTCAATAAAGAAAAAATGACCGGAGAATAATGAATAGGGCAGGAGGTGAATGGGGAATAAAACGTGTTATCTTTTGGATACTGATCTTTTTTATTGTTTGGTTTCAATAGGGTAACTACAAATTGGTTATCCCCTTTATTCATCTCAATTTCACCCGGTAAAGTGACGATTGCTGTTTCATTGTACTTCAAAAATCCCTTCCATGCAAATGTTCTCATAGGAAACCCTTTAGTTCCAAATTGGATTGTAAACGAAGAAAGCGGCTCTTTTCCGTTATTTTTAATGATGATCATTGGTTTGGAAGATGCAGGATTGTAATGAGCATAAATATCTTTATTAGAAGGGACCATGATGTCATCAACAGAAACATCGAAATTGTTTACAGGTTGTTCATATTGAATAACATAAGCACTAATAACCTGAGCACCGCTGTTAATCACCTCGGCAGTATAAGGCTCCATGATAAAATGGATTCTATTTGAGTCGTTTGGTATAATTTTGAGTTCAAAATTTTCTATATCAACCAGGTCACCGGGGCACCAGTTTGCACGATCAAAAACCCAGGTTCCCGCTTGAGGAGAAAGGGGATTATCTCCACACTTTTTCCACATCTGACGTTTACTGATCAATTCATTATTCAAAATGATTTCACGGTACTTACTACAAAACTCCCCGCAATTATCAGGAGCATCCATACCGTGACCGGTTTGGATCACTCTTAAATGACCAAAAGCAGAGTTAGGATTAGCAAAAAAAGTAACAGGAAGCATTTGTTTTTCTATCGGATTTTGACTATTGCCATATTCAAATTTATTGTTATAAATTTCTGTGATTGAGATCGGTTTTGCCGTTGGTGTTCCGGTAATGATTTCGAATTCAATACTTAACAACCATCCCCGATCTGTATTGGATTCGTATCCTGAATGGATATAGTTAATTTCACAGCTATCTCTAAGGATGAGGCTAAAATCAGTCATATCCTGTTCCCAGGTAAAATGCCAGTCTTTTGCAAAAAAACCGCCATAGGGAGTGATTACTCTTCCTATTTCCCAGTTTTTTGTTATCCCATTCACTCCGCCAACTCTTTCTAAAAAGATCTGATCTGAGTAGTCCCAATCAGCGCATCTCGTGGAATCCGGACATCCAAAGTGAACATACATCGTTATTTTGCGGATTGGAACATTAGAACTGGGTAGCTTTGCCCAACTTTTATAAGAATTTACCCCTTTTGAGGGATCAGTAACCACAACTTGGTTATGATGAGCAAAAACGCGAATGGTGTCCTGCCCATAAGAATAAAAAGTTGTTAAAATGGAAAGAATAGTAAAAAGGGATAAAAATCTTTTCATATCATGTTGATTTTGATTAAGGATTGCAAAAATATTAAAAAATAGGGTGCAATCCTTTTAAAACCTTAATAAATGTGAAAATTTGTTAAAGATATTTTTTTGTAAAAATTCTATAATGGAATCTCTAAAGTAGTTAGTTCTAAATTGTTTAATTTTTCAATTTTGAATGTGTGCTTGTTAGGGTATAAAAATTGTACCTGATTTCTAACTTTGTCAAGTAAGATCTGCTTTTTAATCTTTCCCGGTTTTTCGGGAATTGAATTGAACACCTCTATTTTTAAATTACTTTTTTTAATGGTTAAAATGATCTCAATAAATGGTAAAGCTCCCAATCCCTGGCTCCTTTCAATAGCGGCTTCAATCAATGGAGTTAATAAAAATGGGGGTATTTCATGTTTTAGTTGATCAATTTGTTTGACAAAATTTAACCTCAAACGGTCTCCCATTTTATACTTTTCAATAGCCAGATAGTTTTCAATATAGGATAACTCATCTTCAACCGGGATAAGATCTTTTCCGACCATATAATGATAGAAACGCATCATATCAGAGAACTTATGGGTGTAATCCAAAGCTATCTGTTTGTCAATCATGATGGTAGCGTATATATTATTCAGATTATTAAACAGAAAATGAGGACTTAATTGGTTTTTGAGATTTTCTAATTCATTTTTTTTAATTTCAACTTCATCTATATTTTTTTTTAATTTAATAAAAATATTGTTTAAATAGTGATAAGCAGCAGGAATTCCTACTATTATGAGTAAATGTAAGAGTAAAATATAAATTTTTGTGTTTGAATTCAAATGAAATCCAATTAAATGTGCTATTAATTGTTTAAATAAAAAATAAGATACAATAAAGAAGAGTGAATAAACAATTGATGCGTAACTAAAGTGATTTTTTTTAGGACGAATGAGCTTAAATATGATCCAAGTTAGTAAAATAGTCAGAAGAACAAGAATAATTGAAAAAGTAGGAACTATTTTGGTATCAAAAATATTGGCTGAATTCAGGATGCCAAACAATAACCAAAGAAAAATGGAGATATAGAATGCGGTTATAACCAATATTAAAAATGTCGGAGATTTCTTTTTTGATTGTTTTTTAAACATTTTTTAATGATTATTCAGGATTGTTGAAGATAGTATGTACGGATTGTCTGTAGGATATTCCTATAGGAATTACATTTGATGTAATAACAATCTCTTTTTGATTCAACGATGTAACAAAGTCTCTATTTATTGTAAATGATTTATGTACTCTGATAAATTTATTATGTGGGAGTATATCTAATAATCCCTGAGTTGAAATACTGGCTAAGACCATTTTCTCTGTAGTAAAAACTTTAACATAATTACCCCAACTTTGTAAATAGGTAATTTTATTCACTTCAATAGGAACAGAATCACTCCCAATCGGAATATCAACAGAACCTAATAATTCAGCTTCCATGATTGGTTGTTTACTGTTTTCAGCAAATTGTTTGTTTACAGCTCTTTGGACTGCCCGGTTAAAATGATCTTCCGTAATAGGCTTTAGTAAATAATCGATGACATTGTATTCAAAGCTAACAGCAGCGTAAGCAGCATAAGCAGTTGTAAAGATCACAGGGGGTTGATTTTCTAAAGAATCCAGAAATTCAATACCACTGATTCCTGGTAAATTAATATCTAAAAAAAGTAGATCAATGCTTTGATTATCCAAGATTTCAATCGCTTCTTTAGCATCATTAGCAATGGCAGATAAAACTAAAAAGTCAGATTGTTCTATAAAATGTTTAAGTACCCATTGTGCAGGCTGTTCATCTTCTACTATCAGACATCTTAACTTTATTTCTCGTGTCTTATTCATATAGTTTGCATTTATTGAAGTGAGATATAAGATTGTTTATACAACTAAATCGATTCATTGGCAAAAATAATAAAAAAATGACGAATTCAATTCATAATATTTTTTTATTTTTTTTATTATTAATTTTTTTATCTTTGTAATCTCTTTTAGAACAATAGAACCCAATCACAATGAATAATCGGAATTTTAAAAAAACTTTTTTTTAAACTTAATTTTTTTAACTATGAAGAACAAAATTTTACTTTTTTTTACATTTTTATGCATAGGGAATATTCTCTTTGCTCAAGTTACCGATAATGAAACGGTATTAAGAAAAAATGAACAAGATACCCTTAAAGGTTGGAAAACGGGTGGTGTTTTTTCCATAACAGGTGCACAAACTTCTTTGACTAATTGGTCTGCCGGAGGTGAAAATGCAATATCTGTAAATGCATTCTTTAGCGTATTTGCTAACTATAAAAGAGGAAAAGGAGCCTGGGATAACTCTTTAGATATGGGGTATGGTATGATGAAACAGGGTTTAGGAAATGATATTCCATTCTCAAAAACGGATGATAAAATTGACCTTTTGTCCAAGTTTGGATATAAAGCTTTTAGAAATTGGTATTATGCAGCTCTTTTTAATGTTAAAACTCAAATGACGCCGGGATATAAATTGCCAACGGATACTGTTAAAATTTCAAATTTTCTTGCCCCTGCTTATATTGTTGGTGCTATAGGTATGGACTTTAAACCTAATAACCATTTGAGTATGTTTATTGCCCCTTTTACAGCAAAATGGACTATTGTGAATGACCCAATTCTTTCAGCTGCTGGCGCTTTTGGTGTTGAGCCCGGAGAAATTGTAAAATCAGAGTTTGGTGGATATATTCGATTTATATATTCAAAAAACGATTTTAAGGCACCTTTCCTTAAAAATTTATCATTTACTACCAAACTAGACCTTTATTCCAACTATCTTAAAGATCCTCAGTTTATTGACGTAAACTGGGAAAATTTAATATCTATGAAGGTTAATAAATATATCACTGTTAGTTTAATTGTTCATCTTATATACGATTATGACATCAAATTTATCAGCGAAGTTTCAGGCAATCCAGTGGATAAAGTTCAGTTCAAAGAGATCTTTGGCGTAGGTTTTGCATACAAGTTTTAATCATTTAAATTTATTATTATGGGAATGTTAAAAGAATTTAAAGAGTTTGCCATGAAAGGCAATCTCGTGGATATGGCCGTTGCTTTTGTAATGGGTGCCGCATTCGGAAAAATTGTGTCTGCTTTTATTAATGGAATGGTTATGCCAATCGTAGGTGTTTTAACGACCGGTATCGATTTTAAAGATCTAAAAATTGTTCTGGCGGAAGCCCAATTAGATGCCGCGGGAAAGGTAATTAAACCGGAAGCTGCTTTAATGTATGGTGATTTTATTACTGTTTTTATCGATTTTGTTATTGTGGCTTTTGTAATGTTTTTGGTTGTGAAAGCAATGATTAAAGCAAAGAAAAAACAAGAAGAAGTACCCGCTGCACCACCAGCTCCTACTAAAGAACAGGAATTATTATCTGAAATTAGAGATCTTTTGAAAAAATAGATCTGATTTTCAACGGTTTCAATATCCAAAAAAAGGTGTAATTTTGCTGAAAGATTACACCTTCTTTCATGATTTTAATAGTTGACAACAACGATTCTTTTACTTTTAATATCGTGGAATCGGTACGCTCGGTAACGAAAATTCCTTTTACAGTTGTTAAAAGTTCTAATCTTTCAATAGAAGAAGTATCTAAATATCAGATGATTATATTGTCTCCAGGGCCCTCTTTGCCCAAAGATTTCCCCATTTTAAATGCCATTTTGGAAACATATCATACTCATAAACCAATTCTTGGGATCTGTTTGGGACATCAGGCTATTTGTTCCTTTTATGGAGCTAAATTATTTCAAAATCAGACTGTTATGCATGGGTACGATTCACTAATTATGTCAGATTCTGATTCAATTTTGTTTAAAGGGATCCATCAAATGACAGTAGGAAGATATCACTCCTGGTATGCTGGAGATATTCCCTCAATCCTTAAAATTACAGCCCGGGATTCAGAGGGAATTGTTATGGGAGTGGAACATCAATCATTGCCTGTTTATGGAGTTCAATTTCATCCGGAATCTTATATTACTCAATATGGGAATCAAATAATTAAAAATTTTATTGATGCAGCTTCTTTCTAAACATAAAATCGTTCAGAAAATGAATAAAATGGGTTCAGAAAGAACCCCATTTGTCTTTATCATAGATTTTAAAGGAGAAACCGGATATATTATACCTCAAAACGAGCTAATTGATTCGCCTATAGTATGTCAGTTTCCGAATTTTAAAAACGAACTGAAATTTCAAAACGCAATTGTATCAAATATACATTTTGAGCCTAAGACAATTTCACAAGAAGAATATTTGAAAATATTTAATTCAGTTCATCAGGAGATTTGTTATGGAAATAGTTATTTATTAAATCTAACTTTTGCTACACCCATTGGGGAAAATTTACCTTTGGAATCCATTTATAACCAGGCAAAGGCTCCTTATAAAATTTTATTTGACAATCAATTCCTTTGTTATTCTCCTGAATCTTTTGTAAAAATCAAAGATAATCAGATCTTTTCCTATCCGATGAAAGGAACGATTGATGCTTCCCTTCCGAATGCACAACAACAATTATTGGATAACAAAAAAGAATTGTATGAACACTATACAATTGTTGATCTGATAAGAAATGATTTGTCCATGGTTTCCGAAAGAGTAGAGGTAACTCTATTCCGATTTTTTGATACCATCAAGACTCAAACCGGGGCTATTCTTCAAACTATTTCTGAGATCAAAGGAAAGCTCCCTGAAAAATGGCATCAAAAAGTCGGAGATATCATCATGACATTGTTGCCTGCAGGCTCTATTTCGGGGGCACCCAAAAAGAAAACAATAGAGATCATTTTGGAAAATGAAACAACCGATAGAGGTTTTTATACCGGAGTTACCGGTTTTTTCGATGGACAAACATTGGATAGTTGTGTTATGATCCGTTTTATAAAACAAGATGAACAAGGAAACTGTTTTTACCATAGTGGTGGAGGTATAACCGCATTAAGCCACGGAATAGATGAATACCAAGAACTAATCGCTAAAATTTATGTCCCAATTTCTTGAAACAATTGCCATTGTTAACAAAATTCCTCAACACGTAAGTTATCATCAACAAAGGATAGATGCTTGTTCTTTAGTTCAGATTGAACCATTCTTACAACGGATCTCATTCGCTACAAACAAATTATATAAACTGTCTGTAATTTATAATGAAACTCAAGTTGAAAAATATCAATTGATTCCTTATCAATCCAAAGTTATTAAAACTTTCAAAATATTGATTGATAATAATTTAGATTACTCATTTAAATTTGCTGACCGTACTCATTTAGATCAATTGAAATCCAAAAAAGGGAGTTGTGATGAGATCATTATCATTAAGAACGAAGAGGTTACCGATTGTTCATTTGCTAATCTTATTTTTTGGGATGGCAAGAGATGGATTACTCCTGAAAATCCTCTCCTTGCCGGGACTTGTCGGGCCAGACTTCTTGAGGAAGGTGTAATTGAAACACAAAAAATTAGCGTTAAGCAACTTCCATCTTTCTCTAAAATGATGTTGATTAACGCTATGTTAGATTTCAATGAAAAAAGAGCGATTCTGATTTCACCGGATACATTTGTTTTTTAACTAAAATCCAAATTTATCGGTGATTTCAAGCATATCATCCTGTGATTTGGCAGGATTAAAAATATACATTACGTAAAGATCTTTTTCCGGGTAAGAGACAATAATTGCTGTGCCATCGGGAACAGTTCCGTAATAATGGCTTTTACCATTATGATTAAATGATTCAAACAAAGAAAGATCTGTATTTTTACTTAACTCACTTTTAGAGGTTCCCATTATGGTTAGTGCACCTGTAAATCCTACAAACATGGCACTGTAATTGGAAGTGTTATCCTTAACATTCACCATTTTATAACCACCTAATTTAGTTCCTTTGATGATCGATTCAAAAGTGCTGTAAGAACATTTTATAGCTGGAGCAGATGTTTTGGTTGGAGCCGGTGTTGAACTCGTTACTTCAGTTGTTGCGGTTACAGGTGCCATGCCAGGAACTTCAACTTTTCCAATATCTTCATATTGAACACCTGGGTAGGGCTCAAATTTTGAAGCAGGAACAGCAATGTTTTGATCGAACTTAATAGCAGTTTCAACAATTGTAATACCCATGATGCTTGCTTCCGTTTTTAAAACAAATCCTTTGTAGACCCAAGACTTTGCGCCCATTACAGATACAATATCACACTCATAGCCTAAAATAGTTTCTTTTCCAACAATAGAACCGCCATATTGGTCTAACATCTGTTTCTCAAAAGCTCTTTTTTCAGCTTCTGTCATATTTTGGTAAAAAGCAAGGTTTTCTTCAATGTCATAGATGCCGGTTTGATATACTTTTTCAACTAAATTGGCATCCCAGAATTGATTTTTCTTAGTCACATATATCCTTTCTTCTTTCGTCTCATTTGTCATTCCAAAGATTTTCGTTACTGTAACGACATTTGACTCAGTTCTAGACATATTGCCATAGTTATCCCACCACATTTTCTTGGTTCCGGATGAATTTCCGGTAACTTTGTATTCAATATACCCACTTTTGATGGTATAGTGCTGATACTTTGGTTGTGCCCATAATCCACTGACCATAAGCATAATAATAGTTAAAAATGTAATTTTTTTCATTGTTGTTTTTCTGATTGATCTATTTTGATTGAATTTTGAATTAAAGTACAAATATAATAAAAAGGGATTAAATGATGAATTAATTATTTTTTACTATTTTTACATTCCCAAAAAATGTGTTAAAAATCTTTAAAAATGAAAGTTTTATCTCCTAAAATATCGTTTCTGATTTTGATTTCGATATTTCTTGTATTCACATCCTGTAAAAGTAATGAAAAACAATTCAATGCCATTCAATGGGTTGATCCTCAGATAGGTTCTGTTCATGGGAGATGGTTTTTCTATACACCCGCTTCAATACCTTTTGGAATGTGCAAATTAGCACCACATACTAATGCTTATGGAAGTATAGGTAGTTGGATGCCTGCAGGTTATGATGATCGACACGCTTCCATAGAAGGATTTGGTCACTTTCATGAGTTTCAGGTTGGAGGAGTTGTTTTTATGCCTATAACAGGTCCTCTTCAAACCGTTCCCGGAAAATTAGAGAACCCTGATTCAGGTTATCGTTCCCGCTTCGATAAAAAAGATGAACATGCAGAACCGGGTTATTATTCTGTTTATCTTAAAGATTATAAAATAAAAGCTGAATTGACTGCAACTGAAAGAGTTGGATTTCATAGATATACATTTCTAAAATCAGGTGAAAGCCACTTGATTATAGATGTAGGACATCAACAAGGAGAAAGCAGTACCGTTACAGATGCTTTTGTTAGATGGATCAACAAAAACGAAGTGGAAGGATATGTTGAAACTTATCCAGAATATGCCAAGTTTTGTGATCCCGGAAAAAAGGTTAAAATGTATTTTGTTGCCCATTTAAGCAAAAATCCTATGGAAGTTGGTTCTTTCATTGATTCTATTCAAACTCCGGGAAATATTGAGTCGAAAGGGATTAAAAATGGGCTATATTTAACTTTTGATATGAAAGAAGGAGAAGTATTGGAGATTCAGACAGGAGTCAGTTATACTTCGATTCAGAATGCTCGATTAAACATGAAAATCGAAGCTCGTGGAGCTACTTTTGATGAGGTGAAATCTAATGCAAATCTGATCTGGAATCAGATGTTAGGAAGAATTAAAGTAGAAGGAGGAGATAGCTTAAATATTGTTAAATTTTATACTGGTCTATACCATGCACTGCTGGGTAGAGGGGTTTCAAGTGACTGTAATGGTCAATACCCTCAGGTAGATGGAAAAATTGGTCAGATACCATTAGATGCAAATGGTGTTCCAACCCATAAACATTACAATACAGATGGTATGTGGGGAGGATTCTGGAATTTGAGTCAACTTTGGGCTTTGGTATATCCCGAACATTTCAGTGATTATATTCAATCGAATATAGATTACTATCAATATCGGGGATGGTTACATGATGGAGAAGCCACAGGAACATACACTAATGGGGTGCAGACCAATGTACAAGGTTTATTGATTGCCTCAGCTTATCATTGTGGTATTCGAGATTTTGATATCCAATCCGGGTATCAGGCAGCATTGAAAAATGAATTACAATTTGAAGGTAGAGGATTGGGAAACGGAAAGTATAATCTTCATTATTTCATCAATAATGGGTATGTCCCTTATAAAGACACAACTATTTCTAATGGTTGGACCTTTAATTTTGGAGCATCTCACACTTTAGAATATGCTTTTACCTGTTATGGAGTGGCTCAAATGGCTAAATCAATGGGAGATGAGGCACATTATCAACAATTGATGAGGTTGGCTGAAAATTATAAAAATTTATACGATCCCAAAACTCAGTTTATTCGTCCGAAACTGGAATCGGGTGAATTTATTACTCCATTTGATCCGATGAAAGCGTGGGCAGGATTTCAGGAAGGGAATGCCTATCAGTTCACATGGTATATTCCTCATGATATTCAAGGGCTAATTCAATTAATTGGACTTGAAGAGTTTAACAAAAGGTTGGAGCTAACTTTTAATGAGTCGCAAAAATCGATGTTTGGAGGGGATAAAGATAACATCAATAGTTTTTCAGGTGTAGAAATGTTATACAATCATGGCAATCAACCTTGTTTACATCAATCCTGGTTGTTTAACTATTCAGGAAAACCTTGGCTAACTCAGAAGTGGACCAGAACTATTTGTAATGAGTTTTATGGGAATGATCCTTTACATGGTTATGGAGTAGGGCAAGATGAAGATCAAGGCCAATTGGGTGCCTGGTATGTTTTAGCAGCATTGGGTATCTTTGATGTACAAGGACATGCCAATATGAACCCAACTTTTCAGTTTGGAAGTCCTATGTTTGATCAGGTAACTATAAAACTAAATCCGAAGTATTATCAAGGAAAGGAGCTGATTATTAAGACAATAAACAACTCCAAAAAAAATGTTTATATACAATCTGTTCAATGGAATAAAGAAAAGATTGAAAATTGTTGGATTAATCGAACAATGCTTACTGATGGAGGGATATTGCAATTTGAAATGGGTGAACAGCCCAATTATCATTGGGGAATTAAAAATCCACCACCATCCATGACCAAATAATTTTTAGATTCAACTGGTCATTTTCTTCAGGTTACTAATTTTGTTAAACTTGGGAACTTATTGCGTTTTCTGTATCCCTTATTTCTCTAAGAAAAGTTGTGTATTGAATAAATAATTGGAAAAAAATGCATAAAAAATACACATTTTTGCATTTTTTCCCTAAATTTGTTGATAATTTCCGAGTTTAAAAATAGGAATAAATACATGAAATTTTGTAAATATCAGAAATACAATAAAATAATATTATTTTGAATTGTTAAAAAAAATGTAAAATTGTTGATAACTTTTTTTTTTTGATGTTTAAATAAAATATTTAATTTTTAAGTTTGCAATTCTGTAATATTATATTTATAATCGAAATTATAATCTTGAAGAAAATATTGAAATAAACAAAATAAATCCTAATAAATAGTAGCATGAGAAAGTTTTATTCATTTTTGAAAGTATTGTCGATAACTTTTATGGTAATTTTTTCAATTACCCAATTAGAAGTTTATTCACAAAACTGTAGTGTCAATGCCGGTACTACCCAAACTATTTGTGAAAATGCAACCTTGACCTTAACCGGAGTAAAATCAGGGTTATATCAAGGTGCAGGAACAACGACTTGGTCTCAAGTAGAAGGGCCAGCAGTGATTATTACCTCACCAAATAATTTAACAACAACAGTTGTCGGGCATTCAGGTGGAAATTCCTATAAATTCAGGTTATCTATGACTTGTATGGATGGATCCTTTGTTTACCAAGACGTACTTGTGAATGTACTTTCAATATCAAATGCTACTGCTAGTGGTGGATTTACTTCATGCCCAGGTAGTAATGTAGGAACGATTACAGGAAATACACCTGGGACAAATGAAACGGGGACATGGGTAGAAATTACTGATAATGGTGGAGTTAGTTTAAATGATATTCATTCTCCAACACCTACAGTTAGTTTATCAAACAGTTGTGGAACTTCAACATTAAGATGGATAATTGAGAATGGGATTACTGCCTGTTCTTCAACAAGCAATGTTGTTACCATTGTAAACAGAGGTGGAGCCACTCCTGTTACTGCCGGGAGTGACCGTACTTTATCTCATTGCTATTCAACAACACAAGAGACCTATTTAAGTGGTTCTAATGGCGGTTGCGGAATTGATGGGCAATCAGGTATTTGGACTGTAATTAGCGGTCCAAATGTACCTAGTATTGGAAATCCTAATAGTTCAAATACTTCAGTTTCAAATTTAATCTCAGGAGTTTATAGATTTCGATGGACAGTATCCGGTCCTTGTGTAAATGGATATGATGAAGTTGAAATAACAGTAC
>Ga0209099_1002077_pt1 | contig 18385 bp, 21 predicted proteins | sample AD_JPNHW2_MetaG_FD_184430 | JGI IMG/M metagenome (GOLD analysis project Ga0209099, IMG submission 184430) | Active sludge microbial communities of municipal wastewater-treating anaerobic digesters from Japan - AD_JPNHW2_MetaG (SPAdes) (version 2) | ecosystem: Engineered > Bioreactor > Anaerobic... | reverse complement strand
ACGGCACACACTTATATCCAGTTAAAGCATCTATAGGTGAACCAACCTATGATTACATACAATGCTCTCCATCTGAAGCAGAGGGTATAGCAGTTCTGAGATATATACCTTCAGTTGCTGAAATAGTGGCTGGTGAGTTCTATGCAAATGGGACAGCGTTGAAATCTTTCATAAAGTTTCCAGTTGACCTGACCGTTGTGAATGTTCCAACAGTAGATGTTTATGTAAGCACTACTGACCCAGTGGGAGACCCTCTATATATAGGTTGGATTAAAGTAGGGAACTCTCTATCATCTGTAGGAACTCAATTTGGATTGCTTGGCAGTGATGTTCCAGTTAATTCAAGTATATGGGTTATGGTAAAGGATACAGCATCATCAGTTAATGCTATTTCATTACCAAGTGAAAGAAGAGGTATTATAACAATACTGACTCTGAATAATGATGACCCATTGGAATTTGCTGGTATCTATACAGAGAATACCAAATACTTCTATGGTGCAAACGGTGCAATAGTTGAAGGCACTGATTCGGGTGTTACCTCTATGTTTTATGGGATAGGTAATGCAGATAAGATGATAGACCTTGACATAAAAGACCTTGTGATTGAGATTGACCCTATAACACTGGTTGCAGGAACTGAAGGTAATGTGACAGGTACATATAACGGTAATACTGGCTGGACACTGAATGTTTATCGTAGACTGCTTCCTGATGGATTATGGGAACTATTTGACAGTAATGTGGCAGTAGATGAGTTCGGTGCATGGACAGCGACAGGGACAGTGCCAGATGCAGGGACTTATAACTTCAAAGCGATTGCCAATGATAACAGTACTGTGATAGGGTACGAGGATGATGTTGTTGTGGCAAGCGGTGTTGTTCTGACGGCATTACAGATAACCAATGCAAGTGATGCAGGAACTAAGAACAGTATTTTTATAAAGGAAACAAAACTTGCTGGTGATAATATATTAGCTTTCTGCATAACAACATCATCTAAAATAAAAATAGGGAATACATCATATTCCACAGGTCTTGGAACTACTAATGCAATAGGTAGATGCTTTATTGTAAGCATTACAAAAAATCATACTGTTAACTGGATAAATTTTTATGATTGGGATTACAATTTTAATGAAACTGAAAGCGGGAATGTAATGTGGATTGACGGAAACTATGTTTTCACAATTGACCAGTATAAACCATCAAGCAATGTTGTTTCAAAATTACATAAAATTTCTTTGTCTGACGGAACAGAGTCAACACTATCGCTAACCGCGGGAGGTGGACATTCCGCTGCATTCTGCATTGGTGGCATTTATGATAGTGATATAATTGTCGGTGGCAGAGATTTGTCTGTTCAATACGGCAGAAGTGTTTTCTGGAAAGTTAAAAAGGATTTGTCGGGTCAAACAGTACACGCATCAGGTTTTAGTGGGTCACTACTTGCTTATAAATTGAATGCCCATGTGGCTTTCAATACACATATTTTTAGCAATGGTGGGGGCGGTGACGGAGCTCTCTATCTCATTGAACCCTCTTCATCCTGGGGTGCAGGTGGTGCAGGCAATAATAATATTAGCTATGTCTCCCATATAAACATAGGTGATATGACAAGTTCTTCAAGCAGGGTATTATTTTTTATTTCTGCATCATCAACCGTTGTGGGGACACGACTTGCCTGCTATACCGTTTCAGGTACAACCCTTACACAAAAATGGGTAAACCATTTTACAGGAACACAAAACTTGCAGGGCAGAGCAATATTTGACGGAACTAATTTTGTTGTATTACACAGAACAGCAGATGATGGAAATGGTAGAAGGCAGTTTACCATCAGAAAAATTGCTGATTCAAACTCTTATACAGAAATAGGGGTTGTAAGCACAATCGGTAATAGCGGTGATAATACAGTTGAAATATTATATGGTTGCGGACTTGATGTGGATGCCACGCACTATGTAGTAGCAGGACAAGTTACTGGTGCTTTTGAAAGTGGCTTCTCTGTTGGTGATAATACTAAAAAAGATGTATGGATAAAACTTATAGAGAAATAAAATGATAGCAATACACAGCATAGAGGATAACAAATGACCGTAAACATAAAAGTAACTAACCTAAACGGAACAAGAAACATACCAGTAACAGCACTAAACGAACAGGCAATATATCCATCACTTCCAAGTGGTATGGCTGTGCTCAGATACATCCCACAAACTGACGATGTTTGGGTTACAGGTGTAAATGAAGTGTATATGCAAGGTGACATATACGCAACAACTGAAGAGATGATACAGTATCTACCTTTCACAGTTGAATGCTCATTCAAAGATGTGTCTTTTGTAAATATATATGCTAAGAAGCAAGCAGACTCAATTTTCTTGATGGTTGGTAAAAAGATACCCTATACTAATATTCTCACATTTGCTTTACTTGATACTGACTTTGCTCTTGGAGATGATATTGATGTAAAGGTTGTGGATTATGATAATGCGAATACTTATGATACTGTGTCTGGTACATTGATAGCTACCATAACAATAGACACCTACCCAGTTGAAACCCCTCTGGCTACTAATTTCACAGTAAGTGGCAAATGCAATCTTCCAGACGGCTCTGAACTTACATTAAGGTTCACATCCTTAACTGGATTTCAGGAGTACACCGTTGTCGTAAATTCTGGTGCATGGACTAGACTGGTTGCTCAGATAGATGCAGCTCATACATTCCTGCCTAATCAGAGTATTGACATTAGGATATATGATGATAATACTTATGTAGAAATTATAGGAGCATTCAGTTCTATTGCCACAGTAACAATGGAAGCTCCAGCGCTTACTGCTGGAACTGAAGGAACTATTACTGGAACTTCAAACGGCTCAGTTGTTGATGTCTATTCAAGGGTTTCCAGTCCTGAAGGAGCTTGGGAACTTTTCGATGGTACTGTTGCTGTAGACGAATCAGGCAACTGGACGGCAACTGGAACTATTGCTACAGCAGGAACCAGAGATTTTGTAGCAGTTGATACAACTGATCCTGATGGATTCGTGCAGGTGGACGATGTGACTGTTGCAAGTGGTTACGAAGAAGGAAAGATTATGATTGCAGTGCCAGCCACAACTAATAACCCGCTAAAATATTCAAATGATTTTGGAGCAAATTTTGTGACAAAAGGAGCACAGATGCCATACATATGGCTTGACATTAATGAAAGCGGAAGCCACGCAATTTGTATTAATGCTCAAGGTGTATATACAGTAATTAACGGAATTTATGCAACTGCAATAAATTCTGCCAAAAATTGGCACATGTGTGCTATATCAAAGACTGGTCAATATATGGTTGCTGTCTACGGCACAACTAATACAACAGGCGGAATATATATTTCAAGCGATTATGGTGCAACTTGGAGCGAAACCAAAACAGGCGTAGGCGGATACGCTGTTTGCATGTCTGAAAATGGAGATAAAATAGCCGTATTTGTTTATCAAGGCAAGTCGTGGTTTAGCTCAGATTATGGGCAGAATTGGACTGAAAGAGGGGCAACAAAAGCATGGGCATATTCTCAGAATTCCCGTCCGTGTATGTCAAAAGATGGTGCATATGTTTATGCAATAACAACGGATAATGACTATGTGTACAGATTCTCAAGCAATGGTTCTTCTGTTACGGCTGTTATGCCATCAAAAAATTACAATTCAATATCATGCTCAGAAGATGGCTCAAAATTAGTTGCAGGTGTTTATAATGAAAACTTATACTATTCTTCTAATTATGGCTCTTCAAATAGCTCGATTAAATCTGGTGGGTTTAGACATGTTGTAATGTCAGGCAATGGAAATTACATTGCTGTGTGTGATAACTCACAAAGCAACTTGTCTGTTGCACAGACACCTTTTTCAAGTTGGGCTGACAAAGGAGGGTCTGGATTTAATTGCATTCGCATATCTTATTCTGGACAATATATAATTGCCGTTACAGGCACATCGGGAAATTTATTTAGGTCGATTAATTATGGGGCAAATTTTGGCAATGTAGCATTGGGAAATAATAATTGGTCTACCTGTGTTATGAACACAAAGAGGTAATAAATGATAATACACACAGTCAACGGAACAAGGCTTTTCGGGATATTTGACGCAACACCAGCACCCGCAGAAGATAGGACTTGGACACAGGAGCAATAATGACAATATATAACATAAACATAACAGCCTCAAACGGCACACACTTAAAAAGATTGAAATCCGATCTTTCATTAGTAATGGAGAAATCAGGTTTCAACTCTTGTAACAACATATCCGTTGAAACAACTTTATGGAGTTTTTAAATGAACTGGAATAAAACAATAAGAGACTCTGAGTGTTATGACTCTTCTAATCCTTGTGACTGGTTTTTCTACGCAGGAATAAAGTCACATCAGGAACTTGCGGGAACTTTAAGACTTTAAGTAAGAGGACATAAATGACAATACACAACATAAACATAACAGCCTCAAACGGCACACACTTATATCCAGTTAAAGCATCTATAGGTGAACCAACCTATGATTACATACAATGCTCTCCATCTGAAGCAGAGGGTATAGCCGTTCTGAGATATGTCCCAGCCGTTGCAGAAATAGTTAAGGGTGAGTTTTATGCAAATGGTACAGCACTGAGATCATACAACAAGTGTACAGTGCAGACTACTGTAGTTAATGTGCCGTTGGTTAACCTATATCTATCAGCCGATGGATTAACTTGGTTCTATGTAGGAAAAGGTGTGTCCACTGCTGGTATAATTGACTTCAAGGTATTACCATCTGATTTTAGTGCTGGTGATAGTTTCTTTGTAAAGGTTGAAGATGCTGCAAGTCCTACTGTTTATGATATTGTTGAAGGATATATTGAAATATAGAGGTATTATATGTTAACTAATCAAGTGCTTAATTCTGATCTTTATGAACTTGCGTTACCTGTATCTGTAGCGCTTTCCGGATCAGAGTGGGTTGCAGCCTGTATACCTGAAGGGGTTTTAGCCTTTATAAATGCGGATGGAACTGGAACTATTTACACTGATGGAGAAACTGTACCAGAAATAAGTGAATCAACAGTGTCGGTAGACATAACATTCGAACCAACAGCTGAAAGAGTCTACACTGAAACGTTAGAGGTTGACTCTTATGTGTTACCCATAGAAGCATTTGGTATGTTATCTTATAGATATTCAACTCTTAAGTACTCTGCTTCTTATGGTGGGTCTATATCTGGAAGCACCAAGCAGATAGTCATGGCTGGTATAACTGGCGAAGCTGTAACAGCTGTTCCTATAACTGGTTACTCCTTCTTAAAGTGGTCAGATAATGTTACAACAGCTACAAGAACTGATGTAGCAGGCTTTAAAGGCGTAAATGTTACTGCTTTATTTTATAAAACTTCTGATTATTCCAGTATAATATATCAGTATAAGTAAAAGGTGCTGGAGCTCTTAATAATGGTGACAGAATAGTAATGTTGGCAAAGCACACAGCTGGTACATTTTTAATAGAGAGTGGTACTGTAGGAAGCATAAAAGAACTTTAGGAGAAAACAACAATGGCTCAGATAAAGATTGATTTTAATAAGTATGCAATGCAGCCTGGGGCTTATAGTGTAATAACACCAGCTGCAAGCACAGTGCTAACACCATCCCAAGAGGATTTGTTTGAGTTGCTTGCAAATAAGATCCAGGTTGTTAGGGATGTACCTACAGCTGATGGTTATATTAGCGAAGCACTCTTTAAGCAGGTTATAAATGACTTGTGTACCACGTTGGAGATAACTCCAGTTTACCTTACAGATGTACCGGATGGATCATTTGTTACTGAAGAGCAGTATGCTTTAGTAGATGAGACAGGTGATTATTTAATAGACACAGAATTATAATAAGGAGATTTACATGCCAAAACGTTTTGATCAGTTAGACACAAAAGCGGTTATCAATGACAACGACAGAATAGTTATTCTTGATTCAGAAGATCTTATTGGTGGTAACCCATCAGTTAAGACCGCTGATGTAGATGCCTTCAAAGGGGATAAGGGTGACCAGGGTGACGCTGGTGATTTAGTAGCTACCGAAGGAACACCAGTTAACTTCGCAGCTGAAGTTAAGAATGCTTATACGACCAACCTTACAGGTGAGAACAATGACATTGTCTATACATCTAAATTAGATCATGATGATGATATAACAATAACTTATCTTGACCCAGAAAGGGAGTCACAGACCCTTGAAGTTGTTGTTACCGGAACAGCAATAGAGGTTTACTTAGCAACCAATGATCAGAATGGTGGAGAGATAACCTCAACAGCTGATGAAATTAAGGCTGCTATAGCCCTTGTTCCAGCTGCTCACGCATTAGTTGGCACAGCAGATAAAGCTGGTAATGATGGCTCCGGTGTAGTTACAGCTCTTACAGCCGCTACATTGGTTGGTGGATCAGCGGAAGTGCCAGCAACAGTTGGTGCTAAAGGAACAGTTAGATTTGATGGAAGCAATGTGTATGTAGCGGTTAGCGCTAACACTTGGAAGAAAGCATCATTAGGAACACTTTAATTAGGAAGTAAATAACTATGGCAGTCTCTGATTTCATCACCCCGTTTTTAAATGCTTTTAATAGCGCTGAGATAACAGCAGCAGAGATGCTAACACGGTTTGATTATGATGCTGCCAGTGGCAAGGCTCTTGATGACATTGCTGGACTTATAAATGTGCAACGCCTGGTCGCTGATGACGATACCGTAAGAAGGCGCATAAGGGCACGCGTAGCACTTAATAACTGTGATGGAACACTCGAAGGTCTAAAGCAAGCACTTAAGCTGCTTCTTAACGCTGATATAGTGAGAATCGTTTCACTTGGTGATGGACTTTCACAGTTAGAGATAACCGGTGCTGATATTGATGACTGGGGAGTGGATTACATAAACAGCGTACCAATGGCTGGAACTGGCTTCGATGGTATAATTATATATGATGATGAAGATTTTACCTTCGATGATGAAACGAGAGGCTTTGACGCTGGGGAACTTGGTATAAACTACTAAAATAGAGGATAATAATGATAACTAGACCTACGGATGAAAGGATAAACTGGTCACCCTCAGAAACCGACGTTGAAGTACCGAGTGGTACTAAGCAGTCTTTAGGGTTTATTCTGCGTGAGAAGTTTGGCTCTAAAGTAGCAAACGGCCTTTTTAAAAGACTCTGCCAGTGGCTTAACTTCGCTGTGGACAGGGTTGACGCTCACGAAACTGTGGCTAATGTTACTTTTGATTTAGCTGTTGATGATATAGCTGATATTCAGACCTTCTTTGATGAACTCAAGCATAACGATTACACAATTACTTTAACTGGAACATATGATGATAATACAACGGTGCTTTCTATAACAAATATAAGTGGAATTGGTAACATCGTGTTTTCGGGCAACGTAACAATGGGTGGTGTGTTAGTATCTGGTGTTAATAATAGTGTAAGGTTTAATGGTGAACTTAACGTAGAGCAGACTACTCAGTATGGACTCAGGGTTGTTAATTCTCCTTATGTTTATGTAAATGAGCTTAATTGTACATTTGAATCAGCACCCACTAGCGCATGGTGCTTAGTTAGACTTGAAAATGGTAAACTAACTTGCCTAACACCAGACTTTGATGGCCGTTTTACTTCTGCTTCAGCGCCTACGTATTTAATAAGACTCGATAGCAAGTCACAAATACTTTTAGGTACTGACTACAACGTTAAGACTAATGCTATAGCCGGATCTGCTATAGGACGATCAATGATACAGGTAGATGACGGTGGTTTATTCGACACCTCAGCTGAAGCATTATTTGACGCCAATTGGGGTCAGAACTATGCCTGCCAACTTGAGATGGTTAAATACCCTAAGTCAGAACAGATTTACTACATAAACACTGAAACAGGGCTTACATATGCCAAAGCAATAATAAATGGTATAATAGAAGTTAATTGTGCCATAGATAGCGTTGGCATAAACAACAACATATCAGATTTAACTATAGAGAATATAAGTGGTTCTGGTTCAATAACATTAAATAGTGCAACATTTGTTTTAGATAATATTATAAGAAATTGTACTTGTGATATTAATATTACAGATGTTGAAGTTAAAGAAAATAATATAAGTGATATTAAATATGGTTTATCAGTTATTAATTGTATAAATGTAAACTTCTTAACACAGACTATTTTAGATGTTGGTACTGAATTATATGGAGGATTGTTTGTTAATAATTCAAAATGTTACTTTGAAGATTTAAGAAATACTAATACCTATACTATAGGTGGTATTTTAAAATTACACCCATCATATTTTAAAATTAATAATAGTTCAGATATTTATATTGATAGGATACTTTCTGGTGATGATGTAAGAACAACATCGGATTTTATTTCTCTTATGTCTGGGTCAAAATTAAGTTTAAAATCATGGGTATCAAGTAATGTACACACAACTGGACTTGGGTTTAATGAAATAGATGAAGCTTCTTATGTAGTTGGATATACCAGTGCTAATAAGTACATACTTGCAACAACCCCGTCAGATATAACAATCATAGAACTTCCCTAATGGAGTAACCCATGAAACCTAAGGCATTCTTTTTACATGGAAGGGGTTACTGGTTAGATCCACTTATTATGGATATTCTTAATTACTGCTACTCTTATAGTGTATCCATAAAGATAGCCTCAGCTGCTTTAGGTATAAACCTGGAATCACTCGATATGCAAGTGCCTGAAGTAGAGCTATACCTAGAGAGCCTTAAGTGGATGGACAGTGTAAAGGAAAGTGCAGCTGAGCGTAAATACGTACGTTCTAAGCTATATAATGTTATGGATAATGCAGATAGAGCAGCTGATATTATAAAAGCAATAGAAACAATAGTTGCTATGACATTAACCGAGGCTGATATCAAGCCTGATATGCTCAAGGGGCTTACTTACGAGCAACTTATAGAACTTCTTGATAAAACGAGGTAGTGGTGAGTGGTGAGAGAGGTGTTGCTAACGTTATTAATAGGCAGGTTAGGTGTGAGCTAGCTAGACGCAGCTTATGGCACTACTGCAATCTACTGTACCCAGAATTCTATACCAATGATAAGATATACTTAAAGGAGCTATGTAAAGTCATAGAGTCCAAACCCAAAAAACTTATGATTAACCTTGCTCCGCGTACGGGTAAGTCACTCACACTTACCCTAGCTGAAACATGGTTCATAGGTCATAATAACAATGAACGAATAATATCAGTTAGTTATAATGATAAGCTAGCCGGTAGATTCAGCAAGGGTGTGCGCGACGTAATAGAAGCAACGCGCTCGGATGATAGTTTTGTATTCTCTGATATATTTAATAATGTTAAGATTAAGCGTGGTGATGGTGGGTCTCAACTGTGGAGCATAGAAGGTAGTTTCTTTACCTTCCTGGGCTCTGGTATGGGGTCAAGCATAACTGGTATAGGTAGCAGCTGCCTGGTTGTTGATGACATAGTTAAGAACAGCTATGAGGCATACACAGCGCATGTTCTGGACAGCCATTATGACTTCTATAAGAACACTCTGCTGTCAAGGCTTGAAACTGGCGGTAGGATCATTATCAACATGACCCGTTGGTGCGAGAATGACCTATGTGGCAGGCTCACGGCTGATGAACCTGGACAGTGGACTGTATTCAGTAGAAGGATAGACGAGTGCACTGGTATTATGACCTCTGACGAGATTAACATAAAGAGAAGCAGCATAGACCCAGCTATTTGGGAAGCTAACTATAACCAGAACATAATAATAACTGGTGATGCATTATATAAGAATGGTTTTAAGCTGTTTAATGAAACCAGTGAAGCACCAAGAATAGTCGTGATGGACGTAGCTGATAAAGGAACTGATTTCTTAGCAGCAGCTGCTATGGTTAGGAATGGTGACATTTATGATATACATAGCACCTTCATGGACTCAACTGAGCTTGCTGACTTAGAAGATAGACTTATAAGCTGGCTTACTAATCAGAAGATAGCAGTTGTGTATATAGAAGCAAACAACGTTGGAAATTACTTCTCTAAGCAGCTTAGAAAGCGGATGCCAGGTATATCCATACGTACTTATAATAGTGCTAGTAATAAGGAAGCCCGCATTAAGGCTTCATCATGGTGGGTTCAGGACAACATAAGGTTCCATAAGTCGTTGACATCTACTGATTTCTATAGACATATCATAGGCTTTAGGAGTAAGTTCAATGCTAATAGGCATGATGATCCAGAGGATGTTATGTCTGCCATATATGAACTCTTTGGTACTAAGCACTCAACAGTAGCTGGTAATAGAATATAATTGTTATAAAAAAGCCTTAATTTGTGGTATAATATTGATGACTGACAGCGGAGATAACTGGTTATGAAATATAGTGATATAAAACAGCTGCTTGAAAAGTACAACAAAGATCGTGGTTACTGCCTTAAAATGAGGAAGAGATATACCACTGAGTCAATACCTATAAAATATGAAATCAACCCAGCTTATGTTGATCAGGATGTATCAGAGCGCTGTAAACCTGATAGAAGGTTATATAATCACTTTGAAAAGGAAATAGTTGACACCAAGGTGTCTTACTTCGCTGGTTATCCTGTTAAGATAATGTCTTATGATAACAATAGTGACCTTAATTCATTTATAGATAACTTCAACATTGCTTCCAACTATGAAGACCTTATGTCAGAGCTGGTTAAGGAGTGCTCTATAAGTGGTAAAGGCGGAGTGTTGTTATACAAGAACGAAGAAGCTGAGGTTATGGCTACCAACTTACCTGGACACGAGTTCAAGGTGTTTTACAACATGAAAGACCCTGTAGCTGCTCTTCGTAAATATACTGATGGCAACGATGTTGATACCATCGAGTACTATGATAAAGATACTTTACATGTTCTTAAATTAATGAACAAAGAATGGATTTCATACGAGCCAGTGCTTCATGGTTTTGGAAGGGTTCCTCTAATAGAGTTGGTTAACAACGCTGAAAGCCAGTCTGATTACCATTCAGTGGTTGATCTTATTGATGCTTATAATAGGCTTATAACTGATTTCAGCAATGAGGTTGAGTCATTTAGACTTGCATACTTGATACTTAAGAACATCAATGCGAGTAAAGAGGACTTGGCTAAGCTAAGAGAGACCGGTGCTCTTATGCTGGATAAAGATGGTGATGCATACTTCCTTACTAAGGAAATTAACACTGAGGCTATCTCTACACTGAAAGAGATAATGGAACGCAACATAGTGAGGTTCGCAAGTCATGTTGACTTTACATCTGATGGTTTCACTGGTAACCTTACCAAAATAGCAGTGGCTTATAAGTTAAGACCCCTGGAGCAGAAGTCAAGGACACTGGAACTTAAGTTCTCAGCATTCTTAAGAGAACTCTACAGAACACTGTTTTCATACAAGGGGCTTTCAGTTACTTATGACTACACAGCCCTGGTGTTTAAATATACACGTAATATACCCATTAATATACTTGACTCAGCTGAAGCTGCAATAAAACTTAAAGGACTTGTTTCAGAGCGTACCTTGCTCTCAACGTTGGACTTTATAGGTAACGTAGACGACGAGCTGGCATTGATAAAAGAAGAGATTGGTGAAAATAATAATGGTAATAATTAGCATGGAGCTGAATAGTCTGCCTGGAGTAAACAGCGACAAGCGAATATATATGCCTGGTGTTTTTTTATTTGACAACATATGGAGAATGACGTAATGACAATTAAAAATTACGCAGATGTGGCAATAACTATTGAGAGCGCAAGAATATCAGCGCTTGGTTTTAATACTTGCCTCATTCTGTTTGAAAGCGACACACTTGATAGAGCTAAAATAGTTAGTACTTCTGATTATGCAGACGCTGATCTTGGTGGAACTAGTTCAGAGCTTTACAAGGCTTTTCAGAGTTACCTATCACAGGGTATTATAGCAGGAACAGTTGTTGTTGGCTGCAAGAAGACTACCGATGCTACTTGGGCTGATGCAATTACTGCTATTAGAGCTGCCAACGATAGCTGGTATGGCATAATTATGGTTAATAAGACAAAAGCTGATATCGTATCAGTTGCCGCTGTAGTTGAAACAATTGAACCAGGAAGACAGCTGTTTGCTGTTACTGCTGATGCTGCTGTAGCTGCTAAGACATCTGGTAACGTAGCTGAGACACTTAAGACTGCTGGTTACTACAGAACCAACCTGATCTACTCTACAGATACTGCTGCTTATGCTAACGCTGCTATGGCTTCTTACCTTAGTTACAATCCTGGTAGCATCACTTTTAACTTTAAAGAACTCGTAGGTGTAGCTGCTGAGACCCTTACAGCTGCAGAGAGACAGAATCTTATTGATCAGAACTGTCAGGTTCAGAGAGAAGAAGCTGGTCTTAAGAGAACACTTGACAGTGGAATGACTGTTAATGGTGAGTTCATTGATATTATGCATGGACTTGATTGGCTTACAGCTCGTATAGCTGAAGGCGTGTTCTCAATCCTTGCAAGTGCTCCTAAGGTTCCTCTTACGGATGGTGGTATAGCTCAGCTTGCCGCTGAAGTAACTCGCAACCTGTCGATTGGTGCTACTGATCCTTATAACTACATAAGAGATGATTACACAGTGTATGTTCCATCGCTGGCTTCCTTGTCGTCATCTGATAGGAATGCTCGTAAAGTAACTGGACTTAGGTTCGTTGCTCATCCTCAGGGTGCTGTTCATTTCGTAGAGATCAGAGGAAAACTGGTTATTTAGTTTTATTTATGGGGTATCTTAGGGTACCCCATAAGATTTATGGTATAATATGTTGATGGTTAATAACAACTCAAATGGAGTTAGAATATGATTCGTACATGGAATAGTGAAAACGCAACACTGATTGTAAGCTGGACTGATTCCGTAATTGGTAAACAGAAATCAGCTGAAGTTAAGAACTGGGATGAAATAACTTTCAACTACAATGAAGATCGTTATGAATTCTCAACTTCTACTACTGGTCAGATTACGCGTAGTAAAATACAGAATAAGCTTGGCGCAGCAACTGTTGTCTGCATGTCAGGTAGTGATTGCAACGCAGTGCTTGGTGACCTCATCAATAGCAGCTCAAAAATAACAATCAGTCTTGTTGAAAGAATGCCAAATTCACTGGGTGTTTCTGTTGGCAACGCTGCTGAATGGGTACTTAATGATGGTTCTATCAGCTCTGCTGGCGATGCTTCTAGGGGGAGAGTTGCTGGTCAGAGAACATGGGTAGTTACAGGTGAGATTAGTAAACTGACTGATGGTGAGTATAGTGATTAGGTCTTATGACCCTAATAATGTCTATACATTCCTAAATGATTTTCATATAAAGGAGTGGACTGGACTTAAGGTTATTAATTCTGAACAGGAAGACTTACTTCATGGCCTTGGTAATGAGCTGGCTAGAGCTAAGCTCAGAGGTCACAGGGTTGTTACTGTTGAGATAACATTGCCTCAATCCAGTCCATTTAACCTTGGTATGTCAGTAATATCAACGCTTGGTGCTCCAGTTGTTTTTACGATGTTTGAGAAAACTACAGTTATAAAACTTACTGAGAGTGCTTCATATCGCGGTAACGAAGGAAAGTTCTTTGGTGCTTTGCTAGCTAATGCTAGCGTACCAGCTGGAGTTCAGGTTTTATTGTGGCCTTGCATTATATCGCAGGCACCATCACCTGATATGTCACGTGGTTCTAATGATGTAACCTGGATTATTAAAGGTTATGCAAGAAGTCAAATTATTGGTGGTTATTATAATTAGAGAGGTCTAAGATGATTGTTAAGATTAAGGAAATGGAATTCGACATTATGCCAATGAGTGCGTATGACTCTATTGGATTACTTGCTAGACTCGTAAGAATAGCAGCACCTTTGCTTAAAGGCATTAAAGAGAGTAAATCACCACTTGAGATGATGATGAACCTCCAGTTGCAACCAAATGAGTTACAGGAGCTCTGTCAGACTATTGTATCTAATGTTCATTACAACAGAGTCCCAGTTGACCTTAAGGGTGTTAACCTAAGAGGTAAATTAGACATCGTTGCTGAACTTTGCTACGAGGTACTCAAGGGGGAGTACACCGATTTTTTAGCAGGTTTGGGTGTGGATCTTACGGAAGCGGAAGCGGAAGTCAAGAGCTAACACCTGAAAATATACTTGATCTTATTTATGTACCAGTTACGGCTAAGTCTGTAACGCTTGGCGAACTTAAGAGGGATTACACCCTTAATGATTATTGCAAACTCCTGGAGACAACCATAGATGTCAATGCGCGACTTAACAGTACAAATAACTGAACAAGGGTACAAGGAGCTCCAAAATAAAGTAGGTAAGCTGGAAAAGAAGCTTGCTAAACTATCTAAGAAGAACACTAAAGTAAAAATAGACAGCTCTGGTATAGATGCAGTTAATAAGAAGTTATCTTCTATGGGTAATCTACTAAAAGCAGGAGTTGTTACAGCGTTTGCGTATAAAGGGGCTAAAGCCTTTGCTAATTGGGTTGATGAAGTAGAGAACCTCGATAATAAGATAAAGTCAACGGGTCTATCAGCTGAACTTTACCAGTCAGTTGGTGTAGCGGCTAAGGAGAATGGCTTTGCAATAGAAGATCTTACTATTGCTATGACTAAGCTCAATAAGAAAGCCGCTGAAGAAAAGGATATGCGCAGCGCTGATGTTAGACTCTTGGAATTTGCTGAACACATAAAAGGCATAGATGATCCGGCTAAGAGATCAGCGGCGGCTGTCAAGTACTTAGGCAAAAGTGGAACTAAGCTTATTCCGTTCTTGATGCAAGGTGCCGCTGGTATACGTGAGATGACAGCTGCTATGAAGGCAGATGGGTCAATACTGTCACAAGATTCAATAGATAAAGCCCTTAAAGTTGATGCAGCTTTTGATAAGATAGGAAGGACACTTGAAAGCATAACTAATAAAGCTTTCTCTGGGATAACTGAAGAACTCCTAAATGCAGAGTCTAGCGTTGGTAATATTTTTGATAAGATTAGCAACATGGATTGGGAGTCCATAGGTAAAGGCATAGCCGTAGTTTTAAAACCACTTGTGGCTTTTTCAGAGCTTCTTATGGAAGCGCTTGAAAAGATAGGTCAGTATAGTAGTGTAAAAGATTCCCAAATAACAGAAGGTAGATCTAAATTTTCGCAAGAACTTGCTTTAATAAGAACTGGTAACTATAAAATAAATGATGATAGTGGAAATCCATACACAGAAAGATCCTATTATGAAGAAAAATTAAAAGACCTTCAAACAGGCTACGATGATTCAGTTAGAATTGCGCTAACAGAGTCATTAAACCAAATGATTTCAAAATCCTTTGGTAATGCAGAATATAATAAATCCATAGGTAAAGAATTTGAAGACTTACAAAATAATATAAAGTCAGTTAATTTAGAGTTTGGGGGTTATCAGTCAAGTAGAAAGGATATTAATTTCTCTGAAAGTGAGTTCATTAATCTTTACAAAAAAGCAACTAACGCTGAAATTCAAAAGACTTTAATACAGGATTTTAAAGATATTTTTGGAAAAGACTTATTACCATTAGTAAATGTGGTAAAAAATGGTGTAGTACCAGTGGGAGGGGGTAAGTTTAAGGAGACAAAAGAAAAAGGAGGTGGTTCATCTGCTTCTGGTTTCAGTGATCCTTTCCTATCAACACTCATACACTTTAAAAATGAGTTCATAGTCTTTGCTGATAAGCTCCTTAGAGCACAAGGCATTATAAGTGGCTCTAGAAGCAGCGCTGGTTTAAAAACGGTTGGTAATATAAATATACAAGTTGATGTAACTGGTGGTAGTGGTGACCCACAAGCAACTGGTGATGCTATAGCTGGGGCAATAGTAACAGAGCTTAAGAAACTTGTTACTGCTAACAACAGCGCTGTTACTGCTATAAATAATCATGCTGCTGTGGTTAAGACTGCCACTGCTAGGACAGCTGGCCTTAATACACCAGCTAGTTCACCTATTTATCAATTACAGGGTTAAGAGGTCTAATTATGGCTATGACTGATATTTTCTTATCGTTCCCTAATGTACTTAAAATAACACCTGAATTAGATGAAGCTAGCTTTACAGATGATACCTTCATAGAACCACCAATTATGTTGAGCATAACATCGGATGTAAGGATGTCTATGTCTAGTGAGCCACTTACATTCCCAGTTGACAGTTCTTTTGTTCAAGGTAGGGGTGCTAAGCGTAATATTAACACAGTATCAGTAGCTGGTGTGGTTTGTGATGACCCTGTTTGGGGTTCACTTATGACACTAGGTGGCTACCCTATTAACCTGGCATCAAGATCATTGCGCAGAGATATAGCTAAGCGCCTTGAATCTGTACTTGCAGCTAAAAGTCTTTTAACTATATATGACCAAACGTTTGGTACCAGAAGGCATTACATACTAACTGGACTTGACTATGGGCCAAGCTTAGAGTATGAGGACACAACTGAGTTCCAGTTAACTTTCTCCGAGCAGCCAATGATTGAGCGCACTAATAGGTTTGGAGAAGTTAAGTCTGATGCTTATGTAGACCCCTTTATGTACTATGATTATGAGGTGAAATAATGAGATCATCAGGTTACTTCACACAGGTGCTTAAGCTGGGAAGGTTCACTTATAACATATACTACACCTATAACCCATTCGATTACCACTGGTATCTTAATATAAGTGGAGTTGCTAATGGTATCCGGGTTAATGCAGATCGTAACCTTGTAAAAATAAATGATGGTTACCTTGTTGCTAATGGCTCTGTTGATAAATATAACTTCAATGGGGTTGACTATGTCTCTTAGACTTGATATTTACAGCAATGGTGGCAACTGCATAAGGATTCTAGGCGTTGACTACCCGCTGCTCCCGCTGGAATCAGCAAGGCAGGCTAATATAACTTTATCCAACGTTGAGTTCTCATTTAGTATAACCAAGACATTAACTATTGCGCCTAATACTGCTTCATTCCAAATATATGGAGTTGGGCTGGATGCTGTTAATGCAATAAAGGATCTTGGATTATCTAAGAAGGGTGCATTTAAAGCTACAGCTATTATGACATGGGAAGAGAAACCAGAGGCTGGTGAAGCTGGTTTTGTGAGGTCTTATTATAAGCCTACTCTGGTAGGCACTCTAAGTGGTGGGACAGCTGTAAAGAAACAACCATATGGGGATTATGAACTATCATGGTCTAAATGTGCTTTATATGATGCAGATAATACCCTAATATACTCCGGTGATGTTGTAGACGTTGAAGAAACACTCGAAGGTTGTAATATAGAAGCTGCTACAGGTCATTATATGATGGAACTTCCATTTTCACAAAGGGTGCATAATCTTACTTCCAAGTTATCACTACAGATAAGCAGGCAGGTTGGTGCCTCACCTATGGACGTTGATGGACTTAAATTTAGTACAGTTTATAATTATGATTATATTGGTTATATAAACACAGCTGTTAGCATAATAGAAGATTTAATTGGATCCGATCCTTTTAAGGAGTTTGCATATTCTGGGGATATGCGCTTGATTGGGCCTGATGGTGTTGTGGCCTATAATAACTCTACTAAAACACCTGGCGAAATAGTTATTTATGGATATAATGAAATATTACAAAAGGCCTTTGCTGAACTAATTGAAAAGGGTGATCTTAACATAGCTACAGCGGTTTTAACACAGAAGCAGAAGAAAGCTGTTAATAAAAATAAAAAGAAGAAAGATGGCAGCGAACCAGTCTACGCTGAGTATTACATACTTAATGGTACTGTGCAGTCAGTCCTTGAAAAGATAGTAAATACAGCCCTCGCTACACTCCAGCTTCATGATGACACTTTCTATCTATGGAATTACTATGTTACTCAGAACCCTAGGGAGCTCTTCTTACAGAGTAGGTCTGGTCCATATTATAAATATATCTTCTCAGCTGAAAACACACCATTCTCCTATATGCCAGCATCTGGTCTTGTTGTAAATAAGGGTAGAGCTACATTCACAACAACTATTGACACTCTACTAATACCTGGAACTGGTGTTGTTATAAACCCCTACCCTGACTATACAGTTAGTGATTCCAGTATCCAGCCAACTGAGGTTTATATCGACACAGTAACCATAACTGGCGATGTGAGTTCACAGGTTGTTAACTACTCCGGTAAGACCACTGGGTTCACTTGGCGTGTTTCTAATTATAATGAGGTTTAAATGATACCAGCAATAGTTAAATCATATGATTATAAGACCAAGACAGCTATAGTAGTTGTATCAGACAGCCAGCCATACGAGCTGCAG
>Ga0209099_1002076_pt1 | contig 18386 bp, 23 predicted proteins | sample AD_JPNHW2_MetaG_FD_184430 | JGI IMG/M metagenome (GOLD analysis project Ga0209099, IMG submission 184430) | Active sludge microbial communities of municipal wastewater-treating anaerobic digesters from Japan - AD_JPNHW2_MetaG (SPAdes) (version 2) | ecosystem: Engineered > Bioreactor > Anaerobic... | reverse complement strand
GTGCCTGTCGATGCCTTCGAATAGCCCGCATAAAGTGGCAATTCCTTCCTGTTGCGCCCTTTGTTCAGTGATTCCGGCGGTTCCGAATCCGGTATCACCGATTGCCGTGGAGTAAATTGCGATGGTACCGCTGAATGTTTTGACAACATGCAGATTGAAAAGGTTCATGCCTGCTATCCTTGCTTCGGCACAGGCTGTTGAGGCAAGCATAGTAGGAACCCTGCGGCGTGTGACGAAATCACGTTTTTGGGCGCAATCACCTACAGCAAATATGTCGGGCTCATGGGTACGCATGTACTCATCAACAGCGATGAAATTATCTTCATCCACGTAAATTCCGGCCTCGCGTGCCAGAGCGCTGCTGGGTTTGTAACCGATAGAAAGTACGACTGCATCCATGGGGAATTTTTGTCCGTTCTCCAGTTCTACTTCTTCAACCTTGTTGGTCCCATGAACTTTACTGATCCCTACACCGGTGATAACCTTAACATTGCGGGCTTCGAGCATCTCCCTGATTTTATCCGATAACTCGGTATCGAAAGCCAGGTTCAGAATATTGGGCAACTTCTCAATCAGGGTGACGTTGTAGCCTTTTTTCGCCAGTTCGTCGGAAAGTTCAACCCCGATAAATCCTGCGCCGATAACAGCGACATTTTTAGCATTGTCGATTTTAACTTTCATGTCATCCAGATACATTTTGTCTTTTGGAATGACAAATACATTCTCAAGGTCAGCGCCTTGCAACCATTTGGGTTTGATAGGATTCGACCCGGTGGCGATAACCAGTTTGTCATATTTTACCTGTTTCCCGCTTGCGAAGGATACAGTCTTTGAGCCTGTTTCAATTTTGACGGCTTCATCAACCAGTGATGTTACTCCGCTTTTCTCCATCATTGCATCTACAGGCATGATGTTCTTTTCGCTGCCTTCAAGCGTTCCGAAGATGTAAGGTATTCCACAGGGCACCATAACATCTTTTTGTTTCTTAACCAATGTGAACTTTTTACCGGGCCAGTTTGCTTTTCCTGTTACGGCAGTCACCATTCCGGCAGCGCTGCCTCCAATGATCAGGACATCTGTTTTTTCCATTGTTTTACGTTTAAATTTTTGTTAATGCTTGTTTTAAATCTTCTATAATATCTTCGGCATCTTCAATGCCTACCGAGAATCTTACCAGATCATCGGTAATGCCGGCTGCAAGTTTTTCCTCTTTGCCTACTGCGGCATGGGTCATTGAGGCGGGATGCTGAATCAGTGTTTCAACTCCGCCCAATGATACGGCCAGCAATGCCAGATGAACGTTATCCATTAGTTTTTTACCAGCCTCATAGCCCCCTTTAAGGCCAAAACTCATCATTGAACCGGGGCCATTCATTTGTTTTTTGCCCAGTTCATAATGCGGATGTGTTTCCAGCCCAGGGTATTTAATCCAGGCTATCTTGGGATGCAAGTGCAGGAAAGCTGCCACTCTCATGGCATTCTCCTGTGCTCTTTCAATGCGGATTGCCAGTGTTTTTAAACCACGCAGCACCATGAAAGCCTGGGTGGGATCCATATTACATCCCATATAAACCATGCAATGCCTGATCCTTTTGTAAACTTCTTTGTCTTTGGCAACAATAACTCCGCCAACAATATCGGCATGCCCATTGATGAATTTGGTAATGGAGTGTAATACCACATCAGCTCCCAGTTCCAGTGGTTTCTGCAAGTAGGGTGATGAAAATGTGTTATCAACTACCAGCAACAGGTCATTATCCCGGGCAATTTTGGAACAGGTGGCAATATCCGTAATATCCATTGTCGGATTTGCTGGAGTTTCGATGTAGAGTAATTTTGTATTAGGCTTCAGCGCTTTGAGGATATTTTCAGGATTGGAGGTGTTTACGAAAGTAGCTTCCACGTTGAAACGCGAAAAATCCTGTTCAAGCACACCGCGTGCAGGCCCGTAAACGGCATCGGAACTTATAATGTGGCTACCACTGCCAAGCAACGCCATGTAAACGCTGCTTATAGCTGCCATGCCTGAACTGGTGGCAATGCCGTCGAAACCATTTTCCAGCTCAGCAACACACTGTTCAAAAGCCCTGATGGTAGGATTTGCTATCCGGGTATAGATATATCCGTCCGTTTTTCCTGAGAAGCAGTCAGCTCCATGCTGAGCGCTTTTGAATTTAAAGGTTGAAGTTTGGTAAATAGGAACGGTTGCGCTCCCGAATTCGTCGTCGAATGCCCCGGCATGAATGAGTTTGGTGTTAAAACCTTTGTCGTTAGTTTTCATTATGTGTTGTAGTTATTAATTTGTTAGTCAATTCGAATTAGTGACATCTCAGCACGGCCGGCATCGCAGGGCTGCCAAGATCTTCACCATGCAAGCCTTTATATTTTTCTTCAGGATTGAATTTTACGCCCAGCTTTTCGAGTATGGGTTCTACGGTAACCTGGTGAACTTGCAGTCCAATATCCCAGGGATTGTATCCCAATAAAAGTCCGGCCAATTCTTCGTAGGTGAGAACGGGAATGCCATAACCATTTTCTCCATAAGTCCTGCCTTCCATCTCAGCCAGTACATACTGCCACCGGTCAAGGAAAAAGGTACATCCCGGGCAGTTTGCAATGATGAGGTCAGGATGATAGGGCTGCATGGATTCAAATTTTATTTTCGAATTGCCGATGGAGTATCCCCTGTTCGACTTGAGCAGATATTGTCTGAACCCGAAACCGCAGCAATGCCGGCGTTCGGGATAATCAACCTGGTCGCCACCCCATGCATCGATCATCCCAGCCAGTACATAGGGGAATTCGGCTCCTCCTACTCCTTTCTCAGGAAATATTTTTGCATAATGACAGCCAATATGATCAACCACCTTCAGTGGCTCGCCTGTATTCTTATTAACCAGCCTGAGGATGGCTTTTTCTGCAATTTCCTTCCTGAACTTGTAAATAAGGTCACTCGTGTGAACAAGATTCCTTGGGATTTCAAAGGTTTTACCAGTCGCCCGTTTCAGTGCCTCCCGGGCTTCCTTTTCTTTTTCGGGGAACTGCTTCCAGGTTTCGAGGACCTCGTTGTAAATGCCAAAGGAGGTGACACAGGAGCATACAAAGTTTTCATAGCCTGCTTCTGTCATCAGTGCAAACTGCCTTGCCACAACGGTCATGGTGGTTTCGAAGGGTATTACTCCCGAATGGTAAGCAATGCCTGAACAAGTAGTTTGCCTGGCATCGTCAAATATTTCTTTGCCAGCTATTTCCCTGATTATTTTGAGGAAGAGGTCTTCAGCTGCCGGGAAAAAGTTTTGCCTTATGCAACTGCGCGCAAAGTAGTAATGGTCGTCAGCAATTTCTTTCTGGTATGCTTCCCAGTTTTTATTGGGGATTGGTTTCATTGCTCAGATTTCTTTTCCTGTTGATTTTCATTGTACTGGTAATAAAAGTAACTGTCCCTGTCGGTCTTAAAATCGAGGTCAAGGCTATTGGCTACTCTTGCTGAATAGTCTTCAATGATTTCAAACCTTTTTGTTGCGCCTGTTTCCTCAAATATTCGTTTCAGATCATTTAACGATTCTTTTGAAGTTTTTCTTAATGACCCGCTTTGTTCTTTCTGATAACTGGTTCCCAGACGTTCGAGCACCAGTTCCTTATTTTTTTTGATCCAATCCCAAACCGGCCCTTGTTCAGGATACATCTCGGTATTAACTTCATCTACGTAAACACAGTAACCGTATTTGAGGATATGGTCACCAACTGTGCGTTTTATGGCAAGTTGTTTTTGCCCCTGGCTGCTTTCGGCGAAAAAACCTGTTTCAATAGACAATGCCCTCAATGCCTGGATGATGTAGCCGGGAGTGTTGCTTCTCGGGCAACGTGTTTTACATGACAGGCATTCACCGCACAACCATATAGTGTCGCTTTTAAGCAGCAATTCAAGTTCCTTCTCATCTCTTTGCTGGATAGTATCCACAACCATCCGTGGATCGTAATCGCTCACTGCGGCGGCCGGACAGATGGCCGTGCATGTCCCGCAATTAATGCAGGCATTCAGGCCTTCGATGAACCGTATGTCTTTGCTGAGTTCTTTATAGAGTTCCATTTTCATCTAATTAGTTGTGGCAATAATGGTTATGTTGCCTTTGACTTTTTCATACAACTTAACCCTGACTCGAAAATCTAATGGTAGAAAGATGTCGACCCTCGAGCCAAATTTGATAAAGCCAAGATCACTTCCCTGCCTGGCTTCTCCGTCTGTTTTTGCATAGCATACGATGCGCCTTGCCACCGATCCGGCAATTTGTTTTATCAAAACCATGTATCCTTCCGGCGTTTCGACCAGTATTGAATAATGCTCGTTCAATTCTGATGATTTTGGGTGATGTGCCACGAGATATTTACCCGGGGAATATCGGACGTATTTTACAACTCCGCTTACAGGATAGCGATTAACATGCATGTTGTAAATAGACATGAAGATTGAAATTTTAAGGCATTTGCGTTGGATGGCCTCATTCTCGAAAACTTCTTCGATTGCTACAATTGTCCCGTCGGCAGGAGCGAAAACCTTATTCATGTCGGGGATGATTTCCCTTGGAGGATTCCTGAAAAAGAATAGAAAAATGATAAGCACAGCCAGGCCAAAAAAACATATAGCGGCAAGAAACCAAATATTATGGTTAAAAATCAATATGCCGGCCACCGCCAATACCAGGTAAACTGACAATGCAGTAAAAACCAATTTTTGACCTGCCGGATGTATGATCCTGTTCATAACGGTTTAAAATTCAATTCCTTTCCTGGCTTCAACACCCTTTTGGTAATAGTGCCTGATTATTTCATGCATTTCGGTGATGAGGTCGGCAATTTCATAGAGCCTGGGGGTAGCATACCGTCCCGTAAGAATTATTTCCATTTCAGCAGGCTTACGGGCCAGGAGTTTGAGCACTTCTTCTTCTTCTGCAATAAGCTGGTAATGAAGTGCAATGCAGATTTCATCGAGGATTACCATATCCGCTTTCTGTTCAAGTATGTATTCAGTGACTTCGGTCAGGCCCTGTTGAGCCGCATCAATATCTTTCTGCGTGGGTTCATTCACAATAAAGCAATCCAATCCATACTGTTTGAGCTCAATTTCCGGTATACGTTTTATTACATCCAGTTCGGAATAGTGCATGCCTTTCACAAACTGGGCAATGAAAACTCTCCTTCCGGCGCCCGCAGACCTGAGGGCCAACCCGAATGCTGCGGTGGTCTTACCCTTTCCGTTTCCCGTGTACAGGTGGATGAAGCCACTCATTTTAATTGTGCTTTAAGTAACCTTACGTAGCCAAAGAAGTACAAACCGACTGTTTCAGAGAATAACTGCCTGGTTTCGAGGATACTCTTCCAGTCCTTTTCAATAAAATCGAATGCATAAGGACATTCCATCTTTTTGAAAATGAATCGGTGTGAAGGAGGCATTTCATTCAATTTGAATTCGGCATAATCGAGGATCACAAAATAACCGCCCGGTTTCAGGTGCCTTTTTGCATTTTCGATGACAGATTCCCTAACTTCCTGTGGAAAGCCATGGAGGACAAAGCTGATGAATACCAGGTCGAAGGATTCGTGTAAATCAAAAGCAATATCAATCCTTTGTTGCCTGAAATGGGCCCGGCCATCGCCTGCAAATCGTTTTTCAAACTGACTTTGCATAATTGGCGATAAATCGATGCCGGTGATTTTTCCGTCTTTGCCCAGATGCTCAAGCATTAAGCCTGCATTACGGCCCGTGCCGCAGCCCATGTCGAGTATGGAGTCGCCGGCCTTGATGCCGATATCCCTGATTGCTTTGCGGATGAAATACCGGTATTGCCCGAACGAAAAGAAGTTCATCATCTGGTCGTAGTACCGGGCAGTGAATTTTGTAAGTTCAACTCCCGAATCAGGGTATATTTTTGTTGATTCCATTGGGGCTAGTTTTTAAGGTCAGTAAACTTGCGCAAATAATATTCCCGGTTATTGTATTTTATCTTCCTGATCAATTTGTTTTCGATCAATTCTTGCAGGTCCCCTGCGGTGGCACCCGAATTCGACATGAGTTCCATGACCGCTTCTTCGCGCATCGGATGCACCGCCGTTATGCTGAGTAAATCCTCGGCAAAATTGCCCGACGAAGCAAAGGCATTGCCTTCGTAGCCGGTGAGCAACTCGGCTGACAACCCGCAGGCAGTGAAGATTTCATAAGCCAGGGTAACAGCCCGTTCGTCGGCAGGCAATGTGTTTTCGAATGCTGGTGGGCGCGCGGGGATTGCTATGTAGGCTACCCGGGGTTGAACAGTTTGCAGGAATTGAGCCATTGAAACCAGTTCCTCTCCGTTATCATTAAGTCCCTGAATCAGCATTGACTCCGTAACCAGTTCTCCCTTATATTCTTTCGAAAATTCAACAATGCCATTCAGTATTGATTTGAGATTCAGTGCGCTATGGGGCTTGTTGATTTTTCTCCAGGTCGAGCTGGTGACTGTATCCATTTTGACGGAAACGTAATCGGCCAACCTTAGTTCTTCACGAACATCCATGCGGTTCAGGGTTGAACCGTTTGTGATCACCGCAACGGGAATTCCGAATGTCCTGAGTTTCACAATTAATTCACCGAGGTTAACATCCAATGTGGGTTCACCGTCAGGCACAATGCTGATATACTGAGGAGTATTACTATTCCCCAAACAGGATAGCTTTTCCCCAACCTGTTGTACCAGCACATCAGGGGCATAGTGCACACGGCGTTCGGCCTGATTTTTCTTTGTTTTTCCAACCTGGCAATACATACAGGAATACGTACAAACCTTGTGCGGGATATTGTTAATCCCAAGGCTCCTGCCCAACCGGCGGGACGGTACGGGTCCAAAAACTGTGTTTTCCATATATGTTAGTTATTCGCCAGAAGAAGCTTTCCCTATGCCGATCAATGATTTACAACTCTCACCTGCAGGATTAGCAACCAGGCATGCGAGGGGAAACAAAAATGTTTTCCAACTGTGATGTCCCGGCCTGCATTCCTTCCCATCCAACGGTTTCCGCAACATTGTCCATGATCCTTCCAAGTAGTTACAACACCTTGAGTTTGCCGCCTTTGTAGAGATCGTATGCCTGAAAGACGGTCATATCATTAGCACCGACACATATTTGCATTTTCATGTTTTTGAGGGCTTTTTCAGCTGTTTCGCCGGGGCCGTTACCCGTAATCAACACATCGGGCGAAAGGTCGAAAATCTTCTGTGCAGTTGCAGTACCCGCACCGTGTGCCTCGTTTTTGATGTCGTCGTTTGAAACAACTGTCAGTTCTTTAGTTTCTTCATCAAAAAGCAGAATGTTTTCGGTTCTGCCGAAACGCGGGTCGATCATCGAATCCCAGGTGGTTCCGGTTGATGTAAAGGCTATCTTCATATGCTGTGTTTTAGTTTGTTGTTAATTGTTTGATTTTTCCCCAGCTCTCTGCCAGGATTTCCGTCAGTTTACCATTACTGTATTCAATAACCGTTTGTCCCTGGACCATTGCCCGGGTGAAGTTTTCATCGTATGGAAGGCTGGCAATATGTGCGATATCGTTTTCCTCCAGGAATTGAAGGATTTCTCCGGTCTTATCGGGATTTATGTCGTATTTATTGATGATACAGCCGGATTTGATATGGAACTTCTTCACGAGTTCGTATACGCGTTTGAGGTCGTGCAGGCCTGAGACGGTAGGTTCCGTGACCAGAACTACAAAGTTTGCGCCCGAAAGCGATGAAACAACCGGGCAGCCCACACCCGGCGACCCGTCAACCAGGATGAAATCCTTCCGTTCTTCGAGGGCTATCTCTTTGGCTTCATTTTTAACTTTCGCCACCAGTTTTCCTGAGTTGTCGGCACCGATGCCGAGACTGGCATGCACCATCACCGATCCGGTTTTTATTTGCGAGATAAACCATTTACCTGCCAGGCGCTTTTTATTGATAATCGTTTTGGCAGGGCAAATCCGTGAGCAATAACCGCATCCCTCACAACTCAGCGGATCAATGACAAACTGCTTTTTTATGACAGAAATGGCATCGAACCGGCATTTCTTCAGGCATATGCCGCAGAGGACACAGTTACTTTGGTCGATAACGGCGACTTCTCCGCTGTAAAAACCCTCCGTAAATCCAAAGTCGGGCGCCATGAGCAGGTGCATGTCAGCAGCATCCACATCGCAATCGGCAACCACTACATCCTGTCCGCCCAGCATGGCAAATGAAGCCGTAATGGATGTTTTCCCGGTTCCGCCTTTGCCTGATATTACTACAATTTCCTTCATGCTGGTTTTTCCGCCACTATATTGATACAATAATTCACGATATGTTCCATAACCTCACCTACCTCGTGGAAATGCCGGTAAACAAGTTCCCCTATAGAATACATTTCGGCGATCTTCCTGTTGTTGGGTATTGTAGCCAGCAGAGGGATATTTTGCTCACGGCAATAAGTAATCACGTCATCGTTCCCGATTCCAAAGCGGTTGACCACCACTCCGAAAGGCTTACGGAGTTCCCTTACCGTGCCGACGGCAAGTTTTAAATCATGCAGGCCGAATGGAGTAGACTCAGTGACCAGGATGACAATATCAGCGTCTTTCACCGCTTCAATTACCGGGCAGGAAGTCCCCGGTGGGCAGTCGAAAATGGCATAACGCATGCCGCCATGTCTGGACGAAACATTTTTTTTTGTTTTGGCTATGGCTGGAACGGCCTGCTCTTCACCAATATCGAGCCGGCTTTCGACCAGTTTCAGTTTTTGATTGCTGAATTCGCGCAGCGTACCCTGTTTTTTCCGGATCACCGGCAATGCATTTTCAGGGCATAACTCGGAGCATGCGTAGCAACTGTGGCACAACTCGGGAAACACAATGACTGATTCTCCGAGTTTTATAACCGCATGATAGTTGCATACTTTGGCACAAATGCCACATTGGCTGCACCGGGATTCATCCCAGCTGGGAATCATCTTATAAATTTCTTCTTCATGGGTGAGTTCGCCCTTGAAAAACAGTCCCGCATTAGGTTCTTCAACATCCAGGTCAACCAGGACAACGTCCTCCCTTTCAGCAATATAAGCTGCCAGGTTGGTGGAAAGCGTTGTTTTACCTGTCCCTCCCTTGCCGCTTGCAATGGCAATCTTCATAGTATTCCTTTCAGTCATATCTGAGCCGGGTTTCCATATCGGAAAGCGTTGGTTGTATAGCTTTCTTCAGGAATGGAGTATTCCAGGTATTTAGGTTATCATGGGTCTTTTTATACTTTTCAGGAATTGGATGCGTCCCGAAAACCACTTTCATCCCGTACTTCTTAGGGATGAATTTTGAAAAGTGCTCCATGTAGGGACAGGGAGGATAACCCACCAGGAAGCCGGTGGCAAAGTGAATGTGGGTTACACCATTCTTCTTCATCTCTTCCGGGGCATACTCAATATTCCCGCCCGGGCATCCGCCGCATGTAGTGAAGGCAGCAATTTCTGCATCCTGGTTTTTGTAGGCAGAAAATGCACCTTCACGTTGTTCGAATGAACGGAAGCATTTCCCACCGGCGCAGGTGCTGTAACGGTCGCAGATGATGATTCCGATTTTTACTTTTTCCATTCTAAATATGATTTGGATTGTACACAACGAGGCTCCCTTTTTCCACACCAATGATTTCAGCAACCACATCGCATTTTACCATGAACAGGAAGAAAATACGTGAATCGTTGGTTTCAATGAGCCCTTCCAGGTTTCCCTGGCCTTTCGAGATGATCAGGTCTGCGCGCTTAAATTCAGTCAGAAATTCAGGGCTGCAATGAGTAAGCAAAGTCGATGAAGCATCGTACCCGTTTGAAATTACTGTTGCTGCTATATCCATTCCAACCTCAACCGCATCATCCATCAAGGCATCATTTATGGCAGGCCCGCCTCTTACAGCATATGTGACATCAGGATGCAGCATGGTTTCGATGAACAGTTTGTCGAAAACGATTTCGCCGGCATTATCACCCAGATATAGCACTCTTTCGGCTTTCCTGATGCGCTCTTTCAGAAGGCTAGAATGGTCGATGGACAAGTTTGCAGCAAGAGCATAACTTATTGTTTCCTCAAGGTCGAACCTGCGGTCTGCTACGGCAAAATCCATGATATTGCCTGCTATGGCAAGCCTTAATGCCAAATTGAAAGGATCGTCGGCAGCAAGCACCCTGGGTTTCCAATACTTATAAAATCTTAAAGCGATTCTGTTGCTGGTTTTCTTTTCTTCTTTGTAGGGATCGGCAATACTGTTAAGAACCCGAAGTTTCTGATGCAATTCCCGGTGAATATGCGGAGCAGCACCCATAGCCTCAGAGCTCAACAGGCTTTCCATAAACCTGTTAAACTCTGATGCTTTGTCATGAGTGAAGGGAAATTTCATCAGCATTTTCCCGTAGCTCTTTGAGATGCATTCCTTACATCGGGGATCAGCTTTTTTATACCGGTTAATGGTTGTGATGCCCGTGTCCATGCCCTTCTGATCCATGATCACAATAGTTAGCGCTAAGCTGTAACTTTCCCTGTATAAAATCGTTGGCCAGTTTCTCAGGGCTGTCAACCGGAGCTCCAATGAAAACATTGATTCCTGCGTCGTTAAAGAGCGTGATGGCCTGTGGTCCCATTCCGCCACCTATGACGTCTGTTGCACCATGGGCTGATACAAAGCGGGGAAAGGTTCCGGGCTGGTGTTCGGGCGGATCTATTATGGTGATGTCAGTAATAATACTGTCTTTTACATCAACAAAGGCAAAAGCCTGGCAATGGCCGAAATGAGGGCAGAGACTTCCGTTTTCAACCGGAATAGCAATTCGTTTATTCATCATCATTTATTTAAAACTTTTTTTTCAACTTCCTCTTTACTTAGTGGTTTTGTGCAGAAAAACCAGTCGTAGCATTTCATGTTTTCCTTGTCTTCCATCCTTTGTTTTGCCACCCCGCATGATCCCGCAGTAGGGATAATGACATCGTCACCCGGACGCCAGTCAGCCGGAGTTGCTATGGAGAAAGCATCGGCAGCCTGCATGGCAATCAGTGCGCGGTACAATTCATCGAAATTCCTTCCCAGACTCAGCGGATAATAAATAATGGCGCGGATAATTCCCTTAGGATCAATATAGAATACTGCTCTCACAGCTTTGGTGTTGCTTTCGCCCGGCATCATCATGCCATATTTGCGGGCAACTTCCATGGTGATGTCTTCGATCAATGGGAATTTGACCTCTACATCCTTCATCCCGTTGTATTCAATTTTCTCCTTTATGGTTCGCAGCCAGGCGATATGGCTGTATAATCCGTCCACCGATAGCCCGACCAGTTTGCAGTTGGCATCGTTGAACTGTTTTTCCATATTTGCAAACGTCATGAACTCCGATGTGCAAACCGGGGTAAAATCAGCGGGATGGCTGAACAGAATCACCCAGCTTCCGCTGAAATCTGACGGGAAATTGATGTTCCCCTGGGTTGTAACCGCCTTAAATTCGGGAGCTTTCTCACCGATACGGGGCATTGCAATGATTTCGTTTTCCATTTTCTTTAGTTTTTAGTTTGTTGTAACCTGCTTCTTCATGTATTTGACTGATTACCTGTAATAATTTCCGGTATGAAATGCTTTTATTTCAAGTGACGGATTACAGGTTTAATGCCTGGCTCACCATTTGTCAGGCTATTGAAATCCACCTCTGAACCTATTTTGATGTCCTTGTCCAATACCTCCGCATCTTCTGCCTCTGCCTAATCCCCTTCCACGGAAATTTTCAGGTACGTTCTCATCAGGTTGGTTTTTTAATTCCGCATCCTGATTTTTTAGTGCTTCTCCAAAATTGGTGCATCGCCCCATTTTACGGCCTGACATGCGACCTTGTCCCATTGGGCCGGTTCGATCGAATCCTGGCATAGTAGCCTCCTTGTTTTTAAGTTAATATTATGATTTACCGCTTTTTAAGCGCTTTCCTTTTCCGATTCCGCCTCCTGATTTCCTGCGTTGGCCCATACCTTTACCTAGCTTCTGCAGTTTTTCTTCTTCCGAAACAGTTTGACATTTACCCAGTCCGCGTCCCGAGGCGGAGCCTTGTCCTTCGGGGCCTGTCCCGTTTAGTTTTGGCATTGTCTGTTGCTTTAATGGTTAAGCATTTCAATGATTTCCCTGATTTTTATCTCAGGGTCTTTGATCATGATCATTTGAATCTTCATGCTGTCGAGCAATGATTTGATCTTGATGCCGAATTCTCCTGAAATGATCCTGGTAACATTGCGCGAGGCAGCCAGCCTGACGGAGCCATGACCTGCATCCTCTTCAGCATCCTTAAAAGGATTTGGAATGTATTCAATTGATTTACTGTCGGTATCGTAAAAAACAAAATAAGCACATCGGCCAAACCGTTGATCTATCTTCGATTCTGCTGAATTTCCAGTTGATGTGATTGCGATTTTCATCTTTGTAGTCCCTTTTAAATGATTTTTCATTTCCTTTTCCTTCTCATGGCATAATGACACTTTGGACATTTTTCGTTTTTACAGGGAATCCCTAAATCACGAGGCTGCTCATAACCACAAACAGGACAGATGCATATATCAGGGGAAAGCTTCTTGCCTTGTACTGTCTGTTCATATTCATATTGATATCCTTCTATTTCTCCGCTGCCACATAAGGGACAGTTTTCGATCGCCATTTCTTTCTCCGGATTGTTGAAATAGCTATTGCATTTGTTGCACCGGTACCAATCACTGTCGAAATAAACCTTACCACCTTCAATTACTATCTGCCGTCCTTCAACGAATGCCTTTGCAAGTTTCTGTCTCGCTATAGCATAAATGCGGGTAAATGTTGGCCTTGAAACGTTCATAATTCCCGAAGCATGGTGATGATTGAACATATCATAATCACACAGGCGCAAGGCCTCATACTCCTCATACAGCAAGGTTACCGGTTCGTTCACGGTAAATTCAATTCCGGGGCCGTATGGTTTAAACCCTTTGATAGCCGGAGGATTTAAGACTTTTCTGATTCGTTTAATTCTTGGCGACATATTGGTAATGAACAATAGTTCATTGCAAAGATAATGAACATACGTTCATAATAATGATTTTTTTATTTTTGTAACAAAAAAATTATGAACAAACTGATAGAGAAATCTGAAACCAGCCAGTCAAGGATTGTGTTTCCGGGCGATTTGAATGATCATGATACATTATTCGGGGGAAAGGCAATGCAATGGATGGATGAGGTTGCATATATTACTGCAATCAGGTACTCCGGAAAGAAAATGGTCACGGTTACGGTTAATGAGGTATATTTTTTAAACCCGGTTAAAAGTGGTTCAATTGTTCAGATCAACGGAAGGATAGTTAAAGCTGGAAATGTAAAAGTGTTGATTGGTGTTGAAATGTACTGTGAAGAAATGATTACGGGTAAAAGAGAAAAAGCAATCAATGCGATGTTTACATTTGCAGCCGTAAATCATGAGAATAAGCCGGTCAGGATTAAATAGCCTGATTGTCTACTGCTCATCCTGTTTACCTGAGGATTACTTCGGTAATTTGATAAAACAAACCTAAAGATGAATATATATGAAGGCTCGACTTTGATTTCATGATCTGATATGAAACTCAGATTCCAAAAGGCGGGTAATGAGAATAAACTGTTAACACTAATCATCAATAACATACATGAACACAATCATGAAAATAGCAGTCCCGGTAACAGCCGACCAGCGAATTGACGACCATTTTGGACATTGCGAATACTACGGCGTATATTCAATCGGCGAAAACAATGAAATTGCTTCGTTTGATATCCTGCCCTCGCAGGAAGGTTGCGGATGCAAATCAAATATAGCCGGCGTGCTGGCAAACCAGGGTGTCACGGTGATGCTTGCCGGCGGTATTGGCGGCGGCGCCATCAATGTGCTGAACCATTGGGGAATAGAAGTGGTGCGTGGGTGCAGCGGCAATGCAAAGACAGCAGTGGAAGCCTTCATCAAAGGCAACCTGATTGACAGCGGCGAAAGCTGCGGTCAGCACGAACACCATCACGGGCAAGGCCATGACCATGGCCACCAATGCAATCACTAACCTCTTGCATCGGGTTCCCGACTTCCTGAAACTGAACTAGAGTAAGCCGCTGTTGACCAGCCACTTTTGCAGCACTTCGGTCCAGTTGTCCGTTTCAGCGTTTCTCTTCCACATCCCGAAACCATGGCCTCCGGTCTCGTAGGTATGCAGTTCGGAGCGAACTTTATTGTCCTGAAGGGCTTTGTAAAACCTGAAGCTGTGGTCGGCGGGCACTACATCATCATCTTTGGCAACAATGAGCAGGGTGGGAGGGGTGTCGGCAGTTACATGCAGGTCGTTTGAGAATCTTTTACTAAGCTCTTCTGATGGATTTTCACCAAGCAGGTTATGGGTTGTGCCGTCCTGCGACATGTAAATTACCGGGTAAACCAATACCATAAAGTCAGGGCGGGTTTTACGCGTATAGTGAGTTCCGGCAGTTGATGCCAGGTGGCCGCCAGCTGAAAAACCCATAATTCCTATCCTGTGCTTATCGATATGCCATTCCTTTGCCCTTTTCTTAATGATGAGCAAGGCGGTTTGAGCGTCTTTCAAAGGTATTTCCCAATGGGTAGCAGGCATGCGGTAATAAAGCACAAACGCTGAGATTCCTAATGAGTTGAACCATTCGGCCATCAGGGAGCCTTCGTGTTCCACGGCAAGTCCGCCGTATCCTCCGCCGGGGCATATCAGTACGGCTGTGCCGTTGGCTTTTTCAGCCGGGGCAAGGTATGCATACATGCGGGCGTCAGTAACATTAGTCACAAACGAATAAGCGTTTCTTTCTTCTTTTTCGGTAATGCCGCTACTTTCGGCAGGCCCGTTTTTGTATAGTTTTATTTCCTGCTGTGACATCGCTGTGTAACTCGTTCCTATTAACAAGAGAAATATTAATGCTGATTTTACCATGATTCAATTTCTGTTTATGTGCTTTAATGGCATTTAAAAGGTATTCGAAAATATTTCAGAATTTGAATGATATCGCTGATACCAATCTACACCATTAAATCAGATCCTGATGAATGTTTTATTCTTGTACAGATACCAGAGTATCAGGTAAATAATGCCAAAAGCACCAAGGGTCAGTACAAAGTAGTAGTAATTGCCGACGTATTGTTTGGTTCCGTAAAGCACCATTTCTGCAATCTGGTGAAAGTTAAACACATGCGAAAGCGTATATGCCACAATAGCATTCATCCCAATCACTTTAAGCGGAAAAGCCCAGTTGGATTTTCCTTTGACATCAATAATCCAATAGAACAATGACAGGAGCAGATAGCATACACCTGACGAAGCGAGTACAAAGGTGCTTGTCCATAATTTCTTGATTATCGGATGCCAGATGCCCAGGAGTAATCCTGCAGCTAAACCGGCAGCACCGATAAGAAAGAGGTACAGGGCTACTTTCTTTCTTGGCAGAGATGATTTAATGAGTTCCCCCGCAAAAACACCCGAAAGTGTGGTGGCAATAAATCCGAATCCACTCAGCAGCCATGTGTATTGAGTGCCATCCTGGAATTTGCCGAAGACAACCTGGTCAACATACCATGCAAAACTGCTGTCAGGCAGAAGTACACCCCTTCCGACGCCGGGAACATAAGGAATGGTAAGCAACAGTGTGTAAATAATAAGGCATGCCACAAAAATCATCAGGCGTACATTCCTTTTGAAATGTATATAGAAGATGCCCGAAAATAGATATCCTACGGCAATTGCCTGGAGCGTATTGCTGAAAATGCTGAAAGTTTCAAGGTTCCAGTCAAGGAGATGGCCCTGTACTATCCATCCAAGCGCGAACAAAATCACAAAACGGCGGAAAAGCTTAATATAAATAGCTGACAGGCCGCTACTTTCCAGTTTCCTTTTGGAGAGTGCAAACGGAATTGCCGCTCCAACAATAAAGAGGAACAGGGGCATCACAATATCGTAAACAGTTGAGCCGAACCATTCAGGGTGATCGAATTGTTTTGCCAGTGCTTGTGTGAATGGAGTTTGTGCACCCACGTTGATTGAATTGAATAAGTGGTCGAGCAGGATGATAAAGAGCATATCAAAACCTCTTAAGGCATCGATGGAAGCAATACGTTCAGCTTTATTGATTTCTTTCATGGCAGCTTAGGTCTTTTATGGCTTTGGTTAAATTCACAGGCTATTCATCATGCTGGTGGCTGAACTATTTCTTTTGGTAAACCTTCACCCAGTCAACGGTCATTGCTGCCGGGAAGAGTGTGTCGTCTACCGCCGGTCCGCCCCAGTCTCCGCCAATGGCTATATTGAAAATCAGGAAGAAAGGCTTGTCAAAGGGCCAGTTGTCTTTATTTTTTGCCTCAGGCTGGTAATGGTAAACGAGTTTGCCGTCGATCATAAAGTTGATGTAATCCGTAGTCCACTCCATGCCATAAATGTGGTATGTGTTGAAAGGGTCATTAATCTCCACAATCCCGGTATAGGGTGTTGCTCCGTATCCTGAGCTGTTATGAATGGAGGAATGGATAAAGTTGGGATGTTTGCCAACGTGTTCCATTATATCGAGTTCGCCGCAGGCCGGCCAGTTCACTTCTGAAATATTTTGCCCGAGCATCCACAAAGCAGGCCATGTGCCTGTACCATGTGGCAGCTTGGCTTTTATTTCGACGAGGCCATATGTAAAAGTTTTTTTGCTCTTTGTTATGATGCGGCCCGAGGTGTATTCATTGTTTTCCTTTTTTGCAGTAATGATAAGTTTTCCATTGGCAACATTCACGTTTTTACCGTCGGTGTACCGCTGAAGCTCGTTATTTACCCATCCCGGTTTTGCCACTTCATTGCTCCAGTAGTTCATATCCAGTGAATTGCCTTTGAAGTTGTCTTCCCAAACGAGTTTGTAACCTTTTTTTGATTGGGCAATACTGTTGAAGGAAATCATGAGCATTACCAGTAGAATTGTCAGGGTTCTTGTTGCCATATCTTTTTTTATTAAGCCAAAGGTAATTAAGTATTGTAAAAAGAGGCTGTCTCAAATTTGAGACAGCCTCCACCATAATCCAGCTAACCCAGTTAGTGCAGAACCACAACTTTTCTCATGCTTTGTGATCCGTCAACTATCATTTGCAGGAAGTAAACGCCGTTGGCAATGTTTATGGCATCCAGGTCATAAGTGTACTGGCCGGGAACCTTTTTACCTTCGTTTGCGGTGTTTATCACTTTACCTGCCATGTCGACAAGGCGGAATGTAACATTCCCGGTTTTCTTCATCTCGTAAGGGAAGGTTGTCCTGGCCGAGAATGGATTCGGGAAGTTTTGACCGAGGTTTGATGAATTATTGACAGCAGGCCTGTCGAAAATACCGGTGGTTGGGTCGCCAAGGGTTGCTACATCGTCAGCCGAAAGGGCCTGATCCCAGATAGCAACTTCAGAGCATCTCATGATATTGTCTTCACCATCTTCGTCGGCAAATAGCAGCAGTGTGCTTTGGAGGGCATCACGGCTGTCAATATCCTGGCCTGTTCCGTCAACCCAGTTGTATCCGTTAAGATATATCTTGAAGAATTCCCCGTTTTTCACGGTGACTACCAATCTGTACCACACATTGGCTGAGACTGTGAGTGTTGAATAGCCGAACCTCCAGGCTCCGATCAGGTTGTCGCCATTGATGAACAATTCAGCATCATCAGTGTTTTCGGGTGTGGTCTGATAAATGGCATGGTATACACCGGCCTGAGGCATCAGGATATCCATCATGAGTGAAAACTCATTGACCAGCGATCCGCCGCCGTTGGCTTCAATGCCATGGTTCATAGCCAGGTTGTTGCCAACACCCAACTCTACAGCCAGGTTGCCGTTTCCGGGTCCTTCAACTGATTCCATTGTACCGTTAAGTACAAGTGGCAATCCTATTTCAGCTTTTACCAGGTCTGCAGTGTCATCAAATTTCCACCAGCCTTTTCTTGTCGGGAAAGTGGGAGCCGGTCCTGTGGTGGGATCGCCGAGTTCCAGGGCTTCGGCTGAGCTGAGGGCTACATCCCAAATGCCGAGTTCTGCACAGTTGATGGTGTTGTCTTCACCGTCATTATCAGCAAACATAAGCAGTACGGTCTGCAATGCATCCCTGCCGTCGACTTCCTGTCCGGCTCCGTCTACCCAAACCTGTCCGTTTACATAAATTTTGAAATGGCTGCCATTTTTCACTGAAACGATTACCCTGTACCATGTATCCTGAAGTACACTCTGTGTTGAGTAGCTAAATCTCCAGGCTCCTACGAAGTTGGTTGTGTTGATAAACATCTCAGCATCGTCATCATTCGCAGGTGCGGTT
>Ga0209099_1002071_pt1 | contig 18426 bp, 18 predicted proteins | sample AD_JPNHW2_MetaG_FD_184430 | JGI IMG/M metagenome (GOLD analysis project Ga0209099, IMG submission 184430) | Active sludge microbial communities of municipal wastewater-treating anaerobic digesters from Japan - AD_JPNHW2_MetaG (SPAdes) (version 2) | ecosystem: Engineered > Bioreactor > Anaerobic... | reverse complement strand
ATTCCAACCAAGAGCACTACCGAGACGGTTGAATACGGGCCACACATTCCAACCTTGGTTGAGCTTGCTGAATCAGGCGTTCTGGACTGAGAAATCAGGACTTTCCAACCTCAGAATGCATATAGCCGAAAGAAGAACCACCCGTGGGCTGATTGGCAGGCCCGGTCGTCGCTAGAACCGTCTGCTCATCCAGCAATCACACCCGGCCCATGTCGTGGCTGGGGCCGGCATCGTCTGGCGCACATCCGCGCACAAAGGGAGCCCGTTTTTGCGCCGGCGGGCACCGGCACCGAATACCGCTGACCGCGAAGGGTCTCCGGATGGCTCGCACAGGCAAGCCATCGGGGGACCCTTCGCAGCGGCGGAAGGAATGCAGACGAGGAGAACGCGCGGGGTGCGGTTCGCGGAGAAGCCACCTTCAGGTCCCGCGGCCGGGGCCGGCCGGACGGGACGCGCACACGGAGCAAGAAGGCGTTGCGCGCTGGGGCGTCCCGCAGGGCATGCGGGACACGGGCCACGCCGCCGATGGCGGGCATGGCTCACGGGGAACGGGGGCGGTCAGGCGCCTTTGCGGCCACCGCCACTGGTACGGCGTGGACGCGAGGCACCACGCCTGGACGTGCCGGTTGCCACCGGCAGCGTGCCTTTGCAGTCGGGGTAGCGACTGCACGACCAGAACGGGCCGCTCTTGCCGGTTCGCTGGCGCGTGGGTGCGCCGCACTGCGGACAAGCCGGTCCTTGGGGAACCTTGATGGACAGGGACGTGCTGCCGTATTGCGCGATCAACTGCGAAATCCAGGCGGCCTGCTTGCCGATGAACACATCCAGGGTGAGTTGTCCGCCCTCGATCATGTCCAGCGCCTGTTCCCAGACGGCGGTGGTGCCGGGGTCGGCAATCGCCGCGGGCACGGCGTCGATCAGCGTGAACGCCGCATCCGATGCGCGGATGGAGCGCCCCTTCTTCACGATATAGCCGCGGGCGATCAGCCCGCTGATGATGTTGGCCCGCGTCGCCTCGGTGCCGATGCCCGTCGTGTCCTTGAGCTTCTGCTTCAGGCGCGGGTCGGTCACGAAACGCGCAACGCCCTTCATCGCCTTGACCAGTTCGCCCTGGGTATAGGGCTTGGGCGGCATCGTCTTGAGGGCCTTGATGTCGGCCCCGGCGACCTGGCATGCCATCCCGTCACGCAGCGCAGGCAGCACCTGGGTGCGCACGGGGGCGTCGCCATCCTCATCGGCGCTGCCTTCACGTTCGGACTCGGCCAGCACCAGGCGCCAGCCGCGGGCGACGACCTGCTTGCCCGTAGCCACCAGCTTCTGCTGGCCGCAGGAGAGATCCGCCACGGTGCGGTCGAACTCGTGGTGCGGGAGGAACTGGGCCAGGTAATGTGCCCGGATCAGCCGGTACAACGCCCGTTCCTTCTCGCTCATGGCGGAGAGATTCGCGGGTTCGAGCGTCGGGATGATGCCGTGGTGCGCCGTCACCTTGCCGTCGTTCCAGGCGCGCGAGCGCTGGGTGCGGTCGAGCTGGCCCATGATCTGGGCCAGCGTGGGATCGGTCTTGAGCAGGCTGTCCAGGACCGTGGGCACTTCGGCGAACATGCTTTCGGGCAGGTAGCCCGAATCCGAGCGCGGGTACGTCGTGGCCTTGTGCGTCTCGTACAGGGCCTGGGCGATCTCCAAGGTTTCCTGCACGTCCAGCCCAAGCTGCTTGGAACAGACTTCCTGCAAGGTGCCCAGGTCGAACAGCAGCGGCGGGCCTTCGCGCACGCGCTCGGTCTCGACCGACACCACCTGGGCACTGCCCGCGGCGCGGATCTGCTGCGCGGCCTGCTGTGCGACGGGCTGCCGCAGGCAGCGGCCGGCGTCGTCGGTGCTGGCATCGGGTGCCACCCACTGCGCGGTGAACGTCTGACCGCCTGCGGACAGCGACACGTCGATGGCCCAGTACGGCACGGACACGAAGGCCGCGATCTCTCGGTCGCGGTCCACCACGAGTTTGAGCGTCGGGGTCTGTACACGCCCGACCGACAGCACGCCATCGTAGCCGGCCTGCCGCCCGAGCACGGTGAACAGCCGGCTGAGGTTCATGCCCACGAGCCAGTCGGCGCGCGAGCGCGCCAGCGCCGAGTAATACATCGGCAGCGTCTCGGCCGAGGGCCGCAGCTTGGCGAGCGCGGTGCGGATGGACGCATCGTTGAGCGCCGACAGCCACAGGCGTTCGATGGGACCGCGGTAGCCGCACAGGTCGATGATCTCGCGTGCGATCAGTTCGCCTTCGCGGTCGGCGTCAGTGGCGATGACAAGCTGGGTCGCCTTCGCCAGAAGCGCTTTGACGACCTTGAATTGCGTGGCGGTCTTCGGCTTGACCTCGACCCGCCACTGCTGGGGAATGATGGGCAGCTGTTCCAGCGACCAGCGCTTGAGCGCCGCGTCATAGACCTCGGGTGCTGCCGCTTCGACGAGATGGCCGATGCACCAGGTGACCGTGACACCGGAGCCGTTGAGGCAGCCTTCACCGCGCTGCGTGGCGCCGAGAATCCGGCCGATGTCTTTGCCCTGGGAGGGCTTCTCGCACAGAAACAGCCGCATGTCCGTCCATCCGCTTCCCGTTGTTCATGGAGTTGCTGGGATCGAGGATGCCGAGCGCCTGTTGGGGCAGCAGCAAACAAGCTGCATGCGGCAGCGACCGCTTTCACGCCGATGGAACGGCTTGGGCGGGATGGCGTGCGGCCGGCGGTGTGCGAGCCGGGAGCCGCGATGTTCGGGAGCGCGCGGAAGCCGGTGGACGCTGATGGAGCTATCCCCTGGGGATAGCTCGCGAGGACATGGGGGGCGGCAACGTACTGCGGCCGCCCCCACGCCGGATCACTTCCTGCGCTTGGGCTCCTTCGACGCTGCCGGTTCCTGGGCGGCCTGGGGCTTGGGCTGCGCGTCCTGTGCGGTCTCCTGCGATTTGGGGCTCAGAACGACGGACTCGATGCGGAACGGCAGGATGCCGACGCTGCGCGCGTTGATCTGCCAGGTCTCGCGCGGCTGATCCTCGTTGTCGGTCCAGGGTTCGCGCTCCATGCGGCCGACGACCAGCACGCGCATGCCCTTCTGGTAAAGGTCCTTCCAGTGTGCGGCGTCGCGGTGCCAGATTTCCACCGGCGCCCAGAAGCCGCCGCGGTCCTCGAAGTCACCGCCCTTGGTGGGAACGGGGTTGTCGAAATACACGTTCAGCCGCAACAAGCGCCGCGGTTCGTCGTTGCCGTTGGGGAACTCCCGGTACTCGGGGGGCGAGCCGATGTTGCCTTCGCCCGAAAAATGCGTGCTCATGGTGCAATCTCCTTGGTGGTTGAAATACCCGTGCCATGTCGGCGTCGGGCGCGTGCTGGGGTGCCCGACGCGATCACCGATCGCGCACTCCGGGGGGTATGGACGCGAGCCGGCGCAGGTAGGCGTCTTCCGCCTCGGCGGCCTTGCTGGCGCACTCCTGGGCCTGCCTACCCAGGGTGTGCAACAGGCTGATCTGCATGTTCAGCGTGATGCGCTGCAGCTCGATCGCGTGCAGGTCGGCCAGCAGGTTGACCGGCGTGCTGGTGCTCGCCATCAGCTCCTGCCACAGGGCCACGCCCATGGCCGAGCGGTCGTTCCTGCGCCAGCGCAGGAACGTCGTTCCCGCGCCAGTGGTCTGCTGGGCCAGTTCCACGGGCAGCAGATGGAAGGGATGCCCACCGGCCTGTTGCAGCACTTGTCGCTGCGCCAGGCCGATCAACTCGTCGCGCATGGCGAAGCACTGGCTGGCCCAGGCCTCCAAGTCCCCTTTACCTTTAAAAGGCTTTAAAAGGCCTTTTAGAGAGGCCGCGTGTTCCAGGCGCATGAAGGCTCCCTGTTGCAGGCCCCGGAAGTAGCGGGTCGGCTGGTTCAGATCGCTCATGCGGATTCGTCCTCGCCGGCAGTGGCTGCGCCTTCGGACGGGTCGGCAGCAGCGGCCGCATCACCATCGACGCTGGTAGCGGCTGCGGCAGGATTCTCACCGCGCTGTTGCAGACCACGGCGCACCATGGGTGGCGCAAACGTCGAGCGGCGCGTGCCTTCGAGGACGTCCTGCGGCAACTCGCCGAACTTCTCCAGCGCGACCCGCGCTGCGGCATTCTTCGCCGCGAAATCGTCGCGGGTGCAGCCCGAGTAGCGGTACTGCTGGGCCAGCGAGAACAGGCTGCGCAGCGCGTGCGCGCCCTCGTTGAGCCAGCGCTCCAAAGTGCTGCGGTCGATCAGCGCGGTGTGGTGGGCGAGGATCAGCTTGCGCGCGATGTCGTCGTAGTCGGCCAGGAGATAGACGGCGGCAAAGCCCAACTGCGCATTGACGAACAGCGGCAGCTTGACGGGCTGCACGTTGAGGTTCTCGCCCAGGCTCAATGCCGCAGGCACGCCCGCCAGTGCCTGGTCCACTTGTTTGCGCAAGGTCTGCAGCGTGGTCCTGGTCTGGTCGAGCTTGTCCTCGATGCGCAGCATCCACCAGTCGCTGTAGGGGTCGTCCTGCTCCGAGCCGCGCTTCATCTTATTCATCACCGCGATGTAGCCGTTCAGGCCGACGATGCCGGGTCGCCCTTCGGCGGCGGCGCGGCCGTGCCAGATGCGGGAAGCGTGATGCGTGTGCAGCGTCAGCGACATCGCGCTGCGCAGGGAGCCGAGGTTGAGTTGCAATGGTTCGTTGCTGGTTGCCATGGTGAGCGCTCGCAGTTGGACAGGGAGCCGCCAGCATCCGCATGCAGCGGAAGGCAGTCAGTCAACAAACCGAAATGAGCCGGCCCCCGGTTCTATGCGCGCTGGCGGCGCAGCGCGCAACGGTCCCTTGGAGGCCGGAGCATTCACGTTGGCGCTCCGTGCCTCGGTCGTTGACGGTATGCGTACTGCACCGCACGTCGCGCTGCCGTTCGACACGATCCTTCGCCGCGCAGCCGTCCCCAGGGGACCGTTCCGTTGAGCGCCATGGAGGTCTGCTTCATGGTCTTGCAGGCGCTCTACTCAGGTTTTGCGCAGCATGTCGCGCCGTCGTCCGGCGTTTCACCACACAGCCGTCCCCTGGGGACCGTTTCTGCCGACCGCCAAGGAGGTCTGCTTCATGGCCTTGCCAGGCCCTGCGCTCAGGATTTGCGCAGCAGATCGCGCAGGCGCTCGATGTGCTGCCGGGCCACCGCGGGCGGCACGACGTTGCGCGGCGGCTCGGGCGGTGGCGCTCGCGCCGCCGATGGTGTTGGCGCTGCCGGGCTGGTCTGCTTGGCCCACGCATTGAACTCGCCGCGCATGGCGCGCTGGATGATGCCGAACAGGTACCCGGCGGGGTTGCGGATGCCATGCTTGCCGCACCGTGCGGCCCACTCGTCCAGCACAGCCTGCCGCAGGGCAGCGTCCACTTGCTGCAACGCCATCCTGGCGCCGGCTTGCTGTTCCGCCTTCAGTTCCGCGAAACGCTTGGGCCATTGCAGGTCGCCCAGCGCGCGCGCCTGCGCGGTAGTACGTACTTCATCAATACGACTACTACGTACTGTACGGTCCTGCTTCGGATTCCGAAGAGCGCCGTCTGGCGCGGGTTTCGGCCCTGCTTCGGATTCCGAAGAAGGGCGTTCGCCATTCCGAAGAAGGCTGGCGGGCCCTTCTTCGGAATCGTGGATCGCATCCTCCTGTGGATAACTTGCGGTGGCGGTGATGCCCTGGTCGGCCAGGCGCTCGGCGAGCACTTGCAGCCGCGACGGCAAGGTGCGTCCGGACAACATCGGGTCGTCCGCGATCTCCTGGAGGGTGTTGAGTCCCACCACCTGGACGGCCTTGGCGGAATGCCCCAGCGACTGGCTGACCAGGGCCAGGTAGTCGGCGTCGAGCTGCATGGCCTCGAACAGTGTCAGGGGTTCGTCGTGCAGGACGTAGAGGTTTCCGAGGATGCGGCCGGTCTTGGGGTCGCGCCGTCGTCGCACGAGGCTCAGCCAGCGCGTCAGGCGCAGCAGCGTCAGCGCCCGCGCGACGGTCTCGTGGGAGGCTTGTCCCGCGCAGGGCATGGACGCCAGCCATGGGCGCAACTGCTCATAGGTCGGGAACGTCGTGACGCCGTCGTCGTTGAGCATCAGCCGGAACACCTGCCAGGCGTTGCGCTCCAGCGGTGTCAGGCGGCGGTCGACGAACAGCCGCCGCGGCACGCTCTCGTGCCGATTGCCACTGAATAGGAAGGCGTCGCCGGACGCCGCAGGCGTGGGCACTGCCATGGGCGCTGGCGCGCGGGGATTTGGATTGGGCGTGAGGTCCTTCAGCGCAGCGTCGAACAGGTCGGCGAGTGCGATGGGGCCTTGACGCGGGGCTCGTGGGGCGGTGTCGTCCACGGCCATGGCCTAGTCCAATCCCTGATCGACCCAGTTCCTGATCGCGGCCCAGACCACCGAGAGCGGCAGTGACATGCCCTCGGCCAGGTCCATGGCCGCATCGAGAATCGAGGTCTCATCCTCCAGATCGACGTTCCTGCTGCTGGTCACGGCTTTCCATTGCCGCCAAAGTTCGGTGTCCTGGGTCTCGTCCAGGACGGGGTGGCGCCCCTTGCGCTTGGGCAGGCCGAGGATCTCCCGCCGCAGGGCGACTTCCTGATGGGTCAGGCCATAGAAGCGGCTGACCATCTCCGTGCTGGCCCCCAGCCGCAGCATGCGATCGACCGTGGCGATTTCCTTCTCCACGTCCTGTGCCTGGTTGAGCAGGCGCTGCAGCACTTCGCGGTTGACCGTGACCGAGCACCACGAGACGCTGGCGTTGGCCAGCACGCTGATCAGCGCGGGGTGCTTGAGCGCATCCAGCTCGGCCTCGCCGAAGCCCATGGCCTTGCAGCGGCGCAGTTGGCCGTTGCGAAGGTCATACAGCGCCTGGGCAATCACGGCCTGGTTGAGCGGATGCGATGTGGACATGCGGCCTCCCTCGCTCACGTCCCGGGCGCCGTGGTGCCGGCTTCCAGGTCCAGCAGACGCCGGGCCAGGCGGAGCAGCCGAAATAGCTTGACCAACGCCGTGTCGCTCAAGCGCCTTGTGCAGTCGCCGTGGTGTTGACCCTGGCCGTGCAGCAGTGCTGGCAAGTCGGCGGCGAGCTGCGCGCCATCCACGCCCGCTTCAGCAGTGGGCTGACCCGTCAGAGTGATGAGCAGCGCCAGCACCGCCCGGCCGAGCGGCGATGGTGCATGGGCGGGCGCGCAGCAAACGAAGCCGATGCCATCGGAGCGATCCTCGATGCACTCGTCCAGGGCTGCCTCCCCGGCGATCTCGCGCGCGAACTGCGCGATGTGGATGCGCAGCCGATCGGGCGTGTCCAGGCCGGCGTCGATGTACCAGACGTCGGAGATCGGATAGAGCCCGCCGGCTTGCACCGGGATGGACTGCAGCACGCTCGCCGAGAAGTCGGGCGGCAGCGCATCGCCCAACTGGTCGGCAACCATGCGCTGGATCGACTGCAGCCGTTCGGTCGTCGGTGCCGGCGAGACGATGTGCTCGAGAAGCAGATCGCCTGGTGCGGCCGCGGGGCTTTCCGTTGTCGTCTCTCGGGCCGTATCCTCGCGCAAGGTGGGCTCGGACGCCGGAGGGCTGGCGGGTGGAGGACTGGCCGCCGCTGCAGGCTTGGCGATGGACGATGCTACGCCCGGGGGAGGCGGCGTGCCGGCGGTGGGCGAAGGCAACGCCGGCGGCGCCGCAGGTGGCGTCGGGTCACTGACCAGCGCCCGGTGGCGGCTTTCCGATTCGGTCAGGTCCAGCGCCAACACGTCGTAGCCGATGCCCAGCAGCTCGGACATCTGGCCGATCAGCTCGTCCTGCACGCGCTGCGTCGCGAACTCGTCGCCCTGCGTGTCGAACTGCGCCAGCACCTCCTGAAAGAAGCTGTCGAAGTCCAGCGGCAGCGTGCGGTCCTTGGCATAGTGCTCCCAGGTGCGCTTGCAGGCCGTCCGCATGACCGACAGCCGCTCGACCTGGTGGCGCCCCAGGCCGCCATAGAGCACAGTGGGAATGGCGGGCAGCAGGTAGCGCACCGCGTCGGCCATGCGGGTGATGTGCGACCGCTGGACGGGGAACCCATCGGCCGCCAGGCGGCGGGCCAGTTCCGACTGGCTCAGGGCGGCGCTACTCTCCTGCTCGTAGAACTCGCGTGCTTTCTCGACGCCGAGCGCGCGCTCGATGAACGTGAGGCCACCGCGCAGTTCGTTCTCGGCAAGATGCCCGGTCAGCGCGACGATTTCACCGCGCTCCGGCCATGGCCGAAACAGGCACGATATGCGGAAGAAGCGTTCGTCCTTGGTCTCCGACCAGAGTTCGCGCAGGATCGCCAGCCGCGTGTTGCCGCCGTTGCGGATGATGTAGTGGTCCTCGCCGGGCCGGCGGGTGATGGCTGGCGCCGCGTCCAGGCCGCGCTCGCGGATGGACGCCTTGATTTCCTCGTAGGCGGGGTTGCGCTTCATGCGCGGGTCATGGTCGTAGGGCCGCAGCTGGTCCAGCGTCACGACCATGGGCGTGTCCGCGATCGGGTCGCTCAAGGCCGTAGCCGCTGGGCCGCTGCGCTCGAAGCCGGCCGCGAGCAGCTTGCCGGCCATGTCCTGCGAGGTCATGTCAGCCATGGCCGCACCCCTCGCAGTCCCCACGACCGCCGGCCGGCGCCATGCGGGCCTCTCGCTCGGCGCGGCGGATCTGCGCACGGGCGTTCAATTCGGCCCGGTGGTCGCTCGCGGTCGAACTGGTGTAGATCGCCGCGCAGCCGGCCTTGGTGAACTTGAGGTGCCCGCCCGGCGTGCGCTTGACGTGCCAGCCTTCACCGACCGCGAACTCGATCAGCGCGCGCAGCCGCTTGTGGCCGCGGGCCAGTTCATGTGCGTTCGCCATGGGACCTCCCGGCATCAAGAGGACGTGGCGGGCGACCGGACATTGCGGCAAATCTGTCCTGCCATTGCGGGAACAGCTCGCTCGCGAGCGCGCGCATCGTGTCGAGCGAGGCCGGCGCGACCCTGCCGGGCGGCTGGCGGTGCTCGACCCGATGCACCGGCAGGCCGCGCGTCGCGGCGCGCGGATAGGCTTCGATGGCTGGCACGTCGGTGGCGAGCACGCGGATGCCGGCATGGTCTTGGAACAGGTCGCGCAGGGCCTGCTGGATCAGTCGGGCGTTCGCCGACACCGGGTGGACGCGGTTGATGAGCAGGTGCAGCGGCGGCGGTTCGATGCCCAGGTGCCGGTACGGCGCGATGTCTTCGAGCAACTGCATGGTGCCGCGTCGAAGCTCCCGGGCCGCGAGGATTTCCGGCGTGACGGGCGACAGCGCAAGGTCGGAGGCGAGCACCGCCATCTCCAGCAGCACGGAACGCGCGCCCTGGGTGTCGATCAGCACCAGGTCGTAGAGGGGAGCAAGTGCTGGCAGCAGATGCCGCAGCCGCAGGCGGCCATCCGGCGCATGCAGCAATAAGGTGTTCAGCTCGCCCCGGTGGTCGTTGGACAGCACCAGGTCCAGGCCCGCGATGATCGTGCGGGACACGAGCTGGCCAAGGTCGCGCTCGTTGAAGGCCAACAGCTCATAGATGCCGCCCGGCGCGCGCTGGGTCAGTTCGTAGTAGGAGGACAAGGTGGGCTGCACGTCGAGATCGAGCAGCAGCACGCGCAGGCCCGCGTCCGCGGCGAGCCCGCCCAGGTTGGCGGCCGTCGTGGTCTTGCCGACGCCGCCCTTCGTTGAAATGATGGATACGACCTGCATGGCGCTCTCCGGCTGGGAATGGGAAGTCCGCGGGAGAACGGGTCAGGTCCGGTGGTTGAGGCGCTCGGCGATCCACTGGTCGATTTCGATCGAATCCCAGCCGACGGCGCGCACGCCCAGGCGCAGCGCCTGGGGAAACTGGCGCTTCTTCATCAGGTTGTAAATGTGGGCGCGTTTGAAGCCGGACTTGGCTTCGACTTCATCGAGCCGCAGGATGCGGCGCTCGTTCGGCGGGAGTACAGGGGGCTGCGACATGGCGGTCACTCCTGAACGCTCGGTGGCGTTTGTTGGCGTGACCTCTATTCAATAGACCTGGCTGCGGAAAGACATTGCAAATGCAATCTCCGCGGTTGCACATACAAGCTGGAAAAACCTCATGCGCTTGCGCTACGGACGTACTTCCTGGCGTTGGCGAACTTGCCGTTCAAGGTTCGCTCCGTGATGCCCATGGTGCCGCCGAAGTGGGCGACCAATGCCGAGACGAGTGCCTCCTGTGTTTTGAAGCTGGAATAGGGCACACCCGAAGGGGACTGGCCCAGCATCAGCGTCAGCATCCCGCCGATGATGTTGAGATACGTCGTCTCCGCTCGCTCGCTGATCTCGCATTGCTTGGAAGCCAGCAGCGCGGTGGACTGCTTGAGCAAGGTGTCGCGCTGCTCCTGCAATTCCTGCATCTGGCGACGCGCATGCTCCAGGGCCGCCTGAAGGGCCAGTCGCTCGATCAGGATCGCCTGTCCTGTTTCCAAGGTGATAAAAGGATGCGCCATGCGTTCGCCACGGCTGAACAGGAATCCTGGCCGGTGCTCGGGATAGTGGTTGCGCATCCAGCGCTTCAGATCGACATGGCGAACGGTCAGATCCGGCGACTGCAGCAGCTTCGGATCATTGAGCGTGATGCCGTTCTGGCCGTAGGGCAGCTCCCCGTTGAGGATGCCGTCATAGATACGCTCCGAGTACAGCCGGCACTCATTCCATCGCGGGCAATTCAACGATGGAGGCAGGAAGCGCGGTGACGCGATCGCAGCCAGGATCATCGGCAGGTACCGCAGCAACCCGGCCCACCGTATGGCAGCCTCGATGGGACGATAGAACACCTTCGATGTTGGAATGTCCTTGTGCATGTCTTCGTCTCCTTTCGGAAGCGCTACATCACCGGCTCCTTTCTTGCCCTGCCAAGGGCTGCTGTGTCGTTATGACCTTCCGCGGGTGCCTGGGAAGATGCCCTGAACGTAGACGGGCGAGGTGATTGGTTTGGCGTCCGCTGTAGGTGGCCTCGTCTTGCTCGTTGTGCAAGAATCGATCGGTTGCCGGCCCATCGAGCGATGAGGACGAAAGCTCGATATTGGCGCTCACGGTACCAGCGTCATGCGCTGCGCTGTTCCCCGCAAAACCGATTTGGTATGGTCTGATACGGCGATGGTTTCAGAAGCTGCGATCAACGGCTTCTGTTCTCCGGGACCTAGGGTCGGCAGAGAAAATCCGGCGGTGTCATATCTGCCCCGGATGCTGATATAGCGATATAGCATCACCCGCGCAGGTCCAGATGACTGCCAACCTGAGATTCGATGCTCACAAGTCCGTAGCAGTTGGTCTACTTGCTCTCTGGTTTCGAGACTGGAAGTGTTGTCGTCCGGTCCGAGGTAGATGGGCGGGGTGATGAATGCCCTGGCATTCCAGGAAGTGGCTTTGCCTAACATGCTCATGGTAAAATTCCCCAGGCTTACTTTGGAATTCCGTTCGGGTGTACTCGGGCCGAGTTCTGGCTTTTAAATTCAACACTTTGGTCTGTCCATGACCCGTACCGCTTCGACCAACATCGCTCTGTGGTGGCGCTTCCAATAGGAAGCGGCATGTCGTTGCGGTCTTGACCGCACCTTGCCGCCGTACCGGCAGGCAAGGTTTCAAGAAGGCTCCCCGGCACGGCGGCTCCAAGATTTGAGGAGATTGCCCGATGCCCTTGGCACCCCAGCCCCGTCGTAGAACTGATGCCCCGCGCGCTGTGTCGCCGCGAGGGGTAGGTCTGTCCGCCCAGTCTCAGCACTTGGCCCTGGCATGCGGGCGCCGTCGCTGCGTCAGTACACCGCACTGGCGCACGCCAAGACATCTCTCAGGAGCCCTTGCTACCTTGAGCCAGCACATGCTCGCGCTTCGTCCATCGCAATCAACTGTCGATGTGTGTAATAAAGTGGGTAATGGAGGTTGTGTGTAATGGAAAACATTAATGAAATCAAGGACTTAGAATCATGAGACTCCTGATGGTCGATAACGAACCGATGATGATCATCAACAGTGGCCGAGGGGTGACGCAAATCATCTCTGGCAATGGCAACACACAAATTGCCGGTCGAGATTACTTCGAAGGTGGCTCGATCCACATCGGGCGAAACTTTGGCCAAGTGATCGGCAAGGGTGGCCGTATGGAACAACGCACCGGCCCGCTCGGCTTTCGTGTTGAAGTAACGCTGCCCAACGTGGCCAGTCTGCGTATCTCGGGCGCAGGGAATGTGACCTATCAGGACATCAACCAGGATGAACTGAGCCTTGATGTTTCTGGCGCGGGCACCATCGAAGTCACAGGCAAGGTCAATCGCCTGGAAGCGGATGTGTCCGGCGCTGGTGATATTGCTGCCTACCTGCTTTCGGCCACCCATGGTCGTTTGCGTGTATCCGGTGCGGGCAATATCAAGGCGACTGCTACCGAATCCGTTGTGGCCCGTGTGTCGGGCGTCGGCAAGATCAAAATCGCTGGCAACCCGCCTCAGCGCGATACCGATGTCTCGGGTATTGGCAAGATCAAGTTCGTCGATGGCAACTGCAAGTGAAATGCCTAGCCAGCGCCTATTGCCAATGTACGACACCTTTTCTGCTTTTTAAGGTTTAGTAGTCAGTGTCGCTGATTTCGATCATTCCATTCGCGCCGCTTGAAAAGTTGCCTTTTGAAGCTCAAGACGTTGAAAAGCTCAATCTGGGTAAAGCTCGGCTGCCGGATGGGTTTCCTATTCCTTGGCGGCGGGAAACAGGTGAAGCGGTTGAGCCATTGGTGCTGTTTCTTTGGGACAAGCATGTTCGCCGTGGGAGCTATGTCGAAAACTCAGCATCAGCCTGTGCGGCTGATTTGGCCGACTTTTGGGCGTTTTTGATCAGTTCTCCAATCGACTGGAAATCTGTTTCCCGTACTGACCTTGAGGCATATCGAGACGGGATGATTTATGGCATCAGCCCCAAGACCCACCGTCCCTATAGCGATCAAACCATTCGGCGCCGGATGCTTCATGTGCTGGCTTTCTATCGGCATGCTTTTGACAAAGGCTGGGTAGTAGAACAACTCGATATTCGAGAAGTTCGAGAGTCGTTTAGCCGAATTGAGCGGGACGCATTGGCGCATACTCGGTCTGGCAAGGCTGGGCGGCAGCAATCCACTCTGGTTCCACGCCAAAATCGGGGCAGCCACGATGTCGTACGCGCCATGCGAATGGATGAGTACAAGCGACTTGCCCATTATCTTGGCCCATTGCCGCCCAGTGCCCACCATGGCGAAGAGGATGCTCGCCCAGTAAGGGACCGCCTGTGGGCGGAGTTGTGTCTTCTGACTGGCATGCGGCCAGATGAGCCGTCGCACAAGAAGCACCCAGTTACGGTCCATCAAATACTGAATCTATCGCCCCAGAACCCGGAAGATCCGTTGGGCATCACCTATCTTCAGGTTGCCGGCAAGGGGCGTGGGGGGCCAAAGCTTCGCAAGGTGGCCATCCCCAATTATTTGTTGCACGACTTGGTTTGGTACATCGAAAACGAACGATCCGGTGCGGTAGCTGCTGGTCGGCGCAACGGAGCACTCAAGGCCAATACCGAGCCGGCTTCGCTTTTTTTGAACCATGCTAGCGCCAAGCACAACGCCGGGAAGCCCGCGCAGTATGAAACCTTCCAGTCTGCGTTTGCCCGTGCTTGTGCTCAGGCCGATCTAACCGAACTAACCACAAGAGTTGATCCTGAAACCGGCGAGAGTTACGTCGAGCGGGCAACCAAATACACACCACATTGTTTGCGCCATACCTTTGCAATCCAGTTTTACCTTGGTCAGCGAAAAGCGGGCGTCGCCGAGCCATGGAAGCTACTTCAAGCCCGCCTTGGCCATGCCAATCTCTCTACCACCATGGATACCTACGTTCGCCTGGTTGATGAATTTAGCGAGACCGTCACGAACGCAGTGGTTGATTTTCTGGCTCAGATGAGGGGCTGATGGCAAAGATTGCAGACACCCCTTCGCGGAAGAAATCCGGCTCTCGTTTTGGTCAGGCGCCATCGGCCACGATCGTCGATTTGTCGTTAGCTGCGGTGGCCAAGAACGCCTCGGTAGTATGGGAAAAAGGGGATAGCGGGAAGATCACGGATCTGAAGTTGCGCTGGCCAACGCCCAACGGCCTTGCCGCGACACAAGAGATCAAGATTTCCTATTGGCTCGAATTTCCCCTGCTCTCAGAGCCGATCGCCGATGCGCTGTTAACCTGGGGCGCCGATAAAACGGAACGGACTCGAATCAGTGTTATCGGGGCATTGCGCACTCACTTTTTCCCCTATTTTAAGGAAACGTCGAACCCTGAAGTTTCATTGGCGGACATTGATCGAGCATGGCTTGCTGAATTTCGTGCCTGGTTGGATAAAAAGGACATCAAGCCAGCGACCAGTAGCCACGCAATGTTCGCAGTACGCTATCTGATCGATACGCTCAAGAGCATTCCCAAGTGGAAGCGCAGCATGGTGCCGAACCTGAAGGTTCAGCACACGACCCGGGGCTTGAAGAAATCGCAAACGCCATTTGCGCCCGTGGATGCTTCAACCTTTGACGCGATGCTGAAGGCCGCTGAGACTGAAGTTGCAGAAACGATGGCTTTATTGACTACGTGGTGGCGTGAGGTGCCGCCGGCAGTCGAGCGCGAACGCATAGCCCCTTCGTCAAGGGCAGACCTTTGCGGGGACGTGATCAAAACCCTTGCTGCGCTGGAGCTTTGCCCTGTCAGTGACTTCTTCACTCAACGAGAATTAAAGGCAAATGGCGGTGGTGGCCTCGGGCACATTATCAGCGACCACCACGGGGGGCTGACTCGGCTCCGGACGTACCGTTTCCCGACGCCTCGTGAACTGGTGCCATTTGTGCTGCTGTTGGCTGCGCCAACGGGATATAACACCACGACACTGCTAGAGCTTCGGCTTTCAGACATCAACATCGTAGATGGTTTCGCCGGCAGGAAAATGCGCCTGACCCCATACAAAGGTCGAGCAGATGCGGTCCAGCCGAAGCTTTTCCGACTGGATGATGAACGCCAATTCGCCGTCCATACGCTCATCAATTTCATCATTGCCTGGACGAAGCGAGCCCGAGTGATCGCGGAGCCCAGAATTCAGGACCACCTGTTCTTGATGGCTCCCCGCCAAAGCGGGAAAGGTGTTGAGCGGGCAATTTCCACCTATCAAGGGTCGCCCCAGCTGTGGTATCAGAATCTCCAATTGTTCCTTGCCGAGCATGGGCTTGATTCGGTCGGCATTTCGGCTATCCGCAAAACGATGGAGGGGGTCGTAAATCGCCTGTTCCACGGTGACATTAAGGCTAGGCAAGTTTTTGCCCTTCACGCCAGCGCTGAGACCACTCACGGAAGCTATACAACGGCTGAGAACAGGCAGTATTACGCCGAAAAGATCGCCGAGATCCAGAACGCTCAAATTCGTTGGGCTGCCACGAAGGGAAATGCAGATCCGCGAGATCAGGGATACAACAAGCTCAGTGCCGTGACCCTTGGCTTTGATTGCCTTGACCCGTATGACAGCCCGATTACGGGGCAAAAGCCCGGGCGGCTCTGTCAGGCGTATGGCGCATGTATAGCGTGTCCACTGGCCAACGTTAATCCGACCAAACCGGAATCACTTGCTCGGCTACTCCAATTGCAGGATGCAATCCAGATAGCACGAGTGCAAATGGCCCCGAAAAGGTGGCTTTCCGTTTGGGCAAATCGACTTGAACTGCTCCAGCGCATGTGGCTCCCTCAATTCGTGTCTCACACGGTCACCATGGCTGCGGAAAAGCTATCCCTTCCTCCTTTACCCCCTATCGAATAACAATGTCCGGACAAACCGCCACCGTCACCGCAATACACCTTCTTCCTGTCAGTCAGCGGCAGGAGAAGCGCGTGTCCGACCGAAGCTTCTGGAGCGACACCGTATGGCATCTGGACTTCAAGGGGAAAGGGCAAGACCCTCTGAAAACGAAGGTTGCCTGGGATGTAAAACTACCAGATGGCCACTTGTTGACGGATAGGTGCTGGCAAGACTTGCTCGAAGACTGCCGATGTTTTGTTTGGTCGCTCTTCACTGACCGAGGGGAAAACAAGCCGTTGTCGGCAACGACCATTTCGGATTCGTGGCATCACGGGATGGTTCCGATGCTTCAGTGGATGGTTGATCGTGCCTACGCTAACTTTGGGCAACTTGATTCAAAGGCCAGCAACGAATGGCTTGAGCACGTTCATGAATCGCTGCTCGATCGCTATGAGTCCGTCACGGCCGCGCCGTACCTGACCAGATTGCAGCCCTTGGCCGAGTTGTATAACCAAGCCGATGTACTGGTCCAGGCGGGAGTTACTCCGCCGCCTGAGCCGCCCTACGATGGCAAATCGGTTCACTCCATTAGCCAGCAGCTTGCGTCCAAGGATAGTGGTTGGTGGCCACCGTTCCCCGACGAGATCGCGGTACGGGTACTGTCATCAGCAATGCGTTGGGTTGAAGACTACTCACCGGACATCATTGAACTGCTCGGCCGATATTGGAAGGCATATCACCGTGCGCCAGGCTCGCATCCGACCGGCCCCGGCACGTCAGAAGCGAGTCGTTCGATGTCTGCCAGAAGTGCCGTCGAATCATTCGTTTTCCGTACGATTGATGGCGAGAGCGCTTCGTGGCGCGAACCTGTAACCCCCGGCAAAGGGATTAGCGTTCGGAGAGGCGAGCGCGATTTGGACACGATTCAAGCGCTCCGTACCTTGTTAACGGACCTCACTGCCGCATGCGTCCTGGTTATCCAAGGTGCCAGCGGCATGCGCATGAGTGAGATATGTGCTCTGAAAGCAGGAGTGGATTCCAATAGCGGCCTGCCGACGGCACTAACTTGCCGCCCGTCCAGCAACGGATTGTCCGAGCTGCTGTGGATTGAGTCGTATGAAAGCAAAATCCATGGAGCCAATCTTGAGTGGGTCGTAGGTTCTCGACCAGCGGGCAGCGCCTACGTTCCTCCACCGGTGAGAGCCTTGCTGGTACTGCATGAGATATGGAAACCATGGCGAACTATTGCCGGCTCCGATGATTTGATCCTGGGGTTTTCGGTCAGCAAAGGACTGCCCAAGCACGCGGACGCCCTGCGACCGGCTATGTCTCGCATTTTGCTCGATGCGTCCAAGAATTTCTTTCTGCGGCACGGCAATCTAAGCGATCTCCCTTCTTCTCTGGGCGGCATCGACATTGCCAAGTACAAGGATGGTTCGTCAGTCAAATCGCATAGTTGGCGAAAGACCTTTGCATTATTCGTAATCCGGACGGATTCGCGGTTGTTGCCGGCGCTGACGCTCCATTTCAAACACATGTCCTTGGCAATGACAGAAGAAGGCTACTTGGGTAACGACCCAGAACTTCTCTCTGCACTGGAAAGCGCTAATGTCAGGGAAACAACTCAGTTCCTACTGGAAGGCGCACGGGGCACGATACCTATTGCTGGCGGGATGGCTGAATTGGTAAGACGCCATAGAGACTCATTGAGAGCCATCATCGGCGACGCGACCGGAGACAACGCATACGAGGCGATGGAAGCCTATGTCATCGAGCAGAACCTGCGCATTTGGATGCACGACGACGGTAATTGCCTGATTGGGGTCCAGCCCAGTGGCTCCCGGTGCCATGAACTGGCTGGCACCAACGGCGCCGATACCTTGCGCCCAAGCTTTCCGACCCGAGCGCCCGATGTCTGCAATCAATGCGACTGCTATGCCGTCATCCCAAGGAACGTGACCTTTTGGCGCAATCGCCTGGAGGAAAACAAGGCAATTCTGGCCGTCGCCGAGCAGGCTGGCCGGTACAAGGAATACGCGATTTGCCGGGAGCGAATTCGGCAATCGGAAGGAATTTTGAAGAGGTTTGAAGATGCAAATGCCGCAAGCTAAAGATCCCCGGGGGGATGCTATCGAGCAAGAACTACTTGCCGCCCTGGATCGCCTGAAAGCGGGCAAGCCCAAAAACAAGGATCTTCTGTTGCTGGCGAAGGAAGGAAAGCTGCGAATCAGCGTCAGCACTGTCGCCCAGGAGGCCGGACGATCCAGAACGCTGATCGGGCATGCCAAGTGCCAGTATCCCCATGTGCGGGACAAAATTCTGGCCATGCGACACGGCAAGGGCGAACCCACGCGGTTGCAGGACGTGTTGGCCAATAAGCGGCAGGAGACGGCCCGACTCAAGCGTGAGGTCCAGAACCTTGCCAGCCATTGCGCCGCCCTGATTGTGCGGGCCGCGCAGTTGCAAGAAAAGAACGAAGAACTTGAGCGTCAGGTGAAACGTGTTGCAGCCCGGAAATGATCGCGGCGGTCGAGTCGTACCGTTCGTTATGAACAGTCATACTCGACATAAGGTGCTTTGGTTCACCAATTCCCCACG
>Ga0209099_1002070_pt1 | contig 18427 bp, 16 predicted proteins | sample AD_JPNHW2_MetaG_FD_184430 | JGI IMG/M metagenome (GOLD analysis project Ga0209099, IMG submission 184430) | Active sludge microbial communities of municipal wastewater-treating anaerobic digesters from Japan - AD_JPNHW2_MetaG (SPAdes) (version 2) | ecosystem: Engineered > Bioreactor > Anaerobic... | reverse complement strand
TCCGATGGCCTTGCGGATACCTATTTCGCGGGTTCTCTCTTTGACCGAAACAAGCATGATATTGCTCACACCTACAATGCCTGCTATCAACGTAAAAATGCCGATAATACTTACGAAAATGTTGATCCCGTTGAAAATATTCATCGTTTCGATATAGTCGCGTTGTGAATTTCGTATCCACAATGCCTGCTCATCTTTCGGATCAAAAAACATACTTTGCGACATGGTTTTTTTCAGGTTTTCATCAAAATCTTCATTCGCCTGTTTGGTTTTCAATCCTGTGGTGGTGAATGCAATGGACCAGAATTTTTTATCGGGATTGTAAATCATCTGAGCTGTTTTAAAAGGAATGTAAACCTGAGTGCCGGCAAACTGCTCTTTTTTTGAATTGATACCGATTACCCGAAACATGACCGACCCCACTTTTACATACTCGCCCAGCGCCGATTTTCCTTTGAAGAGCGTTTCTTCCACTTTTTTATCGATGACAATAACCTTACTGTTATTAGTGATGTCGAGCGAATTGATAAACCGACCATCGCCGGGTTCAAATTTCAGATTAATAATTTGGGAATAACTTGGTTCAACTCCCTTTAGCTGGTAATTTCCAAATTCTGTTTTATAACTTACTGTTACCGACTTTTCAATGATTCCGGTTTCTTCGTCACTCTCTTTTACGTTTTCCTTCAGGTTTCCGATTTCTTTTTCGGTAAAATTCAGTTGTCTGTTGGTTTTCAGCCCTTTATATGGTTTTGTGGTTCTGCCGGGCCACATTTGTACTGTATTGGTTGCACGGTCGCTGAAGTTGCTTATCACGCCATTCTGGAGGCCATTTCCGGCACCGAGCAATACAATAAGAATGAAAATTCCCCAGGAAACAGAAAGCCCTGTAAGCAGCGTGCGCATTTTGTTATGCTTGAGAGTGGAGATTATTTCTTCAATTGTTTCCATTAGAAGTCTGAATTAATTATTGTTGATGAGACCATCCTTAATGTGAATGATCCGGTCAGCCGTTTCCGCTACCGATTGTTCGTGAGTTACGATAATGGTTGTAATTCCGCTTTTATTGAGTTCTTTCAGTACATCCATCACTTCCAGTGAAGTCTTGCTGTCGAGAGCACCGGTAGGTTCGTCGGCAAGCAGTACTTTTGGATTTGAAATAATGGCTCTGGCTATCGCTACGCGTTGTTTCTGACCTCCCGACATTTCTGAAGGCATGTGAGTTGCCCAGTCTTTCAGCCCCATTTTGTCCAGGTACTCCATGGCTATGATATTTCTTTTTTTCCGGCTGATATTTTTATAGTAGAGTGGGAGAGCCACATTTTCCAGCGCATTCTTGAAATTAATCAGATTGAAAGATTGAAAAACAAAACCGATCATTTCGTTGCGGTAGCGGGCTGCCTGCTTTTCCGATAAATTTTTTATCAGCATTTCATTCAGGTAATAGTCGCCGGTATCATAGTTGTCCAGTATTCCCAGAATATTGAGCAACGTAGATTTTCCCGAACCCGATGCGCCCGTAATGGCTACAAATTCTCCGGTGTCAATGGTCATGTCAATACCTTTCAGCACGTGAAGCGAAGTTGCTTCGGTGTAATAGGTTTTGTTGATGTTAGTAAGTCTTATCATTATTTCTTTTGTTTTGAAAATAAATCTTTACTGAGTTGATAAATGCTATTTTGTATTGAAAAAACGGATGCTTAACGGATAATTCCATACTTCGCCGTTATTGGCTTTGATAGCGCCTACTATAACAAATACCAGATCAAGAATTCCGAAAATGATAAGTGGAATAAGAAAAATGCCGATGGTACCGATTAAAGGCAGCGGATTGTCATAGTTGATAATGGTCAGGATAGACGTGGCGCCAAAAATCAGAAATCCGATAACAATGACTATGCTGTAGATAAACACACTTATCGTCCAGTTCAGAATAATTTTACCGTTTACATCCACGGCTGTGCTTTCATTCCGGCGGGTGAGCCACATCACTATAGGAGCTAACAGTCCCACTGGGGGTAACAGATAGTTGGCAAATTGGGAGAGATGCATCAGAGCACAAAAACTGTTGTTGTCCTTCGTAGAAATTTGTTGAGTAGTTTTCTGATTTCCGTTCACTTCTTTGCCAAGAATTTTTTCTTTTTCAGTGATAAACTCTGTTTCTGATAGTATCCCTTTTTCCAGGAGATCTTTCAGTTTCTCTAAATCTTCGTATTTGCCTGACATATTAATTATACATTAAGGATTAATATTGATAGTGTTTAAAAACTTTGGTCTTTTTGGTAACAGTTTTTTTGTTAATCCTGTTCAATAACGCTGCAAATATATTATGAAATATAATACTATGCAATACATAGTACCATATAAAAATATAGTATTATATTTTTAGAATTTATAATCTACAGATATATAGACGAATAGAAGAAAAGAAAAGATTAAACATTAACTATATTTAACGTTGTGGAGGGGAAGAATGATTTGAAACTTGTTTTTTTCTACCGATTCCGTAAAATAATGAGATGAAACACCCATGTCCAACTAAAAATTTTGGACACACAATGGTATGATTAAATAACTTACAACAAATGATAGACGCTCAATATTCCCCCTTTAGGGGGTTAGGGGGCAGATTTAAAAAATTATAAACACATTAAACACACATGTCCAAGTAAAATATTTTTGACACATATTGGCATGATTAAAAAACTTACAACAAATGATAGACGCTCAATATTCCCCCTTTAGGGGGTTAGGGGGCCGATAAATAAATTATAAACAGATGAAAACCTGGTTGAGATGAGGGGTTGATAAAGAGATATAAAATAGGTATTGACCAGCTCAACAGGCTAATGATGAAAAGAAATTATTTAAATAATCAAAAGAAAGGATGTTTCAGGCTTTTGCCAACCGTCGCTGGCTGATAAACAAACCAACTATCACTACGATGATTCCTCCCCATTGTTGCATGTTCAATTTTTCGGAAAGTAACATCCATGAAAATATAGCTGTAAAAACCGGAATGAGATTTACAAAAATCTGTGCCCGGGCTACTCCGATTACTCTCACCGAGTCGGCAAACATGACAAAAGCAATCACCGAAGCAAAAATGGTTAATAACAGCAATGCCTGAACGGATGCAAATGAGATACTTAACTGTTGAATAGTTGGGAAATCAACAATCAGGAAAGTGGGGATAAAGTATAACAGGCTCAGTAAACTCTGATATAAAACAATATTCGTAGCCGAGTATTTTGCCGGAATTTTTCGCAGGATAATGGCGTAGCAAATGGCGGAAAACACTGCCAGCAATATCAGGGCAATGCCTTTAAACTGAGTTGTAGAAGCACCGTCGGGCCGGTGCACCACCAGATAAACGCCCAGGATGGAGATTAAAATACCGATAAAATTGAGAATGGAAATCTTCTCCCGTAGGAATATGAATGCAAATACCGGTGCAAAAACCGGAATGGTGGAAATAATCACCGATGCCAGGGTGGGTTCCACCAGCGTCAAACCGTACGTTTCACCCACGTAGTACATGAAAGGTTCGAAAAATGCCAGCAACAGAAAAATTTTCAAATCCTTTTTTTCCAGTCGCCTGAATTTGCCCGTTATTTTAGCAAAACCATACAGAAAGCCACTTGCAAGTACCAGGCGAAGTGTGATAAGCGTGATTGGCTGAAAAGATTCAAGAGCAGTTCTCGTCCAGATGAACGAGAACGACCAGCAAATCATGGCAATGACTATATACAGATATATTTTTAGTTTACTTTTATTCCACTGCATTCCTGATGTTATTTTTTTTGCAAAAGTAGTTTTTTAATACTTTGCCTGCAAAAATAGTCCTTTTATTTCCGGATTAAGGTCTAAATGTCTACATTTGCATTTATATTGATAAAAAATACAAAATACAATATGTCTTGAAACAGCATTGTCAAATGCTTTTAACACACAAAGGTATGATTAATTTAACTAAACTTGTCGTACAAATCTAATTTAACGCTCTAAATTCCCCCTTTAGGGGGTTAGGGGGCAGATATATACAAAATACAAAATACCATGAAATTACCATTTGCAGAATCGTATAAAATAAGGATGGTGGAGACAATCCGCCGAAGCACCCTCAAAGAGCGCAAAAAATGGATCCGCGAGGCAAATTACAACCTGTTCGGCTTGAAAAGCGACCAGGTTTATATCGACCTGCTTACCGACAGCGGCACCGGTGCCATGAGTGATCGTCAGTGGTCAGCTGTGATGCTGGGCGATGAAAGTTATGCCGGTGCCCGTTCGTTTTTTGTACTCAAAGAAGCTATCAAAGATATTTTGGGATTTGATTACATCATTCCCACCCATCAGGGACGGGCAGCTGAGAATGTGCTTTTTTCGGCCATTATCAGCGAAGGGGATATTCTTCCTGGCAATTCGCATTTTGATACCACCAAAGGTCACATCGAATTCCGAAAAGCTGTTGCTGTTGATTGCACCGTTAACGAAGCCAACGATACAATGCTCGAAATTCCCTTTAAGGGCAATGTGGATTTGAAAAAGCTGGAAGATGTACTGACCGGATATCCGAAAGAAAAAATTCCGGCCGTTGTGCTCACTATTACCAACAATACCGCCGGAGGTCAACCGGTTTCGATGCAGAATATCCGGGAAACTTCCCTGCTTTGCCGAAAATACGGAGTGCCGTTGCTGATTGATTCAGCCCGTTTTGCGGAAAATGCCTATTTTATCAAAACCCGCGAAAAAGGATATGAGAATAAAACCATTCGTGAAATTGTAAAGGAAATTTTTTCGTATGCCGACATCATGACCATGTCTTCCAAGAAAGATGCGATTGTGAATATGGGCGGTTTTCTGGCTATGAAATCGAAAGAGTTATGGCGAAAATGTCAGATGTATTGCATTGTCAATGAAGGCTTTATTACTTACGGAGGTATGTCGGGTCGCGATATGCACGCTCTGGCGCAGGGACTGTACGAAGGTACCGAATTTGATTATCTCGAAACGCGTATAAAACAGGTGGAATACCTGGCGGGAAAGCTGGATGAATACGGTATTCCCTATCAACGGCCGGCAGGGGGACACGCCATTTTTGTTGATGCACGCAAAGTGCTTATTCACGTTCCCCGGGAAGAATTTATTGCTCAGACCCTGGCTATCGAACTTTACCTGGAAGCCGGTATCCGCGGTGTGGAAATTGGCCCTTTGCTGGCCGATCGCGATCCTGTCACCGGTCAAAATCGTTATCCCGAACTGGAATTGCTTCGACTGGCCATTCCACGCCGCACGTATACCAACAATCACATGGATGTGGTTGCTGTCGCGTTGAAAAATGTGTACGATCGGCGGGACGAAATAAAGCACGGATATAAAATAATGTATGAAACTCCGATCATGCGCCATTTTACGGTAGAACTGGAACCTGTGAAATAAATGCAGATCATGGAGAAAAAACAAATCGGAAAGTAATGATGGTCTGTCATTACTTTTCGATTATTTATTAAGTCGTCTTGATTTTTTATAATGTCGCCTCTACGAGGCTTTAATTTGCAAAGCAAATATAAATCTACCATAATATCGCCTTTACGAGGCTTTATTTTTAGCACCAGAGGTACGATATTATGGTAGAAAATGGATTATTAGATATTTTGGAAGCTCCGTAGGTGCGACATTCTGGTTTTTTAAAAAAGTCAAGACGAACTCTATGTAAAAAAATACAGTTTTAAGATTACTTTGTTTCCATTTTCAGAATGTCATCAATTTCGGCATAAATTTCATTCCAGGTTTCTTCAGACATGGTTGTACCGACCACCTGTACCACCCGGCCAGAAATCAGCGAACCAATCATGCCACATATATTCAGGGCATAACCCCGGGCCAGTCCATATAAGAAGCCGGCTGCATACATATCGCCGGCGCCGGTAGAATCCACGCGAATATCGCCCGAAGGAATAACCTCATCGGTTTTTTCGCCGCTTTTAATCAAAGAACCATCCTTACCCAGTTTTACAATTGCAATATCGCACAGGTGAGCAATGTCGGTCAGGGCTTCAAAGGGGTTTTTGCCGGTGAATGCCTTGGCTTCTTCTTCGTTGGCAAAAGTAATATCGACATAGTCGCGAATGATTTCGTGCAGAAATTCCCGATTTTCTTCCACCACATTGAAGCTGGCCAGGTCCAGAGAAACGGTTAAGCCCGCTTTTTTTGCCAGTTGCAAGGCTGTACGTATCAGATTGTGATCCTGAACCAGATAACCTTCTATGTGAAAAATATCGTAACCGGTAAACACAGAACTTTCCAAATCACCGGCCGACAGTTCACTCGCTGCACCCAGATAGGTGCATAAGGTACGTTCGCCATCGGGAGATATTAAAACAGTACAATGCCCTGAAGCGGTATTGCTGAATTTCAAATGAGGTTTAATACCGTTTTTGCGGCTGTCTTCCCTGAAAAACGAGCCAATATTGTCGTCACATACTTTGCCGATAAATCCACCTTCCAGCCCAAGTTTAGCTATACCTTTAATTGTATTGGCAGCCGAACCGCCGGTAGCCATGGTGGTGGGAAAATCATTAAACAAAGCTGTAATTTCGTCCGACTTTTCCGCATCCACCAGCTGCATGCTCCCTTTTTTCAAATTAAGCCCTGACAGAATTTCATCGTTATTTATCTGAAACAGTATGTCAGTCAGGGCATTACCCATAGATAGAACTTTTTTCATTTTTTTTATTTCAATTATTTCTGCAAAGATATTGCATATTTCAAGAATTCCTATTATTTTTGCACTCGCAATTGAGAAATTAGTTGCAGAAATTCTTCCTTAGCTCAGTCGGTTAGAGCATCTGACTGTTAATCAGAGGGTCCTTGGTTCAAGTCCAAGAGGGAGAGCAAAAAACACTGAATGTCAGTGTGATAGAAAAACAAAGGACTAAAAGTGGTGTCAAAACCGCCTTAGTCCTTTTCTTTTTGTGTCATATTTAATAAAAAAAAAGCTTTCAGAAGAAAGCTTTTTTTATTTTGAATAATGAAAAGTCCTAACTTCTCAGTTTTGCATTCAGCTTGTTTTCAATGTTTTGCTGAATTTTTCGCATGATGCTGTCAATTACATTGTCGGTCATTGTTTTGGTTTCATCCTGCAGCATGAAGCTTACAGCATACGATTTTTTGCCGGTCTCAAGGTTTTTGCCCTCATACACATCGAACAGACTTACTTTTTTCAACAGTTTTCGTTCGGTTTCAAATGCAATTTTCTCAATTTCGGCAAATGTTGTGTTTTTATCCAGCAGGAATGCTAAATCGCGTCTTACAACCGGGAATTTTGGAAGTTCGGTGTACTTTACGGCTGAAATATTGAGTTCCGAAAGGATGTTATTCCAGAGCAAGTCAGCATAATAAACTTCTGCGTCCACGTCGGTCATCTTTCGCACCTGATGATTTACAATTCCGTAAGTGGCCAGTAAAACGCCCCTGGCACTGCGAATGGCAAGCGCTTCGGAGAATAAATCGTCGGCATATTCTTCGCTTTTCAAACTGCGAAAATCAAAACCCATTCGTAAGAATATGTTCTGCACATAGGCTTTCAGTTCAAAGAAGCTTGACTTTTGGGTGCCACCGGACCAAGAATCGCTGAATTTGTTGCCCGTTACCCACAATCCCAGGTGATATTCTTCGGAATAGGCTTTCAGGTGATCGTCAGCCGATTTATTATCAGCATTGAAATGATAACAGTTGCCAAATTCATAGAATTTAAGATCTGCATTCCGGTAATTGATGTTGCGGGAAATATTTTCAAGACCTCCGAATAATAAGGTCTGACGCATCACATTCAGGTCCGAACTCAAGGGATTAATTATTTTTACGCTTTGCGTTTCAGGATAATCTTTCAGGGTGGAATAATAGCCGCCTTTTGTGAGTGAATTGTTCAGCACTTCATTAAATCCCTGAGCGGTCAGCTGTTCCGAGATGAGTATCTGCATTTTGTGGCTATCGGGTTTGGCTGCATAGCTGAGTGTCGAAATCAGTTTATCGCCAATTTCCACATTATTGTATCCATAGATTCGCAGAATGTCTTCGATCACATCTACATCACGTTGCACATCCACCCGGTAAGCCGGAACTTTCAACTGAAATTTTTCTGCATCTTCCGATACGATTTCCATTTCAAGTCCGTTCAGAATTTTCACAATCGTGTCATTTCCGATTTTTTTGCCAATCAGGTTGTCAATTTTTTCTTTATTTAATGCAACCTCAAAGGGCTGAACTATAACCGGATACTCGTCCACTATTTCGCTCGAAATAGTACCGCCTGCCACTTCCTGAATAAGCATGGCGGCACGTTTGAGTGCGTAAATGGTGATGTCGGGGTCGCAGCCGCGTTCGAAGCGGAACGATGCATCGGTGTTTAGTCCGTGTCGGCGAGCCGTTTTACGGATGTTTACAGGATGAAAGTAAGCACTTTCGAGGAATATATTTTTAGTCGTTTCGGTTACTCCTGAGCTCAAACCGCCAAAAACTCCTCCAATACACATGGGTTCATCGCCGTTGCATATCATCAGATCTTCGCCGCTTAGTTTGCGCTCCACACCATCGAGAGTGGTGAAAGGTGTACCTTCCGGCAGGTTTTTTACACATACCTTGCCGGATGTGATTTTGTCGGCATCGAAAGCATGCAGCGGTTGACCCAGTTCGTGGAGTATGAAATTGGTAATATCCACAACGTTGTTGATTGGACGGAGACCAATTGTCATCAGGCTTTCCTTAAGCCATTGCGGAGATTCGGCCACCGTTACACCCGAGATGGTGAGTGCTGAATATCTCGGACATGCTGCCGGATTTTCTACAACAACAGGAATTGACAAATTTGTGTTGTCAACGCTGAAGGTGTCGACTGAGGGTTTTGTCAGTTTAACGGTGTCATCAGTCAGAGCAAAATAAGCAGCCAAATCGCGGGCAACGCCGTAATGTGAAGCGGCGTCAATACGGTTAGGCGTAATGTCAACTTCAATCAATGTGTCATCTTTAACTCCGAAATAATCTTTGGCCTTTGTTCCGACCTTAGTATCTGCGGGCAGAACCATGATGCCGTTGTGATCCGTACCGATGCCGATTTCATCTTCAGCGCATATCATCCCGAGTGATTCCACACCCCGTATTTTGGAGCGTTTGATGGTGAAACTTTCTTCGCCGGAATATAATTTTGTGCCAACAGTGGCTACAATCACTTTTTGACCGGCAGCCACATTGGGTGCTCCGCAAACAATTTGAAGCGGTTCGCCTTCTCCTACATTAACAGTGGTAACGCTCAGATGGTCGGAATTTTCGTGCCGGTTACAGCTAAGCACTTCGCCAACTACCAAACCTTGCAGACCGCCCTTCACCGTCTGTATCTTTTCGACCGCACCAACTTCGAGTCCGATAGAGGTCAGAATTTTTGAAATTTGTTCAGGCGATACATTAATATTAATGTAATTTTTAAGCCAGTTGTAAGAAATATTCATACTATATATAATATTATGTCTGTGTTTAGGAAATAAACGGCATTAGAATTCCATATTCCGCTTATTTCAAGGTGCAAAGATACGGTTTTTTTACAGTTAGGAAAATGAATAAAATTCAAAATAACAATAATCATTAAAAAGATGCACACTTTTGGTTGTTGTGTGTATTTTGATTAATTTTGTCGGCTTTTAAAAATCGAAATGCCAACTCATATCATTTGTTCTCACCTGTTTAATGTTTATTTTAGTGATTTCAAATGGGTTACTTAAACTTTTTTTAGCTATGATCAAAGAAAATTTTATTCGACTGTATGAAGACGCGTTCCGTCGTAACTGGGAATTGCCGGGGTTTACCGATTATGGTGAAAATCATACCATGACCTACCAGGAAATAGCGGTCGGAATTGCCAAACTGCACCTGCTATTTGAGCAGTGCGAGGTAAAGAAGAACGATAAAATTGCATTATGCGGCAAAAATAACTCACACTGGGCCATGGTCTATCTGGGCGCGGTAACCTATGGAGCTATCATAGTACCCATACTTCAGGATTTCAATCCCAATGATATACATCACGTGGTCAATCACTCCGAATCGAAATTATTATTTGTAAGCGATAATATTTGGGAAAATCTGGACGAAGAAAATTTCATAACTCTGCAAGCCGTTTTCTCACTGACCGATTACCGTCCGGTAGTATTGCTCAATCAGCCTGCACCTACGCTGCTCGAAGAAAATGAAAGCCGCGAAAATATAATTTCTCCGCTTCATAAGTCCAAACTAACCAAACGCCATATCGAAGATCTTTTTGCACAAAAATATCCGTATGGCTTCAATAAAGATTCGGTGCGCTATATCGATAAGTCGAATGCTGAGCTCGTGTCCATCAACTATACTTCGGGTACCACCGGTTTCAGTAAAGGGGTGATGACCAGCGGCAATGCACTGGCCGGCAATGTGACTTTTGCGGTTGGCACCGGTCTTATTGCTCCGGGCTTTAATATTGTTGCCTTTTTACCCCTGGCACATGCTTACGGTTGTGCTTTTGATTTTCTTGCTTCAACCTGTGCAGGCTGCCATATTCATTTTATAGGGCGCACGCCATCACCTAAAATATTACTCAAAGCTTTTGCAGAAGTACGACCGAATGTTATATTCTGTGTACCACTTATTATTGAAAAAATTTATAAAAAACAAATTCAACCGCTGCTGGCGCGTCCTTCCATGCGCTGGGTACTAAGTATTCCATTTTTGGATCAACCCGTACTTGCCCAGATTCGTAAAAAACTGGTAGATGCATTCGGAGGCAATTTCTCGCAAATTGTGGTTGGAGGTGCTCCGCTGAATGCCGAAGTGGAAGAGTTTTTCGCCAAAATAAAATTTCCGTTTACCGTAGGATATGGTATGACTGAGTGTGCTCCATTGATAAGCTATTCCGAAGCCAAAGATTTTATTCCAAAATCATCCGGAAAAATGCTGAAAGGAATAATGGAAGCCAAAATAGACCGGCCTGATCCCAACACCGGGGTGGGGGAGATATTTGTGCGTGGTGAAAATGTGATGTCTGGCTATTACAAAAATCCTGAAGCTACCGAACAAATACTGGATACCGAAGGCTGGCTTCACACGGGTGATTTGGGTACGCTGGATGCTGAAGGTAATGTGTTTATACGGGGTCGCAACAAAACTATGATACTGAGTGCTAATGGACAAAACATTTATCCCGAAGAACTCGAAGCCAAACTCAACAACATGCCGTTTGTGATGGAAAGTCTGGTAATTGAAAGCAATGGAAAGCTAATTGCTCTGGTATGTCCGGATTACGAGGCTGTAGATGCCGAAGGGCTGGATCAAAAAGCATTGGATGATGTGATGGAAGATAATAGAAAATTGTTAAATTCCATGGGTGCAGCGTATGAAAATGTGGCAAAAATTCAACTTTATCCGAATGAGTTTGAGAAAACACCTAAAAAAAGCATTAAGCGCTATCTGTATACAACTGTATAATATTTTTTAAGTGATTGATAAACAGGATTATAGCTGCGGTAAATAGTTAAAATGAAAATAATTACTAAAAAAACGAAAAATTATTTGTCAGTGATTATAAAAATGTAGTAACTTTGCACCGTTTTTGAAACACAACTCACTTTAATTTTTTTAATTTAGAAAATGAAAAAAGTATTTTTATTTATTGCTGTCGCTTTCGCTATTGCATCATGCGCACCCAAACAGGCTGAGCAGGAAAAAGTAATGGAAGATTCTGTAGTTGTTGCCGATACAGTGGCTGCTCCTGCTGATACTACCATCGCAACTGTTGATAGTGTTGCGCCACAAATGTAAGGAAGGGTAAAACCTCACTGACTTGAATTTTATCTGTTTGGTGAAACAGATTGGAACTGAAAAACTGAAAATAAACTTATTTTGCACCCCTTTTTAGACTTTTTTTGAAGAATTCGACGAAAAGGTGAAAAAAAAATAAAAAAAAATCAGAAATATTAATTGTATATCAAAATAATGATGTACCTTTGTCACGATTTTGAATTGAACAAAATATCTAACATGTTAAATTTTTAAAGGATTAAAACAAAATGAAAAAAGTATTTTTATTTTTTGCTGTAGCTGCAGTATTTGCTGCATGCGCACCTAAACAAGCTGAACAAACAGAACAAACAATCGATTCAGTTGCTACTGAAGTAGTTGACTCTACTGCTGCTGTTGTTGACTCTGCTGCTACTGCTGTTGTTGATTCAGCTGCTACTGCTGTTGTTAAATAATTTTAGCTACCGCAAAAAATTAATTAAAACATCTGTAAAGTCCGTTAGTCTCTAACGGACTTTTTTATTTGTCAGAATTGTAGTACTTTTGTTGTCATTAAATGTCGGTTATCCGTATTTACGGGCACTCAACCATTATTCTCAAAAAAAAATAATCCCTCCATGTTACGAATTGCATTACAGTCCAAAGGTCGCCTGAATGAAGAAAGTATGGCTTTACTCCACGAAGCAGGTATCAAACTTGAATGGGGAAAGCGTCTGTTGCTGGTTCCTGCAAAAAACTTTCCGATTGAAGTACTTTTTCTGCGGGATGACGACATACCCCAAACCGTAGCTGATGGTGTGGCCGATATAGGCATTGTGGGTGAAAATGAATTTGCAGAAAAAGACAAAAAGGTGAATATCGCTAAAAGGCTGGGGTTCAGCAAATGCCGCCTGTCACTGGCAATTCCAAAATCGGCCGAATACGTTGACTTGAGCTGGTTCAACGGTAAAGTGATAGCCACCTCTTACCCCGGCATTCTGGAAAAATATCTGAAGGAAAATAATATTTCAGCTGACATACACGTAATCACCGGTTCGGTAGAAATAGCTACCGGTATTGGTTTAGCCGACGCTATTTTTGATATCGTAAGTTCCGGAAGCACGCTGCTGACCAATCAATTGAAAGAAGTGGAAGTGGTGATGAAGTCGGAAGCGTTGTTGATAGCCAATCCAAACCTGACGGAAGAAAAAACAGAAATTCTGAATGAACTTCTTTTCAGAATTCAATCTGTTCAGTTGGCCGAAGACAAAAAATATGTATTGATGAATATCCCCACCGAAAATCTGGATAAAATTGTGCAGGTCATTCCCGGAATGCGAAGTCCCACTATCATGCCGCTGGCCAAGGAAGGCTGGAGTTCGTTGCATGCCGTGATCAGTGAGAAGGAATTCTGGGATATTATCGGAAAACTCAAAAATCTGGGTGCCGAAGGACTGCTGGTTATTCCGATAGAGAAAATCATATTATAAGCCCGATCTGTGTACCAGGTTGCGGCTCGGTTTTTGGTTTTTTAACGGGGTTCAACTTTATTTATTTTCACAGGAAAATTAAAAATCCCATCTTTGCATATCCAAAAAATTAAGTTAATCGGATTGCTCCGAACAAATAAATTGAATGTATAACAAAAAAATATTTATTGCAGCTGTTTTGTTGCTAAGCACTGTACAGTTGTCTGTGAGCCAGAACAATACAAATTCACCCTATACGAGGTTCGGTTACGGCGATGTCAACGAAAGTACAGCTACCGAATTGCGGGGTATGGGTGGAGTTTCGCTCGGTAACCGGTCCCGAAATACGATTAGCCCTCTTAATCCTGCGTCCTATAGCAGTGTGGATTCGCTCACCTTCATGTTTGATATTGGCGGAAGTGCCCGATATTCCCTGTTTTCCGACAAAGATGGCTCCAATAAGACCTTCAATGCAAACCTCGAATACCTCACCATGCGATTCCCGATCGCGAAATGGCTCGGAGTGAGTGCCGGGTTGACACCCTATTCGTTGGTAGGTTATAATTTTAATCAGACCGACTCGCTGGCTATGCCGGTCAACCAGTCTTACGAAGACACGAAAAATGTGTATTATTACACCCTTTTCAACGGGTCCGGCGGATTTAGTCAGGTGTACGGCGGACTTTCGGCCAATATATTGAACCACATTGCCCTGGGTGCCAATGCTTACTATATGTTTGGCGAGGTAAACAACTACCGCAATCTTATTTTCAACTCCTCATCCACCTATCAATCGGTGACTTATGCCAACAAAATCAAGGCATCCGATTTTCGGTTTCGCTACGGAATCCAACTGTACAATACTTTTGCCGAAAAACACGATGTGGTTTTAGGAGCCATATACGAAGGCAAAACAAAATTTAATGGAGAATATTCGGCTATTGCCAATGATTCCACCCTCAATTCGGTGAATGGATTCGAGTTGCCTCAAACACTGGGCATCGGATTAAATTATACCTACAATAAACAACTTACAGTAGGTGTGGATGTTACAAATCAGGGATGGGGTAAAGCCCTGTTTTTCAACAAAACAGATTCGCTGGTTAATACTACTAAAATAGCTCTTGGTGCCGAGTATATTCCAAATCCGATGGGAAGAAAATACACCGACCGAATTCGCTACCGCATTGGATTTAATACGGTAAATGCTTACTATCATTCGGGTGCCGACAAACTTCCGAACAATTATACCATCAGTCTGGGGGTGGGTTTTCCCACCAAAACTACCAAATCAATGTTGAATGCATCGCTCGAATATGGCAAAATGGGTTCTTCGCTGCTGAAGGAAAATTATCTGAAACTCACTTTCAGCGCTTCCATCAACGAATTCTGGTTTGTGAAACCTAAACTGTAAATCCTTTTTGCTGTCCAATCACATAAGAATGAAGTTTTCAAAACAAATAATTATCAATCTGACAGCCGCCTTTTGGGTGGTTGTTGTGTTGTTTGGAGCTGTGTCGTGTGAGAAGGAACGAACCGAGAAGATTGCAGCGGTAAAGGACCGTAAAACTTTGCCCGGACTTCATGCCACTAAAGTAACTACAGTCATATCAGACTCCGGAATTACCCGTTACAGAATTTACACCGATCAGTGGGATGTATTCGATAAAGCAAAGGAAAGTTACTGGGAATTCCCAAAAGGACTGCATTTTGAGCGATTTGATGAAAATCTGGCCATAGATGCGAATTTCACCAGTAAATATGGCCGGTATTATGAAGGTCGAAGATTATGGGAATTTCGGGGAAAAGTGAAAGCCATCAACGTGCTGGGCGAAATGTTTGAAAGTGAACGGTTATTCTGGGATCAGGCACAGGAACTGATCTACTCCGATACACTGGTGAAAATCACTCAGCTCACCCGCGTGGTATCCGGTTATGGCTTCCAGTCGAACCAGTCCATGACCAAATACAGTTTCCGCGCTACCCTCAAAGGAATTATTGTGTTGCCTCCCGAAGAAGGAAATACCATGACTTCAGTACCAGGAAATGCTGCCCGACCATAAACGGGATTATTCCACCATATAAATATTGGCTTTAATCCGAAGCCATTCCTTCTTCCATTCTTTGGAAATCACCCTGCAAAAAAACATTTTTCCGGCATCCATCAACCGGGAGCATACCTCATTGAGCTCAGCCGGCACATATCCGATGCGTATGTCCTCCACGTATATGGCAATGGCAAATTCATCGTGTTTGTTGTCCGGTTCTCTTTTCATGGTGAGTACTTTCTCCGGAGCAATTTCTTTGTCTGCTTTGTGAATATCGGAACAAAAAGTGGTGCCTGCCACGGTAATTTCGAGCAAAAAAATTTCGCGCCGAAAAGGCACGATGCCCGAAGCTCCCTTGCTGAGCATGGCCAGTAATCCGGGCGACAGTGGAATAATGGATTTATTCATTTCTAACTGAGCATTAATTCAATAAAAGCCTGGTAGTTAATTATTTCCTTTTCGTAGAAACTTATCTGATTTTTGATGGCTTCCTGTTCGACTGCTGTTTTTTCATCGTCAGCAATCAGCTCTTTCATGTTATATGGAAAAGTGACCGACAATTGTTGTATTTTCTCTTTCAGACTTTCAATGTTCTTCTTCAGGAATTCAATCCGTTGACGTTTGACATCGGCAGTTTGCTCTGTTGGTTGAGTTTCGGAGCTGCTGTCTATAAAGAGTAAAATCTTCTTTAGTTCCGGCAGATCGTTCAGGTCATAAGCCGCTTTTACGCGTAGAAATAACTCTTTATCGCTTTCCGGTTGGTCCGGGTTCAAATCCGGATGCAGTTTTTTGCACAACACCCGGAATACTTCCTTCAATTCAGCTACAAACTCGGGTGGAAGGAGGTTTGTGAGCACTTTTTTTGCCTCATCGAGCAATCCGGTATTCTCTTCTATTTGCTTGTAATAATCCGAGAGCTGATTGTTCAGTTTACTCTCTATTTCATGCAAATCCGGTTTTTCGTTGCGGTTAATGGCCGACTGTATCAGTTCCATTTTCATTTTCAACCGGGAATATTCCGTTTTCTTACCGAAAAGTTCGAATACAAGGCAGCCCAATCGGTTCAGGTACAAGGAATAAATTACCGGCTCCTCGTCCACCATATCTTTGTGCAGGGTAAACAGTTCCAGAAACTCAGCATTCAGTTTTGATAATTCAGCCGAAAGTGCTTCGTTTTCAGGCGTTTGCGAAATGTGGGTGTTTGTCATGAATAACGGGGTATTATTTTAATTCGGTTGTTCTACCGGTTTTTCATTTCAAAGATAATAATTTTGTCCGGTTAACCTTATTGATTTTGCAGCCAACGGCTTAATATTTTATAAAATCAATCCGTTATCATCTGAATGTTTGCGAAGTTTTTATAGCTTTGTAGATATCTTTTGAGATTTTATTGTTGAAAATTATTAATAACCAGGTTAAAAAATAAAAATCATGTCAGCAACTGTAAAACTTTATTCGCTCAACCTCAGCAACGTACGAACCTACCTGTTTGCTGCTCTGTTTATCATTGGAAATATGCTTTTCCCCCAATTGGCACATTTTATTCCGGGTGGTGGATTAATGCTATTGCCTATTTATTTCTTCACTTTGATAGGTGCGTATAAATATGGATTACATGTCGGAATTCTCACAGCCGTATTGTCGCCTATGGTTAACAGTCTGTTGTTCGGGATGCCGGTGTTAGCCGTAGTGCCCGCCATCATGTTCAAATCCATAATACTGGCAGTTGCAGCTGCACTCGCAGCCCGTTATTTTGGTAAAATATCCATTTGGGGAATTCTGATAGCTGTTTTGGCGTATCAGGTTATCGGTACCGGTTTCGAATGGATACTGGTTAGTGATTTCTCAGTAGCCATTCAGGATTTCCGCATCGGGTTTCCGGGTATGATTATTCAGCTCTTTGGCGGTTATCTGGTGCTTAAAGCGTTACAAAAAGTCTGAATAATGGCAGAACTAAAAACGTTCGATGAATTGATGAACCGTTTCCGTGAAATAGAGTTTCACGAAAAATTTGATATGATTGTGGCTATAGCCAATGGTGGCATTATACCTGCTGCCATCATCAATCAGCGATTAAACAAAGAATTTCGACTACTTAAAATAAATCTGCGGGATGCAGAGCAAAAACCGCGTTACGATGCACCTCAGCTGATTTCTCCTGTTGATTTTGATTGTACGGGAAAAACCATCCTGCTGGTGGAAGACCGTATAAAAACCGGAGCAACCGTAAATTTTGCAATCACACTGCTGAAGGATGCAAAACTGGTAAAAACTTTTGCCGTTAACGGGAATGCTGATTACTCACTTTATAACGAAACATGTTTCAAATTCCCATGGATAGTTTAAAGCGAATATTCTATTTCTTACTTATAGCATCAATATTTCCTTCAGCAATAAAAGCGGCAGATATACAGCGTGTTGACACCATCCGGCTGGACGAAGTAATTGTTACAGGTTCAATGCCCAAAGTCAATCTGCGAACTTTGCCGATGAGTATTTCCGTTGTAGGAGAGCGGCAAATTGAGGAAAGGATGCAAAATTCAGTGTTGCCATTATTGACGGAAGAAGTACCCGGGCTTTTCATTACACAACGGGGTGTAGCAGGTTATGGAGTAGCCTCTGGTGCCGCCGGTGCAATGAGCATACGCGGTATAGGAGGAGCGCCTTCGACGGGTGTATTGGTATTAATCGACGGACATCCGCAGTATATGGGTCTGATGGGTCATCCGCTGGCCGACAGTTATCAGTCCATGATGACAGAGCGTGTGGAAGTGGTTCGGGGACCGGGATCTGTGCTGTATGGTTCCAATGCTATGGGCGGAGTGATCAATATCATCACCAAAAAACAAAAAAGAGACGGTGCCAATCTATCCTTTCAATCAATGTATGGAAGTTACAACACGCTGGAAACACAGGCAACCGGTGGTATAAAACAAGGAAGACAGAATGGAAATGCGGGAATCGGCTACAACCGATCGGACGGACACCGTAAAAATATGAATTTCGAACAGTTAACCGGTTATGTCCGGGGCGGATACGATTTATCTGATAACTGGAAAACATCCGTTGATCTTGATTTGTCGAAATCGTTAGCCTCTCACCCGGGAACAG
>Ga0209099_1002069_pt1 | contig 18433 bp, 12 predicted proteins | sample AD_JPNHW2_MetaG_FD_184430 | JGI IMG/M metagenome (GOLD analysis project Ga0209099, IMG submission 184430) | Active sludge microbial communities of municipal wastewater-treating anaerobic digesters from Japan - AD_JPNHW2_MetaG (SPAdes) (version 2) | ecosystem: Engineered > Bioreactor > Anaerobic... | reverse complement strand
GAAATGACCATGATGGAAAAGATCCTCAAGATCGAAAACCTCCAGCTCGTCATCGAGAAGAGGGCCAAGCTGGTGCAGACCCGCTCCGAACTGGACCGCTTCCAAATCTCTTCCAATGACTTCAATTGCACGATGCGGCTGAACGATTCTGACGGAAATGTCTTCACGACCAGCTTCACCCCTGGGATCAAGAAGGTCATCGACTTTCTCAAAACCCAGTTCGATGCAAGCATCACGGAGGCTGAAAGCAAGATCACCTTCTGAATCTCTTCCTTCGTCAAGATTCCGGCGTACCGGCTCAGGCCGGTACGCTTTTTTTATGGTCGTACCAGCCTTTCAGGATTTCTCGCTGAGCATCTGTCTCCTCCAACGTTCTTCCCTCTCAAATTCCTCCTTGTCTTCACTGAAACGCTTATAGACATTGAATTGGCCACTTTCCAACCATAAAGTTATTGTCTGAGTTTCACCATCGAATTCATGATGGACGCGGCTCACATGAAAATAGGAGGATCCTATAGCAGCACGAAGAAAGGGAAAATCTACCCAATCGCCAAGGGATGGGGTGACTGGTAATTTACAAACAATGTTGAACGCTTTTTCCCAGTATTGGACGTAGATATGATGTACTACGTTTCTTATAATGTATTTTGGATCGTCGTAGTCACATACAAGTTCCATCAGGTCCTTGTAAATCTGATCAAGGAGCTTTCTGGCCCCTCCAGGTTTAAGATTGAACTTCTTCTCAAAATCCTTCATTGCAGGCCACCGCTCTGTGATATGCTTAAAGGAAAGTACTTCCTTCAGGATCGCATCATAGTTTTTTCCTTTTTCCAGAAGACTGGAAGAGAGGGTGTCGAGATTTGCAATTGCATGCATAAGCTCTCTGACTGATATGGTTCCGTCATTCATTGGACTGGTGTTTTACAGGTTCTCCGTACATTTCTTATGCAACTCAAAAATCCTGCTTCTTAAGGATTTTGGCTGAATCACTTCAACCTCCGGCCCCCACCCCATGATCAACATGATCAATTCATAGGTCGGGATCACCTTTAATTCGACAATAAAGTGGCCTTTCTTTTCGGTCACCTTCTGGCTTGAATGAATTGGTTGTGTAATTACATACCATGCCTGCCGTTGCGTCAGCTTGAGAACTACTTTTTGAGGGTTCTCAGATGAAGTAATGATCCCGATTACGGATTTGAAATATTCCCTGGTATTGAAGCCTCTGTCTTCATAAGGAATCTCGGCAACTTCTGGATCGCTTACAAACCGGTCCAGGCAGTAGGTTGCAATATCCTTATGATAATCATGAAGGCCGACCATGTACCAGCGGCTGTGATACTGCTTCAGCAGATAGGGATGGATATCGTGCGAAAGGACTTTATCGGTAACAAAGGTTTGATATTTGAATCTGATGACCTTCTTGTTTTTAATTGCCAGGATGATCGGCTCGATGAATTGCTGCCCCAGGGAAACCGGCGAATGTTCAAATTCAATGAATGGAAGAAGATCATCCTCCTTTGACAACCGCTTGATGTTCATGGCTTCGACGACCTTCTGTACGGCGCCGGTGAATGTGGAAAATATGCTTATGTTCCGGAACTGATCCAGCATGGTGGCTGCAAATGACAATGCTTTGACTTCATCCTCACCCAACGGGATGTTGTCTATCGAATAGTCCGGATCATCATAATAATATCCCTTGTCCCGGTTCAGCCTGATCGGGGCATAATAACCGAGCTGGTCATCTTCCTTCATGTCCCGTATATCCTGGTAGATCGTCCGTTTGCTTATCGGACTCATGCTCAGGGCATCCTCGCAAACCTGGATCAGCTTCTCCATGGAAGCGAACTGGAAATCTTTCAGACAGCGGTTGATCACCCTGTATCGGATCAAAGCGTATTTGTTTGCTGGCATAGAATTAGCGTTTTCTTTCAAAATTATCAATAAAACGTACACTTTTTCTCTTTTTGCAGATACAGTGCATTATCGTTTCGGAATTTTGCTCATTATCTATTGACAAACGATGATGAAAGCGAAATCAGACGGAAGAAGAACAAAAAAGAATTTTATCAGGATCGTTGAAGCAATTGCAAATGAAGCGGTCAATTCAGACCTTTCAGACCAATTTATTAGAAGCGTTAAAGGAAGTGCAGATGAGATTTCGGCTTTCCTCGGATGCAACAGAACCCAATCGATTCTGTTCTCCGTGATATGCAACCTGAACTTCAGCAACAAGACGGTCAGCCTGGAACAGATTGCCACCTGGGTAGGATGTAATCCGATTACAGTGGCTGGCTACTTGAACGAAATCGATGATCTGCGCAGCAAAAAGATCATCCGGAAGGAAACCGAGGAAAAAAAGAACAACGCAAAGAGTATTTCGACCCTCTCCTGGTCGGTTAATCCGGACATATTCAATGCACTGACCAAAGGAGAAGCCATTTCCAGACCCAGGCGCCGCATCAGTGACAGTTATGAACTGATTAAGGCAGTTTCCTGTTTGATTGACCAATGCGCGAGTGATGAGATCACATTTCATGAAATGTGGCGGGAAATCTCCAATATCGAAAAGAAGAACTCCACAATCGAATTCCTGAAAGAGGTGAAAAGAATGATCCCGGACCGGTTTGAACGGATTCTTTTTATCCATCTTTGCAATGAATATTATACAGGGAACATCAATCTGGAACTTATCCCGAAGATCAGGCTGATCACACCAGATGAGCGCCACCAATTGGAACTCCGTTTAACAATTAGCAACGGGAACAGCCATCTCGTCGAGCAAGGTCTGCTGGAAATCCGTGAAACATTCTTCAGGAGTGAGATAGAAGTACGACTTTCACCAAAGGCAGTGGAACTCTTGTTCAAAGACAACAAAAAACTAATCGCCGGTCTAAGAAAGGAAAAGTCAACTGATTTGATTTCTTCAAAAGAGATTAAGCACAAGAAACTCTTTTACAATCGGGATGAGAAAGAAAAGCTCAATTTTGTCGAACAACTTTTAAGGCCGGGCAACTATTCCAGCCTGATTAAACGGCTTGAAAGATCCGGAAATAATACCGGAATCGCCATGCTGTTTTCCGGACTTCCAGGAACCGGTAAGACCGAGTCGGTTTATCAGATAGCCCGGAACACCGGAAGAGATATTTGCCAGGTGAACATCAGCGATACTAAAAGTAAGTGGTTCGGAGAGAGTGAACGGCTGATCAAAGAAGTGTTTGACCGGTATCTCAATCTATGCAAGGATGTGGAGACCAAGCCTATCCTTTTATTCAACGAAGCTGACGGGATTTTCAGTACCCGTAAAAAGATTGGAGATTCAAATGTGGATCAGACTGAGAATGCCATACAAAATATTATCCTCCAGGAAATGGAAGACCTTAAGGGCATCCTGATCGCTACAACGAACATGACACAGAATCTCGACAAAGCATTTGATCGCAGGTTTCTTTATAAGATTCAGTTCGAGAAACCAAGTGTGGAGGCGAGGTTTCATATATGGAAAGACAAAATCCCATCCTTAAGGGAGGTTACAGCCCAAAGATTAGCTGAAACCCATGATCTTTCCGGTGGACAGATTGACAATGTTGCCAGGAAATACCTCATGTACCGCATACTGCAGGGAAAGATCCCATCACCTCAGCAAATAGATTCCTGGTGCCGGGAAGAGACTGCAAGACAAGAATCAAAGAAAATTGGGTATAAACTTTAACTTTACAAAAAAAGAAATTATGAAAATCATCAAACATCTTTTAAAAAATTGGAAATTATTGATTGGTTATTTCACTGGAAAAACATTTAAGGAATGGAAATCTATATATAACAAGAACCCAAGAAGGTTCAATCATGATGAGCCATGGCTTACATTAGTAGCAACCTATGCGCTCTTTGGGGAACAATGCAAAATGAATCAACCGAACCGAATTAAAGCATTTAATTTGCTTCTTAAGTCTAGCAACCTGGATAACGTTCCCAAAATAAAATCCATTGAAGAGATTCAGGTTGAAAAGCAACTTCCTGAAGTTGAAAAATATAACGAGGTAATGAGGGATCATGTTTTTCATTATTTTCCTGATATTATAACAAGAATTATTGAAAAAAAACGAAAGGGAAAAACAAGTTTTGAAGGTAATACACATGTTGATTTATTCATTCGGGGAACAGATTCAGATGGGAAGAAAATCTGTTTTTTTATCGAAGCAAAATTTAATTCCGACATATCACATGATATAAAATATAACCCTGTTCGTGATCAAATAATCCGGAACATCGATTCGGCAATAGAAGTTCAGCAAAAGAGCAAAGATGTCAATAAAAACAAGGGAATTATAGACGATATTTTCTTTCTATTACTCACTCCAAAGATTTTTCGTACAGAATCTTATGGGGGGAATCGGAAGACATCCTTGGACATATTTAAACCACAGCGGTCACGTTTGTACTGTTACAAAATGGATGAATATAAAAACCCATTAAACCTCAAAAGTGCTCTTCCGCATAGGAACGAAATTTCATCTGAACACTGGCAGCGTCTCGCGAGAAATATAGGATGGATAACCTTCGAGGATATAAATAGGGTAGCATTTGATAATGATACGATGGCCCCGCCTGAAAAAGAGATGATCCTGGAGTTCATGAATGAGCGGAACATGATTGAAAAATAGAAAAATATGGAAAGTAAAATGATCTCAAAATCCTCATTTATCCGCGGCATGCAATGCCACAAGTCACTATGGTTGCATTTGAATCAGCCAGAAGAACGAGATGAAACCAGCGAATCACAGCAACAGATCTTCGACATCGGCCACAATGTTGGAGAACTGGCGCAACAACTCTTCCCCGGGGGCATCGATGCCAGCCGTGGCGATCATTCCCTGGTACATGAGGCAATTACCTATACAGCGGAGCTGATTAACAATGGGCAGACTGTTATCTACGAAGCTGCCTTCAGCGATGGAGAGACGCTTTGTTACATGGATATCCTGGTGAAAGAGCCTGATGGATGGGCTGCTTATGAAGTGAAAGCTTCTACACAGGTCAAAGATTATCAGGTGAACGACGTGGCCTTCCAGTATTTTGTAATAACCCGTTCGGGACTACCGCTAAAACGGGTATCCTTGGTGCATGTAAATAACCAATATGTAAGGCATGGGGACCTTGATATTCGGAAATTGTTTGCTATTGAACCAATGACTGAGAGATTATTGCCAATGCAGAATAATATCCCGGTTGATCTGCTTTCCTTACAGGAGATGCTGAAAGCAGGATTTATGCCCGAAATATCCATGGGATCTCAGTGCAATAATCCATTCACTTGTGATTTTCTCGAATTCTGTCAGCAAAGCTTTCCTGTTGAGGAAGATAGGAGTGAAGGCCGGCCAGCAACCCGCAACCAGGATGAACTGGACCAATTTTTAGATGAGCTTGAATACCCTCTTTATTTCATGGACTTTGAAACCATCCAATTTGCTGTTCCCCAATTTGACGAAAGTAGGCCATACCAGCAGATCCCGTTCCAGTATTCGTTGCATCTGCAGCAATCGAAAGGTGGCCCCCTGACGCAATTTTCATTTCTTGGCACTCCACCAACTGATCCCCGACCTGAATTTATTCAATCCCTATTGTCACATTTAGGAAGTAGCGGAAGTATCATTGTCTGGAATCAGACCTTTGAAAACACAAGGTTAAAGGAGATCGCCCGTGATTTTCCGGAGTATTCCTCCATGATTGATCCTTTGTTTGACCGGGTGGTCGATTTAATGGTTCCCTTCAGGAAAAAGTACCTTTACACGCCCGATATGAATGGTTCTTATTCGCTCAAAGCGGTTCTGCCAGCGCTGGTGCCCGACCTTTCCTATTCAAACCTTGAAATACAGGAAGGAGGATCTGCAGGTCTGACCTATGAAAGTCTATATAATGATACAGATCCAGAGTCCATAGCCACTAAGAGGGAGAATCTCTTGAAATATTGTGAACTGGACACATTGAGCATGGTGCGCATATTAGAACGATTTTAAATACCAGACTTGCCTGTATTCCCATCGATTAGTATTAAAAAAACCTATAATTTCGAAAGGGAATAAATTCAAACCATTACCCATGATTATTTTACATAATTGAATCTTAACAACCAGCCTTGTGGTTATGTATTCCGATCTATCCTGCATAGTTGACGCTTTCCATCAGACACTGTTAAAGGTTAATGGTGTCGAAAGAATGGATAACAAGCAGCGAAGCTCTTTGTTTATAAACGAAATTCATCAATCATTTGAAAAGAAGTATCCTGAGAAATCAGGATTTGTCGTTTTCTCTAAAGGGAAAAAGAATATGGAATTTCGTCGCAATGAATATCTTTTTGACATCCTAATCGGGAAGAAGGAATACCTGGTATCTGCGCATAAACATAACATCCCTTACATCAGCAAGGCATGTCTTTGTATTGAATCGGAATTTGCTGAGAATAATCGTGAATCAGTCATTGATATCAACAAACTCCTTCTAGCACATACCGACACAAGGATTATGATTCTGCCAATGGGACCAAATATCTTGATGAATTACCTTAATCCATTAAAGCCAATGTTGAAGAATTTTAAGAACAGGCTGATTATTATGTTCTTTCCTCATCCGAAACATTGGACGGATCACACAAAACAAGAGTATAGAGCATTTGAATTTACACCGCCTGACTCTTTCAAATCCATTGAATTCAGTTTTTAGACCAATTCAGCGACCTCAGGCAATTGAATGGTCTATTACAGAAATATATAATGATGACAACTAAAAAATACACATTTTCTTTCACCGGAGCCTCTGCATTAATACCAGAGACTTCAGTCATTGCTGAAGAATACAATAGGTTGAAAGATTGGAATGCAGTCCGGAAATCATTATTGGATAAAAATTCATTGAACAAAATTAAGCAAGCAACATTTGCCAGGGAATTTAGAGAAATTAAAAAGCGATTATCCTTGCTTACTTCAGATCAATTAAATTTATTGGTTCAAGGGAGCCGTGATGAGGCAAAGTCAATTATTTTGTTATCCTTGGTGAAAACATATCCTTTTATTAAAGACTTTATCACTGAGGTTCTTCTTATTAAATATTTGATCTTTGATAACCTATTAACTGAAACAGACTACAATAAATTTTTTAATACCAAAATCCTTTCTCATAATGAACTTAACGCAATTACTGAATCAACAGCAAAGAAAGTAAAGCAGCGGGTTTATACCTTATTGGAACAGGTCGGTCTAATCACCCAGGCAAAAAACGGGACAATTTTAAAACCTGTTTTAAGCAGTAAGGTCATTGAAATAATTATAGAGGATGATCCTGCTTTTTTGATGGTATTCCTATGTTCTAATGAAGAGATTAAAAGCTTAATACAAAAACTGAAGCATGTCTAGAAATCCGACCTACGATCCGCCGCAGCATTTTGAGGGTCTTTTCAGAATACTCTCCAGTAAGAGATTTTTAAAAAAAGAGGGGTTAGGCGGCGAGTTACCATTCTTCATTCACTCATTTCCGGTTAGCCAACAACAAGTTGTGAATGCAAACATTCAATCGTTGGTTAAACGCTTGCAGAATGACGGCATTGAAATTTTAGAAATCAATCTTTATAAATTGTGTCTTGATATTTTAAAAAGGGCAAACATATTCGATCAAATCGTTGAGCAGGAGGTTAATATGCCCAAACTTCGATTAAACAGGGTTCTTGTAAGCAATCTGAATGTCGAAAAAGTAATTATTCCTGAAATCCATAAACGCCATGCCGAAAGTAATGCTAAGATCGTTTTCTTGACCGGAGTTGGCGAAGTATTCCCATTTATTCGATCACATAGCATTTTAAATAACACACAAACGCTGGTTGGAAATATTCCGTTAGTCATGTTTTTCCCGGGTTCTTACAACAACAAAACTCTTACCCTGTTTGAGTTAATCAAAGACGAGAATTATTACCGCGCTCACAATCTCAATGATTATAAAATCTGATATGAAACAAAGAGAATTATATCTCAAGGACATTGACCGCCCTATTGAGGGAGTGATCAAGGCCAACGATGACAGACACCTTCTGCAGGAGTTGGAAGAATATGTCCTGACCAACGAATTGTTAGGCATTTCCAACAGGAACAAAATGCTTCCTGGCTTATTTGAGGAATTGACAAAAAGCAACTTCAACAGCAGCATCTGGATTTCCGGCTACTTCGGTTCTGGTAAGTCGCATTTACTTAAAATGCTATCCCTTGTGCTAGAGAACAAAGAGATTAAGGGAGTCAAATGTGCTGACGTATTTGCTAAAAAGGCAATTGATGATTTTGAGCTTGAGAGGAATATCAAGAAAGTTGCTACGATACCAACTGAATCAATCCTGTTCAATATTGCAGCCAAATCTGATGGCATCACAAGCATGGGCTCTTCCATTGATCCCGTGTTGAGCATTTTCCTCAAAGTGTTCAATGAACTTTTAGGCTATGATCCTTTGAATCCGGAAATAGCTGAAGTCGAAAGGCATTTAGAGAGCATTGGTAAATATGATTTTTTCAAAACAGAATATCAGAAACGTTTCAACAAGAGTTGGGAAAAAGGCCGTGAAGCCATTTTTCTGAATCAACATGAACTGGCAGAAATTTACGCAGAGATAAAATCAATCAGTACCGATGAAGCCAATCGCTTCCTTGATAACCTGATTAACAACTACAAGCTCGATATAGAGGGCTTTGGTGAATTGGTTACGAAGTATATCAAATCAAAGCAACCTGGCTTCCGGCTTGTTTTTTGCGTGGATGAGGTGGGTCAGTTCATTGCAGAAAATGTACGATTGATGTTAAGCATGCAAACCATTGCCGAAACCCTTTCGTTTAAAGCACAAGGTCAATCTTTTCTGATTGTCACTTCTCAAAACGATTTAAATGCAACCATAGGCGATTTGAATGCTCGTCAGGCTCACGACTTTTCTCGTATTCAAGGACGTTTTTCTATTAAACTGCCACTTACCAGCGCCAATGCCGATGAGGTAATTCAGAAACGGTTGCTGCTTAAAAAAGACGATTCAAACAAATTACTTACCGACATATACGAAAAGGAACAGAATAATGTCAAAACGCTTTTGAAGTTTAATGAGGGTTCGAGGCAATATCAAACCTACCGTGATTCAGAGCATTTCGTTAATACTTACCCGTTTATCCCTTACCAGTTTGACCTCTTTCAGGCTGCTATCAAGGCCTTATCCGATCACAACGCATTTATTGGAAGCCAGCAATCTGTTGGAGAACGTTCAATGCTGGGCGTATTTCAGCAGGTTGCAAAGGCTTATGCGGACAAGGATGTGAGCAACATCGTGTCATTTGCCCGAATGTATGAGGGAATAAAGGATGTTTTACAAAGCAACATTCAGAGTGATATACTTCAGGCAGATAGAAGCATTGATACTGATCTGGCGAAAGAAGTGCTAAAGGCCTTGTTCCTTGTGAAGTATGTAAAAGGCTTCCATGCCAGTGTTGGTAATGTTGCCATTCTCTTATTACCAAAATTCGATTTTAACCTTGCAGAATTTCACAAGCAGGTGCAGGAAGCATTAAATTTATTGGAAAGCCAAACATACATTCAAAGATCTGCAGGTGATTTATACGAGTACCTTACCAACCAGGAGAAGGATGTTGAAAATGAAATTAAGAGCACGGACATTGATCCTGCTGCTCCGGGTGAATTATTGGCCAGCTATCTTTTTGATGAGATCCTCCGGGACTCCAAAGTCAAATTAGATACCAACAATCAGCCTTATGAGTTTGGGAAGAAACTGGACGACAATGTAATTGGTCGCGACAAGGATTTCTATGTCAATTTCATTACTCCATTAAATGCCAACTCAGTTACCACAGCAAACATTAACATGTGGTCTGCCGGTCGCCCCAACGATTTAATTGTTTATTTACCGGAGGATAAAAGACTATTTGATGAGTTGAGGTTAATCAGGAAAACCGAAAAATACATTCAAACTACCAATTCTCCTGCCTTGGATGCTACCAAACAGCGTATCCTGTCGGAAAAGGCACAACAAAACCAGGAAAGGAAACGGACGGTTTTAAGCCAATTGAAAGAAAACATTGGTGACGCCAGGATGCTGCTGAATGGATCTGATTTGACTGATATTGGAAGCAAAGACCCGAAAACAAGAATAACCCAGGGCGTCCAGCAACTCATCAAAACGATTTATACCAACCTAAAAATGTTAACGGTTGATTTTACCGAGGCACACCTGCAAAAAATAGTTCAAAGCCAGGATGATGTTTTATTTAAAGATACCCTGCATGAAGTAGAGATTGAAATACTTAATCGTATTCAACGTAATAAGGGAAGCCACGAAAGGACCACAATAAAAAGTCTGGTCGATAACTTTTATGTGAGGCCTTATGGCTGGTATCAAACAGCCGTGCTGTGCATTATTGCCAAACTTTACAAACGTAATAAAATTAGTTTAAAACAGGACGGTAATAATTTGGAAGACAGAGGGGTATTAGAAGCATTGCAAAAGAACAACCAATATGCCAATACAATCATTGAACTGGAAGAGGAAATACAGAATACCCAGATTCAGAAACTGAAGAATTTTTACCAGGAATATTTCAATGAACCGAATCTTGGCAATGAGCCAAAAGAGATATCGCGGTTATTCAAACAACGATTGGAAAAAGAGGTAAAGGATTTTTCTGAGATGTATATCCTTCGAAGTCGTTTTAAATTTCTGGAAGCATTGGGTGAACCCTTGAGTCGTTTGAAATTAATCGCTGAAAAAGAGCATCCCTATTTCTTCAATGCCCTCGATCAATACCAGGATAGTCTGATGGATGACAAAGAAAATGTATTGGAAGCGGTGAAAAAGTTTATGAATGGTGCTCAGCGCGGCATTTTTGAAAATGTACTGTTTTATCTCGAGAGCAATAATGCCAATTTTGATTACATTGGTAATGACAGCCTTTCAGCACTAAACGCTGTCGCAGAAAGTCGTGCACCCTACAAAGGCACATTAATGCAGGAGGCAAAAACCGCATTGGAGTTGATTCAAAAAGAGGTCGCCGCACAACAGAAAATAGAACGTGAAACAGCAATTGAATCGATTCAGCAAACCATTTTAAAACTGAAATCCTTTACCGATTATTCTAAACTTGAACCAAAACAGAAGTTAGAAATCATCGGTCCTTTTGAAAAGGTAATCAAGGAAATCGAACAGGAAAGATTTATTGGAAACATTCGTACAAAAGCAAGCAATTCAACAACTGATCTTTATCAGAGGCAATTAGAGCTGATGATGAGATCGGCCAATCCTCAGCCACCTGCTGATCCCGGCAGCGCTGAACCAATAAAGCCACGAATAGTTTTCGTGAGAAGGGATAGCGTTAAAGTGAATTTCTCCAAACCTGCTTTAGAAACTAAGCAGGATGTGGAAGAATATGTTGGTGCATTGAAAGAACAATACTTGAGAATTATTGATGAAGACAAACGCATTTCATTATAAAAACTAAAAAATGATTATACACTTAGACTCTGACAATCCCAAGCCAATCGAACAAAAAGTTCAGAAACTGATTTTGCAGAAGTTATTTATCAAAGTTGATGATGATAAGGTTCTCATCAATAAAGAAGATTATGTTTCAATAATTCTCAAAGATGTAATTGTCATTGCAAAAGCAGAATTCGATCTTGATAAAGCGTTGAAGATTGCACTTAAGGAACAAGAAGAATATCGTTCAATTCCTGATATCAAAAAGAATCGATTAGAAGAAGTTTCTATTGAGTTTGCAGTTGAAATTGATGCCTACATCATGTATCTCAGTGGTTTAGGAGAAGGCTTATCTGATGACGAACTATACATGAATGTGCTTACTATTTTAAATTGTGATCCTGATTGCTTTGAAAAAAAGATGCTGGAATTAATCATGGAATCATTAAGTCAAAAGTTTTCAGAGGCTGAAGCTGAGAAAAAAGGACTTGATTACAATTTACTTCTTAGCACTTATTCCAGCCACGTAAAAGTTCTTGCATCGAACGACAGTGCAGAAGAGGCAGCTGAAGAATATTATTATTCTAATGAGGATTTTTATATTAAAAATAATCTAGACATAGATTTCATCAAGGATGAACTTGAACGTTTTGAACCCATTTTATCAGAGGAAATAAGCGCTTATAAAATGGCCTTAAACCTCGAGACTCAGAATGCTGAGATTCCAATGATCCTGGCGATGACCAAACAACTGTTAAATCTTGCAGACTAATTAATCAATGAATACCAACCAACTCAAACGATTCGCAAAAGACGCCCGTGTTAAATTGCTTGACCAGATTGGCCGGAAACTGGAATTTGTTCTTGCTAACAAAAGTCAAAGTTTTATTGATACCTATGCAACAGAACTTGCAAATCTCAAAAACAAGGTACAGAATTCAGGCAAAGAGCAGGTGATTGAAATGGTGGCATACACCTGGTTCAACCGCCTGATGGCATTGCGTTTTATGGATGCCAATGGTTACAACGTACCCAAAGTGTTGACCCCACAGCCGGGTATGACCAATCCCGAAATTTTACAAAATGCGTTGGGAGGTAACATAGAACCGGAATTGCATCTCGACCGCAAACGACTAAGTGATTTATTCGATGGAAAAACTGCCGCCATCGATGCACACACCGACGCATATAAAATGCTATTGGTTGCCTCATGCAACCAATGGCATAGCGCCATGCCCTTTATGTTTGAACGCATCAGCGATTATACCGAATTGCTGCTCCCCGATGATCTGTTGAGTGATTACAGCATTGTGGCTGATATACGAAATGGCATGAGCGATGAGGATTGCCAGCAGGAAGAGTTGATTGGCTGGCTATATCAGTTTTATATATCAGACAAGAAGGACGATGTTTTTGATGGGCTGAAAAAGAACATCAAGATTACTGCTGAAAATATACCCGCTGCTACCCAGTTATTTACTCCGCACTGGATTGTGCGCTATATGGTTGAAAATACCCTGGGCAAATTATGGCTCACTTTTAAACCAGTTAGTAAGCTTAAGCAGCATATGCCTTATTTTATTGAAGCGCCCGAAGGCAATGCACCAGCGCCATTACCAGATGGCATAAAAGGAGTAACCGATATCACTTTCCTGGATCCCTGCCAGGGCAGCGGTCACGTTTTAGTATATGCTTTTGACCTTTTTACTAAAATCTACGAGGAAGAAGGTTACAACACCAACGAAATACCAGCGCTGATCCTGCAGCACAATCTGTTTGGTATTGATATAGATGAGCGGGCGGCACAATTGGCGGCTTTTGCCCTTACCATGAAGGCCCGCAGTTATTACACTCGCTTTTTGCGTAAGCCTGTGCAGCCTCACGTTATTGCATTAGAAAATGTCAGCGAAGACATTATCAAACAAGCTGTCAAAATTCCTTTGGCTGTTGCTGGCAAACTCCTATACGATTACAGGGATTTAAGCCTTTACCTCCTTACACAAGCTGACAATTTTGGCTCGCTTATTCAAATTGACCCTGAAGAGTTAAGAGCATTGCAGATACAAAAAGGAAGTTTATGGCAGGAACAGGAACTTAAAATGCTTCAGCAAGCAGAATACTTGAGCCGCCAGTATCATTGTGTGGTGACTAATCCGCCATATATGGGTAGTGGCGGAATGAATGCAACGCTCAAGAATTTTGTTGAAACATTTTATCCTAAAAGCAAATCTGACCTTATGACCTGCTTTATGGACAGGTGTAAGTGTTTATTACGGCAATCTGCGTTAATGGGAATGATAAATATCCCTTCATGGATGTTTTTGTCTTCATTTGAGGAGTTACGCAAGGAACTAATTTTAAATTCTAGCTTCGACACATTATTGCATTTTGGTAGAGGTATTTTCGGTCCAGATTTTGGGACAGTTGCATTTACAATTCAAGATTGCAAGCCTTGCAACAAAGGAGTTTATCGTAGATTATTTATTAAACAAGGAATAGTAGATCGTGTTGAACAAAAAGAAGAATGGTTTTTACAAAAGACTTTTGGCTACTATACAGCTGATCAAACTGATTTCACGAAGGTTCCTGGCTCACCTATTTCATATTGGATGTCGAAAAGGATTAAAGCAATTTTTGAATTAGGTCTACCATTAAATAAAGTGGCAGAGCCAAGACAAGGCATAATTACTGGGGACAATGAACGATTTATTCGATTCTTTCCAGAAGTTTCCTTCGATAGAATTGAATTTTATTCAACTCAAAATGAAGTAAGTCAAAAAAAATGGTATCCTCTTAATAAAGGTGGAGAAACAAGAAAATGGTATGGTAATCATGATTATGTTATTAATTATGAGAATGATGGCTTCGAAATAAAAAATTTCAAAAACGATAAGGGAAAATTACGTTCACGACCTCAAAATATCTCATATTTCTTTAGAGAAGGAATCACATGGTCACTAATAAGTATTTCTGGATTTGTTGTAAGATATATGCCGCAAGGGTTTATTTTCAATGTTGCAGGAATCTCAGCATTCACTGATCCTGATAAGGTTAAAATTATTTTAGGGATATTGAACTCTAAAGTTGGTTCTAATTTTTTGAAATTTATAAACCCAACAATAAATAATAATCCAGGTGATGTTGGGGGAATACCGATAATAATTTCACAAGAAATAGATAGAGTAACCACGATTAATTCGATTGTCACCAAATGTATCGATATTTCAAAAAATTACTGGGATACAAAAGAGACATCTTGGGATTTTAAAGAAAATGAGCTTGTTAGACAAAAAAAGAATGCTTTACTTACCTCAATTGAAGAGTATCAAAATAATTGGACAGAAAGTTTCAACGAACTTCATCGGAGTGAACAGGAACTTAATAGCCAAATTATTGATATATATGGTCTACAAGACGAATTAACTCCTAATGTACCGCTGGGGGAGATTACCATTTTGCAGGAAGAAGCAAAGATTGTTAATGGAGATTTATTTATTGACCCTGCAATTGTTTTAAATCAACTATTCAGTTATTCTATTGGCTGCATGTTTGGTCGATTCAGCCTTGATAAACCCGGTCTTATTTTAGGTAATCAAGGAGATTCTTTACATGATTACCTCAAAAAAGATCCTATCCCGTCCTTTAAGCCAGATGAAGATAATATCATCCCGGTATTGGAAGGTGAATGGTTTTCTGATGATATTGTTGGCAGGTTCAAGGTATTCTTAAAAGCTGCCTTTGGAGAGGAGCATTTTGAAGAGAACCTCAAATACCTTGAAGATACTATTGGCAAAGACATAAGGAAATATTTTGTCAAAGACTTTTACAATGACCATATAAAAAGATACAAAAAGCGGCCTATTTACTGGATGTTCAGCAGCCCCAAAGGACATTTCAAGGTGCTTATTTACATGCACCGATACCAGCCCGATTTGTGCAGTAAGTTGTTGAACGATTATTTGCTGGCGTTTATAAGCAAACTGGAAGCCGCTAAGCAAACCCAAGTCATGTTCAGCTTGCGGGAAGATATTTCAACCCGTGAAAAAAACTCAGCCCTTAGCGAGATTGACAGGCTGGAACTAATGCTAAGGGATTGCCGCCAATATGAAAAAACATTGTTTACTGTTGCCACCCAAAAGATCAGTATTGATTTGGATGATGGCGTGAAAGTGAATTACCAGAAGTTTAAAGAGGTGTTAGTACCCATTAAAGGATTAGAAAAAGAAGAGGAATGATAACGGCAGAGGATATAAAGCTATTGGTTGCCAGTGGTGAGGGCTACAATGCAGAGTTTAAGGTTTCGGTTCCATCCAAGGTAAAGGAGATTTCGGAGGAAATTTGCGCTTTTGCCAATGCTGCCGGTGGCGTTTTATTAATTGGAGTTAATGATGTCAATGAAATCAAGGGAGTTGAGATAGGCAATGCAAAACGTTCTGCAATTCAGAACAGCATTGCTGAAATTACACCGGCCTTGCATTGTTCTGTGGAAATGGTCAGGGTAGATGATAAAACGGTAGGCGTTATTGAAGTGCCTTCAGGGCCAAAAAAGCCTTATGTTTTGTCGGGTGCCATTTATGTCCGTATCGGTCCGAATACGCAAAAACTGACTACAGCCGAGCAGATGCGGGATTTCTTTCAGCAGGCTGAGAAAATCTATTTTGATGAAGTGCCCTGTATCGGGTTTAATCCTTCATCCGATGTTGACTACGATATCCTTTCACATTTCAGAGCCGAAGCCCATTTGAGCACCATCGTGTCAAATGAACAGATTTTCACCAACCTGAAATTGTACGGAGACAAGCATCATTTTAAAAACGGGTCTGTTCTATTCTTTGGTAAAGAACCTCAGCAGTTTATCGAGAAGGCAATAGTCCGTTGTGTCTCTTTTCAGGGAGTTGACAAACGTTTTATTTCGGATGATCAACCTTTTGGTGGTCCTCTTTACATTCAATTCACCAAAGCCATGCAGTGGCTAAGGGGAAAATTAAATGTTCGGTACGACATAGAAGGCCAGGGCGCAGGTCCCAGGAAAGAAATCTGGGAAATTCCGGAAACAGTTTTAAAGGAAGCAATAATCAACTCTTTATCGCATCGTGACTATTACGATAAAGGAGCAGTGATCGCTATTGAGCTATATGATGACCGGGTTGAGATCAGCAATCCGGGTGGATTGGTAAGCGCCATTCCTGAGTCGGAATTTGGAAAGCGAAGCCATTCAAGAAATCCGCTGATTTTTGGCCTTTTTGCCCGGATGCATCTGGTTGAGCAAATTGGCTCTGGCATCGGGCGAATTAAGGATCTGATGAAAGAGGCTGGGCTTCCCAAGCCTGATTTTCAGAAGGAAGGAATGTTTTCTGTTAAACTTAGCCGTCCTCCAAAAACTACACAGAAAACTACACAGAAAACTACACAGAAAACTACACAGAAAATTCTCGAGCTTATAATGGAGCAAAACGAAATCACCACTGCCGAAATGGCCGAGACCTTGGGTTTGAGCAGAAGTGCAATAGCGAAAAGTATTGCTTGGCTGAAACAAAATGGAAAGATCAAACGCATTGGCCCCGATAAGGGCGGACATTGGCAACTAATACCAAATAAATAATGCAAGACCTGTTTACAATTAATACGAAAGTACAAGCCGCTTTGGAGAAATTGTTCCAGCAGCACAGGCTCATATTTTGGTATGACGATAAAACTGAAATGACCGGTCTGTTTCAAAGCCTGCAGATACCGCAAGTGGATAAAGTCGTAATTGAAAACAATGAGTTTACACTCAAGCATAAATTCCTTGTTGAACAACCAACACAGCGTTTTTTAATCTACCAGCCCAAAGCAAAACCAGAGGACAATGAAAACTGGTTGCTGGATTTACTTTTATCCAACTATGAGTTCCATACGGAAGCATCATCATTGTATCTGCAAGACCTTGAACTACCTCAGGAATTTAAATCACTAATACAGCAACACGAAGAGTTCTTTGCCAATGAAAAACGCATCAACGATCTAAAAGCATTACTTGAACCGGAAGACATGGAAACCAAGATCCGGTTGAAAATGCTTTCTGTCATATGTTCGTCTGAGCCGGAATGGGAGAAAGTGTTATATGCGTTGTTTGCAGAAGCTTTGAAAAAAAAGTTGGATAAATACAAATCCATTGAGAAATTCGGATTGAGTGCCTTTTTATGGGAAACAATAGAAAAAAGGTACAATTACAAATCTACATCCCCGGCAATCAAAGATTTATTAGTGCAACTGGTTCAGGATAATTTCGAACGCAGTATTCCTTTCGGAAAGCTCACGCTCAATAAGGAAGCCTACCTCTTTGTAAACCGCTGGAAAGAAAACACCCGAGCCAAACAGGTTTTTAATGACTGGAGTAATCAATTGGAAAGAGACCTGGGCATTGAAACAGCAATACAAAGCCTGAATACAGAACAATTATTGGATGCGGATACTTACGCAGTCATTGATAAAAAAATCATCATTGGCATAAGGGAACATATTGTTAGCAATACCTCTTCCAATTACATTTTGCAAGAATGGATTGAGAAAAGAAGAGTAAAATTTTTCTTCACCGGCTTTGCTCAAATTTATGAAGCACTAAGCCATGCTTCTTCGTTATTAGATGAAATCAGGAAAGCCAATCTGACCATTACAACTCCAAATGATGGATTTGAGAAGTATGAAAAACAATGGTTTAAAATAGACCGTCTTTACAGAAAGTACATTTTTGCCAGTGAACAGGCAGAGCATCAAAATATACTGAAAGATCTCACCCTGCAAATTGAGAAGGCCTATGGTAATTCCTTTTTGCTCAAGCTGGGCAATAACTGGCAAGCTGCCATTGATGGAATGAAAACCTGGAATATTGAGAAAACAATTAGTCAGAAGCAATTTTATCAGCAATGGGTTGCTCCGTACTTTAAA
>Ga0209099_1002067_pt1 | contig 18466 bp, 17 predicted proteins | sample AD_JPNHW2_MetaG_FD_184430 | JGI IMG/M metagenome (GOLD analysis project Ga0209099, IMG submission 184430) | Active sludge microbial communities of municipal wastewater-treating anaerobic digesters from Japan - AD_JPNHW2_MetaG (SPAdes) (version 2) | ecosystem: Engineered > Bioreactor > Anaerobic... | reverse complement strand
GCATATCAATACCACTCATGGCAGTTTCTGGTGTAAACGGGATAAATGCGGAATCTTCAGGCTGACGGATATCACCTCCGTGAATACCGAGTTCCTTTTTCGCGAGTATAACAATACTGCGCCCCTCGGGTGTTTCATCGGCAAGAGACGAGTACATCGCGTCCTCAATCAGAAGTTTCATATCGACACCATCAGCCGGAATAAATTCCGATGCCATCCTGTTGCCGAGAGTGATTGTTCCTGTTTTATCGAGAAGAACTATATTGACATCCCCCGCAGCCTCTATAGCTCTTCCGCTCATTGCTATTACATTATGCTGAAGAACTCTGTCCATACCGGCAATACCGATCGCCGGAAGTAACCCCCCGATTGTAGTCGGCATAAGACATACAAGAAGAGATACAAGGACCGTTATACTGATGGAGAGGCCCATATATTTAGCGAATGCGGGAAGCGTAACTACAACAATTAAAAAGAGTATCGTAAGTGCAATAATAAGAATATCCATAGCAGCTTCATTGGGTGATTTCTGTCTCTTTGCACCTTCAACCATTTTAATCATGCTGTCGAGAAACGATTCACCCTGATTTACGGCAATTCTGATTTTAATGTTACCGGATAAAAGCTTTGTGCCGCCGGTTACTCCGCATCTGTCACCGCCCGATTCCCTTATAACCGGAGCCGATTCTCCTGTAATAGCAGATTCATCAATAAGGCCAGTCCCCTGAATTATATCTCCGTCACCGGGGATCGTATCACCTTCATGTACAACAATGATATCACCTTTTTTTAAGAGTGCCGCGTTGACCTGTTCCTCCTTTCCGCTTTCAGATATTCTTGTAGCAATGAGCAGGTTCTTTGTACTACGCAGTGATTCCGCTCTTGCCTTACCTTTAATCTCGGCTAATGATTCAGCAAAGTTCGCGAAGATAACAGTTGCCCATAACCAGATACTCACCTGCAAAGGTAAAAAAACACTCTCTCCTGAAAAAAAATTTCTTAGTGTAACAACTGTTGTTATTACTGATCCGATCTCCACAACAAACATTACGGGATTTTTACATAATGTAAACGGATTTAGTTTCTTAACAGATTCCTTCAGTGAAGGTAATATAAATTCAGAACGTAATAGATTCATGATTCATCTCCTTAAAACGATAATGACTGCTGAACAAACAGATGTTCAAGCACCGGCCCGAGAGCAAATACAGGAAAGAATGTAAGGGCTCCCATGATTATTATTACGCCTGCAACTACAGCGACAAAAAGTATTCCTCTTGTAGGAAACGTTGCCGCGCTGTCGGGAACTATTTTCTTCTGTGCAAGTGATCCCGCAATAGCGATCGCAGGAAGTACTGTGGCAAAACGTCCTGCCAGAAGCGCTATTGAAAGGGTGCTGTTATAAAACAGGGTGTTGGCGTTAAGACCTGCAAACGCAGAGCCATTATTTCCAACAGCTGAAAAATACGCATAAAGAATCTCGGAAAGTCCGTGCGCGGAAGGATTATTCAGGCTTGAAAGTCCCGGCTGAATCGAAACGGCTATTGATGCCAGTATTACAGCTGTACACATGGGGAGAAGAAGCGCGACAAGCGACATCCCCATTTCGTACGGCCCGAACTTTTTACCCATAAACTCCGGAGTACGCCCGATCATCAGTCCTGCAACAAACATTGCAAGTATCACGTAAAAGAGAAATCCGATAAGTCCTACACCGGCTCCTCCGTATATGACTTCGCCTATCCCCATATTGAACATCTGTACCATGCCGGCCAGGGGCATATAACTGTCATGCATGCTGTTTACCGAACCGTTTGATGTCACAGTAGTCGACTCGCTCCAGACCGAAGACCAGAACATGCCGAATCTTGTTTCCTTTCCCTCCATATTCTGCATATTTGTAATACCGGCATTTTCATATAACGGATTAATTCTGTAATCACTCCATAGAATATGAGAGAGTCCAATGGCGAACAGAAGCGTCATCGTTATAAAAATTGTTTGCCCCTGTTTTCTGTTATTTAACATATATCCGAACATAAACACAAACGCACAGGGTATAAGGAGTATTGAAAAGTTTTCTACAAGATTTGATATAAATGTCGGATTCTCAAATGGATGAGCCGAATTGACGTTGAAAAATCCACCGCCATTTGTTCCGAGCTGCTTTATCGCGATCTGTGATGCAGCAGGTCCCATTGGAAGAATCTGTTTCCCTCCCTCAAGAGTCTCCGCTGTAACATACGAGTGAAAATTCTGTATAACTCCCTGTGACATCAATATTACTGCTGTAATAATAGAAAGCGGTATGAGGACATAAAGAATTGAACGTATCATATCAACCCAGATGTTGCCCACTGTTGCTGATTCTTTCCTTGTAAATCCGCGGATGAGAGCAAGTCCCGCAGCCATCCCGATTCCGGCAGAAACAAAATTTTGCACGGTTAAACCTGTCATCTGTGTAAAATAACTCATGGTCATCTCACCGCTGTATCCCTGCCAGTTTGTGTTTGTAACAAAAGAAATTGCCGTATTCAATGCACTGTCCCACTTTACGCCGGGAAGTTTTTGAGGGTTAAGCGGGAGATAACCCTGTGCCACCTGAATAGCTGTAAGGAGTATTATTCCCGCAATATTGAACAGGATGAACCCAAGCGCGTAGGTTTTCCATGACATCTCTGATGATTCATCGATGGAACAGACTTTGTATATTAATCGCTCAATCGGATGTATTACCGGAGTCATAAACGTTTTCGATCCGCTGAACACCTTCATCATGTATTTGCCAAGAACAAGCGACGCCGATATGAGGACCGTAAAAAAAATCAGTAACGCTGCAATATCAATTAATTTCATAAACTCATCATCTCCATAAATTACTTATCTTATAAAATTGATTTACTGAATGAATGAGATATTGTCAATTTACACCGAGTTAAAATTATTGTCATAAACGTATGTTCTTCGTGAAGATTTAAGCTATCTGCGTTAAGATTCTGTTAATATCCGGAAATACAATAAAAATTGAGTCCAGTAAAAGATTTACCGGCAATTGACTTTTGTTAAAAATGATACTGATTCATTCTCCAGAGAACATTCAATGTGGTCTGTTAAACCCAATGAGTTACGGTAAAACTCTTTTGTGTCAATTGCACCTTCCTTGATAGACAACTGTTTTTGTAATCGAAATAATGACAGCTGAATATGTTTTGGAAGAAATATATTTGACAAAATAAACCAATAGGTTTATTTTGTCGTCATGGATAAAGCAGAACGGACAAGAAATTATATAATAGAAACCGCAGCTCCGATTTTCAATAAAAAGGGTTACGAGGGTACTTCGTTTTCAGATATTATGGAAAACACAGGCCTTTCTAAAGGGGCGATATACGGGCATTTTGAAAATAAGGATGATCTTGCCCTTGCAGCCCTTGACCATAATCTCAAGCTGGCTTCTAAAATTATCTTTTCAAATGTAAAAGACCGGGCGAACTCTTATGAAAAACTCATAGGATTCTCTAAATCTTACAGCCTTTTCTATGAAATAATAAGCAGTGCAGGCGGTTGCCCTGTTATTAATGCTGCTGTTGATTATGATGACGGTTACTCTGATGCCAGGAAGAGGGTCACAAAATTTATTACCATGTGGCAGAATTCTATCAATAAGATTATAAATGAGGGGATTCAGAAGGGGGAGATTAAATCCACTCCGGATGTTACTCTTTTCTCCAATATATTTATTTCACTAATTGAAGGAGGTATAATGCTTTCAAAAGTTATGAATAACAGGAAATATATTGATGATGCCTCTGATTTTCTGGTATCTCTTGTAGAAAAAATGAAGGTATAATTTATTTGATTATAAATAGACCGATCGGTTTATTTATAATCAAATAAACAGTTTATAAATTAAAGAGGAGAAAATGTTATGAACAACTTCCAGTTCGTGAATCCGACAAAAATCATTTTTCAGTAAAGGTGAAATCAAAAGACTCTCAAAGGAGATACCTGCAGATAACTGAAGATGCAAAGATTGCTACTGTGACAATCAACAGGCCTGACAAGAGAAATGCTCTCTCCGATAAAGTTTTAAATGAAGACCTTGACGGAGCATTTCAGATGCAGGAGAGGCTTTTCCGCAGCTACATGGGCTCGGAGGATAACCATGCGGGGATAGACGTGTTTCTGAAGAGACTTAAATCAGCAAAGAACAGATAATTTTTATTAAACAGAACTACAAAATCAATTCAAAAGAAGGATAAAACAGATGGCAGACTCGGTTAAAAATATTTCACATACTGACTCAAAGAGGTCCAGGACATTCACATGGGAGGACCCGATGATAGGCGCTAAAAAAGCAATGACAATGGACGGTCTGGATTACCTCAGGGCAATTGTTGATGAGGAAATTTCACTCCCCCCTATATCCAATCTTATGAATATCAGAGGTGTTTCAGCTAATCCGGGTGAAACTATTTTTGAAGTTACACCTGAAGAGTATCACTATAATCCCATAGGGATGGTACACGGCGGCCTTATGGCCACGCTGATGGATTCTGCGATGGGGTGTGCCGTACAGACGAAACTCCCGGCAGGTACAGGGTATTCCACGGTTGATCTGCAGGTTACATACATAAAATCAGCAAATAAAGACACCGGTGTGTTGACCTGTATCGGGAGAGTTCTTCATGTAGGAGGTAAAATAGCCACCGCCTACGCAGATGTCAGGGATAATGAAGGGAATCTATACGCGCATGCCACAACGACATGTATTATTTTAAGGCCGGGAAAATAGTCATTTCCTGACAGATCCGGCAGGAAATGAACTTTTAATTTAATGCCGGATTGCTGTCGGTTTTGTCTAACAGATCTAACAGAGTCATATATTTATTAAACCACCTTTCTTATCCAGTTTTCCAGGTAATTTAATTGTTCCGGTGTATGAAAATAATGCTCACCATTATCCATGATGGTTACATCACAATTATATTTTTCTGAAAATGAATTTAAAACACTTCTTTCTGTCAGATTATCATTCTCTCCATACAGTATAAAAGTTCTATTATTCCATTTTTCAATTGGATGATTCCTGACATATTGATAATAACTCCATGATAGTTTCTCCCCGAAAAAAGTCATAATCTCTCCTGTTCCTTTTAATTCTTCTTCGGAAACATCTGACCATTTCATCATATTCTGAATCAGGCGTTCCATATTAAGAATTGGAGAAAGAAAAAGGCAGTTATCAAAGCTGATATCCTGATATGCTGTTAAACTGAAATATACTCCCAAGCTGCATGCGTATAATGAAAAACTTCTGTATTTGTTTTTAACAAAAGAGTATATAATTTTTAAATCATGTACTCCGTTTTGAGCTGTACATTCATACGGTTCATTACCACGCTCTCCATGCTCAGGGAGATCAAAACTTATTACCTGATATCCCAGTTGTACCGCAATGTTCGCAAAATTTTCAGCTTCCTCTTTTTTTGAATATTTTCCATGAACGAATATATATAACCTCTCCGAATCAGTGCCATAGAGAATAGCCGGTATATTTTCTATTTGTATTTTTTTTTCTTTCATAGTAATATCCCATGTATGTATAACATTCAAAAATGATTATTACATCTATCTCCGGTTTTATTTATGCAGTGGATCCCCATCTGTATGAACATGCTGAAGCTAACATTAGTAAAAGTATAAAATATCTGCCGTAAATTTTAATTTAAACAGGTCGTATTGAATATTTATTGTCAAGAAAGATACTTATTCATTCCTCAGATAACATTCAATAAGTCTCTTGACAAAAATTCACCAGCCCGTCCAAGTTAAATTAAATTTACAGAATTTATCCGGAGAAATCCTTTATGAACTTAATGATCCCCGATCTTTACGATTTTTTGCGCGGTCCGGGATTTGTCATTTCCATCCTTGTGTTTTTATCCGGATTCCTGTACCGTACAATTTTGTTCATCCGTGCCACACGTAAAATCCGTCAGAGCAATATAAATCCGGAAAATATAATTAGTGACACGTCTATAGCCTTGCAGGGCAGCATGCCTATAAAAATAATTACGCTTTTAAAAATAAAAATAAGAAATACAATCTTCGGTACAAATCCGGTAATGGGCATAATCAGTCTTGTTTTTCACATATTACTGTTTATAACTCCCGTATTTCTTTCTGCGCATAATGTCATTGCCGATCTTACAACAGGAATAAGCCTGTTTGCGTTTCCCGAGCGCGTAACAGATATTTTCACAATCATGCTGATAGCGATAGGGGCATTCTTTTTAGCAAGACGTATCTTTATTCCACACGTAAGGATAATCTCTACAGCTCGCGATTACTTCATGCTCATTCTCGTAATGGCGCCTTTTGTAAGCGGATTATTTGCGTATCATCATTTTTTAAATTACCGGGTTGTAATTTATATTCATATGATTATCGGTGAGCTGGCAATAATGACCGCTCCCTTTACCAGCCTTATACATATGCCGTTTATTATTTTTTCGCGTTTTCACATTGACAGCGAATACAGCATTATGCCGGGAAACCGCAGATGGTAAACAGAAAGTTAGCGTTAAGAAGGAGATAATAAAGCGATAAAATGAATAGCTCCAATACAGACAAGGCAGCAATGGATCGGATACAGAAGATCATTGAAAAAAAGAAAGACATGATCAAGCTATCTCTTTCCGCCTGCGTGCACTGCTCAATCTGCTCTGACAGCTGTTTTAAATTTACTTCAAACAGGAAGGACCCGACTTACACGCCTTCATACAAAGCGATTAACTCAATTGGAAGGATTTATAAAAAAAAGGGGAACCTCTCCGATGAAGAGTATCAGGCAATAAAAAATCTCATCTGGGATAAATGTGTACTGTGCATGCGGTGTTACTGTCCCCTCGGTATAAGCATCCCGTCACTCATCGCCTGCGCCCGCAACGTATGCAGGGAAAAAGGGATTTACCGGACATATGACGAAACAGATGAAGGCGGACAGATATGAGAATATTCCGGATTATTACCATAACCCTGTTTTTTATAATACCGGTTTTTCTCTTTGCGCAGATGGAGATAATAATTATCGACAATCCGGTTTTTAAATCAAAAAGCCGCCCGTCTGTAAAATTTAATCATTTTAATCATATGGACATCGAGAATGTTTCATGCAGCGACTGCCACCACCGGTACGTAAACGGCAGAAACGTGATAGAACCAAACGAACTGAGCGACAGCAGCAAAACTATTGACTGCGGATACTGCCATAATAACGGGGCGGAACTTAAAAACGCATATCACAGATTATGCATCAGATGCCATCAGGCAATGATTAAAAAGAACAAACCTGCCGGCCCCAGACTTTGCGGCGAATGCCATATATAGATGTTCAGCGGAGAGAATAATGATCAAAGCAAAACGAAAACCCCTCGAAGAGATTTTTGACCTGACAAAAAAATACTCGCGGATTTTATGTGTCGGATGCGGAGGCTGCACTTCAGTATGTCTTGCAGGCGGACAGCGTGAAACGCTTATGCTGAAACAGGAACTTTCCGCCTTATTTAAACAGAAAGAAAAAAAAGCGGATTTCTCTGTTTTTGTCACAGAGCGTCAGTGCAATCCGGAATATATTTCCGATATTGAAGACATGGTTAAAGATCATGACTGCATAATATCCACTGCATGCGGTGCGGGCGTACAGATGCTTGCCGAAAGATACAGTTCAAAACCTGTTTTTCCTGCACTGAATACAATGTTTATCGGCTTGGACCGCAGCACGGGATTATACCAGGAGAGATGCCGTTCATGCGGAGATTGTCAGCTGGGCTACACCGGAGGGATATGCCCTGTAACATGCTGTTCGAAAAGTCTTTTCAACGGACCGTGCGGCGGTACTAATATTGACGGCAGCTGCGAATTAAGCCGGGATATCCCCTGTGCATGGAACGGGATTTATGAGCGGCTTAAAGCGCAGAACCGTGTTGAGAATATATTGTCCATACATCCGCCGATGGACTGGACGGATAAAGGACCGGGAACACTGATTCAGGCAGGATATGAAAACAGATATATTAAGAAGTAGAATAAATTATTGAAGCCTTTTTATACTCTCCCATAAAGATGGAGGGAGTTATTTAACATCAGAATATAATGGAGTAAATCATAGAATGAAATCAGGCAGCAATCTGGAAAAGGTACTAAACGCGGGGCATTTCGCGGTAACAACGGAATTCGGCCCTCCGAAAGGTACTGATCTGTCTATAGTTAAAACAAAAGCTGAATTTCTCCGCGGGAAAGTTGACGCTGTTAACGTCACTGATTGCCAGACAGCAGTAGTGCGCCTTTCGAGCATTGCAACTTCCGCTATTCTTGTCGGGATGGGAATTGAGCCTGTCATGCAGATGACATGCCGCGACCGGAACCGTATAGCTATTCAGAGCGATATCTTCGGAGCATCCGCTCTCGGCATCAGAAACATGCTGGCCATTTCCGGAGATCACCATAATTTCGGGAATCAGAAAAATGCACGCAAGGTTTATGATATCGACTCGATGCAGATGCTTGTTCTGGTAAAACGCATGCGCGACGAAAAAAAAATGCTCGGTGAAGAAACACTCATACAGGGGGAAGTTCCCATGTTTATCGGTGCCGCGGCGAATCCATTCGCGCCGCCGATGGAGTTCCGCGCTCTGCACCTGAGAAAAAAAATCGAAGCAGGCGCAGATTTTATTCAGACTCAAAGTATATATGATGTTGATAAATTCCGCGAATGGATGAAGATCGTCTGTGATATGGGCCTCGACAGACAATGCTCGATATTAGCAGGCCTGACTCCTCTGAAATCCGCAGGCATGGCAGAATATATGGCCGGGAATGTCCCTGGGATGCAGATACCCGATTCATTATTAAAACGTATGGCCGGAGTACCGAAAGAAAAAGCTGCCGAAGAAGGAATCAGAATTTTCTGCGAACAGGTGGAACAGATCAGGGAGATCAAAGGTATTGCAGGCGTTCACATTATGGCGGTAGAATGGGAACACCGGATCCCTGAAATTACAGAACGCGCCAGGCTCCTTCCAAGGCCTGTTCTTTAATAAATACGATCTTACTCTTTCAATAACCTCCGGATCTTCCGGATTGATGCAGATATTCGTGAAATCTATTATACGATATAATTCAGCTTAAACATGAAATCAGCTGGAAAAACGGAAAGAGTGACAGAATGTATTCGCCATATACAAAACTCATTTAAAAATAAAAAAATAGTAAGCCGGCCCTTCTTAAGGCCGCCTGTAATAATATAGACTCATCCTGCATCAAATATTAATATTCAAATTATAAAGAAATGGAAGGTTCCATAACCATTTTTATTTTTTAACCAATGTTAATTCCTTAACATATATTTTAGTGTAAAATAAACAATTATATATCCCCGCCGCCTTCGGCGGTGGGGATAATAGTACATTTTCTATTATAAAAAAATTTAGGAATTATTACTGTTTTTTAACGCATTTTTAAAAAAGAAATAGTAAAATTTAATAAGAATTTTAAAAAGAATTTATATAAAATGTACAGGGAAATGGATATATTAAAAGTACATTTATAATTAAGGACTTGGTAAAGGTGCTATGTCAACAAAACAGGAAATTAATCAATCAACTGACCAGAAACTCTCCCATCAATTATCAGTGCAGATAATGGAAGTAGGACAAACTATACTTGAATTAGAGGCTACTTACCATGATTCATTCAGCAGACAGATGAGAGAAAAAATCCAGAGAGCTAAAGAAATTCTCGATGAACTTGCAAACGACTGTATGACTGAACTTACATCTGAAAGAATGAAAAACTGGCAGAAAGAGAAACTTAAGGAAAAAGAAAAATTTAAATTCACAAGAAAAAAAGATGCATGGGAAATCCTGACTCCAAAACAGGAAGAGGATTACCAGCTAAGAATAACCAGGAGAATGCACCAGGGATTCGGACGATAAGCTGACTAAATCTGCATGAACATTATAAGTTCAATCAGCTCCAATCCGGGCGGCTTCCCGTTTTCAAAAAAATAGAATTTAAGCCTGCAGAAAAAATATTAAATTTTTGCGGGCTTAGACTTATTTATTAAGATCAATAATGAGGTACTATGAACTGTGTCATAATATCCGCAGCATTAATACTCCTCGCCGGGCTGCTTTTCTTTGAAAAAAGAGAGTCGGTCAAAGGCCTTTTAGCCACTAAACCTTTATTGTCATTTCTTTTTATTGTTACGGCACTTCTTCAGACACATAATAATATAACTTATTTTTACATTATCTTTACCGGGCTTCTGTTATGTTTTGCCGGAGATATCTGCCTTATATTTTTTTCCAACAAAAAAGTTTTCACCTCCGGCCTGGGAGCATTCCTTGCAGGCCATATAATGTATTCAATTGCTTTCTTTAAATTCGGAGAAACCGGCAGGCTGATGTTTGCAGTTGGAGCTGCCGGTTTAGTGGCAGGCACGGCTATATTTGTGCTGCTGAAATCCCGTCTTGGAAGCATGGCCGGGCCTGTCTGTGCCTACATAATCATTATAACTGTAATGACTATAAGCGCTGCTTCGTTCAAAAATAATGGAATGCACAATCCCATAGGAAGAAATCTCGTTTTTGCAGGCGCGCTGCTCTTTTATATATCAGATGTATTTGTCGCACGGCACAGGTTTGTACAGAAACAGTTTTTAAACAGGGCGATCGGTCTCCCCATGTATTATACAGCTCAGTTTATGATAGCTTATTCAACAGGATTGATAACAGTATAGTTTCAGAGCCTTTCTCCGCTCATCAAATACGCTGGATTCAGCATATTCGGGACTTCACCGGTCTGCAGACCGAAGCGTCAGAGAAGGCATCAGTTGACCGCAGCATAAATGCATACAGCACACTCACATCTAGCTGAATTTACATCATTTTAATTCTCTTAAGTAATGTTAAGGCCAGCACCCGGAGTGAATCGATCATTTCAACGCGTGATGATATCCGCGGAAGAACCATAGATAACTCGGTACAGCCGAATATAACACAATCGGTTCCTTTTAAAACAAGGTTCTCAACAGCCGCAGTGATATTTTTCACTGCCCTGTCCGATACGAAAACCCCGGTTGCTTTCAATCCGTATTGAGGATTGTAGATTGTTTCATGGACAAGATTAATATACTCTTCCGGCAAAGAAACAAATTCCATTCCGTCATTTTTTTCAATTGCAGCCCGGTATACACCGCTTGTGTTTGTGCCCACTGTGGCGAGCAGTCCTGTTCTTAAATTCTTTTTATGACTCTTCTTCTTAAGATCCTGAAGATTTTTTATCACTTCATCAATCATATTGATCAGCTGAACTTTAATCCCCCTGTTTTTAATTTCACGCTGTACAACATCAAATATCACCGGTGAATGGGCAGTATTGCAGGGTATTGCGATAATATCCGAACCGAGAGCAGCAAGATTTTCTACAATATCAACAATAGCATAAGCCGGATTTTTTTTCTTCCGCGGCGAGAGAATAAATTCAGTCCGGTCGCCGATTCTTCCCGATGCTGAAATAAGGTGAACCTCCGGAAAATCCCTGTCGCACCTGGCCCTGCTTTCATCAAAAATCATTCTGTTCAAAACAATTCCCGCGTACGGGCCGACTCCTCCCACAATTCCAATCGTCCTGATTTTTTTCATAAAACCTCCTTAACGGATGGGCTTATTTTTCAGTCGCGATAAATGTACCGTCCCAATCTTCAGGCGGCGGTGAAGCGATAAATTTTTTAAGTCTTTCAATATAAATTTTAATGACCTGATCATCCGCAAACTCGTTATCCAGCTCTTTAAACAGAGAAAGAGATTTTTCCCATTCCCTGCAGAAATATGATTTAACAGCCGTATCATGCTTTTTCAAAAGAGCTAAAATTACATCTATATCCGAATCATTCTTTAACCTGTTACGGAATGCATTCCGCAGGTCGCCTTTTTTCCGTGAAGAAATAAGTTCATATATTTTGATTCCATTATGCTTCCCTTTTACTGCGACTTTATCAAGGAGCCTTGCGATTACCTGGTTCGATACATAGTTATACGTGGATTCACTGATTATTATAAGTGTACCATAGAGTTTATTGATGCCTTCAAGCCTGCTCGTAAGATTTGCGTTGTCGCCCAATACGGTATAATTAAAGCGCTCCTCATACCCCATGTTGCCGACAACCACATAACCGGTATGAATTCCTATCCTTGTAATAAAAGGGGGAATGCTTTTCTTTTTCCAGGTTGTATTGAACAATTCCTCAAGCTTTTTCTGGCAATCCAGCGCGGCAAAGCATGCATGGAGAGGATGATCCTGAATCAGCTTCGGGGCATTCCAGAATGCCATGATTCCATCACCTATATACTTATCAACAGTACCATTTGAATTGACAATGGTCTTGCTGGTAACACTGAAATACTCACCAAGCGATTCCACGAGTTTTCCCGGGGAAAGCTGTTCAGAAATTGTTGTAAAACCTTTTATATCGGAAAAAAACATAGTAAGCTCCCGGTTCTCTCCCTCTATAACAGCTTCTTTATTATTGTTTATAAGCTGAGCGACAAGATCGCTCGGAACATATTTGCTGAAAGAACGAAGCCCGTTTTTCATACTGGAAAAAGAAATTTTCATATCTTCAATTTCCCTTATGATTGTGGAGATTTTCTGCTCTTCATTTGAAGTCATATCGAAATTGGCAATTTTAGACATTTCAAGAGAGAGAAGATTTAACGGTTCTGTTATAGTTTTTGAAAATACTGCGCCCAGCAGCAATGTAATAACAATCAGCATTAAAGATGCTGCTATAGTAATAATTATGTTTCTGTATACCGTGCCCATAAGATCTTTTTCAGGTATAACAATTCCAATTTCAAGAGACAGGCCATGATCATCCGGAAGAGGCGCATACATTGAGATATACGTTTCACCGCCGGAGGAAAAATAAAACGGTTCGGACGTGCGGCCCCTGTTCCTGTCAGATTCCCTGATAGTCTCATCTTCATAATCTTCTATCCGGTGGAGTTCATAGATAGCTGTACCGGAAGGTTCTTTTGGTTTTTTAAACAGAATAGATGCATCGGTTTTATCTTTGATCGGCAGCGCAATTATTTCGTTCTTGTTGTTTTTTATAAATACTTTTGTATTTGGAGTCGGTTTGATATGATTTAAAAAATAGGAGAACTCAATAATACCTATATCAATGCTGACAACACCGATAAGATTATTTTCATTATAAATAGCAGCCGAATTGGAAATACCCAGCTGTTTGTCTGATGCGAAGAAATAAATTTCGGACCAGCTTACATCTTTTTTGCCAAGAGCGTTTTTATACCAGACCCTTGCCCTGGGATCATAGCCGTTAACTAAATCCTCCTTAGTATCCTGGAAAGTTTTTCTGAAAGATTCATCTTCATGCCTCCATTTTGTAATTACATCCTGGCCGGTTCTGGTAACATTCCTTTTTGAAAAAGATTCCCTCCCCTCTTTGTCCTGGCGTTTTAAAAGCAGCATGTTCCCGCTGGTATCAGCAAAGTAGTACATTAAAAATTCGGGATTAGTTTTCAACTCCTCTCTGAAATATGCCAGCAATTCTTCAATGTTCCGGTAATCAAGCTTATTGTTTTCTATGAGATACCGGGTCATTCTGTTTGACCGGGGCGCGGAACCCAGATACCCGATTATTTTCTGTGATACTGTTGCAGATACTTCTCTGAGCATTTTATCCGCATAATAATGCATAGACCCTCTGCTGTTGACATAAAAAATTATGATAAGAATTATGCCTGTGACAGCTATCAATACCGTAATCAAAGAGATAAGACTTGTCTTTATGCGTATTTTCATTGTATTTAAAATACTCCTCCTGAGGTCAGGCCCGTACGGGAAATATCCCCTGCGTTCAGTATCGAAACATGTTTAAATTCCGAAGTATTGCGGATCACCATTATAACTATTCCAATATAACCGGTGTTACCTTAATCAATCCTTCAATCGAATACTCCTCTTCCGCGGGACTTTCTGTTTGAGCCAGAAATGTAGCTGCGCCCATGTTGGTATGTACAATAAGAACAGTCCGCATGGGGTCCACGATCGGGTCTATAGCGATAAAAAGAATCAGCACAGCCTCAAGCGGAAGGCCAAGAGGATCGAGGATTATACTCATCATGGCAAGTGTAAGTATACCGCTTGAACCGGCAGTAGCCATCCCGGCAAACACGCTTCCTACAAATATAATTACTACATGTGTAAGCGTAATGTTCATGGAATATAACTGGGCTACAAAAAACGCTGCTATCCCGAAGTATAAAGTATTTCCATACCTGCATACTGTAATCCCCAGGGGAAGTATAAGATTTGTTTTAACAGCATCATAACCAAGTTTCTTTTCAAGTGAGTCAATCGCAGACGGGAGTGCGGCAAAACTGCTCCTGGTGGCAAGAGAAATAATCACAGGATCAAGCATGGCTTTTAAAGTAACACCGGTCGGCATCTTTGTATTTAATACTATTATAATACTCGTTAAGAGAAAAAGTACCATCCCCGCTATATAAAAAATCAGTATGAATTTACCCATTGAAAATACTATGCTTAAACCTACATCCGCTATCTGGGCAGAAAGCAGAAAAACAAGTCCGAATGGAAGGCCATACAAGGCCCAGTTGATTATCTTCTGAAAAGCATTAAATAAATCCTTTGAAGCCAGGATAAGCCGCTTATTATCCTGCACGCCGATTGCTATCCCGAAAATGATGGAAAAGAACACAAGCTCAAGAGCCCTGCCGGTGCTGAGAGATTTAAAAATATTGGCCGGGACAATCTCTAATAGAAATTGAACTAAGGATCCGCTTTGCGTGGACGAAGCTGCAGATTCGACTGCCCCGGAAAGCGAAACCTCCAGGTCGGTGGCATGCTGTGATCCCTTTAGTATAGATCCCAGGCGTGAAAAATTTTCACTGTTCATAACCCCAGGCCTGCCAAGCGCGCCGGAAAAAACGCCAATACCGGCAGTTACGAAAAGCCCGATTATAAATATCATTACCAGTTTTAAAATTGATGAACGCGCTTCTTCCGTCTGAATTATACTTCCTATACTGGAAGCTATGGCAGTAATCAGGATGGGGATAACGCACATTTGAAGAAAATAAAGATACATCTGCCCGAACGGGGCTAAAAATTTTGCAATTGCAGGATAAAAAATGCCTAATAAAATTCCGGCTGCAACAGAAACAAGTATTGTTACAGGACTCTTTAATATTGAGGCTCCAATTTTTGGATTGTTCATCATTATCCACCTGTGCCTGTTATAATCGATTATTAAATATTCTTTAAAAAAAGATCGCCGTATGAATCAAAGAGCTGTTCTGCATTGCTGGAAAATGCCCCGGACTCAATGACCATATTTATGAATGCAAGCAGGTTAGTATCATTCCACCTGACAGCAATGGAAATAGGATCTGATTTATCAGTTATAAGGGCGGTTTTAATACGGAGAGAAGCGTCCGGATTCAGGCGTATAATTTTTTTTATTTCAAGTTCATCACGGTATGCCGCATCAATACTTCCGTCATTAACTGCTGCAATTACATCCTCCCATTTTTGAAATGATACTATCTTCGCATATGGAAAATTAGATTTCGCAAATATTTCATAAGAAGAATGCTCAATTACACCTAATTTCCCGGGGAATTTCTGTATATATTCCTTTTCGGTGGTATGAAGTTCACGGATGGCCCTTGCAGCATTTATACGGTTTAAAAGCAGGCCGTGCCTGAAGGTTATGTATGGAGTGGAAAAGCGGACATTTTTCGCTCTCGGAAATGTTCTGCTCAGTTTTGATATTGCAACATCCGCTCTCCCCTGTACAACATTTGTAACAACTTCATCAAATGATTTTGCAGAGCGGTCAAACTTCACTTCAACTCCAAGTTTATCTGCGATCTCCCTGGCTATCTGCACATCAAGGCCGACAAGTACCCTTCTGGAATTAACAAAGAAAAAGGGTGCCTGGTCTGCGGCAGTCATTGCCACAACCAGCTTTCCTTTGCCGGTTATCCGTGTAATATCCGGCATCGAAGTAAATTCCGGAACCGGGGGGAAAATGTGTTTCTTTTTTTTTGCCGCAAAGCCGCTGAATATCATTAAAAATATTAACAACACTGACAGTAGAATTTTTTTTGAATTCATCCGGCTTGACTCTCCTGTTAACTCTTATATGTAATTTTTATATTAGTCACACACTAAAATCAACAAAATTTCTTACTTATTTCAATATTTTTACAGGAAAATTTAACTATCAACTTTAATACATGCATAAAATCTGATAGATCAGCATTGATTCTTTCAACATTTTTCATTATTTTAAAGCAGACTTTCACTAAAATATTTTTTACTTGACAATATTTAAGCATTTAATTAATTACTTAAATATCATATTAAAAGGGGTTTTAATCATGAAAAATACAAACAACAGTTTAATGAAATATTTACTGCTCATTATAGGTTTATCTCTAACGGGTACGGTTCAACCGATTTACGCACAGGATAAAACAGAAGTTAATGGACTGCAGTTCCACCAGATATGGGAAAAAATAAAGGGAAACTCTCCTTCGCAAAAAGCAGCTGTATCAGAAGCAAAGGCTGCAGACATTTCCAAAAACCGTTCCGCAAGGCACTGGTACCCTACTCTTTATGCTGACGCCAAAGTATACACTACAAATGATCCGGGCCTGACCTTTATGTCCAACATGGGGCAGAGAGGAGTAACTCAGGACGATTTTATTCCGGACAATCTCAACAATCCGGGTACCGGTAATTACCAGAAAGGGACTCTCGGGCTTGACCTTCCGCTGTTTGAAGGAGGTGCCGGAGTTGAAGCAGCCAAAGCAAAGGAAAATATTGCCGAGGCAAAAAAACTGCAGAGCAGTTCAATTTATTTAAACGAATTCAGTACAGCTGCATCAGCTTACGGACAGATAGCAGTTCTGATGAAACGCAGAGAGGAACTGAAAGCCATGTCAGAAAGAGTGGATGCTGTTCTGGCAAACTACCAGGGCGGACTCCGTTCAAACCTTGTCGAGTATTCAGGAATACTTTCCCTGAAAACACTTCAGAACAGGATCAAGGTACACCTGTCAGAAAACGAATCAAAAACAGAATCTTTCCGTGTATATCTCGGGAAGATGTCCGGAAATTCTCTCCCGGCGGGATGGGTTCCATCGGACAGAGACATTATCTCTTTCTCTGACACGTATCTGAAAACTGAAAATCTCTCTGCTGACGGATCCTATAAAGTCAGGGCGTATGAGGCAATCGCTCATAGCGCAGCGAACAGAGCCGAAGCGGAAAAATCGATTTTCATGCCGAAGATCGGTCTCTTCGCTGAAACAAATATATATAACGGAGACCGCAGCACCGGCGATTCATATACTGCAGGATTTTACATTAAGATGAATATACTTTCACCGATGGATTACGGCGCTGTTAAACAGGCGGAGCTTGAAAGCGATGCGTCCAGATACAGGGCAAAAGAAGCAAAATTAAACGGCGAGATTGAACTTAACAGGCTCTATACATTTTCAGATATCCTCAAAAAAAACATTTCAATCATGAATGAGAATACAGTTCTTATGAACGAACTGGTGAGAAACTCGCAGAAACTTTTTACAGGCGGATCAATTAAAGCATTTCAGCTTGTAGATGTATTCTCCAGAAAAACTGACCTTATCATTAATCTCGCCGCAGCAGAGGAGGAGTATCTCACTGTGATGGCAGGCATATATAATTATTCAACTAACGGCTTCAAAGAATCTGAAGAGGTGAAATAATGAAAAAAAATGAAAATGGCGAAATCAGCAGAGGATTTGCGGGAGCACTTGCTGAAAAATTTATCAATTCGAAACTCACCGCGATTATCGCGGTTGTAAGTATACTGCTGGGAATAGCCGCAGTAATACTCACACCGAAAGAGGAGGAACCGCAGATTCTGGTTCCCATGATAGATATCCAGATTTCCGCTCCGGGCTACGGGGCTGAAGAAGTCGAACGCAAAATCACAGAACCGGTAGAGCGCGGAGTATGGGGGCTTGACGGAGTTGAATATGTTTACTCCGCGAGCCAGGCGCATGGAAGCCTTATAACGGTAAGGTTTAAAATCGGAGAACCGATAGAGCCGTCACTTGTAAAGGTGCATAACAAGCTGATGGAAATCCGCAGCCGTCTCCCTTCGTCAATTATGCAGCCGCAGGTGAAGTCATACACAATAGATGATGTTCCGTTTCTTGTACTGACATTCAGCTCGGCGGAAAGAGATGATTATTCGCTCAGGGGACTGGCGGCTCCGCTTGCAAGAGAGCTTTCAAGCACTCCGGACCTGGGGCGGGTGGAACTTCTCGGAGGAAGAAAGAAGAGTGTCAGGGTA
>Ga0209099_1002064_pt1 | contig 18487 bp, 15 predicted proteins | sample AD_JPNHW2_MetaG_FD_184430 | JGI IMG/M metagenome (GOLD analysis project Ga0209099, IMG submission 184430) | Active sludge microbial communities of municipal wastewater-treating anaerobic digesters from Japan - AD_JPNHW2_MetaG (SPAdes) (version 2) | ecosystem: Engineered > Bioreactor > Anaerobic... | reverse complement strand
CCCCTGGGGCGTGATCAGGGCAAGGGAACCCCAGGAGGCCGCGTCCAGCACGGCGTTCGTCTCCTGCGGGTCGGTCACTTCGAATTCTCTGCGGCGCACGGGGCCTCCTCCTGGACGCCGGGAGCGAGCGGCCTTCCCGGCCGCCCGCTCCCGGTTCTGGGTGATGCTACTTGACGACGTTGATGCGGGGATCCTGGTTCTTGAGGGTCATGCCCTTGACGTAGTCCAGCAGCGCCTCGGCATCGATGGTGCCGGTGTCGATCTGGCCGGGGGTGGCCTTCAGGGTGCTGTAGAGATCGCCGCCGGCCGCCATGAAGTTGTTCACCACGACCGTGTAGGAGGCGGCCGGGTCCAGGGGCTTGTAGGCGGAGCCGTCCAGGACCATGGGGTTGGAGACCCGGCTGCCCTTGGGCTTCTCGATGTCCACGTCGAACTTGACCCCGGAGACGTAGATCAGGGGGTTGGCCGGGAGCTGCTTGCCCATCTTGCCCAGGCTGAAGTCGATGCCGTCCTCGATGGCCTTCACGGCGTCCGCGCCCTTCATCGGCATGGTCACGAGCGTGTTGCCGAAGGGGATCACCTCGTAGACCTGGGCCACGGTGAGGGGGCCCTGGACGAAGTCCGTGCGGATGCCGCCCGTGTTGGAGAGGGCGATCCGGGCGCCGGTCTTGGCGCGCATGGCGTCGGCAATGACGGGGCCGGGGCCCGTGTTGAGGCCGCGCTTCATGTCCTCGCCCACCTGGGCGGCCACGGTGGCCTGGAGCTCCTTCACGCCGGCGGCGAAATCGGCCACGAGGGCCTTCAGGCCGGCGTCTCCCTGCGTCAGGGCCAGGCCGGGCTGCCTGGCGAGGGCGGCCTGCAGCTTGTCGAAGGCGCCCAGGTAGTGGGCCTTCAGGTCGTCGGGCACCGCCGCGTAGCCCTTGCCGTCGTACTCCTTGACCTCGACGGTCCCCTTCTTCACGAACTGCACGCGCCTGAGTTCGCCCTTGGGATTCGGCAGGTCGTAGACGCGGAACCAGGCATCGCCCACCACGGCCACCGGCGAACCGGTCCAGGACTGGACCTTGCCGGCCGCGTCGAAATCCACCTTCAGGTCACCCACCACCTTGGCCCACTCCCAGGCCTGGACGATGAGGACCGTGCTGCCGTCCAGGCTCTTCGCCACGGTGGGATAGGGGTTCTTGTCGCCCAGGCCCACGGCCTTCCAGTCGCCGAGCAGGGTATGGCTGTGGCCGCCCACGATGACGTCGATGCCCTTGGTCTGAGCCGCGAGGGCCTGGTCCACGTCGTAGCCGAGGTGCGAGACGAGGATGATCTTGTTGACGCCCTTCTGGGTCAGCTCGTCCACGGCCTTCTGGACCGCGACGATCGGGGCCTGGAAGGTGATGTTCTTGCCGGGGCTGGAGATGAAGGGCGTCTCGCCGGTGGTGGCGCCGACGAAGCCGACCTTCTGCTTCCCGAATTCCTTGATCGCGTAGGGCGCCGGGGCCAGCCCCGCCAGTTCCGACTCCTTGGAGAAGTCCACGTTGGAGGAGACGAAGGTCCACTTCGTCTGGCCCAGGAGGTGCTCAGCCAGGAGGGGCACGCCCTTGTCGAACTCGTGGTTGCCGAGGGTGGCGACGTTGGGCTTCACCTTGTTCCAGAAGAACAGGTCGGCGTCGCCGCCGTATTTCGTGAAGTAGAGGGAGCCCTGCACGAAGTCGCCCGCGTGGACGAGGATCGGGTTGGGCTCCTTGGCGCGCAGCCGGTTGATCACGTCGGCCGCCTGGGGATAGCCGCCCAGTTCCACGTAGACGGCCTTGCCCTTGAGCTGGTCGTCCAGGTCCATGGTCAGCTTGGTCTGGGCGGGCTCGAACTTGGAGTGGGTGTCGTTGACGTGCAGGATCGTCAGGGTGTAGTCCGGTGCCGTCTGGGCCGTCAGCCCGCCCAGGCCCGCGAGCAGGAAGGCCGCGACCGGGGGCATCGCCTTGGAAGGTCTCATGGAACGCTCCTATGCTGGGTTTCAGGGCCCATTGTAGATCCAAGCCTGCCCCGGGTCCTCCCCGCTCCCGCGAAAGAGTTGCTTTCCCGCCCGGAGGCCGGTGTAGTCTGGGGCGGAGATCCGCACGACACGCGACTGGAGACGGTCCACGAGGGGAGGTCCATCGTCCTATGCTCACGCTGACGGCTGACACCTGCGTCGATCTGGCCCGCTCCGGCGCCCGCAACGGCGCGGGGCTCTTCGAGACCATCCGCATCCGCCACGGCAGGGCCCTGCGCCTGGAGGCCCATCTCTCCCGGCTGGCCCACGGCACCGCCTTCCTGGGACTGGAGGATCCCCCGGATGCGGACGTGGTGGAGGCCTTCCTGGAGAACCACACGCCCTGCGCCGGGATGGCCAGCGGCGTCCTGCGCCTGATCGCCGTGGACGAAAGCCTGATGGCCACCCTCTTCCCCTGGGAACCCCGCCGTCCGGCCCGCATCGACATCGGGATCGGCCGCAGGATGACGCGGCGCAGCGCCAACCCCCTGAACCGCTTCAAGACCATGGCCTACCTGGAGAACCTGCTCCTCACCCGGGAGGCGGAAGACCGGGCGCTGTACGAGGTCGTCGCGCTCAACGAGTCCGGGCGGCTCACCGACGGGGGGCGCACGAACCTGTTCCTGGTGACGGGGGACGAGATCCTCACGCCGCCGGTCCAGGAGGGGGCCCTCCCGGGCGTGGCCCGGAACGCCCTGCTGGCGGCCGGCCTGGGGCGCGAGGCGGTGCTGGACGTGGAGGACCTGAAGCGGGCGGATGCGGTCTTCCTGACCAACGCCATCCACGGCGTCATCCCCGTGCACGGCGTCGAGGAGGGCGGGCCGAAGAACCCCAGGCATCCGATCCTCTGCGCCTGCGCGGGCTCCATCAACGCGGACTGACCCGGGGTCCGGTCAGAGCAGGAACAGGGCCGCCGCGCCGGCGAGGGAGACGAGGGTGCCGGCCACGGCGCGCGGGCTGACCCTCTCCTTGTCGAGGATCGCCGAGACCGGCAGCAGGATCACGGGGGAGAGCGACATGAGCGTCGAGGCCACCCCGAGGTAGGTGGCGTGCTGGATGGCGTAGAGGCTCAGCATGACGCCCACCAGGGGACCGCAGGTGGTCCCGCCCGCGATGAGCAGGAGGGTGCGGCCGTCCCGGAGCCTCCCGGCGTTCGGGAGCAGCTCGCCCCGGAGCGCCTGCCAGCAGCCCAGGGCCAGGAATCCCGCGACGACCCGGACGAGGTTGGCGCTGATGGGGCCCATTCCCCCGGTCATGCCCAGCTTGCTGAAGATGAAGCCCACGGCCTGGCAGGTGGCGCCCCCCATCGCGAGGGCCAGCCCCAGGGCGAAGCGTCCCGGCCGCCGCCGGCCCCCGCCGCCGCCCCTCTCCCCGACCACCAGGGCGATGCCGCCCAGGGTGACCAGCATGGAGCCCGCCTTGGCGAGATTCATGGCCTGTCCCAGGAAGGCCCAGGCCATGAGGGCGGCGAAGACGGGCCAGAGGGTCATGACGAGCATGGTGAGCCGCGGCCCGAGGATCAGGTAGGCCTCGTAGACCAGGGCGTCCCCCAGGGAGAAGCCGACGAGGCCCGAGGCCGCCAGCCAGGCGATCCGCGGCCCGGCGTGGAGGGGGAAGGGGCTGCCGAAGAGCGCCGTGTGCAGGACCAGCATCACCCCCAGGGCCAGGGTCAGGCGCGCCATGTTCACGGCCGGGGAGCCGGCCCTCCCGGAGGCCCGGGCGAAGAACACGGCCGTGGCGGACCAGCAGGCGGCCGTCAGCAGGGAGACGGCTTCGCCCAGGTAGGGGACGTGGTTCACCGGAGCCCTCCCCTCACAAGAGGAAGAGCGCCGTGGCGCCTCCGATGGACACGAGGGTGCCCGCCACGGCGCGGAGGCTCACGCGCTCCTTGTCGAGCACCACGGAAACCGGCAGCAGGATCACGGGCGAAAGGGACATGAGGGTCGAGGCGACGCCGAGGTAGGTGGCGTGCTCGATGGCGAAGAGGCTCAGCACCACCCCGACCACCGGGCCGAAGACCGCGCCCACGGCGATGAACCAGGCGGCGCGGCGGTCCGAGAGCCTCCGGAGGTTCGGCGCCAGCTCGCCCTTCAGGGCCTGCCACGTTCCCAGGGCCAGCAGTCCCGCGGTGACCCGCACGACGTTGGCGCTGATGGGGCTGAGCCCCCCCGCCATGCCGAACTTGCTGAAGATGAACCCCACGGCCTGGCCCAGGGCGCCTCCCAGGGCCAGGAGCACCCCCAGGCCGAAGCGCCTCGGCTTGTCCGAGTCCACCTGGTTTCCGCCCCTCTCCGCCACGACCAGGGCGATGCCGCCCAGCGTGGCGAGCATGGCCAGCACCTTCGGGAGCGTCATGGTCTGGCCCAGGAAGGCCCAGGCCATCACCGCCGCGAACACGGGCCACAGGGTCATGATGAGCATGGCCAGCCGAGGCCCGAGCAGCACGAGGGCCTCGAAGAGCAGGGCGTCCCCCAGGGAGAAGCCGATGAGGCCCGAGGCCGCCAGCCAGGCGAGCCGCACGGGCCCGGCGTCGAAGGGGAAGGGCGAGCCGTAGAGTGCCCCATGGAGGAGGAGCATGGCCCCGAACGCGAAGCCCAGGCGGGCGACGTTGACGGTGGGCGAGCCGACCCGCTGCCCGGCGCGGGCGAAGAGGACGGCGTTCGTGGACCAGCAGACCGCGGTGAGCAGCGATACCGCTTCGCCTAGATAGGGAATGTGGGGCATGGAGGCCTTTGTCCGGGAAGAACCGGCGAAATGGGAAACGGGAGGATGAAAAAAAACTTTCGTATCCTTCCCTATTTCCTTGGGACACGAACCGGTCCCGACTAGAATCATAAGGTGCGGGAGGCCCCTGTTCCCCGGGTTCTCTCGCATCCGGAGCGATTTCATGACGAAAGTGCAAGACTTCGAGCCGGCGCCTTGCATGCGGGGGATCCCGGCGGATGCGCGCACGATCGACGTTTCCATGCCGGACGCGCCCCCGGCCGGAGCGGCTCGGCCTCGAGGCGGAACACGACAATCTGGAAAACGACGGGCGTCCCCACCGCCATGGGCCCCGTGAACGAGACCTTGGATCAGGCCAAGAGAACCCTGCCTTCCCCTGATCCACGCGGAACCCGGGTCCTCGACCCGGACCCGAACCCCCGGCAGACATCCTGGAGTTGGAAATGACCGAAGAAACCACGAGCCTCCTGAGCGAGAGCGTCGCCGAACTCGTCGCCCTGGCCGCGGCCACCGCCGTGGGGAGCGACCGCGCCTTCCAGGTGCACCACGACCGCGCCATCGGCATGGGCGTCTCCAAGGGCGACCTCATCCAGGCCGTGAACATCGGCCTCACGGTGAAGGCCCTGCCCCACCAGACCGTCATGGACCTGGCCCAGAAGCTCCTGGTGGGCGGAAGCGGCTGCGGCTGCAGCGGATGCGGCAGCGAGGACGGCGACTGCTCCGAGGGCGGTTGCGGCGAGGGCGGCTGCGGCTGCAACTAGCCGGGAACCCGCGGTTCCAAGGCCCTGGCTCCCAGGCCGGGGCCTTGCCATAATCCCGTCATGCTGAAATTCGTCCTCGTCCTCTGCGGGCTCCTGCTGCTGTTCGGGGGCGCCTACAGCCTGCCCCTCGAGGGATTCCCCTACACGAAGCAGCACACCGCGCGCCTGGGCCCCTTCGAGGCCAGTGCCCGCACCCGCGAACGGATCGATGTCCCGGCGCCGCTGGGCTGGGTGCTGGTGGCCGCCGGGGCGGGCCTGGTGCTGGCCGGCGCCTACACCCGGAAGCGGTGACGCGGACGCTTTCGTCTCATTTTCGCTATGCTGGAACGCTCCTGGGATCGCCCATGCCTGCAGTTCCTCCCATCCGGCGCATCGCCCATCTGGACATGGACGCCTTCTTCGCCTCCGTGGAGCTGCTGAGCCATCCCGACCTGAAGGGGATGCCCGTCGTCGTCGGCGGGAGGCGCGCCGCGGGGACGGCGGAGGCCGGAGGCTACGCCAGGCTGCGTTCCTACGCGGGACGGGGGGTGGTGACGACGGCGACCTACGAGGCCCGGGCCCTGGGCGTCCACTCGGGCCTGGGGCTGATGAAGGCCGCGGCCCTCGCGCCCGAGGCCATCCTGCTCCCCGCCAACTTCGACGCCTACGGCAAGTGTTCGAGGCTCTTCAAGGCGGCGGTCGCCCGGATCGCCCCGGTGTTCGAGGACCGGGGCATCGACGAGATCTACATCGACCTGACGGAGGTGCCCGGAGAGACCCGGGAACTGGCCCAGCGGCTCAAGGACGCGGTACGGCGGGCCACGGGACTGACCTGCTCCGTCGGCGTGACGCCCAACAAGCTGCTCTCCAAGATCGCCTCGGAGCTGGACAAGCCCGACGGCCTCACGGTGCTCGCCATGGAGGACGTGCCCGCGCGCATCTGGCCCCTGCCCGCCGGGGCCGTCAACGGCATCGGCCCCAAGGCCAGCGCCAGGCTGGCCTCCCTGGGCATCCGCACCATCGGGGAACTGGCCGCGGCGGATCCCCTCCTGCTCCTGCGCCAGTTCGGGAAGTGCTACGGTGCCTGGCTGCACGAGGCGGCCCAGGGCCTGGACGACTCGCCGGTCGTCACCCACCGGGAATGCAAGTCCGTGAGCTGCGAGACCACCTTCGAGCGGGACCTGCACCCCCGGACGGACCGGGCGGCCCTGTCGAGGATCCTCGTGGATCTCTGCGAGCGGGTGGCTAGGGACCTGGCCCGGAAGGGATGCAAGGGCAGGACCCTCGGCATCAAGCTCCGCTTCGACGACTTCCGGACCCTCACCCGGGACGTGACCCTGGACGCAGCCACCGCGGATCCTGCGGTGATCCTGGGCGCGGCGCGGACCTGCCTGCGCCGGGTGACCTTCGACCGCCGGATCCGCCTGCTGGGGGTGCGTGCCGGCTCCCTGGCCCGGCCAGGAGAGGAGGACGCCGGCCCATGCGCCTCCGCCCAGGCCGTGGAGGCGCCCTCCTTGTTCGACCGGTCCCTCTTCGGCTGAAACGCCATGGACCTCGCCCTCTCCGTCACCGCCTTCGTCGCGCCCCTGGAACCCTCGGGGAGCCTGGACGCCTCCCTCTCCTTCCGCCTGGACGAGGACGCCATGGCCCAGGGGATCCGCCTCCACGGCCGGGTGCAGCGGCGCCTGGCCCGCGAGGACCCGGCCGTCCGGAGCGAGGTGCCCGTCCAGTGCCTCCTGGAGTGCGAGGGGTTCTCGTGCCTGGTGCGGGGCCGCATGGACGTGCTGATCCCTGCGCCCTGGGGGGTCGAGGAGATCAAGTCCACCTACCAGCCCGGCGCCCTGCTGAAGGACCTGGAGGCGGACGAACGGCATGTCTTCGCCCAGCAGGCCCGGTTCTACGCCTGGGTCCAGGGGCGGCAGTGCGGCGAGCCGGTGGCCTGCCGCCTGCGCGTGGTCTCGCTCCTGGACGAGTCCGAGACGGTGGTGCCGGTCCCCTTCGATCCGGAGGCCTTCTCCGGGTGGGTCGAGGCCCAGCTCCAGGGCCTGCGGGAGCGCTACCTCCTCGCCCTCGCCCGGGCGGAGGCGCGGCGGGAGATCGGACTCGGGCTTGCCTTTCCCTTCGACGAGCTCCGTGCGGGCCAGGAGCGCCTGACCTCCCTGGTGGAAGGGGCGCTCGGGGCCGGGAGGCCCCTCCTCGTCCAGGCCCCGACGGGGCTGGGCAAGACGGCGGCGATCCTGTACCCCGCCCTCCGGAAGGCGCTGGCGGAGGACCAGCGCGTGTTCTACGCCACGCCCCGCAACAGCCAGCACGCCGCCGCGGAAGCCCTCGTGCGCCGCCTCCGGGCGCGGGGGCATGCCGTGCGTTCCGTGACCCTCAAGGCCAAGGAGCGGGTCTGTCCCCAGGAGGAGGTCCACTGCTCTCCCGAGGCCTGCCCCCGGGCGCTCGGCTACTACGACCGCCTGAAGGAATCGGGCGTCCTGGCGGCTCTCGCGGAGGCCGGATGCGTCGACACGGACCTGCTGAGGGAGGCCGCGGACCATCACCTGCTCTGTCCCTTCGAGCTGTCCCTGGACGCGGCCCGGAACGCCGATGTCGTCATCGGGGACTACAACTACGTGCTGTCGCCCAACGCCACGGTGCAGCGCTTCTTCGGCGTGCCTGAGGAGGCAGCCCGCACCCTGGTGCTCTTCGATGAGGCGCACAACCTGCCCTTCCGGGCGGCGGACTGGTTCTCCCCGGGCCTCGACACCGGGCAGCTGGAGGCCCTGCGCAAGGCCTGGCGCGGAGCGCGCGCACCCGCCTGGCGCGCCCGCCTCACCCGCCAGGTCGGGCGCTGCACGAAGCTGCTGCGCGGCTGGGAGGGGCCGCACCGCCGCGTGGAGGTGGATCCCGCGCCTTTCCAGGCCGAGGAAGTCCGCATCCGGAAACTGGTGGCCAAGGCCGCCGCCGAGGGGCTCGCCCTGCCGCCCGGCCACCCCCTGGTCCAGCTCTTCCGGGCCTGGTCGGACTTCTGCTCCGTCCTTCCCGCGGCCGGGATCGTGACCTGGATCCCCCCGGGGAGGCTCCAGATCACCTGCCCGGAGGCCTCCGAGCACCTGGCCGGGCGCATGAAGGGCCTGGCCGGAGTCGTCCTCTTCTCGGGGACGCTCAAGCCCTTCGCCTTCTACGAGCAGCTCTCGGGCCTCTCCGGGAGCCTGTGCGAGGAAGTCCCGTCCCCCTTTCCCGGGGAACACCGGCTGACCCTGGTGGTGCCCCAGGTCTCGACCCTCTTCCGCCGGCGCGAGGCCGAGACCCCGAGGGTGGCGGACTTCATCTCCCGGGTCCTCCCCTTGCGGCACGGCAACTACCTGGTCTTCTTCCCGAGCTTCGACTTCCTGGAGAAGGTGATGCCGCTCCTGGAACTGCCCGCCTTCCGCGTGCTCGCCCAGCCCCGCCAGGCGTCCTCGGCGGAGCTCGACGCGCTCCTGAGGGCGCTGCGGGAGGAGCGCGGGATCGTCGTCCTGGCGGTGCAGGGCGGCTCCCTTTCGGAGGGCGTCGATCTTCCGGGCGAGGCCCTCATCGGCTGCGTCGTGGTCGGGCCTCCCCTGCCTCCCTTCGACCTGGAGCGGCGGCTGGTCAAGGACCACTTCGAGCGCCGCTTCGGGAACGGCGAGCACTACGCCTACACCTTCCCGGCGATGGCCAAGGCCGTCCAGGCCGCCGGGCGCGTGATCCGCAGCGCCGAGGACCGGGGCCTCGTCGCGTTCCTGGACGGCCGGTTCCTCGAGGACGCCTACGCCCAGTGCTTCCCGAAGGCGTGGTTCCTGGAGTCCCCGCGCGAGGGCGTGTCCACGAGCATCCTGGCGGACGTCCGGCGCTTCTGGGCCGGCGCCCCGGCCTGAAACCGGCGCCGTTCTTGACCTTTCTCTGAATCCGGTAGCTTTTCGTAAAAGAAAGCTGGATTTTGTAGAGAATCCGTTAAAATGGGCGACCGAAGTATGCGCGACAATCTGTGCCGCTGTGCCAGACCTTCAGAGTCCTTGCCGATCGATAGCCGGGGAAGGGTCCCGGAAAACATCAACCTGAGCCCAGAAAGGAGGCCGACGAATGCTGTATTCGGCTGAAGTGGAACACATGTGCTGCGTGGCGAAAGGTCCCAACCACGGACCCGCGCCCATCCCCCAGGAGGGACGCTGGGTCCAGGCCAAGGAGATCAAGGACATCTCGGGCCTCACCCACGGGATCGGCTGGTGCGCGCCCCAGCAGGGCGCCTGCAAGCTGACCCTCAACGTCAAGGACGGCATCATCCAGGAGGCGCTGGTGGAGACCATCGGCTGCTCCGGCATGACCCATTCCGCGGCCATGGCCGCGGAGATCCTCTCCGGGAAGACCATCCTGGAAGCCCTCAACACGGACCTCGTCTGCGACGCCATCAACACGGCCATGCGGGAGATCTTCCTGCAGATCGCCTACGGCCGAACCCAGACGGCCTTCTCCGAGGGCGGCCTGCCCATCGGCGCCGGGCTCGAGGACCTGGGCAAGGGGCTCCGCAGCCAGATCGGGACCATGTTCGGCACCCTGGCCAAGGGCGTCCGCTACCTGGAGATGGCCGAAGGCTATGTCACCCGGATGGCCCTGGACGAGCAGGACGAGGTGATCGGCTACGAGTTCGTGCACCTCGGCAAGATGATGGAAGCCGTCACGAAGGGCGTGGAACCCGCGGAGGCCCTCAAGAAGGCCACCTCGAAGTACGGCCGCTTCGACGAGGCCGCCAGGACCATCAACCCCCGGCACGAGTAGGAGCGTCGCTCCTGCTTTTCATCTTTCATCCCCTTCATCCCCTTTCATCCCTGTTGATCCATCTTTTCCATGCCCCTTCCCCTTGAATCCCTGACCAGCCAGATCCTGGAAGCCGCTTTCGAAGTGTCGAACGAGCTCGGCACGGGCTTCCTGGAATCGGTCTACGAACAGTCCCTGTTCATTGCCCTTCAGGACAAGGGGATCCAGGCGGAGCGCCAAGTCCCCATCAAGGTCCTTTTTCGCGGACGATTGGCCGGTATCTTCCAGGCTGATCTCCTCGTTGAGGAGGATGTGCTTCTTGAACTCAAGGCCGTGAGAACGCTTCTGCCTGAACATGCGGCGCAGACGTTGAACTATCTCAAGGCCACGGGAAAACCGATCGCGATGTTGCTCAATTTCGGCACTGCCAAGGTCGAGTGGCGCCGGTTTGACCATGGATTCAAGGAAGAAATGAACAGGGATAAAGGGGATGAAGGGGATAAAAGCAGGAGTGATGAGGTTTCCCACTCGATTGAAGGGCTAGTTAACTCGAATCGTGAATCATTGGAGAAATGACCATGGCTCTGTTTGAAAGCTACGAGCGGCGGATGCCGCAGATCGAGAAGGTGCTGAAGCAGCACGGGCTCGTCTCCCTGGAAGAGGCGAAGGCCATGACCGACGCCAAGGGCGTGGACGTCTACGGCATCGTGAAGGGCATCCAGCCCATCTGCTTCGAGAACGTGTGCTGGGCCTACATCCTCGGGGCCGCCATCGCCCTCAAGAAAGGCCAGACCAGGGCGGTGGACATCGCCATCTCCCTGGGCGAGGGCATGCAGGCCTTCTGCATTCCCGGTTCCGTGGCCGACGACCGGAAGGTCGGTCTCGGCCACGGCAACCTGGCCTCCATGCTGCTGAAGGAGGAGACCAAGTGCTTCGCCTTTCTGGCGGGGCACGAGTCCTTCGCCGCCGCCGAAGGCGCCATCGGCCTGGCCCGGAGCGCCAACAAGGCCCGCAAGGAGCCCCTGCGCGTGATCCTGAACGGCCTGGGCAAGGATGCCGCCCAGATCATCTCCCGCATCAACGGCTTCACCTACGTGCAGACGAAGTTCGACTACACGAGCGGCAAGCTGAACATCGTGCGCGAGATCGCCTACTCCAAGGGGGAGAAGGCCAAGGTGCGCTGCTACGGCGCCGACGACGTCCGCGAGGGCGTGGCCATCAACCACCACGAGGGCGTGGACGTCTCCATCACGGGCAACTCCACCAACCCCACGCGGTTCCAGCACCCCGTGGCGGGCACCTACAAGAAGGAGTGCCTCGAGCAGGGGAAGAAATACTTCTCCGTGGCCTCCGGCGGCGGCACCGGCCGCACCCTGCACCCGGACAACATGGCCGCGGGTCCCGCCTCCTACGGCATGACCGACACCATGGGCCGCATGCACTCCGACGCCCAGTTCGCCGGCAGTTCCTCCGTGCCCGCCCACGTCGAGATGATGGGCTTCCTGGGCATGGGGAACAACCCCATGGTCGGCGCCAGCGTGGCCGTCGCCGTGGCCATGGAGCAGGCCCTGGCGAAGTAGGGGCCGCTCGCAGGGATGTTTGTGCATCCCCTTCATCCCCTATTTCCCTGTTTGAAAGGCCTTAAAAGCTGAATGAACAGGGATGCAGGGGATGAAGGGGATAAAAAGAGTGAACGTCTATATCCCCGTTCACTCCCGGCGCGGTGGGCTGTCCTATCCGAGCAGTGCCAGCAGGGTCTCCCGGTCCATGGGGGCGGCCTCCTCCCGGCCTTCCAGGAGGTGCTCGACCATGGCGCGCTTGGCCGCGTGGAGGGCCAGGACGCGCTCCTCCACGGTGCCGGCGGCGACGAGGCGGTGGACGGTCACGGGGCGGGTGCGGCCCATGCGGTGGGCGCGGTCGCTGGCCTGGTCCTCCACGGCGGGATTCCACCAGGGGTCCAGGTGGAAGACGTCGTCGGCGGCCGTCAGGTTCAGCCCGGTGCCCCCAGCGCGCAGGCTGAGCAGGAAGACGTCCGCCTCGCCCTTCTGGAAGGCCGCCACTTCGCGCTGGCGGGCCTTCGCGGCCATCGAACCATCCAGGCGCCGGAAGGTGATCCCGGTGCGCGCGAGCCGCGCCTGCACCAGGTCCAGCAGGTCCGTGAACTGGCTGAAGACGAGGCTGCGGTGGCCTTCTTCCCGGAGGGTTTCCAGCCGGTCCAGGAGCAGGTCCACCTTGGCTCCGGCCCCCGGATAGTCCGGGTCCACCAGGGCCGGGTGGGCGCAGGCCCGGCGCAGCTTCATGAGTGCCGCCAGGATGTTCAGGACGCCCCCGGACTGGGCCTCCGCGCGGCACGACGCCAGCAGCTCCCGGTGGAAGTCCGTCTCCGCCGGGTCCAGTTCCACCCGGACGGTCAGGTCCGTGCGGGGCGGAAGCTCCGTGAGCACCTCGGCCTTCCGGCGCCGGAGGAGGAAAGGGGCCGACAGCAGCCGGAGGGTGTCCAGGTCCGCGTTCTGGAACCGTTCGCCGATGCCCGGCAGGAGCCAGTCCAGGAGGGAGACGAGCTCTCCCGGGTGGTTCTCCACGGGGGTTCCGGTCAGGGCCAGCCGCGCCCGGCTCCGCAGCTGGCGGCAGGCCTGGGCGCGCTGGGTCTCCGGGTTCTTGATGGCGTGCGCCTCGTCCAGGACCACGGTGGCCCAGTCCCGGTCCTGGAGCCCCTCGGTTCCGAGCAGCCCGTAGCTGGCCAGGACCACATGGCCGGGACCGGCTTCGCGCAAGGTTTCCGTCCGGTTCCCTTCCGCCAGGAAGCTCACGCGCAGCCCCGGGGTGAAGCGGGCCAGCTCGGCGGCCCAGTTGAGGGCCACGCTCGTGGGGCACACCACCAGCGCGGACCCCAGGGGCGCGCGGCGGGCCAGGAGGGCGGCCGTCTGCACGGTCTTGCCCAGGCCCATGTCGTCCGCCAGGCAGGCCCCCAGCCCGTCGTCGAGCAGGCGGGCCATCCACTGGAACCCAGCCTTCTGGTAAGGGCGCAGCTCTCCCATGAAGGTGCCGGGCAACTCCGGCGGAGCGGTGGGTCCGCGCAGGGGCAGCCCCAGGTCCCGGAGCACCGGCGCCGCCGCCGCCGGAAGTCGAACCTGCCCGGACTCTTCCCGTCCCCAGGCGGCCAGCTGCCTCAGGCGCGCGCCGAGGAGGCCCGAGAGGTCCAGCAGCCTTCCCGGCTCCAGCTCCATGAAACGGGGCGCGTTCCGGAGGGCCGGGAGCAGCTCCGCCAGGGGACGACCCCGCAGGCTGCCTCGCACCGAGGGCGCCGCCTCTGTCCCCGCGAGTTCCAGACGGAGGTCCTCCTCCGCGATGTCCTCGGGCAGGGAAGGCACCAGACCCGGCACGCCCTCCAGCCGGATCCGCGCGCCCAGGCCGCGGAGCGCGGCGAGGAATCCGGCCACAGCCTCCCGACCCTCGATGCGCCAGGAGAGCGGGGCCTGCAAGGGCTTTGCGGAACCCGGCAGCAGGGCGCGCACCTGTCCGGCGCGCCGCTGTTCGAAGAGGAAATCCCGCCGCCACAAGGTCCTGGCTCCGGGGTCCCCGGCCACGGCGAAGCGGAAGCCCTCCCCCGGCAAGGCCCAGGGAAGGGAAGGCGCGGGCCTTACCCTCAGCCGCAGGTCCAGGCGGTCGCCGCCTCCCCGGACCCAGAGGCACAGGCTCCGGTCCGGAGCCGCGTCCGGCGGCTCCGGCTCCGGCCGGAGATCCGTCAGCAGGGGCAGGTGCGGCAGGATCCGCCCGAGGAGCGCGGCCAGGCGCGGGCCCATGGATCTTGGAACGCTCCGGCCGTCCCCCAGCAGTTCGTCCAGCCGGCGATGCACCGGGCCGAAGCCCGTGAACAGGAGGCGGTCGCCTTCCAGGCGCAGCCGGGCCGGGCCGTCGCCGGGGCGCGGGTCCAGGCGCAGGCGCCAGCCGTCCGGGGCCTCGCGGACTTCCAGCGCCGCCAGCTTGCGCGCCAGGGCCACCCGGTCCCCCGTGTAGTCCGAGCTCGCCGACCAGCTGAGCCGGGTATGGCCCTCCAGCGCCGCCAGCAAGGGGAAGGGCAGGCCCGCGGGATCGCGGCTCCAGGCCCGCAGCGCCGCCAGGGCCGCCTGTTCGCCCGGGCCCAGGCCGGACCAGGCGGGCGTGCCCGGGGAAGGAAGGTCCTTGAGGGGAATGCGTTCCCCCGCCCGCCAGCCCCGGGGGATCTCGAGGCATGCCAGCACGTCCACCTGCAGGGAACGGCCCCTGGACGCCAGGCGCCACGCGAAGCGGTCCGGTCCCCGATCCCCCCGGGCGGGCCTGCGCCCCGGGGGATCGGGCAAGGGCATGGATTCCAGGGCTTCCAGAAGGGCGCAAGATTCAGGCGGCATACCCGCCCAGCATGGCGCCTCCGGCCCCGAGCGGCTAGAGCCGGCCTCCGGGGTCCGGGCGGACCGGGGCCTGGCCCGGCTTCCGTCCGAAGGAGATGGCCTTCACGGGGCAGACGTCCTTGCACGTGCCGCAGGCGAAGCAGTCGGGCACCACCTTCCGCTGGTGCAGGATGGCGCCCATGACGGTCGAGGGGCAGGCCCGCTCGCAGGCGCCGCACTGGATGCACGCGTGCGCGTCCACGCGGATCTTGTTGAGGCTGAACCGCTCCACCAGCCACCCCGCCAGCCCGAAGGGGCAGAAGAAGAGGCACCAGGGCCGGTAGACGAAGAGGGAGGCCGCGAGCAGGAGGCCCGCGGCGACGGCGCCCGCGATGCCCAGATGGGCCGGGTTGAAGGTCTTGAAGGGGTCCATGGACTCGACGAGGTCCAGCCCCGCGATGAAGGCCACGGCCGTGAACAGGGCGAAGAAGGCGACCCGGACGCTGTTGGAGACGACGAAGGGGACCTTGTACTGCCTGAGGATTCCCGCCGTGTCCCCCGGATTGCGGTTCAGCCGGAAGACGAGGTCCTGGAGCACGCCGAACTGGCAGCCCCAGGCGCAGATGGCCTTGTTGGTGAGGAGGACGGAGCCCAGGAAGACGGCGAAGGCGACGAGGCGCGGCGGGAAGACCACGCCGTCCCTCGCGAGCAGGACGACGGCATCCTTCACGGTGCCCATGGGGCTGGGATCGGATCCCAGGGCGACGCCGAAGAGCGCGGCGGCGGCGAGATAGTAGCCCTTGCGCATCCGGAGATTGAGCCTGCGCTTCGCGAGCGCCCGGGAGGCCGCCCACAGGAAGACGGCCCACAGCGCGAACTTGGGAAGGATCTTCTGCCATTCCTTCGTGGCGTGCTCGGAGGCCAGGGCCGCGGCCTGCCGCAGCTTCGCCTCGAACTGGCCGCTGGAGGGCGCGACGCTCGCCAGGGGCGCTTCCTTGGGAATGGCCTGGTCCCGGCCCAGGGCCTCCGCCATGATCTTCTCGGGGATGGCGTTGCGTGCCATGAAGGCGCCGACGGTCTCGCCTGGAGTGAACACCACCTGGCCAGGCAGCTCGATCCTCGCCGCCTTGCCGCCCCAGAGGCTCGAGGCGAGCCACGAGGACGCGACGGTCAGCGCGACCAGGGCCAGGAAGGACAGCCAGACTTTCTTCACGGGACACCTCCGGACAAGAGATCGCAGGCTTTCAGTGCTTCCTTTCCCTGATCCACGCGCGCACGGCCTCCGTGTCGTAGGTGGAACCCGGGGCGTGGGCCTTCTCCTTGATCGGGTGGCTCAGGTCCGCCTCCGTGATCTTGAACCGCTCGAGGAAGGCCTCCTTCGGGATTCCCGACAGCCTGATCACGTTCTCCCAGGTGTCAGAGCCCTTGATGGTGGAGGGATCGAAGGTCCCGCCCGCCTCTTCCGCGCGCCGTTCGAGGGACGGCATGGTCCAGCGGAAGGCGTCCGTCAGGGTGGCGACGCCCAGGACGCCCACGAAGATCCCGACCGTCCCGAGGGTGCGGACCAGGGGGCTGACGCGCCTGCCCCGGGGGCCTTCGATCACGAGCGCGTCCTTGACCGGGCAGGCGTTCACGCACTGGTCGCAGTCGATGCACTCGGCGGCCTTCACCGTTCCGAGCTTCGAAACGGGCAGGTTCATGGGGCAGGCCTTGTCGCAGGCGCCGCAGCTGATGCAGGTGGGGGCGTCCCGCCTGATCTTGAACAGCCCGGCTTTCGAGAAGGGGGCCAGGACCGCGCCCATGGGGCAGAGATACTTGCAGAAGAAGCGGTCGTAGAGGAGGGAGCCCAGCAGGGTGGCCAGCAGGATGATCAGGCCCCCCAGGAATCCGGCGAACAGCTCCGCGTCCAGGAGGTGGTGATAGGCCGCCCAGGGGTCGTAGGGCCGGATGGCCAGGATGCCCAGGGCGGCCGTCAGGCCCAGGAAGACCGCCAGCACGACGTACTTGAGGTATCGGGCCCAGCGGTCCAGGCCGGCGGGAACCTCGAGGCGCTTTCCGAAGAGCTTCCGCCCGAGCCCGCCGAAGAGTTCCTGGAGGGTCCCGAGGGGGCAGAAGTTCCCGCAGAAGGTCCGCCGGAAGAGGATCGCGGCCAGGAGGGTGGCTCCCAGGAGGATGAAGCTGGACCAGGCGATCCTGGGCAGCAGGGTCCCGGTGGACAGAAGACTCCAGGCGGACTCGATGCCGCCGAAGGGGCAGAGGGCGTCGACGCCGACGGGCTTCACGCCCGAGACCTGGTGCAGGATGCCGAGGAGGGTGGACAGCGCCAGGACGAGGACCAGAAGGGTCATCCGGACGGTCTTCGCGGTGGTCCGGGTCTTCACGTCGTTTTTCACGAGGGCCATGTGCGTCTCCTTGATGCGGATCATGGGAACATCCCGGACGTGCCCCGTCGCCTCTCTTCAACGGAATGCAGGGGCGCGGGGATGAATTGCAGATGGCGGCCTCCGGGCTGCCGGACCTGCCCGAAGGGGCCGGATCCAGGGCCGGCTGCATTCCAGGGGCGGGGATCTGCCGTCCAGCCCCGCGCATCTGCACCCCGTTGCCGGGAGCCAACGGGGGCGCGCCGGAGTGGTTCCATGGCTGTGGAGCGAACGGAATCCGCTCCACGCTTCAAGAGGAGACGACCATGAAGATCACGAAGATGAGGGTATTGGGAGCCGGCCTGGTCCTGTCCGCCACGGCCCTTTCGGCCCAGGGGATGGGGTTCGGCATGGGGCCCGGCGGGGGGTGCGGGATGGGCGCCCGGAAGATGTGCGGCGGCCCGCGGCAGGGGATGTCCTTCGGCCCCATGTTCCGCTTCCTGAACCTGACCGAGGCGCAGCAGGCGAAGGCCAAGGCCATCTCCGAGCGCCACCAGGCCTCCCTGGACGCCAAGCTGAAGGCGGCGGGCGAGGCCATGGACGCCCAGCGCAAGGCCATGCACGACCCCGCGGCGAGCGACGCCAAGGTGAAGGAGCTCCACGCCAAGGCCGCCGACGCCATGGGCGAGGTCATGCTCGAGCGCCGGGCCATGATGAGGGAACTCGAGGGGATCCTCACCCCGGAGCAGAAGACGCTCCTGGAACAGCGGCGGGCCGGCTGCCCGGGACCCCGGGGCATGGGCCCCCAGGGCTGGTGAGCCGGGAATGTGACGTAGACTGACAGGCATCATGCGACTGGAAGCCGCCTTCTCCCATGCCCGGGAACGGGCCCGGCGCCCCGGCACCTGGGGCGCCGTGGCCCTGTTCGGGGGCATCTGGAGCCTGCTCCGGTGGGGAGCCATGCCCGGGGAGTACCCGGGAGGGCTCCTGGTCCCCTTCCTCCTGGGCGGGGCGCTCCTGATCCTGGCGCCCCTGGCCTGGCAGCTGACCGGGAACGACCGCCCCCTGGCGCCCTTCCTCCGGGGGCTGCTCCAGTCGGCGGTCCTGAACCTTGCGCTGGTCGGGGCCGCGCTCTTCCTGCTCCCCTGGCCCCCGGACCATCCCCCCATGATGATGGGCCGAGGCATGCACCGCCCCCTGTTCGCATGCTTCTTCCTGCCCCCCTGGCAGGTCCGGATCCTGATCCTGGGCCTGGCGAGCGTGGTCTTCGGCGTGCTCGTGGGGCGCGTCCTGGCGGACCGGGACGCGGAACGCCTGCGCGCCGAGGGCGCCGAGCGGCAGGCGCGGGAAGCCCAGACCCGCGCCCTCCAGGCCCAGATGAATCCCCACGTCCTCTTCAACGCCATCAGCGGCCTGGCGGAGCTGGCCCGGGAGGACGCCGCCTCCACGGAGACCGCCCTCGTGAAGCTGGCGGAGCTGCTGCGCCGGCTCCTCGAACACGCCGGACGCCTCGCC
>Ga0209099_1002062_pt1 | contig 18504 bp, 13 predicted proteins | sample AD_JPNHW2_MetaG_FD_184430 | JGI IMG/M metagenome (GOLD analysis project Ga0209099, IMG submission 184430) | Active sludge microbial communities of municipal wastewater-treating anaerobic digesters from Japan - AD_JPNHW2_MetaG (SPAdes) (version 2) | ecosystem: Engineered > Bioreactor > Anaerobic... | reverse complement strand
CAATCTTCTTAGCGACTTCAAGAGCAGGAAGCATCTCTTGCCAGCTCTTTCCAAAGATCTTCTGCAAGGCAATGTTCCGCTCAGTGCTTCCCTCCATCTTCGAGAAGACGGTGAGGGTATCGAGCATGAGGTCGTTTGTGTTTCTATAGCTTCCGTCTGACTCTCGAAGAGCTACACCCATCTTCTTCAAAAGTGTCTCGTTCGCTTCAAGTCCCTTGGTGAGCTTGTTGACACCACTGAGATAGGTATCAGAGGAGACGAAACTATCATCCAAAGCGATAGCTAATGCTGTAGCTTCTGCCTGAGTAGTGTTTAGAACCGCAGCGAGTTTCTTAGTCTCACTGTTCCATTCAACAGTTCTTTGAATACTGCTACCAATGTATTTAGATAGAGAAACCGTGCCTCCGATTAAGGCTCCAACACCAATGGTTATTGCTCCAAGAGCGACAGCACTACCAGAGGCGAGTCCAGTCAAACCGCTGCAGGCCCCCGACAGTTGGCTTCCCTTAAATATAGGTGGAAGTCATACGAAGCATACTTGTCACGCAAAACAACAACTTACTGTGTAGCAGTATAGAGGAGGAGTATGAAGATTTATGTCCAACCATCAGGAAGAGCCCAAGCAAAGGTCCTAGCAGCTCTCCAAGAACTTAATCTGACCGATACCGAACTTGTGTTCATGGACGGTCCTAAAGCCAAGGAGAAGTATCCTGACTTGAACATTGTTGATTGCATCACCATACCAAATTCGTCTGGGAGCGAATGGGCTATGAACCTCAAAATCGCTCTTGAGAAGGCTGATGCAGTTCTCTTCTTCCTCTCTCCAAATCGCAACAACATCAGAACATGCAAAATCTACCGTAGCTTCCTTGCTAAAGATAAGCTTATGTGGATCTATGACACAAAGGAGGGAACGCTGGTAAACGATGTTCTAAAGGCGGAAAAGGCTGAGAAATATGTAAGAACTACAGCCTTCAAGTTCGATACACTCTCAAGGAAGATCCTAGGTGTCATTCCTCCTCATCACAACAATCCTATTCAACGTGCCCAAGATCCTGATATGAGGACTGAGGCTGAGAGGGATGCTGATACCATGCGTTTGGCCTCCATTCTTGAGATGCTTGAGACAACTGTTAAGGACATCCAGAACGCCAAGCTAGGTATTAAAAAGTTGGAGGAGGTTGAGTAGGGTTAATTCGGTCATATGACCTTACGCACTACAGCCATCCTTTTTACTTTGCTCGCTGGACTCGGACTATGGCTCTTCGTATGTCATAAGAATGCTGAAATCACGAAGGCTCTACAGCAAAGTGCAGAGTTGAAAGGAAAAGTCCTTACGCTCACACAAGAATCTCAAAAGCGTAAGGACTTAGCTGATCAAGCAGCACACAAGGTCGAGGATCAGGATAAGACCATTGCAACCCTCAAGACTAAGCTAAGCAAGATCAAACGGACAGAGCCTTCTACCACTCCAAACACAGAGCCAGTTCCAGCCGAGGAGATGGCTGACTCCTTAAAAGACCAGATCATTGATGCTCAAGACAAGGAAATTGGAACCCTCAAAGTCGAAGTAACGGAGCTTCGAGCTTCACTTGATCTCAAGGACCGAGCCCTTGTGGAGAGCGAACGAAGAGCAAGAGGGCTTGAGATTGCCTTAGAAGCTCAACGAAGCTTGGCAACATCAAGTAAGTGGATTGGAAGACTACAAGGCTTTGTGATCGCATTAGGAACGAAATACGTTACCACGAAGATCATGTGAAAGAGAGGTTATAATGAGTAGAGCAGCTCGAGAAAGAGTTGTCTGCAATGAAAGGCTTTGTCTACCTCTTTCATTGCACTCGGAATGAAGCTGGTTCCGAGAGAGGCTGGAGCACCTCCTCCTCACTGTGCTCGCCTCAAAACTGAAGGGCCCCAAGTCGGCAACGGGGCCCTTCCCCGTGTATAAGCTGATTCATTCATCGACTTAGGCCTCACGCAGGAAAATGCGTTCAAAAAGCGGTAGAACCACTGTTAGAGGAGATTGAAGGGACCAAACCCTTCACATTTTCGGGAGGAACCATGAGTTCCAAGAAGAACAGTGGAGGGGCAACCCCTACCAAGAAAAAGGCATCGAAGGAGGTTCCGATCAAGGTCGACCTTGGGCTACCAGCCCCGGAACTGCCGACCAAAGCAAGCCCAGAGAGTGATCCAAGTCTACCCCCTCCAGTAGCTCTCTATACTGATGCTGTGGGTTTTTTGGCTTCTATGAATCCAACCAATCCTTATCTGGAAGATATCGTTCACGCCTTAATTAGCGATACTAATACCTCCAAGGCGATTTGGAGGAAGATCAATGGACTCGAGTCCATTACTTTTATTAAGGATCGACTCCATGATATTCTTAAAGATTTTCCTAATCGAAAAGCCATGATAGATGCCTTTGATTTAAATTTGGATGGGATTGATCTAGCTGATAAGGCCTATTGCTATTCAAAGAATCATAAATGTTCCAAGATCCAGGAAGCTATTGCCAATGATGGAAAGAATCCCATTGATGTTTTTAATGAAATGGATCCTCGTTCGGACCTCGCTGCTCATCTCCGCTTCTGTGAGAATAGGAAGATTTTAAACATTGAAGCCCTTAAGGATCTATATCGAAGGAATTACGAAAATAGGACTACTGTAACTCCTTCTATCAACCGTGACTGGAACATTGAAGACTACGCCAAAGATATGGCTGTAAAGGTTGAAACTGCTTTCCTGCTACTTCCTCATAGCGAGCGCTTCATGGAGCTCGTTCTAGATCTCTACTCTGCTCTTAGTGCTGAGGCTGAAGGTGCTGGTGAAGTCGTTGTAACGAACAAGAGCAAGCTTAAGGAGGTGCCGATGAAGTAAACAGCAAGCTTACTTAACTCCTAAGAGCCAAAGCCCCTTCGGGGGCTTTCTTATTTTATCAATACCGTATGGTCTCGAAAGGAAACAAAACCCCAAGCCCTAAATATTCCACAAATTCTGCGGTGTTTTCGCTGTTAGGGATTCAGAGGTGTCCTTTATGTCGAATCGCCGGACCGTGGGGCTCAAGAGGAGGCCCCGCGTGAACGATGGAAAATTGCATTATGTCAACAACTTAGCTAAACACCCTGAAAGTGGTGTTTATCTATATCGTTTCTCTTACAAAGGTCAAATCAGGACTGGCTCCACAGGCTGCTACAGACTGGAGGAAGCAAGAGATTACCTGGCCGTATTGAAGAGCAGACTCGCTCTAGAAGGCATCGGAATCAAGAAGAGGAGGATTCGGACCTTCAGACAAGTCTATGAGTCCTGGGTGAAGGAGATCGCTCCACTACGCACTAAGAACTATGTCCGTGGTATGAAGTCGAACATCACTCTCCATGTCCTTCCTCTTATTGGTGGATTCGATGTAGCGAAGATCGACAGGTCCACCATCATTAGTGTAATCAACAGCTATCTAGAGAGCGGGAAGGCTCGCAGTAGTGCCAACACAATCCTAACCAACCTCACTACTCTTCTCATCTATGCTGCTGAGGAAGGAAGAGACTGGATTCCTCGTGTTCCGAAGGTGCCTAAGCTGGAGATTCAAAAGGTAGCGCGGCCAATTGTCACAGAAGAGGACCTCGATGCCTTCCTAAGTGCTGTCGATTCCTTGAATGTTCTCGACTTCTCCTTCATGGTCCGTGCTCAGATCTACATGGGTCTCCGCATTGATGAAGCCATCACAATGGAATGGAAGGGTGTTCGTCTCAACGAGAGAGTCTATATCCCCTCTAAGACGAAGAACAAAGATGCTCCAACCATGCCTATTCCCGACAAGATGGTTCCTTGGTTCGAGAAGATGGCTGAGAAGTATGGAACCTTTGGATACATCTCTCCGGGTAGGGGTAAAGGAAAGCCTCATCAAGGCTACTACACAAACTACTGGCTCAGCAAACTCGTGGCTGCACTGGAGATGTCTAAGAAGTTTACCAGCCATCGCTTGAGAGCCACTTTCGCCAATCTTCTCAAGCAGCAGAACGTTCCAATTACGACGATTCAAAAGCTGATGCGTCACTCCAAAGTGGAAACCACGATGATCTACATTGAAACGCGTGAGCAGGAGATGCGTGATGCTGTCAATCAGCTCTAGGAACAACACTTCCAAACGAACACGCTGTTTTTGCGGAGCTCCCGACCGGGAGGAAAGGTCAACGAAAATTTCCGATGACAGATTCCATTACAGGTACTCCGTTCCTGGAGACCCGCAAAAACAGTATCTCCCTGGCCCCGTTCAAGTTAGTGTGACCTTAGTCCGCGAGTGTAGATTCACGCCTAAACCAAGTCATACCACGGATTAACACTTGTCATAGTGTCACTTCATTGATTGCAGGCTACAATAATCGGTTCGAGGTAACGCGTGACGGATCCAAAGCTCATTCGCAATTTCTCCATCATCGCCCACATCGACCATGGCAAATCCACCCTGGCCGACAGGCTGCTCGAGCTGACGCACACCATCGCCCAGCGGGACATGCAGGCCCAGATCCTGGACGACATGGACCTGGAGCGGGAGCGCGGGATCACCATCAAGGCCCACGCCGTGACCCTCAAGTACGCAGCCCAGGACGGCCAGACCTACACGCTGAACCTCATCGACACGCCGGGGCACGTGGACTTCACCTACGAGGTCAGCCGGAGCCTGGCCGCCTGCGAGGGCGCGGTGCTCGTCGTGGACTCGACCCAGGGCGTGGAGGCCCAGACCCTGGCCAACACCTACCTGGCCCTGGAGAACTACCTCGAGGTCTTCCCGGTCCTGAACAAGACGGACCTGCCCTCCTCCGAGCCCGAGCGGGTCATGGAGGAGATCGAGAGCGTCATCGGGCTGGTGGACACTGCCCATGCGGTCAACGTCTCGGCCAAGACCGGAGAGAACTGCGACAAGGTGTTGGAGCAGATCGTCAAGTGCATCCCGCCGCCCAAGGGCGACCCGGATGCCCCCCTCCAGGCCCTGGTCTTCGACAGCTACTACGATCCCTACCGGGGCGTGGTGATCCTCATCCGGATCATGAACGGCCGGATCCGGCCGGGGGAGACCATCCACTTCATGGCCACGGGCGGCGAGCACCGGGTCGACGAAGTGGGGATCTTCAATCCCAAGATGACGAAGCTCGACGAGATGGGGCCGGGGGAAGTGGGCTACCTGGTCGGCAGCATCAAGCAGCTCGCGGACGTGAAGGTGGGGGACACCGTCACCCACGCCGTGACGAACACCACCCGGCCCGCCTCCCAACCCCTGAAAGGGTTCAAGGAACTCCAGCCCGTGGTCTTCGCCGGCGTCTTCCCGACCAGCAGCGACGACTACGAGAACCTCCGGGACGCCATGGTGAAGCTCCGGCTCAACGACAGCTCCTTCCAGTACGAACCGGAGACCAGCCAGGCCCTGGGCTTCGGATTCCGCTGCGGGTTCCTCGGGCTGCTGCACATGGAGATCGTCCAGGAGCGGCTGGAGCGGGAGTTCAACCTGGACCTGATCACCACCGCGCCCAGCGTGCGCTACCAGGTCTTCCTCACGGACGGCACCGAGCTGGACGTGGACAATCCGGCCAAGCTGCCGCCCCTGCCCAAGATCCTGAGGATCGAGGAGCCCCTGATCGAGGCGACCATCCTCACCCGTCCGGACTTCGTGGGGGGCCTGCTGAAGCTCTGCGAGGAGCGGCGCGGCCTCCAGCAGCGGCTGGAATACGTCGGCAAGGACCGCGTGATGCTGGTCTACGAACTCCCCCTCAACGAGGTGGTGCTGGACTTCTACGACAAGCTGAAGTCGATCTCCAAGGGCTACGCGAGCCTCGACTACCACATGAAGAGCTACCGCGAGTCCGACCTGGTGAAGATGGACATCCTGGTGAACGGGGAACCGGTGGACGCCCTCTCCGTCCTCGTCCACCGGAGCAAGAGCCAGACGATGGGCCACGGCCTGACGGTCAAGATGAAGGAGGTCATCCCGCAGCAGCTCTTCGACGTGGCCATCCAGGCCGCCATCGGCGCCAAGATCATCGCCCGCACCAACGTGAAGGCGCGGCGCAAGGACGTGCTCGCCAAGTGCTACGGCGGGGACGTCAGCCGCAAGAAGAAGCTGCTCTCCAAGCAGAAGGAAGGCAAGAAGCGCATGAAGTCCATCGGCAACGTGGACATCCCGCAGGAAGCCTTCCTGGCCATCCTGAAGGTGGAGAACTGATGGCCGCGGCCCACCTCCCCCTCGCGGGTTCCGATCAGGCCCAGGAGTGGATCCCATGAACCTGTTCGAGCAGTTCAGCCGCTACACGGATGCGGACCACATCTGGCTGGCCGTCGGGATGCTGGGGCAGCTTCTCTTCAGCGCGCGGTTCTTCCTCCAGTGGCTGGTGTCGGAGAAGCACAAGCGGAGCATCATCCCTGTCTCGTTCTGGTACTTCTCCATCGGGGGCTCCGCGGTGCTCCTGGCCTATGCCATCCGCCGGGCGGACCCGGTCTTCATCCTGGGCCAGGGCGCCGGCTTCTTCATCTACCTGCGCAATCTCTGGCTGATCCATCACGAGACCAAGGCCAGGGCCGCGAACCGCACGCATCCGGCCGAGTGACCTTCGGCCCGCCCCAGACTCGCACAAGGAGTTCTCCATGAAATACCTCGTTACAGGCACGGCAGGATTCATCGGCCTTCACCTTGCGGAGCGCCTGCTGACCGAGGGGCACGAAGTCGTCGGCATCGACAACCTGAACGACTACTACGACGTGGAGCTGAAGCACGCCCGGCTGGCCCGCCTCGAGGGCCGGAAGGGCTACCGCTTCACCAGGCTGGACCTCGCCGACCGGGAGGCCACGGCGGCCGTCTTCGCCCGCGAACGGCCTGAGCGGGTGATCCACCTGGCGGCCCAGGCCGGCGTCCGCTATTCGCTGGATCATCCGCTCGCCTACGCGGACTCCAACCTGGTCGGCCACCTCAACGTGCTGGAGGGCTGCCGCCGGACGGAGGTGCGGCACCTGCTCTACGCCTCCTCGAGCTCCGTCTATGGACTCAACCGGAAGACCCCCTTCAGCCCCTCCGACCGCACGGACCACCCGGTCTCCCTCTACGCGGCCACCAAGAAGGCCAACGAGCTGATGAGCCACAGCTACGCGCACCTGTACGGGCTCCCCACGACCGGGCTGCGCTTCTTCACCGTCTACGGCCCCTGGGGCCGCCCGGACATGGCCTACTTCAAGTTCACCAGGGCCATCCTCGAGGACCGGCCCATCGACGTCTACAACAACGGTGAGATGCGGCGGGACTTCACCTACATCGACGACATCGTCGAAGGCATCATGCGGCTCGCGCCCCTCGCGCCGGAGGCCAACGCCGCGTGGACCGTGGAGACGGGAGCGCCCTCGGAGAGCAGCGCCCCCTACCGGGTCGTCAACATCGGCAACAGCCAGCCCGAGCCCTTGATGCGGTTCATCCGGGAACTCGAGCAGGCCCTGGGCCGCAAGGCCCGGCTGAACATGCTCCCCCTCCAGCCGGGGGACGTCCTGGAGACCGTCGCGGACACCTCCAGCCTGGAGGCGCTGACCGGCTTCAGGCCCCATACCGACCTGCCCGTGGGGCTGGCCCGCTTCGTGGCGTGGTACCGCGAGTTCCACGCCCGCTGAAGCCCCATGCCCGCCGGCCCGGCAAGCTCCTTCGTCGCCTGGGCGCCGGCGAAAGCGGCGCTGCTGGTGCTTCTCCTGGGAGTCCTCTGGCTTCGCGCCCGGAGGCGGAAGCGCGGGCTCGACCGGACGTGCGCCCGCTGCGGGTGCCGCAACCCGGCGCACCGGGCTTCCTGCGGGAAATGCTCGGCTCCCCTCTTCAGGCAGCGTTGACCGGGACGGACGACGGCCCCGGGGAGCCTCCGTCCGTCCCGGGAACCCCGGGCCAGTGGGCTACAGGTCGATCTCGCCGACGCCGAGGTCGTCGGCGCTTTCCTCCATCCCCTCCTGGATGGCCGGGGAGATGTCCAGGTCGTTGTCCGCCCCGATCATCTCGCTCGCGGACGCGTACATCTGGCCGAGCGTCTGCTTGCGGGTCTCCAGCGTCTGGATCAGTTCCTGCACACGCTTGATCTCGTCGTTGAGGTGCTGCCATTCGGCGCGGATGGTGTTGTTCATCTCGACGACATCCTGGCGGCAACGTTCCCGTGCCTGGTTGTAGAAGGCTGCCTGATCCTTGCTCAGTTCCATGAAGGGCTCCCTGGGAATGGGTGACGATTGCGTGACGCCGATGAGGATGACTCCATCTTAGCTGCTTGCCCCGCCCGTGAAAAACAGCAGGACCAGCAGGCCGGCCAGCGCGATGCACAGCAGCACGGGCAGGAGCCAGCGGGGAAGCTCCCGCTTCGGCAGGCTGCGGATCTCGGGCGGAGGGACGACCCGCGCGGGCGGCGGCTTCACTTCCACCGTGGTCGGAAGGTCCCCGATCGCGGTCTCCCGGATCGGCGCGCGCTCGGGCTCGGGGGCGGGAACCGGAGTCCTGGCGGCGAAGTGGGTGGCCAGGAGCGTGTCCAGCTGCTCCTTGGTCCCCTTGAGGAGCGTGTTCACGTACTCCGCGACCTCGTGGTCCGTGGGTTCGTTCCCGTGCTTCACCAGCAGCGACTTGAGGTCCCTTTCCATCAGGCGGGCCGAGGCGTAGCGCTGGTCCACGTTCTTCTGCAGCGCCTTTTCGAGGATGTCCGCCATGTCCCTGGAGACCTGGGGATTCGCGGCCCGGACATCCTGCACCTTCCCCAGCCGGACCTTCTCCAGCACCCCCAGCTCGCTGTCGGCCTGGAAGCAGCGTTCCCCCGTGAGGAGCTCGAAGAGCACGAGGCCCAGCGAGTAGATGTCGGAGCGGTTGTCCAGGGACTGGCCCAGGGCCTGCTCGGGGCTCATGTAGAGCAGCTTGCCCTTGAGGGCGCCCGCCATGGTCTGCGTGCTCTTGGTGGCGGCCTTGGCGATGCCGAAATCCACCAGCTTCACCGCCCCCTCGCTCGAGATCAACACGTTCTGGGGGCTCACGTCCCGGTGGACCAGCTTCAGCTCCTTGTTGTTCATGCCGCGCTTGCGGTGCGCGTAGTCGAGGGCCATGGCCACCTTCATGGTGACGAAGGCGGCCACGGCCTCCGGGAAGGGCTTCCGGTACTCGCGCACCTTCCGGAGCAGGCTCCGCAGGTCCTTGCCGTCCACGTACTCCATGGCGATGTAGTAGAACCCGCTGGCCTTGCCCAGGTCGAAGATCTGGACGATGTTCGGATGCGTCAGCTGCGCCGCCAGCTTGGCCTCGTCGATGAACATCCGGACGAACTCGTCGTTGTCGGAGAGGTGGGGCAGGATGCGCTTGATGGCCACGATCTTCTCGAAATCGTGGACTCCGCGCTGGCGGGCCTTGAAGAGCTCGGCCATGCCGCCGACGGCGATCTTCTCGATGAGGTAGTAGTTGCCGAACTCCTCGAAAGAGGCGTCGTCGAAGGGTTCCGCCCGCAGGTCCGGCTCGGGGAGGGGCCTGGGCGAGGGGGAAGGATCGGCCTCCCGCCGGGAAGGCTTCGCGGTGGGAGTGATGCCGGTGGATCCCAGGAACTCGAGTTCCGGCACGTCCTCGTCCGCGAAGTCGACGGCGTCGGGGGAAGCAGGGAGCGCCTCCCTGGGGGACGGGGGGACCGGCAAGGGGGAGGGCTCCGGCGGGGCCTTGAACGGATCCTTGATCCCGGAGAACTCGCTCAGCGTGAGATCGGGCTTGCCCTTGGCCGGCTGGGTGGCCCGCGGGTTCTCCAGGGGGCCGAGGATGTCCCCGAAGAGGTCCGGCAGGATGGAAGAGGCCGAGGGGGTCTCCGGCGCGGGGGGCAGGCCTTCCTGCACAGGAGACTTGGGGAGCTTGGGAGCCTCGGGCGCGGGGAGCTTGGGCGCGACGGGCGTAAGGTTCGGCTTCCGGACGGGCACCGTCCCCGGGACCGGCCTGCCCGCGGCAGGGCGCCTGGCGGGGGCAGGAGCCGGAGCTGGCGCAGGAGCCGGCGCGGGCCTGGAGGGCTTCGGGCCGGACGCTCCCTCGATGTCGGCCAGGATGTCCCCGAAGAGATCCTCGGTCGTGAGCTTGCGTTCCAGAGGCACGCGCGGCAGGAGGTTCTTCAGGAAGGGCGACCACTGGTCCAGGGCGAGGTCCCGATCCAGGACGGCCGACACGGGGACCTCCCTCGGCGCGGGAACCTGGCCCTGCAGGGCGACCACGGGGAGGCGAGGATTCTGTTCCCTGAGCCGGAGGATGGACTTGGCCCCGGCCTCCCCGCTCCGGGAGAAGTCCACGAGAACCAGGCTGGGTTCCTGGCCCATCAGCCCCACGTGCACGGCCTGCTGGTTGGTCGCCCAGGCGAGATCCCATCCCTCCCTCGCCAGGACCTTCTCGAGTCCCAGCGACTTCAGGGATTCGGCATCAACAATCAGCAATAAGGGACGTGGCATGCAGACTCATGGGAGAGTGTAGATTCTACCCTTCCGGCCTGAGCCCCATCAAGCAGTTCCGCCGGTTTCCCGCGCCAGGTCCGGAAAGAATGCTCGCCAGCAGGGCATATAAGGTGTATCCTGGTCGTCGGCCCTGATTCCGGTTCCGGACCTGGGCGATTCTGCGGCGAGAGGGGGTGTCCATACATGCCATTGGTGAAGATCAAGGAAGACGAGACCTTCGAGAACGCACTGCGCCGGTTCAAGCGCAAGTGCGAGAAGTCGGGAATCCTCAGCGAGCTGAAGAAGCGCCAGCACTACGAGAAGCCGAGCGCCAAGCGCAAGCGGAAGATGCTCGCGGCCAGGAAGAAGTCCCTCAAGCGCCTCGCGCAGGAAAGAAGGATCATGGGGTGAGAATCCCGCGAAGCAAAGAGGCCCGCGTCGCGGGCCTCTTTGCTTGATGGACCCCCGCCGCCGCCCAGTCCCATGCCCCAGCCCCCCCGCTTCCAGAAATCCGAACTCGAGGCCGTGGAGTTCCCGACGGTCGTGGAACTCATCTCCCGGGGCGCCCGGACCCGCAGGGGCCAGGAACGCTCCCTGGCGATGCATCCTTGGGACGAGCGCGCCGGCCTGCGCAGGCTCCGGCAGCGGGAACTGGCGCCGGCCTGGACCCAGCAGCCCTCCGCCCTGCCCGTCGTCAGCTTCGACGAGGCCCTGGACGAGATCCTGAGCCCCGCGGGCTGGCCCCTGCCCGAACACTGGCGGCAGCTCCGGAACGGCCTGGGCGCCACCGGGACCCTGCTGCGGACCATCGCCGCGCTCTCCTGGCCTGAGGACCAGCCCGCGGAGCCGGGCACGCACCTCGGCATCGACCTGCTCCAGGTGACGGCCCAATTGCTGCCCGACCCCGCCCCCCTCGTCGACCGCCTGACCCGCTGTTTCATGGAGGACGGCCAGCTCGACCCCCAGCGCATCCCGGAGCTGGCAGCCCTCCACCGCGAGCGCCAGCGCTGCTTCCAGGCCATCCTGAACAAGCTGCAGAAGCTGCTCAGGGACGTTCCGGAAGCCCTTCAGGAAGCCAACATCGTGGAGCGGAACGGACGCTTCTGCCTGCCCTTGCGCCAGGAGCGGAAGGGGATGGTCCCGGGCCTCGTGCTCGACCGGTCCTCCAGCGGCGCCACGGTCTTCGTGGAGCCCTTCGAGGCCGTGGGCCTCAACAACGACTTCGTGGAAGCCGACCGGGAATACACCCAGGGCGTGCAGGCCTTCCTCCGGGAGCTGCTGGACAGCCTGCGGACCCGCCGCGCCGATTTCGAGCGGTGGCACGTCTTCCAGTCGGAGGTGGACGAGATCCTGGCCCTCCTCCGGTGGCAGCACCTGTGCGAAGGGGGCCTGCCCGCCCTCGGGGGCACGCGCATGCGGCTCGTCGAGGGCCGTCACCCCTTCCTGCTGCCCGCCGTCCGCGACGCCCTGGAGCTGGAGCCCCTGGGCCACGACGCGGTACCGTTGAACATCGACCTGGACGTGGAGCGTCCCGGCCTGGTCATCTCGGGAAGCAACACGGGCGGGAAGACGGTGGTCCTGAAGACCGTCGGCCTGCTCATGTGCCTGGCCCAGAGCGGCTGCGCCGTTCCCGCCGAGGATGGCTCCGAGATGCCCCTCCTCCCCACGCTCCACGCGGACATCGGCGACCACCAGACCCTCATCGGGAGCCTCAGCACCTTCTCCAGCCACATCCTCCACCTGAAGCACGTCCTGGAGCAGGCCAAGCCGGGCGGCCTCGTGCTCCTGGACGAGCTGGGCACCGGCACGGACCCGAAGGAGGGCTCGGCCCTGGGGATCTCCGTCCTCCAGGCCCTGGCCCGCCGCAAGTGCTGGGTGTTCTGCTCCACCCACCTAGGGGAGATCAGCCGGTGGGCCCTGCGGCACGCGCGGTTCCGGAACGCCTCCGTCCAGTTCGACGAGGAGAGGCTGGCGCCGACCTACCGGCTGCTGGTCGGCCTGCCCGGGCAGAGCCGCGCCCTGACCATCGCCGCGAAGCTGGGCCTCCCCAGGTTCGTGCTGGACAGCGCCGAGAGGGTGCTGGGGAAGCAGGAACAGGACTGGCGGGAGTTCCTGAAGCAGCTGGAGGCGGACCGGCTTCGCCTCATCGAGGAGGACGAGGCGCTGCGGGCACAACGGGCCGCCATGGAGAAGGACCAGATCATCCTCGTCCAGCGGGAGGCGAAGCTGCGCGAGCAGCAGGAGAAGTTCCAGCGGGATTCCGAGGAGAAGATGCAGCGCGTGCTCGATTTCATCGACCACGAGTCCAGGCGGCTGGTCAGGGAGCTGAAGCTGAAGCAGAAGGCCACCGAGACCTTCAGCGCCGACCGGGTCGGGACCGAGGCCCGGGAGCGCGTGAAGACCATCGAGCAGATCGCCCGGGCCGAACTGGGGACATCCATCCCGAAGGCCACGGCCGCGGCACTCAGGGAGGGCGGCTACGCCCGCCACCGGGGCCTGGGCGTGGAGGGCAAGGTGGTGTCCCTGAAGGGGGACCGCGCCGTGCTCGAGACCCCCCAGGGGCGCCGGATGGAGGCGAGGGCGGGCGAGCTGGAGTCCATCGTGCGCTCGGAGATGGATGCCGGTCCCCGCACGGGCCGGGTGCGGGTCCGGGCAGAGAGCCTCGACATCGAGTCGGAGATCAACCTCATCGGCCGGGCTTCCGACGACGTGGACATGGAGATCCACCGCTTCATCGAGGCGTCGCTGGCCTCCGGACAGAAGTTCATCCGGATCGTCCACGGCCACGGCACCGGCAGGCTGAAGGCCGCGGTGCGGCAGGCGCTGAAGGGGCACCCCGGCATCTCGAAGGTGGAGGACGCTCCCCAGAGCCAGGGCGGCGCGGGAGCCACCCTGATCGTCCTGAGATAGGTCCCGGGCCCCCTTGCACCCCGGCACGCAAGAGCCCACAATCTCCAGGTCATTCCTCACGCGCACAAGAAAAAACCGGCTCACCTGAACAAGATCCCACGGAAGGAAAGTTCCATGGAGATAGGGCAGGCTCACAGCTCCGGCATCCTGTCCTACGGGAACTGGGAGCGCCTGGGCGCACTGAAGCCGGACCTGGTGCTGGTCTTCGGAGGCAGCGACCACTTCAGGCGTCCCGGCTTCGCGGAAGCCCTCCGGGAAGTCTTCCCCGGATCGGCCATGCTCGGGTGTCCCACGGCCGGCGAGATCGTCCGGGAAGGGGCCCTGGAGGGCCACGTCGTCCTCACGGCCTTGAAGGTCCAGACCCCCGCCTTCCGGGTCGTCGCGACGCCCCTGGGGTGCATGGAGGGTTCCAGGGCCTCGGGCGAGGCCCTCGGCTCGGCGCTCGGGGCACCGCTCGGCGAGCTGCCCCTCCGGGGGGTCATGCTGCTGGGCCAGGGCGTCCGGGTGAACGGGAGCGCGATCATCCGAGGGCTGGCCGATGTCGTCGGCCGGGAGGTCCCGATCTGCGGAGCCCTCGCCGGGGACGGCGGGGCCTTCGAGCGTACCTTCACGCTGCACGACGGCCAGGTCTCGGACCGGGACATCGCCGCCCTGGGCTTCTACGGTGAAGGCATCGAACTCCGGACGGCGAGCGCCGGGGGATGGATGCCCTTCGGGCCGGTGCGCCGCATCACGCGGGCGAGGGACAACGTACTCCACGAGCTGGACGGCGAGCCGGCGCTGGCCATCTACCGTCGCTACCTGGGGGAATGGGCCCGGGAGCTGCCCGGTTCGGGGCTGCTCTTTCCCATCAGCCTTCTCGAGGACGGCCAGGGAGAGACCGGCTTGACCCGGACCCTCCTGGGCATCGACGAGGCCTCGGGAAGCCTGATCCTGGCCGGCGACGTGACCGAACACTGCTGCGTCAGGCTCATGCACGCGGACACGGGCGGACTGGTGGAAGGGGCCCGGATCGCGGCGAGATCGGCCCTGGGCGAATGGGAGTCCGCCGATCTGGCACTCCTGTTCAGCTGCCTCGGCCGGAAGCTGGTCATGGGCGGGCGGGTGGACGAGGAGGTGGAAGCGGTCACGGACCTCCTGAAGGGGAGCCCGCTCGTGAGCGGGTTCTATTCCTACGGCGAGATCGGGCCGCACAGCCGGTTCTCGGACAGCAAGCTCCACAACCAGACCATGACCGTCACCCTCCTGAGGGAGCGTCCCTGACCCAGCCGCCATGCACAAACTCCTGGCCATCCAACTGAGGAAGCACCTGGGAATCCACGCCGAGGAGGGGAGCCCCATCCCCGGGGACACCCCGCTCCTCAGGAGGCTCTCTCCTTTCCTGAAGGCCGTGGACGCCGGCTACACCCAGTTCGACCGCGACCTCTCCCTGGGCCACCGCAGCCTGATCATCAGCAACCAGGAGCTGCGGGAGATGTACGAGCGCGAGAACCGGTGCCTCGAGCAGCACCTTGCGATGCTGGAGGGGCTCCGGCGCGCCGCCCAGCAGCTGGCGCCGGATTCCGGGTTCCCGGGCCAGCCGGAGCTGGGGGCCCACGATCCCCAGGCGCTCCTGGACTTGATGGACAGGCTGATCCGCGAACGGACCGAGACGAGGACCCACTTGGAGACCCGGGAGGCCCAGTACCGGAGCGTGCTCGAGTCCCTGATGGAGGTCGTGTTCCAGCTGGATGCGGATGGACGATGGCAGTTCCTCAACGGCGCCTGGACCGAACTCACCGGTTTCTCGGTGGAGGAATCCCTCGGGCAGCCCTTCCACCATGCCTTGGTCCAGGAGGACCGTCCGGAGATCCTCCGGCAGTTCGACCGGCTCCGCACGGGCGTCGAGCGGACCGAGACCCTGGATGTGCGGTTCCGGACCCGGGAGGAGGGGACGCGGTGGTTCCGGGTGCGGGCGCGGGCTCCCCAGGGCGGGATCGCGGGAATCTCCGGGACCCTCACCGACATCACGGAGCAGAAGCGGGGGGAGGCGGCCCTCCTCCAGGCACAGAAGCTGGAGAGCCTGGGAGTCCTCGCCGGGGGGATCGCCCACGACTTCAACAACCTGCTCGTCGCGATCATGGGGAACGCGGACCTGGCGCGGCAGCGCCTCCAGGACCGCGACCCTTCGAAGGCCGAGCACCATCTGCTGCAGGTTTCCGCCGCCATCGAGCGGGCGGCGGAGCTGTGCCGCCCGCTCCTGGCCTACTCCGGGAAGGGCCGCTTCACCATCGAGACCCTGGACGTGAACACCCTCGTGAGGGAAATGGCCCACCTGCTGCGGGTTTCCATCAGCAAGAAAGTGAGCCTCGACTATCGCCTCGCGGAGGGGCTGCCCGCCATCGAGGCGGATCCGTCCCAGATCCGCCAGGCCGTGATGAACCTGGTCATCAACGCCTCGGAAGCCATCGGGGACCAGGACGGCCGGATCCTCGTCGAGACCGGCCTCGGCCGGATGTCGAACGACCCGGCCCTGCACGACTACCTGTCCTACGACATGGAAGCGGGGCCCTGCGTGTACGTGCGGATCCAGGACGACGGGTGCGGCATTGACGAGGAGACCCTCAAGCGGATCTTCGACCCCTTCTTCACGACCAAGTTCACGGGCCGGGGGCTGGGGCTGGCCGCCATCCTGGGGATCGTCAGGAGCCACAAGGGCTCCCTGCGGGTGGACAGCCGGGTCAACGAGGGGACCACCTTCTGCCTCCAGTTCCCGGTCTCCTCCCGCACGGCCGCCGTCCAGGCCCCCGCGGAGCCGGCCGGAAGACCGCTGCGGGGCCAGGGCCTCGTGCTCCTGGTCGACGACGAGCCGACCGTGAGGGAGATCGTCGCCGAGGCTCTCGAGGTGATGGGCTTCACGGTGGCCGAGGCCTCCGACGGCCAGGCCGGAGTGGAGGCCTTCGCGGCCCGTCGGGACGAGTTCATCGCGGTGCTCCTGGACCTGACCATGCCCGTCATGGGCGGCGAGGAGGCCTTCCGCCGCATCCAGCTGCTGAGCCCGGGAGTCCCGATCATCCTCATGAGCGGCTACAGCGAGCAGGAGGCCACGAGCACCTTGAACAGCCCCGGCCTGGCCGGCTTCCTGCAGAAGCCCTTCAAGCTCCTCGACCTCAGCCGCGAGCTCCAGAGAGTCCTAGCGACCTCCCAGCCGGCATAGGCGCTTCAGGAAATCCGGCTGTCGAGCACCGCCCGCACGACCTGGCCGATCCGGGAGAGCGGCACGGGCTTCCGGAGCATCTTCGCGAACCCCATCTCCTGCGCCGACACCTCGTCCAGGATCTCGGCGTAGCCCGTCAGCAGGATGACCGGAAGGCCGGCCCGGATCTCCCAGATCGTCTTCGCCAGTTCCGCTCCCGTCAGCTCCGGCATCACGAGGTCCGTGACCACGAGATCGAAGCGGCCGGGATCCCGGCGCACCCATTCCAGGGCCCGCACCGGCGAGTCGGACATCTCCACTTCGTAGCCGGCGTAGGTCAGGGCGTCCTGGAGCATGGCCCCGATGACCTTCTCGTCGTCGACGACCAGGAGCCTCTCCGAACCCTGGAACATGGGAGGCTCGGCGGAGGCGGCCGCCCCGGCTGCCAGGCGCACCGAGGGGAAGTAGACGGTGAACTTGGTCCCCCTGCCCACCTCGCTGTCGACCTGGATGCTCCCCCCCATGCCCACGACGATGCCATGCACGATGGAAAGGCCCAGCCCGGTGCCCTCCCCGACCTGCTTGGTGGTGAAGAACGGCAGGAAGATCTTCTTGCGGGTCTCCTCGTCCATGCCCTGGCCCGAGTCGCTCACGCTCAGGCGCAGGTAGTCCCCTGCGGGAAGGGTGCCTTCGAGCAGCACCAGCGGGACGTCCAGCCGAGTGGTGTCCAGCACGACCTCCATCACCCCGCCCCGCTCCCGCATGGCATGGAAGGCGTTGGTGCAGAGGTTCATCACCACCTGGTGGATCTGGCTGGCGTCCGCCAGGGCCTGCATCCCCCGCCCGAAGATCCTCTGCCGGATGGTGATGGTGGACGGGATCGCGGCCCGGAGCAGCTTGAGCGACTCCTTGATGATGGAATCCACCTGGACGGGCTGCTTCACCTGCTCGGTCTGCCGGCTGAAGGTGAGGATCTGCTGGACCAGTTCGCTCGCCCTCCGGCCCGCGGAGGCGATCTCCTTCAGGTAGCCGCACACCTTCGCGTCGAGGCCCGGCCGGTTCAGCGCCATTTCCGTGTAGCCCATCACGGGCGTGAGGATGTTGTTGAAGTCGTGGGCGATGCCGCCCGCCATGACGCCGATGGCCTCCATGCGCTGGGAATGCCTCAACTGGACCTCCAACTCGGCTTCCCGCGTGATGTCGCGCGAATTGGTCACCACATACTGGACCCGGCCCGCGACGTCCCTGACGGGGGACATGGTCGTGTCCGTGTCGTACCGCGTCCCGTCCGCCCTGACGTTGATGATGTGTCCGCTCCAGGCCTCGCCCCTCCGGACCGTGTCCCAGAGCCGCCGGTAGAACGAGTCCGTCTGCTTGTTGCTCCGCAGGACGTCCAGCGTATTCCCGACCAGCTCGGAGAGGGCCAGGCCGGTCAAGGTCTGGGAAGCGGGGTTGGCGTAGAGGATCACGCCCCGCGTGTCCGCGACGATGACGGAGTCGGAGGCCTGCTCGATGGCCGCCGAAAGGCGCTTGAGTTCCTCCTGCGCGCGCTTCGATTCCGTGATGTCGCCCAGGACCCCGAAGGACCCCACCCGTTTCCCGTCCCGGTTCAGCAGGTGCGTTCCGGAAGCCAGGAAATGGCCCGGGGAGCCGTCCTTCCGGATGAGGCGCACCTCGAACTGGTCTCCGGCGCGGTGTTCCATGCGGTCCCGGTAGGCGGCCAGGTCCTCTTCCCGGATGAGGATCGAGTCCTTCCGGCCGACGATCTCCTCCACGGTGTAGCCGAGCATCTCCGCCATGCGGGGGTTCGCGAAGATGATCGTCCCGTCGAGATCGCTCACCAGGATCCCCTCGCGGAGCTGCTCCACGAGGCAGCGGTACTTCTCCTCGCTGTCCTGCAGCGCCAGTTCCGCGGCCTTCCGCCCGGACACGTCCCGGGCCACGGCGTTCACCTGCACCAGCACGCCATCCTGGAAGATCGGCTCGCT
>Ga0209099_1002061_pt1 | contig 18507 bp, 19 predicted proteins | sample AD_JPNHW2_MetaG_FD_184430 | JGI IMG/M metagenome (GOLD analysis project Ga0209099, IMG submission 184430) | Active sludge microbial communities of municipal wastewater-treating anaerobic digesters from Japan - AD_JPNHW2_MetaG (SPAdes) (version 2) | ecosystem: Engineered > Bioreactor > Anaerobic... | reverse complement strand
GAAGGTTGTTCCCAGTCCCCATCGTTTATAACCCAGCGCCTGGACATAGATAATATCGCTGGGTTGAAGGTAATAGTAATCAGAGTGTAAAATTTCGTCGCTGGTCAGGTCCAGGTAATAGACTTTGGATCCGCCTTTGGTCTGGCGGATCAGGGCAATTTTGTTACGGTTGGCGAATTCAGTCATATCACCAGCCATGGAGAGGGCTTCGAAAATATTGATATCGTCCTTGTATATCGTGAAGATACCCGGCCGTGCCACCTCACCGACCAGGGTAACCCTGAAGTTGACGATCTTCACCACTACTGTGGTTTCCTTGAGGTACTCGTTGATCAGTTGCTGGATCATGGCTTTGATCTGATCGGTATTAAGGTCTTTAACAAAAACCTTACCGATGATCGGGAAATCAATATAGCCTTCTGCATTGACGCTGTAACTGTTCAGGTAAATGGATGCGTCGTTGGCATAATCATTATAAGAGTTGGTGCCCGACTGTTTGTTAAAGAAAATGAAAGCCTTCTCATCCAAACTGAAAACCCTGATGTACAGATTGTCTTTGGGCTGAACTTTGTAGTCAACGTCTCTTTTATTGGAATAAAAAGATGCCGTGTCCTTTTCCTGTTGTTTTTGAAGGTATTTGATCTTTTTCTGCGGGACGCAGGAGGTGATTAAAAGAACAAAGAGTACAAAAACGAGTGGAAAACGGACAATTGCGATGGTGGGTCGTTTCATAATTTTTTCCATAGGGCGACAAAAATACAATATTTTTCTGAATTTGCAGCGCAGGATATTGTTTTTGCAGATTCCCTTAAACTTCCCTAATACGAACCGCCTCGCCAATCAGTGTGGCAGCTGTTACGCTGATAATTTTGACGTTCACGTAATCACCCGGCTTTTCATTATTTTTCGGGAAGACCACCATTTTATTCCCGGAAGTTCGCCCGGATAGTTGATTTTCTGATCGTTTCGAGCGCCCTTCGACCAACAAGGTAAAGGTTTTTCCAATATCCTTCCGGTTGCTTTCCAACGAGAGCCGTTGTTGAAGGTCGATGATCTCTTTCAAACGGCGCTCTTTAATCCCTGTCGGAACATTGTCCTTAAGGGTGTCGGCAGCGAGTGTAAAGGGTCGTTCGGAATACCTGAACATGTAAGCAAAATCAAAAGGAACCCACTCCATCAGGGAAAGGGTTTGTTGGTGATCCTCTTCTGTTTCATCGCAGAAGCCGGTAATGATATCGGTCGAAATCGCGCAACCCGGAAGGATGTTCCGGATGGCCGAAATACGGTCCATGTACCTCTCGCGCGTATATTTACGGTTCATCCGGTCGAGGACCCGGTTACTTCCAGATTGTACCGGCAGGTGGACAGCATGGCAGATATTTTCGTGACGGGCCATGGTTTCCAACAATCTGTCGGGGATGTCTTTAGGATGGGAGGTGGCAAAACGTACCCGTAACAACGGGCTGATAAGGGCTACCTGTTCGAGCAACCCCGTAAAATCGGTGACCTCTGTTCCCTGTTTATGGCAATAGGAGTTCACATTCTGGCCCAGGAGGGTCACTTCGCGGTAGCCTTGCCCGAAAAGTTCTCCGGCTTCCCGGAGAATCGATGCCGCATCGCGGCTTCGCTCCTGTCCGCGGGTATAAGGTACGACGCAGTAACTGCAAAAATTTTCGCACCCCCGCATGATGGAGATGTAGGCTGAAATTCCATTTGAATCGTACCTGACCGGGGTGATCCCTGCGTAGGTTTCGTCGGCCGAAAGGATCGTATCAATAGCCTTCTGCCCTGTTTCCACCTGTTCAAGCAACAGGGGCAGATGCCGGTATGAATCAGGACCGGCAACCAGATCGGGTAACTGCTCTTCCTCAATCAGCGCCGTCTGAAGCCTGTCGGCCATGCAACCCAGCAACCCGATCATCAAACCCGGCCGCTTTTTTTTCAACGATCTGAAATACATCAAACGCTTACGCACCCTGTCCTCCGCGTTCTCGCGAATAGAACAGGTGTTGATCAGAAGAACATCAGCATTCAAAGGATCGGCGGACTGATGATACCCGGCATCGGTCAGGATGGAGGCTACAATCTCGCTGTCGGAGACATTCATCTGGCAACCGTACGTTTCTATATAGTAGTGTTTCAATTTTTTCACTTTCCCGGATTACTTCTTGAAAGGAGGGAGGATTAAGGAGAAAAAAGTGGTGCAAAGGTAAGGATTAAGTTAATTGCTTACTTTTGTGCCGGATTTCGAAAAAAATAAACCGGTTTACCAGATGGCAAAGAATTTAGTGATTGTTGAGTCTCCGGCCAAGGCGAAAACCATTGAAGGGTTCTTGGGGAATGAATTCACGGTAAAATCCTGTATGGGTCACATTGCTGATCTCTCAAAGAAGGGGCTTGGAGTTGACATTCAGAACGGCTTTATTCCGCAATATATCATATCGCCGGAAAAGAAAAAGATCGTGAATGAGTTAAAAAGACTTGCACAGGATTCCGAAATAGTATGGTTAGCTTCTGACGAGGACCGGGAAGGAGAGGCCATCGCATGGCACCTTTTCGAAACCCTGGGATTGGAAGAGCAGAAGACCCATCGCATTGCATTTCATGAGATTACAAAATCCGCCATCCAGGAAGCAATAAAAACCCCGCGCCAGATCGATCAAAACCTGGTCAACGCGCAACAGGCACGCAGGGTTCTCGACCGGCTGGTGGGTTTTGAATTGTCGCCATTGCTTTGGAAAAAGATCAAACCGGCCCTATCTGCCGGAAGGGTACAGTCGGTGGCCGTACGGCTGATCGTGGAAAGAGAAGAGGAGATCAGGAACTTCCAAAGTACCTCGTCATTCAGGATTACCGGCGATTTTAAAGTGAAAACCGGAAATAAAACATCGATCATCCGGGCTGAACTTAACAAAAGGTTTCAACTGAAGGAGGAGGCCCTTGCTTTTATTGATAAATGCAGAAAAGCCGGCTATGTGATTGAAGAAGTAGAGACAAAACCGGCTAAGAAATCACCTGCCCCTCCCTTCACAACCTCCACCTTGCAACAGGAAGCTTCCCGTAAACTGGGGTTCTCCGTGGCCAACACGATGCGCATCGCCCAGGAACTTTATGAATCAGGGAAGATCACCTATATGCGTACCGACTCGGTCAACCTCTCCGGAATGGCTTTATCCATGGCCCATAAAGAGATTGCTTCCTCTTTCGGTGAAAACTATGTGAAAATCAGAAAATTCACCACCCGCACCAAAGGCGCCCAGGAGGCTCACGAAGCGATCCGGCCGACTTTCGCGGGGGACAAAACCATCGAAGGCGACCGCTCCCGGAAACGCCTCTATGAACTGATCTGGAAAAGAACCATCGCCTCCCAGATGGCCGATGCCGAACTGGAAAAAACCACAGTGACCATCGGCATCAGCAACGCGGAGGAAAAATTCATTGCCAAAGGAGAGGTCATCCGTTTCGACGGTTTTCTGAAAGTGTACCTGGAATCAAAAGATGAGGAAGAGCAGAACGGCGAAGAAGGGACCCTCCCTCCACTTAACACCGGCGACCAACCCGTATTGGCCGAGATGAACGCCCAGCAGAAATTCACTCAGCAGCCTTTCCGGTACACCGAGGCAACCCTGGTTAAAAAACTGGAAGAACTGGGCATCGGACGTCCCTCCACCTACGCGCCGACCATCTCCACCATCCAGAAAAGAGAATACGTGGTGAAAGAAGACCGCCCGGGCGTTTCCCGCGACTATACCCTGATCACGCTAAAAGATGACCAGATAACCGAATCGATAAAATCGGAAAATACCGGCTACGAAAAAGCCAAGCTTTTTCCTACCGATGTCGGTGTACTGGTCAACAATTTCCTGATGCGCCATTTTACCAATATCCTCGACTATAATTTTACTGCCAATGTTGAGGAAGATTTCGACGATATCGCCGAAGGCAAAAAGGTATGGAATGAGATGATCCGTCAATTCTACGGACCCTTCCACGAACAGATCGAAAAAACCCTCGAAACATCCGGTAAAGTGAGCGGTGAAAAATCCCTTGGAAAAGAACCGAAATCGGGAAACAATGTGTACGTGAAAATCGGTCGTTATGGCCCGATGGTGCAGATAGGAGATACCGACAGCGATACAAAACCCCGCTTTGCCTCCCTGAAAAAGGGACAAAGCATTGAAACCATCTCCCTGCAGGAAGCCCTCGACCTTTTCAAACTGCCAAGAACCCTCGGCTCCACCGGTGAGGGGGAAGAAGTAGTTGTTTCCACGGGCAGGTTCGGTCCCTATATCCGCTATCAATCGGCTTTTTATTCTTTGCCCAAAACCGATGATCCGCTTGAAGTCACGCTTGCCCGTGCTCTGGAAATTATTCACGAGAAACAACAACTCGACAACCAGAAAACACTGCACGAATTCAAAGAGGGTACCACTATCATCCGGGTACTCAACGGACGTTACGGCGCTTACATAAGCTGTAACAAGGAAAATTACAAGATCCCCAAAGGAAAGGATGCCAAAACCCTTACCCTGAAGGATTGCCAGGAGATCATAGCCAACACCGAACCATCCAAGTCCAAATCGAAAAAGAAAAAGTGATGTCCCATGGATATTTCTGCTTTTTTTGACCCCGTCGATCTGAATGAATTCCCTGCCACCAGCGAATCATCAGTTCCTTCCCGCCTCGGAAACATTATCAACATCAATGCCGGCGGTGCGGATTTCCCCGACTATCTTCAGACAGATATTGCCCTGCTGGGCATCCGGGATGACCGAAACGCATTGAACAATGAGGGCTGCGGACTGGCTCCCAACGCGATCCGAAAATTCCTTTACCAACTTTATCCGGGGCCTTATACCCTGAGAATCATCGACTTGGGAAACCTGAAAACCGGTCACTCAGTCACCGATACCTATTTCGCCCTGAGTTCCGTGGTCGCTGAACTGATCGCCAACAATGTCTTACCCGTGATCCTGGGTGGCAGCCAGGACATGACCTTTGCCAACTATCAGGCCTACCAGAACCTTGGCCAGATCATCAACATCGTTTCCGTCGATCCACTCTTCGACCTGGGCCGTTCGGAAGAAGAACTCACCTCCCGCTCGTTCCTGAGCAGCATTATCCTGCATCAGCCCAACTACTTGTTCAACTTTGCCAACATCGGGTATCAAACCTATTTTATCGACCAGGATGCCCTCAAACTGATGAAAAACCTCTACTTCGATACCTACCGCGTGGGCATCGTCAGAGAAAACCTGGAAGAGGTCGAACCCATCGTCAGAAATGCCGACCTGCTCAGCTTCGACATCTCCGCGATCCGGAACTCCGATGCACCCGGCAACGCCAATGCCACCCCCAATGGCTTCTATGGAGAAGAGGCATGCCAGATCGTACGCTATGCGGGCCTGAGCGACAAACTTACCTCCATCGGCTTTTATGAAGTCAACCCCCGCTTCGACCCGACCGGACAAACAGCCCACCTGGTCGCCCAGATGATCTGGTACTTTATCGACGGATACTACAACAGGGCCCACGATTTTCCTTTCCGCAACGAAGAAGATTACTTGAAATACCGCGTCAACATCAGCGAGCATAAAGAAGAGATCGTCTTCTACAAAAGCAAAAAAACCGACCGTTGGTGGATGGAAATTCCCCTTCAACCTGAACAGAAGATCAAGTACCAACGCCATTATCTGGTTCCCTGTTCCTACAAGGATTATCAGATCGCCTGCGAAAACGACATCCCCGACCGCTGGTGGATGGTCTATCAGAAATTGATGTAAGCAAAATCCCCGGAAAGCGGCAGTAAAAACAGGAATCCCGGATCAGGATTTATCCAGGCGACCGGGGTTTTCAGCCAAAAAAGCTTTCCATCCCGAAAATTTCTTCCCTGATGACGGATTGGACGATGGAACAGCGCCCGACTGAAAATAATGACAAAGTGCTACCGCCACACCATCTGTGGCATCCAGGGTTTCAGGTTCCGTCGTGATCCGGAGCAACCGCGTCAGCATCTGTGCCACTTGTTCTTTTGAAGCCGATCCTTTACCCGTGATCGATTGTTTGATCTTGCGCGGCGAATACTCAAAAACGGGCAGCGAACGCGATAAAGCCGCTGCCATGGCGACTCCCTGGGCACGTCCCAGCTTCAGCATCGACTGGACATTCTTCCCAAAAAACGGCGCTTCGACGGCCAGCTCATCCGGGTGAAACTCCTCAATCAGCGCGATCAAACGGTCGAAAATAATTCTCAGACGGAGAAAATGATCCTTGTATTTGTTTAATTTTAACACGCCCATGGCAACCATCCGGTATTGAGTGCCCGTTACGGCCAGGATGCCGTAACCCATGATGTTGGTACCCGGATCAATGCCCAGGATGATGCGTTCGCCTTTCATGCCGCTGTGATGAATAACCAGTCAAAAATACGGAAAATTGCCAACCTGGTGATTCGGTTGCTGATCCTTGTCGTTACCCTGGGCTTTATTTACAAACAGGTTTTTTATAAGAACGATATCCCGGCTTTGCTGGAAAACTTCAGCGCTGAAATTGCTGAACCGGGCTTTACCCGTGGAATGGTGATCGTCCTCCTGTTGATGATCCTTAACTGGAGCATTGAAACCTGGAAATGGCGATACCTCATCAGCAAAATAGAACGGATAAGTTTTTTCAAGGCCCTCCAGGCGGTGTTGGTAGGGACGAGCATCAGCTCCTTTACCCCCAACCGGATCGGGGAATTTTTCGGCCGGGTCTTCATCCTCCGGAAATCAAGTCATATCGAGGGAATCCTGATTACTGTGCTGGGCAGTATGAGTCAGTTGCTCATCACCCTTTTAACCGGTTCTGCGGCTCTGCTGCTGCTTCTCCCGCGCTATTTCTCCGAAACTCCTTTCGGTCATGGCTATCTTTATTATTCCCTTACAGGCATCGTGATTGGCCTCGATTTACTCTTGGTGGGTATATTCTTTAACCTCTCTTTTATCTCCACCCTGAAAGAAAAGATTTTTCGGAATAAATTGAAAAGGTTCAGGAAGTTTTTCAGGGTTTTCGGCTTCTATCATCCCGGGGAAATCGGAGCCGTGATTCTCCTCAGCTTTTCCCGGTACCTGGTTTTCTCCTTTCAGTTTTATCTTTTGCTTCGATTGTTCGGAGTGATCATTCCGTTGCCCGTCTGCCTCGGTCTTATCGCCCTGATCTATTTTATCATGGCGGTGGTCCCCACCATCACCCTGGCTGAGATCGGGATTCGCGGATCGGTCGCCCTCTATGTATTTGATCTCTACTTTGCTTCTTCGGGTGGAACGGCCCCTTCCCTCCAACTTAGTATTTTTGCAGCCTCAACTTTGCTGTGGATCATCAACGTGGGATTTCCGGCGCTGACAGGGACCCTGTTCCTTTACCGCCTGCAATTCTTCCGCGATAACCGGGCAAGATCCTGAAAACATTGATCTGACAACAATCAGGTCCGGAAATGGTTTACTGCCTTATGATGGTGATAATGGTCGGTTTTTACGTACTCTTGGTTTTCACGGCTGCCTATTGCCTGTTGATGCTCCATTTTGCATGGGGACTGTACAGTTTGAGAAGCGCCGGGAAGGCAGCAGAAGCCGGGAAATCCATGGGTTTTTCTGAAAAACCTGTCAGGGTGTCGGTCATCATCCCGGTGAGAAACGAAGTGCATACCATCGATTCGTTGCTGGAACAAATGGTGGCACAGGATTATCCTCCGGAAGCAGTTGAGTTTTTGGTCAGTGATGATTTTTCGGAAGATGCTACCTGTGAACGGGTAATGCAATGGGTGCAACGAAGCTCGGAAAAGGGGATCAGGCTGGTTCGTCCCTGCGATGCAAGAGAAGAGATGCCCGGCAAGAAAGCGGCCATTGCCAGGGCAGTTGCGGAAGCCACGGGCGATTTGCTCCTCTTTACCGATGCCGATACGCACCGGGGGCCTCATTGGATTACCACCATGGCCGGCGCTTGGAAGGAAAGCAAAGGGGAGATGGTGTTAGGACCGGTCATGTTTTCGGGTGAAAAGAATCTTTTACAAAAGATACAGACCCTGGAATTCCTTGGGATTATGGGTGTTACGGCCGGAGCCGTGGCTTCAGGAAAACCCGTCATGTGTAACGGGGCGAACCTTGCCTGCACCCGCCGTGCCTTTGTAGCTACCGGAGGATATTACGGCAATGAACAGTTCCGTTCAGGCGACGACCAATTCCTGATGTTGAAGGTGAAGAACAAATATTCAGCCCGGGCCATCCATTTTTGTTACGATCCCTATGCGCTTGTAAGTACGGAACCTGTGCGGACCCTCGCGGCTTTCGCGCATCAGCGGCTTCGGTGGATCTCCAAAGGCAAGGGATACCGCGATCCTTTCACCCTTTTCACAGCCCTGGAGACTTATCTGACGCAGTTGCTGTTGCTCACTTTTTTGATTGCCGGCCTCTGGGTTCATGGGTTGCTTCCATGGTGCGGTGCCTTGTGGCTGATCAAAATTCTGGTCGATTACCTGCTTGTTGCACGGATGGCCGGGTTTTGCAAAAAAACCGGTTTAGAGCACCATTATTTTCTGGCGCAGCTTTTCCAGTTGTTTTACGTTCCGCTTTCAGGTTTATTGGTCTGGCTACTCCCTTTCAAGTGGAAAGGACGTACCGGTCGTCAATGAGGACGACGACCGGCGAAAAGCATGCGGGCTAACAGAAGTTCTTCGGGGAGGGTGACTTTGATGTTGTTTCTTTCACCCGCGAACAGGTGGATGGTCGCTCCTGCTGCTTCAGCCACGGTGGCGTCATCGGTGAATTCAGGCAAAGGATCACGGTCGTAAGCATTTTTCAGGAAAGAGGTGGCAAAGACCTGTGGTGTCTGTACCAGGTAAAATTCCTGGCGGTCGACCGGCCGGTTGGTACCTCCGGTCACCTGTCGCAGCGATTCACTCACCGGTACGACCGGCACCGCGTTGCCATGGAGCAGTGCCTCTTCGAAAGCGCCTTGGATCAATTCACGGGTCACCAGAGGACGGGCGCCGTCGTGGATTGCAACCCAGCCTTCATCCGGGAGGAGGGTGAGGCAATTTTTAACCGAGTGAAACCGCGTCTCCCCGCCATCGGTAACGCGGTGGGGCAGGTTGAAAGCATGATCACGGCAAAGTTGGTACCAAGCCTGTTTTTGATCCGGAGGAAGCGCTACGATGATCGGGAGGCCGGGGTCTGTTTGAGAAAAGACCCGGATGGTGTGCATCAGCAGCGGTTCTTCGTCCAATAGTAAAAATTGTTTTGGGATGCCGGAGTTCATCCGGTGACCTTTTCCCCCGGCAACGATGATGACCGATCTCTTCAAAGGGTGGATGTTACAGGATCAGCATGGGATAGCCATAGGTGAAGAATTTGTATTTCTTCTCGATGGCTTCTTCGTAAGCTTTCATCAGCAGGTCATACCCGGTAAAGGCGGCCGCGATCATCATCATGGGTGATTGGGGCAGTTGAAAATTGGTGACCAGGGCATTGGCAATGCTGAAATCGTAAGGAGGGAAGATGAATTTGTTGGTCCATCCCCGGTAGGGTTTCAGGTTTCCGGCGATGGTTACCGACGATTCGATGGCTTTCATGGAGGTGGTTCCCACCGCGACGACCTTTTTTTTCGCAGCCATGGCGCGGTTCACTATTTCGGCTGTTTCGGGTTCGATGATGACCTCTTCGGAATCCATTTTGTGCTTGGTCAGGTCTTCCACGTCGATGGTACGGAAATTCCCGAGGCCGACGTGGAGGGTTACTTCTGCAAAGGAGATACCCTGCAGTTCCATCCGTTTCATGATTTCTCGACTGAAGTGGAGCCCTGCGCTGGGGGCGGCAACCGCTCCTTCATGTTTGGCGAAGATGGTTTGGTACCGTTCCTCGTCTTCATGGGTGGCAGCCCGGTTATGGATTTTCGGAAGAGGGGTTTCGCCCAGCCGTTGGATGGTCTTTTTGAACTCTTCATAAGGGCCGTCGAAGAGGAAGCGGATTGTTCTGCCGCGGGAGGTGGTGTTGTCGATAACCTCTGCAACCAGGGCCTCATCCTCGCCGAAATAAAGTTTATTTCCTATGCGGATTTTTCGTGCGGGGTCGACCAGGACATCCCACAGGCGTGATTCGCGGTTGAGTTCACGCAGCAGGAAAACCTCGATTTTGGCTCCTGTTTTTTCTTTTTCCCCGTAAAGTCGCGCGGGGAAAACTTTGGTATTATTGATGATAAAGACATCTCCGTCGCCGAAGTAAGTCAGGATGTCTTTAAAATGGCCATGCTCGATGGTTTGGGTTTTGCTGTCAACGATCATCATGGGGACGTCGTCGCGCTGTTTTGAAGGGTGATTGGCTATCAGATCCGGGGGAAGGTGGAAGCGAAATTGAGATAATTTCATGGTTTACGGCCTGTTAAAAAGGGCCGGCAAAGGTAATCGTTTTTTCGGCAAAAGTCAAGTGTTATTATTCGGTAAAGAGGTCTGTGATGTCTTCTCCTTGTTCTGGTTTGAGCCGCCAGACCTGAAATCCCATTTTTTTTGCGGTTTCAGTGTTGGGTGTTGAATCGTCGATAAAAAGGGTTTCTTCGGAGTCAATTCCGCTGTCGTGAAGCACGAAATCGAAAATCTCTTTTCCTGGTTTTTGGAGATGGATTTTGAAAGAGAAATAGGTTTTTTCGACCAGTTCCTCAAAGTTGTTGTAGCCGGTTTGGATCGTGAAATTTTGCAGGTAGTGATGGTAGTGGATTTCATTGGAATTGCTCAGGATAAAAGTGCGGTATTGAGGCCGCAGTTTTTCGAGGAGCCGGACGCGAGGAAGAGGGATGTCAAGCAGCATGGCGTTCCATGCTTCGTCGATTTGAGTGTCGGTAACCGGTTGGTCGAATAATTTTTTAAGGATATCCCTGAATTCCGCGGAAGAGATGTTTCCCCGTTCGTAGCTGCGGAAGATATCTTCTTGTTCCGATACCGAGTAAGCGGTGTTGAAATGGTGCATTCCCATTTCTTTGAACCGGTCGTAAGTCCGTTGCATGTTCAGGTCGCAGATCACCCCTCCGAAATCGAAGACGATGTTTTTGATGGGTGCTGCGGGGACCGGTCCGGGGATCAGGATGTTCATGGCAGAGGTATGGAGAAACGAAAACCCTTGCAAAAGTCGGAATAATTCACTACTTTTGCACCCTTATTTTAAAGAAAAACAGCCGGTAGAGCATTGACTTTCGGGTTGATGGATTTCGAAGGTTGTTTCAGGGCCCATAGCTCAGACGGTTAGAGCAGCTGACTCATAATCAGCTGGCCACAGGTTCAAGTCCTGTTGGGCCCACCTCAAAATCAGCCACCTGTGCGGTTTTCCGTGGGTGACTTTTTCTTTCAATCCCTTCCCCGTCGCAGTGTTCCTGTGAACAATATACCGGTTGTTAATAATTTCGGTTTCCTGTTTTGTTTTTGTTAAACTTATTGGAAAATCAATTATCTTTGAATTATGTTTATAAAAGAAGAAATATCGGACAAGGAAAAGGATTTTCAATCGTTATGTAAGGCACATATTATCAAATATATATATGCATTTGGTTCAGCTTTCACAACGAGATTCGATAAAGATCACAGCGACATAGATTTGCTCGTAGATATTGACACCCCCGATCCTGTTAAAAGGGGTGAGACGCTTGTCTCATTATGGGATTCTTTTGAATTGTTCTTTCAAAGAAAAGTTGATTTGCTAACGGAATCATCGATTCATAATTCAAATTTAAGACGTAGCATTGATTCGACAAAGATTTTAATTTATGACGGAATAAGGCAAAAAGTACTTGTCTGATATTTTTTGGTCAATAGAACTCATTGAGCAGTTTTCCACATCGACAGCAAGTTTTCAGGAATATTTATTGGATCTCAAAACTCAAAGTACTATTGAACGACAACTGAGTATCATTGGTGAGGCGGTTAATAAATTTGAGAAATTGCAACCTGAATCAACACGGAAGAATACCAGAAAAATTGTCGGATTTCGCAACCGTTTAATACACACATATGATGCTGCCGATCCATCAATGATTTGGGCAATTCTGGTTAAACCGGTAAGAATTCCGGTGAAGAAATAGTTATCGTTCTTTGAAATTCTGAAGTAGAAACAGGCAGGAATGATCATTTTTGGACAGATATGCTTAAGCGAAACGGGTTACTATTCAGGTAATGGCAATGAGAGCATCTTTTCCTGAAGTTCATCATATCATTTTCTGAACCCCGGAATTTCTTGGCGGGCCTGTTCTACAACAGTTTAGTGCAAAAGATCTGTTTTCTTGCCAACGCTCACTGTCGCAGGGCTTCGCCCCGCCCAGATTGTTGCTATTGAAAACCTTGAAAAGTCTTTAAAAAACAATCGACCAAAGGCCTTAATCCAAATGGTTACGGGTGCCGTGAAAACATTTCCCGCAGCTACATTTATTTATCGTTTGCTTATATTCTCTGATGCAAAACGAATTTTGTTTTTGGTTGATACCAAAAATCCTGGAGAACAAACCGAACAGGAATTTATGACCTTTATGCCGACCGATGATAATCGAAAGTTTACAGAATTTTGCAATGTTCAGCGATTGTCATACCCCCGGAGTTTATTCATCAATCTTTATTAGCTGCATAATGGGCGGTTACATGTACATACTTGAATGCTCCAACGGGCAATATTACACCGGAAGTACTAAGAATTTGGAAATGCGGCTTGCACAACATCAGGCCGGAGAAGGTGCTAATTTCACAAAAAAGCACCTGCCGGTAAAGCTTGTTTATTATGAGGAGTTTCAAAGAATAGACGAGGCCTTTTTCCGCGAAAAACAGGTCCAGGGCTGGAGTCGTAAAAACAAGGAGGCATTAATTGAGAAACGTCCGGAGGATTTGCCGCTGCTTTCTAAAAATTATACACAATACCCGAGAGAAACGGTGGTTTCGACAAGCTCAACCACCGTATTGGTGACTGGGATCCAAACGGTGCCTGAGCTTGTCGAAGGCACCGATAACAACAAAGAAACTGCTAAATGAAACGTCCACCTGAAATTCAAATTAACCAATTTCAATTATCCCGATTGCTCGATGAGGAACAAATGGGATTTTACAAAGAAGTGCTTGCCAAAAATGTTTTCTGTAGCCATTGCGGGGGTGTTGCATCTAAAGGCATTGTAGTTCAGGAATTGTTTCTGACTGACCTTAACGATATTATGGTGCGTGGCACTTGTAAGATATGCAACGGAAAGGTTGCCCGTATTTTGGAATTTGGCGAAGACAAAACATTTTATGAGGAAGCAATGAAATTCCGTACGGACATTTCAAATCAGAATAAAAATCAGGATAATCAATTCATCAAATAAATCATAGTTCAGACAATGTTCCCTATACCTTTGTACCCCTAAAAAACTCATACTATGTTCGATATCAGAAAAATTCAGGAAGAAATCATCTACAATGCGGTAAAAGCTGAAAGCAATGACGAAACCGCTCAAAAAATTGTCAGAGACGATCAGGCAGACAATCCGACATGGGTGAAAAATACCATGAAAAGGCTGGAACATCATTTCGATGAGGAAATGGTGAAAAAGATAAGAAGGAATTGTCAATGTGGTTATGCCATGGATGAGAAATACGCCCTGCTGAAAGAGCTTTTGGCATCCTCGGCAAATCCGGAAGAATTTACGAACAATGAAAAAGCAAAATCTGCGGGTCTTTCCTGGAGTGATAACCAGCTTTTTTTGCAATTTCTCTTTTGCCCCTGCCCCATGGTTGCCGAAGTTGATCGGTTAGAAAGCAAAACATGGTGTCAATGTACAACAGGATATAGCAAAGTGCTTTTCGAAAAAGCATTCGGTTGCGAAGTGGAGGTCGAGCTTCTGAAAAGTATAAAAATGGGAGATGAGACTTGTTTGATGAGCATTACACCCTTGGAAACAATTCATTTTGGGTAAAAGACCTGCAAGACGCCCATGTCCCTTCATCCGGCCGGGAAACAAAACAGGGGATGAACACCAACAAATGGTTGACCGCTGAACTTCATTAATAAACACAAATATGAGATTGATTTTTATGATTCTGGCCTTGGTACTCTTTTCCGGGTACAGCCACATTGGAAAAACCATTGAGATACCTGAAGCCGATTGGAACCAGGCAAAAAGCGCTTTGAATGAGTTGAATGAAACTTTGAACAAAGAAAATGGACGATTATGGAACCATTCACTCAAAGGTCCGTTAATGTTAGTGGACAGGGGAACACGAACGATCATTGCCAATGAAAGCGACAACTCCGGGGAGTTGATTCAAAGAGAAACTTTATTTATCGGGACACTCCCGGAAAATATCAATATTGCCAATACTGCATTTGACTGGAATGGGAAAAGATGGACCATGGTTGCTTTACCCCTTCCCGACATAAAGGAAGAGCGGTTGAATTTGCTGATTCATGAATCCTTTCACCGAATTCAGCCGACCTTGGGGTTTGACTCCCTCCATGAAATTCAATGTGTTCATCTGGATTCTAAAAACGGGCGAATATACCTGGAATTAGAACTTGAGGCGTTAAAAAAGGCATTGAACTCCAATGAACCTGAAGTACACATAAAAAATGCGTTGCTTTTCAGGCAATACCGTCATCAAAATTTCCCGGAAGCAAAAAATGCAGAAAACTCCCTGGAGTTAAATGAGGGATTGGCTGAATATACCGGTTCAATTTTAAGTCAAAGGAACGACCCTGATCTGATCAAACACTACATTACGGATATTGACCGCTTCTATTCGCTGCCTTCCTATGTCCGTTCATTCGCTTATTTTACCATTCCTGTTTATGGCTATTTCATGCAAAAAAAAGAGCCTCTCTGGAATCAACAAATAACAAAAAGAACCAACCTGTCAGACTTTATTTCTCATTTCTATGGTGTAGAATATCAACAAATAACAAAGGAGGATGTTTTAAAAACCGGTGAACAATACGGAATCGGTTCAACCGTTGAAAAAGAAACACGCCGTGAAGCAGCCAAGGAAGCAGTGAAAAGTAAGTATAAAAAGATATTTCTGAGCGACAGTGTCGTTGAGATAGGCCTTGAAAACATGAACATTGGTTTCAGTCCTTCTAATATCATGCCATTGGACTCTTGCGGAACGGTATATCCCAACATCCGGATTACTGATAACTGGGGAATTTTAGAGGTCGATAGCTGTGGCGCTTTAATGAGTCCCGTGTGGAATAAAGTCACGCTTTCCTGTCCTCAAATAACAACCGACACATTGATTTCAGGCAGAGGGTGGCGATTACAGCTGAACAATCCCTGGATACTTATTAAAAACGGGAACAGGTACACGGTGATAAAAAAATTATGAAAGACCAAATCCGTCAACACATCCATGATCCTGAAGCGCTGGAGTCTTTGTACAGAAGGGATAAAGCAGCGTTCGCGCGTGATTTCCCCGAGGCTTCCCGCGAAATCGACACCGAGCTGGTAAAATTCTGGCGGATTCGTCTAAAAAACGGAGAAGTTCTTCATCAGCCGCCCGGATTGAAAAAAGGATTGACAGAAGTAGCGATCATCTCGGTTATTCTTGCGTTCCTTGTCAAGCTCCCGGTGGAGTTGTTGGATCTCAGCCCGGAAGAGTATTTTGCACGCAACCTTCCGGTTATCCTTTTGGCAGGTTTAACGGCCTGGTTTGTCCTCAAAAATCAAATTACCGGCTGGAAACAGATCCTTACACTGGCGCTTCCCGTCGTGGCACTTGTCGTTTACCTTAACCTGCTTCCAGCTGTCGATGCCGACACCACCGTTTTGGCCAAGATCCATGCCCCACTCTTCATGGCCTTTATTTTTGCCCTGGCTTATATCTCTTTTGAGTTCAGGAACACCAAAAAAGTTTCCGGTTTTCTTCGCTATTGCGGTGAACTGATTACCATGAGCGGGTTGTTAGCCATCGCCGGTGCGATCCTGTCGGCCGTCACCATCGGCTTGTTTGAAATTATCGGGATGAAAATCGGGGAGGTTTACATGCAAAATGTCGGAGTTGTCGGGGCTGCAGTAATCCCGGTGATCGCTGCCTGGCTGATTGATCTGTACCCCGGAATTACAGAAAAGGTAGTTCCGGTCATCGCCCGGATTTTCACACCACTGGTTCTCCTTGCGGCCATCATCTACCTTGCGGCCATCTCCTTTTCCGGGATCAGCCTCTCGGCAAACCGGGATTTCTTGTTGGTTTTCAATCTACTGCTGATTGGCGTGATGGCCATTGTGGTCTTTTCGTTGTCGGAACCGGATGTTTCACAAGTCCGTAAACTGAATGTTATCCTTTTGTTCCTGCTTACCGTGGTTACCCTTTTGATCGACCTCTTTGCCCTTGCTGCCATTATTACAAGGTTATTCGACGGATTTACTCCGAACCGGACGGCTGTGCTGCTTTCTAATATTCTGATATTGATCCAGTTAATACTTGTTTTGCCGGCTCTTTTCCGGGCTGGTTTCTTGGGGAAACCTTTGGATCGTGCGGAGCGTGTGATCGACCGTTATCTTCCGGTCTATTTTATTTATAGTGCAGTAGTGGTTTTCGTTTTTCCCTGGATTTTTTAACGGAGGTCATTGAAAACAACCCGGGAGGTTCATTAACAACTCACTTTTTCAGAAAGGGTCTGACGATCAGTTCCTCTCCGCAGTGGAGAAAGAGGTAATAGACTCCACCCGCTAGCCCGCTGCAATCGACCGTCATCGAAGTTTTCCTGCTGTTTCCCGGGTCGATCCGGAAAATAGTCCTGCCGGTAATATCTCCGATTCGGAGGGAGCGGACAACCTTTTCCCGGTCGAAGGAAACGGTCAGCAGGTCGCTAACCGGGTTGGGATAAACAATGACCTGCAGATTTTCCCTGTTTCTGTTCGCAGGACCTTTTTCTTCCGCGGTCAGCGGGAATTGATGGTAATGAACCGCAACGGCTTCGGTGGAGATTCCGGTCGGATAGGTGGTTATGGAATCACCGTTAACACCCGTCACTTGGCAATAACCGGGTGTAACATAATCGCCGATGTTGGCATAGATTCTTTTATTGATGGTATCGAGGGCAACGGAGGTAATATAACGGAAGAAGGAAGAACCCGGATCGGGGATGATGGTGCTGTTTCCCGTTTGCAGGGTATTGAGATTGAAAGAACCGATGCCGTAGTCGAGGCCGAGGTATAGGAGCGAATCCCTGATACCGGCGCCCAGACCGACAGTGTGGGGGAGTACCACGTTGATATAGTTGCGGTTGATGGGATTATAGATGGTAACGCTTCCCTGTCCGATGATCCCGTAAGGTGATTTATTTACAGCGATCACTTTCCCCTGGTACAAGTAAAGATCATTGATACCGATGGCCTGTGAACCTAAAGGTACCTCGGCCATCAGCGACCAGTTGACCGGATTGATCACGGCAATTTTTCCCTGGGTTCCCATCCAGCCACCGTTGACCGCGACATAAACTGTATCGCCTGCTATGGTAACACCGCCACAATCACCGGAAATACCCTCAATCCGGGCCACGATCCCGAGGGTTGCCGTATCCAGCACCTCTACAAAAAAGGTGGATAAAGGATATTGCTTTGTAACCACCAGTTTCCCTTTACAAATCGCCATTTTGCTCAACCCCGAATCCGCGACGGCAGTTACCCTTTGCATGGTATTCATATTAAATTTGACAAGAGAATCCTGCGCGGCAATGTAAGCCATGGGATGGTCAATGCAAATCGATTGCACTGACTGGGTATAGATCAGGCTAAAATTATTAGTAACCTGATTTTGAGGATTATAGGATTGCAATGTGACAAAATCGGTAAATGGAGGTACATATTCGAATTTACCGGAATTGCCGGTAATGATTTGTTGGACAAATCCCGTGGATTGGCTGATAGCCGGCATCCAATAAAGGAAAACCATGATAAGCACCAACGTCAGGCGAAGAACTTTTTGTTTCATTTTTAGTGAAGATCTCATTCAGGACACAAAAGTAGTCACAAAATTGGAATTTTCCGATTGCTGAAAAATCTGTATCATTGTAACCGGTATGATCCAGAGTACTGCATTAGCATATTCCGGGAGCGGGAAAATTTTGAAAACCATGAAGAAAAAGAAGGACTCCATCCCAATCGAATTGTTTTATTCGCTGACCTGTCCGAATTGTATGCCCTTCAAGCGGATGCTTCTTGAAGTGTTACCGGAATTCGGAGATAAATTTCAACTGAAGACAACCCTGGTCAGTTCACCGGTCGGAATGATCCGAAGCATGGAAGCCGGGATCCATTCAGTACCTACCCTTACCATTGCTAATAAAATTGCCTTCAGGGAACTCCCTGACAGGCAGTCGTTAATTAATCAATTAAAATTGTGCTAAAAATGGAAAAGAAGAAAAAACTAAGATGCCCTCTCGGTATTCCGGGTGGGATCATTGTCGTTCTGATCGGTTTAACCTGTATCATTGCCAACATCATTTGCTTCAATTGGTTGGGATTAATAACCGGGATTGC